>Ga0065711_1029880_pt1 | contig 34515 bp, 29 predicted proteins | sample Hoacrofraction12_FD_59098 | JGI IMG/M metagenome (GOLD analysis project Ga0065711, IMG submission 59098) | Hoatzin crop microbial communities from Cojedes, Venezuela - Epithelial fraction 12 v2 (version 2) | ecosystem: Host-associated > Birds > Digestive system > Esophagus > Crop | place... | reverse complement strand
GGGGGGGGGGGAGGGGGGTAGAATGGCTGAGGAGATGCATGAATATTAAAACGATTATAGCATTTAATAAAGCACCGTGCAGGGGAGGAACAATAACAGGTATTGTTGGCAAGCCCGACGCTCAGCTTCCCCTTGATTTGATGGGGCGATAACCATCACAGTATCTCTTTCATGATCCCTGGCTCCGTATCTCTCGCAGCCCGGCAGAGCCACACACATTCCAGGTGAGACTTTGATGTCTCTCATAAGGCACAGACCTGCCAGCCCTGGGCAGGCTCCCCCGGCGAAGGGCCGTGGGTGGGGGACGCGGGGAGGGGGCTGCGGAGGGCAGGGGAGTGGTGGGGGGAAGCAGCCAGCAGCGGTTCCCCCAAGCCCATGGGTTTGCTACCCCCGTCCCCCAGGGTGGCCTGAAATACCCAGTCCCCTCTTCAGCATCACCCCCAAGAGCTGAAACCCCAAGAGACTGGGTTTCTGGACACCATGGTCCTATGAACTTCTGGTAAGAGGTGCCCAAGGGGGTTGGCCAGGAGGGGAAAGGGCACTTTCCATTCCTCCACCTCCCCAGACAGACCAGGAATTGGGATGGACAGAGAGCCCCAGTAAAAAACAACAACAAAAAAATCAATGTAGGGATTTTTTTTAAAAGGTTGAGCATCATAGCTTGCACGCTGTCTGGTGATAGTCATGGTGGGTGAGCAAACCTGGCCTCAGGGACAGGCTGTAGGGTTTTATCCCCTGGAATAAGGTCTGGAGCTCAGTGACGCATTTGGGGGCTGGCAGAGAAAGCCCCTCTGTCTACCCATCCAGGGGGACACAGCTGTGCTTTGTGTGACATGGGCGTTCACCCATGCCAAAGGGATGAGCTGGTGGCTGTAGCACAGAACGACACACCTCTGTGTTGGTGGGACCCTTGGTTTGGGCTGACTTCGTGGCCGGGACCAAAAAAGCACCAAACTTTCCCCAAGAGGTGAGGAGGCGAGATGGGCAGGAATGGGAAGGGACAGTGGGATTTCCTCCCCGGAGAAGAGGATGCCCCAAAAAGATGCTTAAAAGGGACGGGTGATGCAATTGCACCCAGGAGTGCAGCATCTCCCATGTATTTCTCCCTGCCCCTCTAGGTCTGCGAGTTCTCTGATTTTGGGGCAAGGCTGCCTTATTTCAGGCAAGGTTTTTAGTAGCCCATGCATGCTGGAGATGGTGGAGTGGACCCAGTGCCGCTCAGCCACAGCCACGCAAATGCTCCTTTGGTGCAAACCGAGAAGGGGAAAACACGGCTGTAACCCACATGCCAACTCCAGAGGGTTCCACGCCGTCTGCAGGTCATGCCCCAAGTCAGCCATGGTTTCTCACCTGCTTTCCCTTCGTCCCTCTCTTTCTCTGGCTCTCTGACCATCTGTACAAGACAAACTATCAGGACTCCCAACCAGAAGTGCTTAGCTCGCTGTTTTAGAATCAAACTTCTGCTGGTAGCTTAGACCTCACACTTAATTTGCTTTAATTGTTGTTGGGTTATTTTTTAAATTTAATTATTGGTTTCAGAATGCAACAAGAAAAAAAAAAATTCCAGCCCCTTTTTTTGCATGTGCGTGTTTTCTTTCTCGTGGGAGGCAACCTCAGCGGGTTCACCCCTCCATGGGTCTGGCTGGAGAATAGGGGTGCTGAGAGCTGGGAAGGAGCCCTGGTGAAGCCACCCTGCACCTCCATCCTCCCCAGCATGGTGTCCTGGGGCTGAGGCACAGCCGGATTCGGGAGAAGAGGCCGTGATGCCTTTGATGCCTGCTCTTCCCCCACGAGACCGTGCCGATAGCTGTGCGTGTCTCGCGCTTTGGCTCTGCCTTTGAGATTTGCCCCTGGTCATTTCTGCTGGGAGGGAGCTGAGGTTGGTGCTCTGATGTGGGTGGCCCAGAGTTTGTTACCCGAGGACAACCGGCTTACCTCTGAACTCCTGCCTTCCCAACGGTTGTTTCTCTGCTTGTGCCTGCTTGTATTTTTGCCGTGTGTCTTGCTGGTACGCCTTGACCAAGCTAAGGGGATCTGTTCCCCAGGGAAGCAGCTCAGGTCGGGATGCCGAGGTGGTGGTGGGAGCATCTCCCACCCCAGGGCTGCCACCCTTCAGGCACACGTAGAGGTTTAGTCTGGGTGAATCCAGCAGCCAAAGGCATTTGGAGTTGAAAAGGAAGGACCGAAAGGCAGAAAATTCCCGCCGTGCCATGAAGGGAGAGCAGGAGATCAGAGAGAGGCAGTCAAAAATCCCAAGAGAAAAGGAAGCCCGATGCTGGCGCGGGGCTTTGCCCCGAGGTCCAGCAGAGCCATAAGTAGCTCTGCTGGCCCTACTCACTAAGGGTGCTAACGGGGACCTTCCTCAGGGACCCCATAAGCACCTATCATTCGTTCTGTAATCTTTCACAGCTATGCAACGCCGTCAAAAAAGGAAGAGTTATGAGAACATGAGAGTTTTTTGAGGTGAGGCCCAAATTATGTTGATGATGAGGAGCCTCTGAGCCCAGAAGAGGGGGGAGGGTGAAATTCCTTCCTGACCCTGCAGGCAACGAGCTTACGCCTTGGAGCAGAAGATTTGATTGCCTTTTACCATTAGCTCTGCTTGCGTTGGTACAAAGAGTTATAAAAATGATCCCCACCTCCCAAAGCACAAAGGCAGAAGAGCGGCAGCGCGCAGCCCTCCCGACAGCCTGGGCTGCAGCGGTGACCTGCGGTGGGGGAAGGATGGGGACGGGGACGAGGGGGTGGGTGGAAACACAGTGAAACAGAAAAAGATTGACCCAATATCACCCAAGCTGGAGAGACGTCATTATTCCATTTAAACCCGCTGAACAGTGCCACAGCAGGGAACCTGTCTGTCTTGGTTAAAGGTCTCGCTGCCAGCGCAGCCTTGGAAGTGCCAACACTAATCTGCAAATTGTTGCAAATCCTAAAGAGCTGTGGAGCTGGGAACCTTCCTCCAGCCCAGACCCCTATGGACCGGGATGCCCTTCCCCATTAACGTCCCGCTCCCCGCCGCCGGCGGGCAGGCTGGGTCAGGCACCGCTTGCTCCAGACGGGATGTAGTAAAACTCCCGGGCATTAAAATCCTGCCGGCAGCCCCGTTGCAGTGGGAATGGGATGTTTGCCACCAACAGAGGTTAGATTCAGCCCGGGGAAAAATTTTGCATGCTCTGGACTAAATTTGTGCCCATCTTTCTGATTAGTGTCTTCCCGCAGGTCCCCAAGGAGATGATGATTCCCTTGTCCTCCTCTGACCCCACAGATCACATTTAGAGCCCGTAGCTTTTACTGAAGTGCCTGGGTTTTGGCCTGGAAATCTCTAGTGCAACCTCTGGTGTTGGCCAGGAAAAGGGTTGTCACATGTGCTCTTAGACTAACAAACAACACTGTTCTCCTAAGACCATGGGTAGCAATAATTCAGGGTCAGTGAAAAGGGCGTATCTAATAAGAGGGCTCAGTCTAGAGGATAAAAAAAACAGAAAAAAAAAAGAAAAAAGCAGCTAAAAAAACCTGGCTAGCATGATGGAAGGGGATGTATGTGGAAACCTGGCTGTGGAGCTGGCAACAAGCGGCATCAGGGAAAACAAAGTGATTCGTGGAGAGGAATGGGGGACTGGGAAAGCCTGGGCTTAGCCGTGTAAGTCGCAGCACCTCCGAGGTGACAGGCGGGCAGGAGGCTGCAGCGTGCCAGCACCCGGGCTGGCCCCTGGCTGCACATCCTCAGGACACCGGGCAACTTGCTGGGAGGGTCCCCACAGAGCCTTTACATGGTGCCGATTTTTTTCAAGGCAAACAGTCAACCCAAGGATGACATCTGAGTCCAAATAAAAGACTGGAGCTGACAGAGGTGGTAAACAGCTATTCTTAGTAACCCTATTTATTATAAAAAATATCATTGCAACAAGAAATGTGAACAGCATGTTTAGAGGAGCATGAATTCCTTTTGGCAGGAGCTTTAGAAGCAGCCAGAGTTTTAGTCAGGTTTTTTGAGGTATGCAAGGAGATGCCAAAAAAAGCACAAACATTCTTCAGAACATTAAAAAAAACCCAAAACCGAACAAAACATCCAGTCAATCACAAAAGGGGAAAAACCAACATTACTATTAAAAAAAATTGCACAAACAAAAAATGAAGGCTCCTAGAGCATTATCCTTAAGTCATGCAAAAATCAAAAAACCACTATGCAAAAAATAAGCTGTCTGCGCAGAGACTTGCTTATGCATATGACTGTAGCGTGTGCCTTTGCTTGTAGTAAACATGCCCTTTGCCTTCCGCTGATGACATGACACTGGCATGTCACAGCTGATTTATAAACACAATTGGATTTTCAATCTTCAGGTCTAAATTCATTGCAGCAGACCCCAGCAGGCAATGTATCTCTGTTTATCTATAAATACCGGTTACTGTGCTTTCCTGGATAGAGGCAGGTACAGTAGGATGTTGTTTATTTTTACTTGCTTGCAATAAGAGGAAACGGTGTTTGGTATCAGTCGTCATCACGAGCTAAGTGGCTGCAGGGCTCTTTCGAGGGCTCTGAACTGCGTAATCAAAAATGCAAGCAATGCTCTGCAGTGAATCCTTCGGCTATTGCTGGGGACTTACCTTGCATTTCAGTGAGACTGAGGAAGAGGAGGAGCGAGAAAGGCTTAGAAAATGCAGCAGTGATCAAGCCTGGGGCACGGGTTATAGATATTTGCAAGCCATGGGCAAGCTGGATTCAGTGGGAGGTACCGTGCCTGTGCACTGAGGTTCCAAAACAGCAATGGTTCATATATTGTGGGTTGGGTGAGGGTCTCGGACTTGCGTCCAGGGCGGACACTATATAGGTACACGTAGGGGATCCAGATTAAATTGGTTCCTCCAGCCTCCAGCTCAGGATCACAACAGCCGCAGCCACAGGACACTGCAAGTGGGGCACTGTAGAAACATGCCAAATTGCTCATCCTCAGGTATTCCCTCTGCGAGGAAGATCTGGGCTTCAGCAAGCAGCAGCAGAAGGCCTAGGCATGTAGTATGAGGGTGGAGAAGTAAACTTACCTCTAGGCTTTCAGCCTCCCTGTGGCAAGCCAAGAGCCAAAAAGCCCTCGGACACCCCTCTCCCATCCCACAAAGTTACTTCCCTTGGAATCTGCCAGGCCTCCAGCTCCAGGCTTGAACTCAAGAGCCAGACATTCTGGGGTGGGCTCTTAGGCTCCTGCATAACCTGACCTGGGTTTGGAGAACCTTGGACACCTGGGTCCAGCAGCTCTCTCTGGGCTTGTGGCATCTCCTGGGCTCCCCCAGGAGGGAACCAGCTCACCTTGCAACCTGCAAGCCCTGAAATCTCCAGTCCACATGGAAAGCTGGGAGCTGCTCAAGAAAAAGATCATCCTTGCTTCATCCTTGCTAGAGCTCCTGCAGCTAAAGGTGGTGGACCATCAAGTTCACGTCTTAGCCACCAGGAAGATCCTTGGTCTGCAGAGGTGCCCATCAGAGTTGAGAGGAGCTGAGCTTTCGCTGTAGGCAATACGCCAGTTACTTCACAGGAACAGAAAGGGCAAAAAGGAGCAAGGATTTAAAGGTGCTTTAAAGAGACGGAGCGCAGAGAGAAACAAAGCTGGGAAACAGCCCTTGATGGTCCCTAAGTGATTTAAAAGGGGCTTAAAGGGATTTGGACAAAAAAAATGACAACAGATTAGAAATAAAATTGAAGAACAGCAGCTATGTGTAGTCCTGTGTGGCTGAATGAGCGTAAGCATCAGAGATGATCAGTGTCCAGGATGGTTTGATTTTGGCAGAGGAAGAAGAGGAGGGAAACAAGAAGGAGACAGGGGAAGAGGTGTTCCTGAGTTTGGTCATCAGGTTACCCATGGAGGGGCTGATCCTTCTTCCAGGACATGGGTAGGTACACGGCCAGTGGGTCCCGTACCAGAGCAGAGCCTTAGGTTACACAGAGCTTGTATCTGCACATGTCCCTGGAGGGATTCAGGATCTCTCAAGGGCTCATCTCCCTGGTAGACCTGCCCTTCCTCAACTCTGCAATGCAATAAATAACACCAACTGCGCATTGAACCTGCAGTTGAATGGTTCTCACTGTCCACAGCACCGCACCAAGCAGAGGTCCAGGCAGTTCCCCTGGCAGTGATAATGAACATGAGCACTGTGGGCTCCAGCCACTGAAACAATGGCATGACAGGCAGCTCATCTAGATGTTCCTCTTCTGCCTGCAAGGAGCAGCCTTCCCAGACTCCATGACATAACACCAGTCTGTGACGGGGAGGACACCAAACCACTGTTTAGATAAGCAAAGCCCTTATCAAACAGTCAGGAATTTTTAATGAGAGCTCCCGCCGGTGGCTCCATGTTAACAAGAGTTTCCCACAAGCGGTGACGTTTTATATCTAAATCTTTTCTAATATGTTAACATTCCCAGAAAATATATTTGGAAACAGCCATAGGTCCTCAAAGTCTTGCCAGATGGAAAATAACAGTAATAACTGTCCTGGTCTAAGAAAAACTTCAAAGCCTTGGTGTCTTCTTGTCTGTCTCATGCAAAATTGGGAATGTGCATGCAGGAGAGAGTGAAAACACAGTATGGGTCAGTATACTACAGTGCTTAGTCCCTTCCTGAGGAATTTCATATATAGCACAGTGTACCTTGGCAGACAGATGGTGGGACTATTCCTCACACTGTCCCTGTTTTGTTAAATGATCCTGGACACAGGATCCTGGTGCCCCATGTCTTGAGACCATCTGTCTGGATCATCCAGTGGATAGAGGTTTCAAAGTCCAGTCCCGAGTTAAGTGTCTCGTGAAATGGACTCAATATCAACAGACCTGCCTGGATGATTTCCGTGTGGATTTAGGTCTCCTTAAGCAACATCCATAAGTAGGTCACCCTAACAATGTGCCTCCACCCAGTGTGTGTTGATGTCATTAGACTTTCTCCTGCTGCCAACAGAAAAGCAGAACTTTGTTGTTTCAAGGTTTAGTGATCAGCTTTACAGCTTGTAGAGAAACTCTCCAGGAGCCGCAGTGAGGTGGTGGTAGAGCTCAGATGGCCAAGACCTTCACCTCAGCACCTAGGGGCAGTCCTGGTAGTTCTGGGGGCTTGCTCATGGACTGAGTGCTGGAGGCCAGGAGAGCCAGGCAGCTCCTGCAGGCTTGCAACCAAGCGAGGTGATATCCAAGAGCAGAGCAGTCCAGCCCACATACTGAATGCAGGCAGAGAAAAGCTCAGCAGGCAAGCTGCACACAAACAGCGCGTGCGGCAAACAAACAATTCGAGCAAAGGCCATGCGAGCAAGCCAGAAATCACTGCTTGGTGCAAACGGTGCTTGGACAATAGTTTGAAGATGCGAGAGAAGTGCATCTGCCTTCTGCAGCTGAGGCTGGACTGAAATGGGGTGTAGATGGACGCATGGACAACCATGTGTAGACACTTCTAGATGGGCGTGTGGACACTTCTAGATGGGTGTGCAAGACATCTTGGGCATGCAAACATGTTCGTGCAAGCATCCTAAGCAGCACGTCCTTGGCACGAACCTCCTTCCAAGCCTGCTGTATCTGGCCCTGCTCCTCATCAAGGGGGCAGATAATTTGGCCGTTGGATTGTAGAGTGAAGACCATGAAGCTACTGCAGAGCAGCTATGCTGCAAGTCAAAGCCACGTGTGCAACCTGTTTTGTCTTGGAGCAAGACTGTGCTCAACGGCTTTAATTGTATCAGAGAAGGAAGCCATCATCGTTAGCCAGATCCCAAGGTGTCCACCCAGTGGTACAGGCAGGTTTGACTTCGTTGGGATAAACCCCGTGGAGCTCCCGGGGGTTGCTGTGCCCTTCGTACTACTTAACCCTGGAGGAAGCCCAGTTTCGGGGTGAGGGGCAGGCAGCGATGGGTGGGACGTGCCTCTCAATCATGTCGCGAGGGCGGGAAGCCCGAAAGAGGAGGGGTCTGAGATCACAAAAACCTTTTCAACATTGGAAGAGGGGAATTTTCAAAAAACACCCCGAGCGGAGGGAACGTGTGCTGTTTGGGTGTAGGACTGGATCTCCAGCACGTTCACCTCTGGCGTTTGTTTTGGGCCCATCTCTTCTCCCCGGGGCCTTGGGGCAAGCAGGAGTGCCGTAACAGGGAGCCATGAAGAGAATGGAGCCAGCCAGCGGCAAGGATTTTGTTAGCATTTGGAGGAGAAAACAGGGAATTTCCACATATGGAAAAATGTTCCTTTAAACTGTGATTATGTAAAAATACAAAGCCACAACTGATACTATCTCTCACTCTGGGGAATGATGGAGAGTGTTTGTTTCTTTAATTGCATTTAATACTCATGAAAGTTACCAGCTTGCCACCACTGCAAGCGAAGCTCGTTTGTTGGATTGCAGCGCGCACAACACCGGCTTCCTTTCTATGCTCCTTCAGCAACGTATTTTGCCCTCGTCATTAAAAGGCAGCTCCTAATTTGCCACGCATGTTTGATCACCAGTGTTTTGCCTGCAAATTGCCCGTAGAGGTGCGATCTAAAATTAGGTGTGTGATGAGTTTCTAAATGAGGACCCTTGACTCGTAAAAGGCGGGCTGACTCCTGTCAGGCAGGAGCAGAGGCACGAGCCAGGCTCTGATGCTTGCCCCAGGCGAGCATCTCGTGTCTTAGATGACTGCAGATGTTCTCATTATCCTTCTGAATGGTCATCGTCTTCTTGAATCTCACCTGGTTTTGGGTCTCAAATTCAACAATTAAACAATTTAACAATTTAACCAAGGCCTGGGTAGAAAAGTATTTCCTCCACCGGTTTTGGATGTGCCACCTTGGGATTTTGCTTTGATTCCCCTTCAGCAGCTCCCCATCCTCCTTCCCCCGGTATGCTTTTATCCCATCCTCTCCTGTATGCCTCCTCACTAAGGTAAACGATTTGGGCTAACGTATAAAGGGATGTGGAGGAAATTCATAGCGTGGGCAGGAGCCTGTGAGAGCTGACACGGGCTACGCTCCTGTTGCTGCTTTAATTCATCAGCGTTCGAGCATGTAAAACCAGGACAGTCGCCGAAGCTACAGCGCATGAATCACCCTTTGAAAGAAACGTGTCTCTGCGTGCCCCGACAAGCCCTCCTTTTCAAAGTGCCATTGACAAACCTGGCTTGCTAAGAGTGTGCATTTAAAAAGCTCTCACTGCAAAGGTAAATTATATACCGATCCCTGCCTGGAGTCTGGTGCTGTGCCAAATAGGTGCCGAAACCTCCCAGTGAGTCATATAAATCATAGACCAAAACCCCGAGGGAGCTGGATTAATACCGGATCAATGTGAACGTGCCACAAAGTTATTTGATCACTACAATGCTGGTATTGACTGTTATACACCTGTTATATCATTACGGATTACATCTGTTGTAAACACGCTGTTTGATGTTGCAGGCTGTGCTAACCACATACACCATAATCACGGCTTGTAGCTGCTGTGGTGGCCTCAACATGCCTGAATAATGCTAATTTTCTTGTTACGTGGGGTGGCCCAACAAAAGAGGTTTGTTCGGGGTGAGCCTGTGCAGAGGGAGTGTGAGTGCGGCGTGCGGGGGGAGACGGGAGAAGGGATGGGATGACAGTCTGCATCCGAGGGATATGACTGGGGAGGAAGGTGGGAATGAACATAAAACCAGACTGCGACAGACATCAGCTGAAGGAGGGAGTTTCCCAGTTCTGGCTGAAGTTTATGACCAAGGTAAGATCTGAAAGGATGAAAAAATCAAATAAGGATGGGCAAATGGCTGGACAGACATGGGGCTACAGGAGGGGCTGTCAGTGACTGGAAGAAGTGAAGTGAGGTTGTTTAGCTATGGTTTCATACCGTGGTGGGGAGGTGAAGCAGACTCACTGATGGTCCACTACCACTGACAGCAGTAGCAGCCTCAACAATCCCTCCTTCAGCAACGTGGGCCTGAAATGTGGGACATTAATGAAGCAATTTTGAGTTCAAACCAGTGGTTCCCAAGACAGTATCAAACCCTTCCTTCCTGGATGTATTTCTGTGATCTCTGTTTTGGTAGATTGACACTTTCTTAAGCCTGAGAGATTAGTTACCTCACTCCGGCAACCTTCCCAATCCTCATTTTTCCGATCTGAGACACCAGGTTTCTCTCCCTTACACCTCTGTTTCCTCCTGTGGAGAGGAGCCCGGCTTTCTCCAGAAACTATCTCCACAATGTCCCATGCTGGACACGCAAACAGCAGGACTGGGAACAAATCTCTCCATCTGGAGCTGCTCTTCCAGCCAAGCACCCAAGACAGGCAGGGGACCTGACCTAAACCGGTATCTATATTAGCCACGTCACGACTTCAGGGTGATGCATGATCTGCCCATGCTCCCAGATGATGCAGGAGAGTAGGACACCCTTCCACCTCCTATATCTGGGTGAACACACAGGCCAAGGACATGTAATTATTCTGTTCCTGCCTGGGGACATGCCCTCCTTGGTCCTTGGCTAAGCCTTTGCAGTAACAGGGCTTAGCCAGAGGAAGGGTGGATGAAACATTTAGAATTAGAAGTGGCATCTCAAAAAAAACAAAACAACACAAAATGCAAAAAAGATCTCTGTGAAATGTTCTTTCCCATTTGCCATGGGCTGAAGATCTATGGGCTGAAGAGCCAATATCTATCGTTTCCTAAATTCAACCCTTTCTTTCCCTTTCCATATTACCTTTCTTTTTTTGTCCTAGCAACATTTCAAGGCTAACCCAACACCAGCTGCAAAACTCGTAAAGGCTTGGGGAAGAAGACAATGCAGGAGGTATTCCCCATATATTTCAAAACACTTGAGGCAGTATTTTTAACCAGTCCCAAAACATTACTTGCCCGAAACTGAAGAAGGAAGATGATGCCAAGACTTTTGATCCTGAAGGGATGAAAAGTCAGTACCATTTTTCAGTCCTCTCCTGGAGGTATCTAGTGAAGGGTCGAGTTGGCTGCCTGACACATGTGGATACTCCAAAGCTGTGCTGGAAACAGGGTATCTGAGACTTTCTGCCCAGCTCTGCTCCATGTTGACCCTGTCCCAGGCTAGTGCTGACAGTCAGAAGTACCCTCTGGTTCACACTCTCCTCCTTCACTCCAGAAGACAGTTCAGCGATGTAACTTATTGGAGGCTAGAAAAAGAGAGAACAAAAGTGGTATTTAGGAAGAGGCAGGTGAAGAGAGAAAAGGACACCCGAACAGGGTCTGAGCAGAGGAAAGGCAGCAGCCTGGAGCTCAGGGCAAGCCCTGCCTCTAATATTTGAAATACTGTGTTCAAGGTGGGAGGAGTGATGAATGAAAAGGATGAAAGTCCTTCTCTTACCCCAACCCTTACAAGTGGCTCAACAGTGGAGCAAGCAGGGCTCTGATCAGGCATGAAATACTGAGAAACCCCACCAGCTATAAAGAAGAGCACCTCAGCTCTCACCCCATCCCAGGTAAGCCTGAGCCAGGGCTGGGCACAGCTCAGAGAACTGTGGTGTGCAGACCAGGGTGGGAGCATGTGAGACCGTGTCTCACTGGGATTCCTGCCACCCCTCCATTCACCTCCTGCTGCAGTCTTTTCCAATGCATCAAGAGTGTATGCCTGAGTCTGGGTTGTCTTTTCTGAACTTTGCCTGGGAATTCCTAGTAAAAGAATGCCCTACAACTGTTGTGATGCCCTGGAAGTACCATCAAAGCCCTTCAACCCGTGACAACGTTTTCCACTGAACTTTGTTCCTCCAAAACAACAGACAGTCAAAGTCGGCATGTTTGGGCTTTTACCCAGCATCAACCCAATGGGTACAACACCCAAAGGCTGCACTTTGAACTTGCCTTGCTGTCTTCAGGAGGAAAGCGGGGAGCAGGGAGTCCTGAACTTTGGTTTGGAAAACAAGCCTTCGGATGAATATTACCTTGGTGAGCCCTATGGCAGCCCCGCTTCTGCCCTTGGCCTGAGCTGCTCACACAAGACAGACATCTGGGCCATGTCCGCCTTGGTCCTGTGCATTACTAAGGCATCTTGGAGACTACTGGTGTGGGTAGTGAAGGCAGAGCATTACAAAGCGAGCTGCGGCAGCAGAGCCATCCTCGCTTCAGTGGTCACCTGCATGTCTCCTGGACCAGGCTCTGGGCTCACTCCATCCCTTCCTGGGTCACCAGCCAAGTGCTGCCCTGGGGAAGTTGTCGTGACCAGGGATTATCAAAGCGATGAACACAACAATCAGTCCTCTCTGACCCGACAACATCCCGCCTTCGGCACCCAGCAGTGTATTACCCAAGGACAAACTGACCCATTGGGCCACTTCTGAGGTCTTTTCTGCTTGTCCAGGCATTGCAGAAATACTCTGAGACACCTTCCTGGGGTGCCCTGGGCTCTTCCTCAGGCCAGGTCCTGATGCATGGGCACAAGCCTTGCAAGCCAGGTTGCTCCGTGGGTATCGTTGTGGACTCACCCCCCGAGACGGATGTACAGTTTAACCGCTTTACGCCAGGAAGGGCGCTTTCTGGGAGCGCTGACTCACACTTTGGGGCAGCAGCATCCTTCTTCCATGCTGAGACCTTATCACAGAGCTCCCCATCCACCCTGGCATCCCAGCAGCCTTTCCTCAGCCATCGTCCCACTTCCACCCTTTGGGTACCTGGGCCCTCCATGTGCTGCAAATGTGACCGTGGCCCGAAAACCCACATTCCCGTTTCCCCTGTCCTCCCTCTCCCCCGCATCCCGTCCCCCTCCCCCACCTGGGGATGAATGAGACTCTCGCTGTGGCTGCAATATATCATTCTTACTATTTGTTATGAGGTTTTAATGAGTGTGGAAGATTAGGATGTTTGCAACAGCGTAACAATAAAATACATATCTCGCTCATTCCTTGCCAAAAAGTACTTACAAATAATAAAAGTGAGGCTAGCTGAATGCATAAATCTCCTTTCACAAGCCCCCACCCACTGTGCAATAATTAGTACAAAGTGCAGTGCTAATAGATCATCTTACTTGTGTGGGAAACTTGACATTATGCTTTGTTTATATTATCCCTTTGGCAAGAATCTGCATGGCAAATCCTGGCAGCCAGCAAACAAGAGGCTCTCAAGGAAGGTTTCCAGACTGTCGTGCAGAAAAGCAAGCCACAGGATTGCGTGCTGGTCAGGATGCCGAAACCAGCTGGGGAGCTGAAGCGTTAGATCCAGCTTTTATGGAGTTGAGCTACCAAGTTTCCAGCTGACTAGGAGCAACATCCTGCGACTGATTCGCAAAGGGCTGTTCCCACCCCAGCCACAACAAATCAGTGTGAACCTTGGCTTCAGGATGGTGCCCTTTGCTTAATTATATATTCAGGGCCCAATTTACCGCCTGGGCCTCCTAATGGGAACAGACGGGGTCGCCCAGACTTGAGACAGGCACCGAATACGGCCCCTGCAGTCTCTGGCTGTGTAAGCAGAGGGTTTTCAGCCTGTGCCCAAATAGTTTCAGCTCCCAAAACCCTTCTCCTCCACTCAGCCCCTACAGAGACCTTGGCTGATGTGGGAATCACCTCTACCAGGACATTTGGCTCTGTCCCATGGTCCAAGGTTGCTGCAGTACAGCTTGCCCAGGGCATGACTGGTCTCAAAATACTGCTGGTAGGCATGAGGGCCATCTTCAGCTCTCTGATCACCGAAATTCTTGATGTGCTGGTGGAAAGCCAGCCCTCTCTCCCCACATCTGCTGTTCTTTACCCCACAGCCCCTCTCTCTCTGGCTGGGCTCAGGTCCCTTGCTTTTGCTTGTTCCTCCATCCCAGGGCGCAGTGGAAAAATCAAAGCCCAGTGCTTGGACACAGAGATGCATTCCTGCCCCGTGAATCACTAACCATTAGCACCACAGGTCCAGGTATATTCACAGGAGGTCACATTCTAGGGAGGAAAAAAAGGGTTTCTTGCCAAATGGGAGAATGAGGAGTGGAAGCTTTCCTTTATTTCCTTGAGAAAATTGGGAGTTGCCTGCAAGCTGGCTGTTCTGGGAGTTCAGTGAGGGAGTGCCACCAGCCTGGACCTTGTCCTAAGGACATATCCCAACAGTGACAGCTTGTGTGTGTAAAAACCCTACAGCTCACCATCCAGCACCTTCCTCTGCTGAGGGTCTCCCCAGTCTTGTCCCAGTGGTCCCCATGAGGCTGTTACCCATATGCTGTGGGTCTGGGCAATAACAGAAAGCCAACAATGCCAAGCTACACGCTTCCATGGAGGCTTTTTCTCTGCTGTCTCATGAAGTGCCCGCACAATGTGCTCCACCAGGTCCCTGTGTGCTGCCCTGTGTGGTCCTGCAGCATCTGCCATTGACTCAAGCTGGCGTTGGGGTGTGCTGAGCATGGTGTCCTCAGTACCTTTCCTCCCATTTCTTCTGAAGGGCGTTTGGAAGGACTATCCTGCCAGATGAGCTGATCTGCCAGACAAGCCCCAGCAGCCTTCATAGCAGCAGGTGTGGCTCAGACTTCATCTTCAAACAGGCTTTAGCCGTGCACATCTAGATTCACTCCTGCTCCAGCAAAGTCTCAACATGCACTTGATTCCCTACTTCCCTGCTGGACCCCTCCTCATTACATCTCACCCACTGTTCTTGCTCAAGGCTGGCCTTCCAAATGCACCAAGGTTGTCTGGATTCGTGGCTGGACAATGGAGACGAGGTGTCCTAGCCAGATGGAGAAGTGACTCATCCTCCTGGGAAATACGCGGCAGAGTCTCTCGGTGCAGGCTGCCCTCTGCCCTTCTCCTCCGGCTCTGTGGTGAACTCATCAGGAAAGGGAGAAGGTTTTTACCCATGGGCCAGTGGACATATTCATTTGCAAATTGCACCCTGCTTCTTATTTTTTTAATTTGGGTGTGCATTCTCCCGTGCGTTCACAGCAGTGCACTCTACCGCTGGAAAGAAACCTGGAACCAAATGCCTAATTTTGCATGGTGCTTTTAAAGCATTAAAATAATAGTTAGCAACTGTGGGCCCACATGGGCAGGACAAAGATCTCGCTTTGCAAGGTGTTGGTCAACTGGGAAGTATATTGCAAACACGTGCTCTTCCATGCCAGACCCAGCTTGCTAGAACCACTTCAGATGTATTTATTTTCTTTATGCCGGCGGGCTCAGGGAATCCTAGTAACATGCGAGTAACCCTGAACAAAGTGTGAAGCACAGAGGCACCATCGCTGTGCTGACGGGACTGATTCAGGCAGGAAGAACTGGGCAGAGCTCTGACATTTCGGTGACTGGTGAGGTTATTTGAGGGGAAAGCATTAGGAGCCTGGCATCCAGCAGCCAGTGTCGGCAGCAGCCTCTCCCGCTCCCTGTGTTGACTCTGCTGGCTCAGGACAATGGCAAATAGGCTGAAACACTGACAGTTTCCCCATAGACTCTTCCCAGAGTTACTAAAATTAACCTTTTTATTCCCCCCCACTGGAGAAACATAAAGCTTTTACTTCCCTTAACCTCTCTTTCCCACCCAGTGGGCAAAGAGTTTGTCAGATCTACAGTTAAAATAATATATTAAGGATTTCCAATGGCGCAAGTCAAACTTCACATTTCCTAATGATTCCAGATGCCTTTTTTGTCCTCAGACATTTCGAGTTAAACCTCTATGAAACTGACCTTTTGGCTTGTCAGTCTCTGTAAAGACCCCAGAGATGAAACACTTCTTTCAGTCTGTCACTACTGTCCGCAGACCGCCCCCTCCTTATCCCCCCTCCTCTACTTTATCAGCAAGAACCCATAATTGAGCCCCTTGACAATAGCAGGACTGTGCATTTCTTTGTCAACAACAATGGGCCGTCCAAGTTCATTACTGGAGATTGTTTAAAAATTGATTCATGGGCCAGTAGTAGTAGCTTATTATACAGCATAAGTGACAGTGTGATCTGGACGGAGGCCGAGTCATTCTTGACCAGTCATGTCCAATTAGAAAGAACATTGCACACATTCCTGTTGGAGCCACATTAATGAATTAGTCCTACCACAAACTGAGAGAAGCTTGCAGGACCCTAATACCTTTTGTTCCTAAGGATAATTCAGTAATTTATAAAGAGAACAGTGCGGAGCACATTAGCAAAAGAATAGCAATCGCAGGATTCAGACAGTCCTTACACTTGTCCTTCCTTTCAAGTTTCTGGTGAGCTCCGTTCCCTTTGAGCTTTGTGATTCCCCGTATAGCACAGACCTCCGACAGCCACCTCTGCAGCTCCCCGGGTTGTGGTCGCAGTGCTGGTGGTGACCAAGGCTCTGCGGGCCTGTGCGCACCTGAACTTGGGTCAACACCTGGCATCCAGGCTCTGCTTCTCAGGACCACAAAACAGCCGGGGCACGCGGTACGGCATCATCATGCAAAAGTCACATCCAAGTGCATCAACGTATTTTGGTGCTTCCTCCTTGCTTGGCAAATAGGTGCTGGTGTAACTCCGCTGTGTTGGCAGAGTTACATCTGGCCAAAACATTGTAAGAAAGAGGAGAGGATCATTTAAGGCAACACTTTCAAGCTTAGGAGTCTAGAATCGGTGTTTAAGTTCTCAAATCACGAAGCTGATTTTCAGGTATGCTGAAATCAGTTTGACTTGCAGGGAGCAGCTCCCTGGGACCAGGAGACTTCAGGGTGTGTACAGTCCTTGCAGAGGCTGTATTAGGGGGAAAGACTGAAAGAGGTGAATGAGTCCAGCTTGCCAGGTGCTGATGAAGTCTATGAGTGGAAGGTAGGAATGCTGTCAGCTGATATCTAAAGGATGATGAGGAATTTCTTGTGCAGGTACAAGTGAATACAGTTCATGGATTGAACTATTTCAGCAGAAGACATTTGTAATTTGTCATGGGAACTGCAGAAAGTGCAAAATGGAAGTAGTATAAACTCCCAACAGAGGGAAGGATAGCAATCTTCTCCATTACAAAACTGACTCCTAGGAGATGTTTAGAAGTTAACTGCGCAACACAAGGTTTAGTGCTACCTACTCAGTGGATGTGATCACAGGCAGTCACTGCCACCACTGTCTTCTACTATAGAACAATTTTTGACATGGAGCAGATTTTGCCTATTGCTCAGTAAATGTCCTTTGTTAAGGACCATAGAAACCCATTCATGGCTGGTCCACATGTCCTTAAGTAGCATTAGTAGTAATATAAGTAGTAGCAATACAGTAACGTCGTTTTCCTAAGGGCATAATAATGTTTGGACTTCTACCATCCACCTGAGCAGATGAAAAATAGATAATTTGCAGACAGCAATACCAAGCTATGATATTTAAATAAGAGTGGTAATTTGTCATCAAGTTGTCCTTGTTGTGGTTTTAATGTGCATACACTGTCACTCAACAGCCTGTGAAATTTTAATGTTTACAACTTCCAAAGACCTGTGAATTTTTGTAGCTAGTGATCATTGATCTCCATTTTTAAAAATATGCAGCTCACTGTATATACTACTTTATACATGTCTAGGTCATGTGGTTTTAAGTTTATGTAAACAGAAATGTAGTGAATATAGTTATGTAAACTATCGCTAAATTTGCCAGTATCTCAAAACCCAGAAGAAATAGCATATAGTTTGTCTCTAATCTTAACATTGTCACAATTAAAAATGTATACAGTTAAAAATTCAGTGACGAGTCATTCTACTAAAACATGTTTACATATCTGTTCTGAACAGAACCTGCATCATCCCAGGGAGGGCTAAATAAACAGTCACTTCTGAATGAGAACAAATATTTGTTGGAAAACAGAGACTCCACTCTGCATTCAGTACTGCACCATCACCACCTGCAAAAAAAGAGTCTGAAAATGAGACACTGTACAAACACACATACATTCATAGTAGAGGACTAAGTACACACACATGTTGACGGCTTACTGAACTGCAGGATTATATTCTCATTCACAATTTTGATATGGCAAGGACTTAATGGAGGGCTTCAGCTCCTCTTCAGATTCAGAAACTTTTGAGTTTATATTGTGATTTTATGAATTATTTCCTCGTATGTCAAATTGTGGTGCACAGGTGATCCTAATGCTGTCATTTTTCTTCTCCTCTGACTAAAATTGTCAATCCAGGGGCATGAATTTTACCATCTCCAAGTAAAAATTATAGGACAAAAAAGTGCAGAAATATTAGAAATCCAATTCTCTAACTAATGCCTCAATTTTTGGCATTATCACTGGACTGGAAGTGACCTCAAAAAGTCTCTCTCCACACCTTAAGGCTGTTCCACAGGCTGGGTACACTTGCGGAAGGTGTCTAGTGATACAGGTATCCCAGCCCGCTCAGCAAAGCTACCTCACTGCTTCCTGACCTTACTGCTGGAAAGGTTTTCCAAGGGCTAAAATGGTTTCAGAGACCATTACTGCTTGTGCTGCTCTATGGACATGGAGAACAGACCATTCACTTCTTGCTCACAGCAGCCTTTTACATATTCAAAGGCCATCAGCCTATTCCTACTCTGTCTTCTCCTCCTTAGGCTAAGCAATCCCAGCTTGTCCAGTGTTTCCGCGCAGATTATGATTGATATAGACATTTTTTTTGTTAGCAGCTTCTACCATCTCTCCAGTGGTGCACATCTTCTTTGGATGGTTCTGCTGAGAAATGGAAATCCTATTACAGCAAAGCCCCACTGGTGGTGAAGGGACTGAAGGATTGCTTCAGGTGGTTGGTGTTTACACATCCCAGAATGGTGTTTGCTGCTTTAACAGTGCACTGACTTCCACTGAACACTGGAACCAGCCTAATCTTCAGGTCCTGTTACAAAGACTGCTATCTGACCAGGCATTGTATACCTGTGCAATTGAAGTAACAACATTTTGTTTCCTCCAGCCTGAATCTTTGATTTGCCAAGCTCATTCTGAATCCCTTTCTTCGAATGTACTGGTGGTCCCTCACACTTGATTCTCTGTGGTGGGTGTCCATGGCTATCACTTGACACATTTGCTCCTGTGTTGAAGGGAGAGCAGACACTTTTGAAAATCTGGGTGTGAACTAAAAGTTACCCTTTTGGTGACCTAATCCCAGTCTTCTGTTCCAGGTACAGACTCAGTCATTTCTGAAGCCTGCTGTCTTTACAATCCAAGAAGGTTCCCCTGAAGACAACTGCTTTGCTTGCAGAATGGTCTGCAGTACTGAATCATCCATAGCATGTCCCTGCCGCTTGATCTGAACAATTGCAACCTCATGTCCAAGAGTATCCAAGCCTATCTATTTTTGAAGCAAGTGCTGGCTTTGGCCAAAGGTCTTCCAACCTCCAAAATCCAGGGCTGAGTTCTGAAACACACTCACTTATTCCTCTGTGCCTGAAGTCAGTCTTGTAATTAGAGCTTCCTCCTGCAGATAAAAAAGACAGGAAAGACAAGGTGGTGAGTGTCTTCAGACTCCACCTCTTCGAGTGGAGATTTACTACTCTGTTATTTCTAAAAGCTTGAAAAACCAGCAGGGGACCTGAAGTGGGATCCACTGAAGAGGGAAATAAGCAATTAGTGAAGAGAATGTGGTCTCTGCAAGTCGTCAGGCAGCCACCATAATGGCTCTTTATCCACAGTTAATTGTTATCTGCACTTGGATTTCACTATGCTTTCCCTGTTGATTTTCATTGTACTCTGCATGTACATTTCTTACTGAATCCCTAACAAAATGGAGAAGAGCAGGATGGGCAGAATAACTCTTTCAACATATGCCAAGTTGCATGTAAAATGATATCTATAGGGTTTACTAAAATTATAAGCAGAGTCATCTCACTGTCTCAGAGAAGTTTTTGGGAAAGAAAGCTATTTGTTTCCCAAGGTGAGCTACCGACTGTCTCTTGCGTGTGTTGAATGTGCATGAGATCCTACCTTGTACAGAAAAAACTCTCCTCTTCTGTGAATAGGGTTTTCACACTCTAGACACCTAGTCATCACAATGGTTGGCCCCTTCTCCCTGCCTGGTGCCCGGCACTGAACAGATCTTTCCATTTGTAGCAATGCAAGATATTTTAGCAACAAAAGTGTATTTCTGGGCTGGCCAGAAGCTCTGTCTCACATAGAAGCACCCATTGTAGGCAGTCACCTTCCAGTAGCAAAATGCTGACTTAGGGTCTTTGGACCATGTCTTAGGGAACATGCAATTATTATCACCACGTTCCAGAGGAACCCATCTGCTGAGCTGTTAGGACTGATGCAGAGGGAGGGAAGTGGCACAGAAGTGGCCGTAGGGCTGACTAAAGTCAGAGTCCTCCTCACAATGACTCTGCAGCCAAAGACCATCCTCACAGAGATCTTCAGGGATAAAGCACGGAAGACAATCAACCAGAATAGGAAAGTATCAGTATCTTCATTTTCTACGTAAGGAGCTGACTCACAGGCATGTAGGTGTCTATTCCAAACCCATGACTTAACTTAATTTTCTCCTTACTAGACCAGTGCTCTGACCACAAAATTGCTCTGAGCGTGAAAGTTCCCATAGCAGCAGAGAAACAAATTCAAACCTTTATTTGCCTGATAAAAAGAAACGGCTGCAAGTTGGGAAGGTAGCTGTTGGGACTTGGAGAGCTACTTGTGCGGGAAAAGATGTCAAACAATCTGATTACTTATAGCAACACACACATTTATTATCACACACTGCCCTTTCTTCCTCTACTCATCCCTTTCTACTCCAGCTTCAGTGACAGCTGTCATTTTGCAAGACAAGTCCCATACAAAGGCTAAGGGATGCGGTGAGCAGGCTGATGATGGTCACAATGCAAAAATCCATACTGATGGCAAGACAAATCTCTTGAACATCTAAATGTGAAACCAGGTGCCAGAAATCCTATTCTCCACCAAGAAGGAAGAGATGATTCTGTAGTTCATCTCAAAAAAATGTTGCACGTCACAGGCTATTCAGGTGTGACACAATCACAACCAATTTAATTAATTTTATATGGACAGGTATGAAAAATGACCGTGGGCTTCCCCACGTAAGTGAATAACAGGGAGTGCTGGGGACTGTGTGCTCATGTTCACTGGGCATGTTTCGGAGTCTCTCCTCTACATTTTCACGTTCTGTGCACTAAATGATCATTTGGAAGATGCTGAACATGAACAGGAAAATATACTAAGGGTATCTAGTCCATTTTGTGCACACTTAAAAAATACAGGAAAACACGCAAAAGAAATTACCTTTTAGTACATAACCCCCATCTTGCTGTCCAATCAAGAATCTGCTTGAAGGCACCCTGCTGCATGAACACACCACAAGGCCTTTCCAGAGGATGTGCTACATCCCATTCTGGATTGGACAGCTGAATTAAAGTATGTTTGGAAAAGAAGAGGAAGGAAACTGCAGTGATCTGGAAAAAAATAGGGAATTTTGAATATCCTAATTTCTGCATAAGCAGATCTCCACATTTAATCTACTGAAGCTTTCCTATCCACCAACAGCCAAACACACACAGGGAAGGCAGAAATCTCTCTAAGAAGAAGCTCGGATGACTACACATATTTTGAAACATCTTAGGGTTCCAGCATCTCCAATGGCAGATAATTTACTCTTCACCATGCATGTGGAGTCCAGTTCAGCTATGGGTGAACCCAGCTGTCACGACTGCACACAACCCATACTGGAGGCACACGTCCATGGGTGACACTCAGGCTTGCCTATCTGACAGTGAGCAGTCCTCCCTATGAGTACATTATCTGCAAGCTTCCCCATATATCTCCTACTAAGGAAAAGTTTTACAGAATGGGAAATACAATGCAAGTCCCTGGGCAGGCAGGGAGGCAATGCAGAGCTGGAGGCAAGAGACTCTTTATCCAGACAGGTGAATCCAGGAGAGGTGTTCCCAGCCTCGGAGCAGAGTGTGAATCTCGGGCAAGATCAGGAGCAACGTTATCTTATGTATGTGGCTGCCAAAGCCTCCTTTCCCCTTCTGCTCAGAGAAGTCTCTCCTTACCCTCTGTGCTGGGCACTGTGAGTACTTACACACCGTGAATGCCGAGTTTCCTCTGAGCTGACTGAGGCTTTGCCAAACCGGGTTTTGTTCCCTTTTGGCTAGTTTTCTGCTAGCTTTACAGCAAAGGTGTCACATCTTTTCTTTAGCTGGGCGTGTTACATTTGATTGTGTTAAGGTGTATCTGATGACAATAACATACAGCAAGATTCAAAGTCACGCAACATGTTCTGGCACAGACAACGCTATGAAGTTACACATAGCGCTGTTTAGATCTCATATCGAATATCCTCTGGCATCAGATCTGAAATGAATTGTATATGGCAACCAAAGAAACACTCTGTCTGAATAACAAAAAATAAGAGAGAAAGAGCTTTGCTGTATCACCAGCTCTAATCTGGACAAATGGCCAGCACCCCAGTGAGTGCAGACCCGCAGCCCCACTGCTGCAAGTCTTGCCCTGTGCTGTTCCCTCAGCCCCCTCTCTTCCCACACCTTCCTTTCCTCTCTCCCACCTCGACCCCCTTCCTGCCATGAAGGGCTTTCCAGCCTTCCTGGCACTGGAGCTCCTCTCTACCGTCTTTCAGCTGAACGATGGCCGTGTCCATTGCCTTCCCCTGGTTTGGATGGTGACCATTCTGGGCATGTTCAAGGCTCCCTGGCTGTCACTCAGCAAGACCGTAGGTGGGTCACTGATGCACGGGGCCATTCAGTTAAGCCACCATTTGGATTTGCTGAGCAGAGTCCTGGGGCACTGCAGGCAATGGGTTTCTGGCCTTCTGGAGCTGTGAGCAACGCAGGGCAATGCGAAAGCAAGAGGTAATCACTAAGCAGAAGTCCTTTGGGAAGATGGATGGGCCGGATTGGGTCAAAGTCTGGAAGCAGCGTGAGGACACAAAAAGTCACCTGTCCCTTTCACAAAGACCCACCAGCTACAGGCCTCTCTTGAGACTTACACCCACAGTTCTCAGGGTAAACAGAGTTTTCCAGTGAGCAGCTCTGCATACACAACTGACTCCCTATTGTCCCAGTCCATGCCCTAAAATCCACTTCTTTCTGAATTTCCATTCTCCATCTACCAGTGTCATCTATAAGGACTTCTGTGCCCTGGTACCTGGAGCCAGACAGCTCTGCCGCACCAGCTAACACAGGAAAACTTTAAAGACCCTGGTCCCATCTCCTCACAGCAATGAAACCAAGACACAGGGCATGAGGGACTGGACTTCATGGCTCTTCCACCTCTGGTCTGATCTTGTTGAACCCCACACCAGACTGGATTGGAGCTGAGGGGAAGGACATCCTTGTGAACACATCTTATGCTCTGCTGTAGGCCTCTTGCATCACCCCGAGCAAGTCATTTAAACCCCGATAGAAACTGATTTCAAGGGGAATTAGGTGTTTCAACAGAACTGAGGCACTGACATATTTTCAAATACGATAATATCTGATTCTCCACCTCTCAGTGGATAGTGAGGAAAAAAAAAAGTGAAGATCTTGAATACCCTGGCTAGAAGTCCCTATGAACACGTGAAGGTGCATTTCAGAGGTGCTGTCTGATGCTCATGGGCATATTTAAGCAGGATTTACTTTCCCCACCTTCAGCCATCTGAAGGTCGAGGCTGTGCTGTGGACTAGTTTCTTTGGTCTCCTCTGAGGCTGAAGGAGAAGAGCAGGAGGCCGAGGAAGATGCGAGCTCACACTGGGATGGATGGGATGCCTCTGCCTTCCCCTTACTCAATGGTGCTGCAGGGAGAGCACTAGCTTAGGCACAGACAATGAACTGGGTGAATCCAAACCCCTCTGTGCATCCATAGTGGGTGAAATAATATCCTCCCCCATTAGAACTTTTCCAGCTTTGGAAGGAGACCAGGATTTTACTTCATGGAGCTGCTGTGTACCTGTACGTACATTTTGCATAATGTCATTAGTCCCCAGAGTTCCCTGAACTCACTCCAGACCTTCCCAATTGGAGTCTATGGTGTGGAAGGCAATGTGTAAATGTAAAACATCACCGTTGGCCTGTCTGTAGTGATACAATGGAGCATTAAATTTTTGTGTTAAAGTTTCTGAACATGATTTTAGACAGCGTGTTAAAGGAGCTGGGTCATTGCTTTGATAGCTCTGACTGTGAATGGCTCGGGTCTGCTCAAGCATGCAACCCCTTCGTGAGCCACTCTGCGACAGTGCCACAAACCACCAGTCTCACATCACAGCTTCTCCAGCTAGACCTCCCAGTGACCGGCACGCCCCATGCGGCTGCATTTCCCATGGAGGAGACCCAGGTGCCCACTGTTTGCTGAGACCCTGCAGGATGGTGTCCCTCTGCCTCTCCCAGGACAGTCCCAGCTGTCCTTCTTAATATGGGGGCCTGGTTCATGATCACCCATCTCGGATGGTTGCTGTTGTCTCCATCTCAGTAAACCGTGCAACGGTGGGATCACCTTAAGCCAGCTAAACATTTGAGTGTCTATCTGTGCTCAGCTCTGGCTGAGCTGAGATCAGTTCTCCCTCCACCATCACCGAGGGTTGTGAGGAGGTCAAAAGGAGAGACGCATGCACAGCCAGAGCTTTCTGGCAGCCATCTTCAGGGCAAATTAGCTCCGTGCTTACCCCCTTGCTAATTCCAAGCACCTTGGGCCTCCAAGCTCCCTTTGTCCTTGGGCTGTGTTTGGAGATGCTCTCTGCAGCGAGGATCAGCAGGCGCGTGGCCCCACTAAAGGAGGAATTACAACCATGGGTCAGGCTGTGCCAGCTCCTTGACCAAGCCTGTCTGGGCATTGCTGAGGGCAGTGCTGTGTCTTAGAGAGATGGATAAACCAGAAAGTTTGGAGAACCCCAAGAGCAGGTAAGAGGAAGCCCTGTTAAATCATTGCTTTTCAAAGAACCTACCCTGGAGCTAGCTAACTGATCCTGTTAGATCTTCCCTAAGTCAGATAAGAAGAATAACCTGGCAGTAGTCATCAAAGACAGAACAATGCATAAAAAGTCCATTGTGTGGAGACCCTGGAATCAAAGGTAGAGGGTTTGCAGACAAGACTGGTGGGAGTCATGAACACCAGCCCCATGGAAATTTCCACTTCATTCCTGGTTGTAGGAAGCAGGGTCTGACTGATAGCTGCTCTTCCCATTGATAGCAAATGCCTCCTGCCTTCCCCATCTTGCATGGTGACTCTTTTCCAGGGAGATGGGCATGAAGCAAAGAAGGGAATGGCAGTTAAGCAAATAATCAATCCTTTCTTATTGTTGTCAGCTTAGCGGGAAACAAGTGAAAGCTGCATGAATGTAAAGACAAGGGACCTAGCCCTTCCCGGAGCTCCTGCTTGTGGCCCTGTTGGAGACAGGTGACTAGTCCAGGCAGAGGGGTAATCTGAGACAGACTGGCTGCTCTTATTTTCTTCCTTTTCCTGATGATAAGAAAAATACCAACAACTAGATAGTGCTTTAAAACACTCTCCGGCCCTCACACTACCCTTTGAGGTGGATAGAAGAGGTAAATATCACTTCTTCACTTACAGTCTGGGAAAATGGGACAAAATTTTTCTCAGAGATGCTTTATCCCTTGAACAGCTTGAAGCTATGTGGATCTCAGCTGTGGGCATGTGTCTAAGCATTGCCTAACTCATGACTGGCCAAGGAATATTGGGGTCCTCTCATTGAAGGTCTACAGATGGGATATGAAAGATAAAACAGGACAGAGCAGCAGAAATGGTTGCTGTGCAAACACAAGGTGTTGCCAGAGGATACACCTCGTGTCTTGCCAAAATGCCCATAAGCCACAGATCTTGTCTTATGTTGCCATATGTCACAGGCTGTACATAAATCAGTTTGGTTTTGGCTGCCTGCTATTCCTCTTGTTATAATCTCTTGTGTATCTTTCCATGTATAATTACGAGTCAAGCCCTTGGAACAGAGAGGAAGCCATTAAATGACCTGCTGGCATTTTCTTTGAACAGTAACTACATTTGCCACTTGAGATGTTGGAGAAAGCTGTGGAAAAAGGAGAAATACAAAGAGGAAGAAGCTACACCTCCAGGTTGAAATCCAAAGATAAGCAAGCAGTTACCTTGTGACATCATTCCCTACCTGCTGGGGACTCAACTCCAAAAAAAAACCCCATGATCTCTAAAGGTCCCTTCCAACCCAAAGCATTCTGTGATTCTATGATTCTATGAAAAAACTCTATCAGTGAGGAGGGCAGGGTGGATGCCCAGGAGGAAGAGGTTACAAGTTACTGTCCCTCCTCTCCTTCTCTCTGAGATGTTGGTGCTATCTTGTCCACTAAGCAATCTGCAGATGACTGTGGGGCTCCATTCCTGATTTGCAGTTGTGCTGGGATGTTGGAGTTATCCACTCCTAGACTGAGGACAGTGTTTCTGGACATGACCTGGATAGGGTCACCGGTCTTTCTGGACCAGGCTGTGAGGTGTTCCTCAAGGATGTGGTATGCACATGGGGATGAATAATGGAGGGTATATACATCAAATCCAGAAAAAGTTATGCTGTTAGTGGCCCCTGTACAATTTAGCTGAACTGCCCCTCTGCTTGAACTTGAGTTGTAACCACACCAGAGTTCCAAAATTTTTACTATTACAGAGGTTGAGTCCTCACTTCAGTTCCCCGCTGAAAGGCAAAAAGCTTGAGGAAAGCAGCTCACGGTGCTGGTGTCCCAGATGTTGAAGGGGGTGAATGTGATGGGCAGTTACTGAGGAGCTTTCCTGGTTCTGGCCTGGTTGGCTGGTGTTTCAGTGGTTTTCCAAGGAAAAGGAAGAGGAATAGCCACATGAGTTGTGGATAGATAGGCAGGACTCTTTTTGCCTAATTGCAGATATTTGCATTGTAGATGTCTACTTCTGAGATGTCCACCCCACCTTCATACATCCAGAGTCAACAAAGCAAAGTAGGGCATGTTTCATCAGTCAGATGCAGATGTTGAATTAGAGAGCAATAGATTCAGGCTCTGAGAAATACAGTTTCTCTCCCCTGATGAGAAGAGAAGCCCAGGGCCAGCTCAGATGAAGAAATGGGCTGGGCAGACGCCTACCTCTGATCAGATGAGCCTCACCTATTCAGCCCCTAAGCATGCTGCACCTCAGTAAGGTACTCCAGCAGCAGAAATATTATTTGGAAAAAAATAAGTCTCCAGGTGTAGCACAGCACTGCTCAAGAGGTCTTGCTAGCAGCGTTGCAATAGTATCCAAACCAGCCTACACAGCACCAGCACAACCTCACAGTGCCTGGAGATGGTGAAGTCCCACCTGCAGAAGAGACTGGAGGGAAAGAAGCTGCAGTAGCTGCTAGGGACCAACAGGACTATTGGAGTTAGCATCTGCTGTCAGCCAGAGGAGGAGTTTGCTTTTAAATGACAGATCCTGAAAACAGAAGCTTGTCTTCAGACAGGGTTCATTTTTGCATTTTTCCACAATCATTTCTAAGTCCCTTTTGAAGCTGGTTTGGTCCTGTCTTGACATTTTCTCGTCTCAAAATTCTCATGAGTAATTATCAGCTTAAAAAGAATTTTTAAGTTTTTTCCTAAGGAAAAAATCAAAATCCAAAGAAAACATTTTGGCTTGAATTACTATTTAGAACATTAAAACACTGAGATTTTGGAAAAATATATTGAAAATACATCTGCGTATTGATGCTTTCTATTTATGAACATTTTGCAGGGTGTTATTTCTAGGAAAATCACGGTATTTTGGCTTTTAATACTAATTTTAGAAAAAAATAATTGAAATAAGAGAATTTCCTGCAAGCGGGAAATGCTGGCTTTCTGAAGAGACATATTCATGACTGAATCAACTGTTGTGCAGAAAGCCATAGTCTGATTTGTGTAATGACCCTCACAAATACTCTTGAGAGATATCAGGTATTATTACATCATTATAATCAAACAGTAACTATTCTCCATCATTTATAACATGGCTTTCATTACGTCGTCAAAAGAGCTCATAGCATTTGTTAAACTCAGGTGTTCTCACTCTCCATTCCTTTTAAATGTTTGACCCTATTTCAAACTCCTGAGGGAAGGGATTTAAATTATCAACAGAAAAAAAGAATGATTTTTGAAAGAAAACCATTATTCTAACGACTGCTGTTCATGTTCATCAAGAGTAGTTTCCTAGCTGAGTTTATGTTCACCAAACTCACTTTTCCTTGCTCCATGCTAATTATGAAGATTGCTAGATTATGTATTTGGAGGTTTTGTTTCATTGTTAGTTTCCCAACAAGGCTCAAGTATCTTTTAGAACATTTGATAATAGAAAATGACCTACTCACTGCCTTACCTGGAGTCGCTGACACCTCTTTGCAACATGCCTTACTTTCTTACTCATTTCCAATTAACATGGCCCAGAGATCAGATCACAACCCAATCAAAGACTACAACTCAGTCAAAGCATTTAGCCAATGCTCTTTATAGCATTTCATCTTTAAAGACTAAATCTTAGCCTGATGATGTTAAAATATCAGAGTTTTAGGGGTTTACGGTGATGTTGAATTACTTTTGTTCCATACGCAGGGTAGAACTATATCAATGTTATTTTAAATGGAGCACACATGGGAAAATCATTCTGGAAGTGTCTTAATACTTGCCAGAGGAACAGGTTTTTGCCATCATGATATGCAATGAATCAGGGAAAACTTCAGCCTTGAAAAGAGTCAGGAGGAGATTTTCCCTAATCTGTTTTTATAATATGTGATGCTTAGCAGGGCATTTCTAGATTTCCCCTGAGAAGCATTAATTAGAACAAATGCAATTAGTCTATAGCATCCTTATTAAGGCAGAATCCTTACATTAATCAGAAGTAGTTTTGCTGAACTAAAGGATTGTCCCAGGTCTTCCTATAAAACAATACTGACTTGGCACAGGAGCCAGAAAGGATTTGGAGGATGGAGCCAGCAAAATCTGTTGAACCACAGGAAGCATGAAGAGAAACTTCAAGTTTTAGCATCATCTTTATCCTGTGGTGGATCTCACCACCCTCGTGCAATGGTTGTCTTCAGCTGACTTCAAAGGAGTTTGTCGTAGGGCCCATCTGCTCATGGAGAGCTCATCTGTATTAGCTAACAGTGTGAATTGAAAATTCCCACTCAGGTAGGACTGTGACCTTCTAGAAACTCCACAGAAAAGGATTTCTGGGCAGATGTTGGGGTTCTGTGTGCGGAAGTTGAGCATTCAGCTTTCCCCTGGCAAAACTCCTGGGGTGCTGCAGGAAAATGCTGGGTGAATGTTCCTGCTTTGCCTTTTGAGCTGGCACTGTGGCATGGCTGGGGTTCACCACAGGCTGGCAAAGGAGGTCACGCTCGCTGTAACTCCATTTCCCTTAGCATTGCAACCCAAATCAGGGAAGGAAGAAGAGATACTAAGGCTGCAGAGCGGTATGATGGCACATTGCTCTGTCCCGTACTCCCTCATAGAGCAGCAGGTGCAGGATTTCCCTCAGCCTTACGAATCTGATGAGGATTCCTGAGAACATGGCTCTGCATATCACAGCATCACCTGGACTGGAAGGCACTGCAGGACATCTCTGGTCCAACCTCCTGTTCCAACCAGGCTCAACACTGGAGTCAGACCTTCTTATCCAGTTGCTGCATAACAGAGTTGCAAGAAAATGGGATAGGTACCCTGCAGTTAGGACCCAGTTCAACTTCCTCTGAGAGCACATCTCTTCTTCTTTCTGCTTTCCAAGCAGCTACGTTTTTTATTAAGGAGATGGCCTGGCTCCAGCCGCGTGCTCCATGTGATAGGCACTTACCCTGAGGGTGCTGGGATCGCCCTGAACAGAACTTCTTTTGGGTTGGAGGCCTGAGCTTTCACTGCTCTCCTGCTCTTCCAGCACCGATAGCTCCTCTCTGCAACTTCCGTTGGAGATCAGCAAAGAGCAGGAGGAAATGTGTTGGTCTGATGTTTTCATCCAGCTTAGAAAAGCCCTTGAGCAAAAAAAAGTTAGATGGAAAAGGCTGGTTTTGCTCCTGGGGAAATGTTCTTGGGATCCACTTGAGGGAACGAGAAAAACAACTTTGTGTGTGTGTAAATCGTACAGTGGAGGACCCGTTTCCCCAAAAGGGTTAATGCAATCTCTTTCTTCCCCCAATAGCTTCATGGCCCTAACAGCTTTCATCGTGAAACGGGTGCAGGTGTGGGCTATGCTTTGTTGATCACAATCCCTTTTGCAGAGGAAGCTTTGAATATGTTTGACATAATCAGCTCACAGCCTTTGCCCGCACTCTTTCATAAACAGGCCATTTTCACATCCTTTTCATGGGATCCGACAAGCGGAAAAATAATTAATGTTACCTCAGCCTAACAGTGACCCAGCTTTGATTCAAAAAGACGGCATGTTGCATAAACTAACCATTTAATTGAGTGATAGAAAAAGCCCACATGTATCAATTCTGCCTCCACGTATTATGATTACTGGGGCTTTGCAAGGATTCTGCTCCCTTGGTCATAAAGCCGAGCTTAAAATCAGACCCATGCAGTGGTTTCAGATGGACCGAGTGAGCATGAGCTGGGGATTATCTGTGTTTACGGTGGCAGGACATGGGAGCAGAGGAATATGTGGGTACCCAGCCATCATGGTGCACGTTCAGGTTATGCCCAGGTTATGTCACATGTCCTTGTGTGAATTGACAGTGGCCAGATGTTACACAGCCACAAGACATTTGTGATGCTGATGACACTACACTGCCACCTTGCCATGACCTCAGCGCCAAAGCTAACTGGTATATACCACAGTTTGGACTACACCCAATATGAACAGGACAGAGTCACCCTTGAGGTAATCCACCAAAAAGAAATGTCCAAAATTAATCTCAGTTAAATTCAGACAGGGTCTTGAGGTAGCAGTGGCTCCTCTAATGAACCATCTGCTCTTGTGATTGCAGAAAGGCAGTCATTTTAGCAGAAAGTGAACAAAGCCAGGAGCTTTTATTACTAACCACCTTGAGTTACCACGAGTGCAGTGTGGACATGTCATGCACTCATGGAGCAGTGTCCCCCCAGGAGAAGTTCAACACAAGCTCATCACTGGCTCACTCAAAGATAGCACTGGTGGAGCTACTCATGTTCTGCTGGACAAGGAGGCTCTGCAGACAACCAGGCACCCCTTTCTCACCACATCATGCTACAGGAGCAAATGAAACATCTTGAAACAGCTTTGGTTCTTCTCAGGCCAATGACAGGCATAAAGCATATGTTCTTGTGCTGTTAAACAGCAAGGCTTTCATAAAAGCCACCATGCAAGTGCATAAAACTGGGTAGGTTGCTATCTCACCAACTCTTATAATGTAGGGGCAGAGGAGTCATCACAAATTCAAAGGGAAGACATTTGAACCCAAGCGGAGGAAAAGTGTTTCCATGCAGGTGCAGCTGGGCTATCAGACCCTGCTCTATTAGATGTCACTCTTGTCCAGAGCTTAGAGGATTTAAAGGGGTATTGGCTATTTTGGATGGGGCTCTGAGCAACCTGGTCTAGTTGAAGATGTCCCTGCTTACTGCAGCGGGGTTGGGCTAGATGACCTCTAAAGGTCCCTTCCAACACAAAGCATTCTATGATTCTATTTCTATGCTTGCAAGAATACCCCAAATTAAAATAGGCTGGGGACAGGGAGGAGGACTGAAATCCTTTTCATAAAGGAGCAGATAATAAACAGGAGGTGTACCTGGAGCAAGGCGATGACTATGTTCCTAACGAATCCTACCTGTGGCGATCTCAGGATGCTTAGAGTCCTTCCTCTGGCTATTCGGCATCTGTACAGCCTTGCTGGGTTGTCAGCCACCTATGACAGGCCCAGGTCCAAATTTCTGGGACTTGCAAGTACAGCATCATCGAACAAGCTGGAGTGAGCTCCTCCTGGCACCGCTTGTGCTTTGAAGATGTGCTGAGATATTTGCATTTCCCAGATCCACTTCAAGAAGGATATTCACCCTTCAGCATGCAGTCAGCATGAAGCCTTGGGGTTGTTTGGGGGCCCTCCAGGAAAGGTCCAGGCGAGCGGCAAGACACCCACCTCTTGCTGCATCTGGCCAAAGCTCAGGCTGCATGCCTTCAGGTGGCATGACATCCAGTCTCCATACCATATTTCAGGGGGAAGGTGCCTTCCCCTTCAACATCCACCATTGGGCAGAAAGAGGTAATGTCATCCCATTTGAGCCAGCAAGAGGGGAAAAATCTCCAAATAATGCCACCTTCACAACCAAATATTGAATGCACCAACTTACATGGCCCCTCGCCAGTTATTTCGATGCAAGCCCTTCTTGCTTACACAAGAATTTCCCCCTATAATGTACAAGGGGAAAAGATTGTCCTTTCCCATAGACTGAGAAGCCCTGACACAGCAGACCAGAAAAGCACTTAGCAAGACAAGTAGATCAATACTTATGGAGCACATTACCGGGGCTTTAGAAGACATACTGATTTGCTGGTGTAAAGACTCCTGCACTCAGTGCAGGTGAAGCAGAGGTGGCTGCAATGAAGTCAGTGAGTCTCCACAGCCACGGACCCTCCAAAAGCTGCTAGAGAGACATTGCAGGCTGTTTGTCATTGAGGTGATGTCAAACACCTTCATGATTAGGTCAGCTAAGGAGCAGGTACAGAAACCACTCTTGCTCAGAAATCTTTAGTGGTTAGTGGGCCATTTTGTCTCTCTAGCAAATGTTGTCTTTAAAATTATCATAAATACTGGTGATGGAGGAGCTGGGGAGCAACCATTGTACTTCAGCTGATCGCGCTTAGTTTCATACCCACTAACACAATCCTCTGTATTTCCTCCCTGCCCTTTGACTCTTCGTATCTCTAGGTATTGGTCATGTTTCTGGCTTGTCTGTCATGCTCTTCACACTGAATTACTCTCTCTGTCTCTCACTCACTCTCTTATCTTTATTGTTGGACTTCTCTGAATTTTTTCACAGCTGTCCATGTCTTTTCCATGTCCAAATATCCCACTCCAACCTGCTAGGAAAGAGGGCCTGAAGAAGCACCACTGATCTCTCGGTGTTCACCAATGGTGGTGATGGTACCTGTGGGTGCAGGAGCTGAGATATGGTTGCTCCACTGAGCAGTGCACAACTTCCATGAAACACCATGGAGTAGGCCTCCACTGTGCATGGACCAAGGAAAAGCTTGATGGCACTACAGGAACAGATCTAGGATCTACTCAGAGGGGGCTGGGTGACCTTTCCATGTCTTGGTGGCAGACATGACCCTTCCTGCCTTCCCTGCTCTGCATACTGCCTCTAAAGTGAGCCTGCACAGGCAGAGGCTTTTAATTCTCTGCTCTTTGGTTTGAAATCTGTCCCCAGAATGGGCATGCCATGTAGAGAGTATCCCAAGCATTGCTGCTTAAAGCTGTCAGCCTGCCCTCCTCCGAGCTGCTCTCTTCCCTCATCACCAGGCTGTTGCCCAGAAGTTGTGTGGGTGACCCGACTGCAAGAGAGTTGTGCTTTCCCTGGAGATGCCTGCAAGGGGGCAGCTTGTCTGGGTGGGATGGGGTGCCCCTGCGAGCTCCTGAAGCTGAGAACTGAGGGCAGTAAAATGCCTCGGTGTTTCCCAGAGCACGGAGGTGGGCAGCAGAACACAGGTCTGACGTGCTGCTTCCATGTAGTGATGGTCAAAAATTTTCAGGAGGAAACTGTTCGTTTTGTAACACAAAAGCTCTGTACTGACACAAAGGGTGGGCTTGTTTAAATTCCAGCAAGAGCAGAGACAACCCTGCAGCCTACCTGCCAGCTCAGGGAGTGCATGCTCCTCACACCTGATTCATCTTTACCAGTCCCTAATGCACGCACCTTCTCCAAGTACGTCTCTATTTTAGATAATCAGACCCTGCATAGTTCCCGTCCATTTGTGTTCGGGAAGCCAGAAGGCTGCAGACTAGAATGCTCTTCAGTGCCTAATTCTTCCCTCTTAGGAATAAAGCAGGGACAACACGGGCAGCTCTTGAGATCTTCCTTGGAGGGAGACCCAGGCAAAATCCTGGCTCTGGTGAGGTTTTATCCTCAGCTGGAACCAGAACATGCTCTGAGGCATGAACTGCAGGAACCATTTAAAATCAGTGCCATCAAGTTCACCTTTACTTTGGAGGAGGCTACAGTTTTTATACCCTGCAGGGATGGCAGCTTGCTCAAGGACCGATCCTGGCAGCCCTACTTACAATGGGTATTACCTTACTCTGCCTGTTCATTCCCGCAGAGCACTGATAGAGGAGGATGCTCTTCAAGATGAAGGTGTGCGTGGGGAGATCAGCCCTCGGTAGAAGAGTTATAACGTGAAATAAGATCAAACACCACTGCCACACCTCTACCTCCAGCAGTTTCAGCCTACACAAGAAAAAGAAATTTGCAGAGGAGCAGAGGGCTAGTACTGGTGCAGCTTCTGGAAGGGTTTAGAGAGGAAAGAGAGAGAAGAGAGAAGAGAAGAAGAGAAGAGAAGGGAAGAGAAGAGAAGAGAAGGGAAGCGAAGAGAAGAGAAGGGAAGAGAAGAGAAGAGAAGGGAAGCGAAGAGAAGAGAAGAGAAGCGAAGAGAAGAGAAGCGAAGAGAAGAGAAGCGAAGAGAAGAGAAGAGAAGAGAAGAGAAGAGAAGAGAAGAGAAGAGAAGAGAAGAGAAGAGAAGAGAAGAGAAGAGAAGAGAAGAGAAGAGAAGAGAAGAGAAGA
>Ga0065711_1029878_pt1 | contig 34517 bp, 23 predicted proteins | sample Hoacrofraction12_FD_59098 | JGI IMG/M metagenome (GOLD analysis project Ga0065711, IMG submission 59098) | Hoatzin crop microbial communities from Cojedes, Venezuela - Epithelial fraction 12 v2 (version 2) | ecosystem: Host-associated > Birds > Digestive system > Esophagus > Crop | place... | reverse complement strand
GGGGGGGGGGGGGGGTGAGCAGAGGAAACCATAGCAAAACAGGGATGTGGGACAGTGGCTTTGTGCCCTGATGTGGAGTTCAAGGTGATGCAGATAACTTGGGCAGAAAAGGCATGCAGGGAAAGAGTGCTTGAGAGTGGTTGGAGTCCCACAAGTGTCCCCTCCTCAGCTGTGCAAGTCTCAGCACTTTCCTGGAGAGAACCTCAGCAGAGTGCAGCAACCAAGGAAGATGCATCACCCATGGATTGCAGTGCGGCAGGGAGTCCTGGAAAGCCAAAGTCAATCTTTTTATTGTCTTCCAGTAGCTTTATTTTGTTCTTCTAGAAAGGTACATACTGCTTTACAATGAGCAGGGCTGTAAAGTACTGAGCAAAGAAGCTCTGTTGCAAATGGGCACATGTATAATCTTTATGGCCTTGTATTAGCATCAGGTTTCAGCAGGTCCTGAGACGAGGTGGAACGCAGCTCTCCAGCCCACATGGTTCCAGAGAGACTTCTGACCCCTGCAGTTGCTGTGACCTCTTTAGCCAGCTGCCCCAGCACTGGGGGGAAAGGCCAGCAGTTCCCAAGGGGCTCGGCAGGGCTCACTCATGGGGAGTCTGTGTGTGTTCATCAGGCTTGGCTTCACTCAGAGATCAGCAACTGCACAAGAAGCTCTGTGAAACCCAGGGCCTTGGGGATCCAAATTATCACCTCCACCCCACGAAGAGACACAGCTGTGCCACCCACACTAGGACCGTGGTAGAGGAAAGCTGCTCCTCATCCGTCCCCAGGCAGGCAGCAGGCATCAGCCAGCTCTCGCCTGTGGGCTCTGAACAATCATCAAGGTCATCTTCTTGGATTTACACGTTTTTAATTATTTTAAGTAAACACAGAGGACATGTTCCAAGGTAGAGACCAGACAGCTGCTACTGCCATCGGGAAGTAGAGCCCTGCCTGCTTGCTGTGATCACTCTCCTGCAACTGCCTCCAACCCCAAAGCAATGGGACACAATACTAGGAGGGACTCATCAGCATGAGTGCTAATTTCCTGTGCCCTGATGCTCCCCGAAGCCATCAGGCAAGCCATCTGGTCCAGCCTTTGAGGACAGACTTCCCAGCTCACGCATCTTGGCAGGAGGCTTCTTGGGTGCTGGCATTTCTTTCCTCTGGTTTTACCTCCTTTTCTGGGGACTCCCTTCTCGTGGAGCAGCATGTCTGGCAGCCACCATGCCCGTGCCACTGACAGAGTCAGTGCAACCAAAGCAGCATGTCCATGGGTTGTGCTCCGTGCTGGTGACACCATGTGATGGGATATCTCCCAGCAACTGGCTATTTTTGGTCCAAGATCTCATCAGTCCTTTCTGTCCCGGGACTCACCCTTGATGGAACATGGTTTGTGTCTCCATCATTAAGACCATAGGAAGGAGCAGATACTAGTTAGTCCCCTCTGTCACCAGAGACACTGTTCTGGTGGTGGCATCCAGCAGCAGCTTTAACTCCTGTGGGGAAAGTCCCTCAGTGCCAGTTAATATGCCGTGTGGCTAATTCCCAAATAGTTTGTTCCATCCCTTGGGAAGGTCATTTCCCCAAAGAGGCCAGAGACCAGAGCTCCCTGACTTCTGGGGAACGTGACAGTCCCCTGCCCCTTAATGCCAGCTGCTGCCCGGTCAGACTGTCCCCCAGCCCATTCCCTGTCTGACTACAGCCATGCCCCACATGGGCAGCCGCAAGTGGTCTGCAGCCCCAGTAGCGCAGGAGACCTGTAGCTCTGGGCAATAACGGGAACAACCACGTCAGTTAACCTGAGGAGACTGAACCTGGCTCGTGGCTGTCCTGGTGCATCTGCTGGTGGATGAATGTGGCACGGGAACCTGGGAACCTCCCTGAGCATGGATGTTTGAGCTTTTAAAGCATCCTGTTGAAGGAAGTTGCTAAGCTTTAGTGCTTTCCAGGAGCTGCAGAGTTAAAGAGTTGAAAAGTTATTTACAAACCTGACACCCATAATGCAGGTTTTACACCCTATAGAACAGCAGCACAGCATGCATCCTAATCTCCAATGAAGCATCTGTCTCAGAGTGGCAACCACAGGGCAAGCTGTGCAATGGGATGTTTGTGCAGTACTTCACCCGGATGGGAACTTTTGGCTAATCAGACTAATCTCAGTCTGCCTAATTACACCTTAGCCTTGTCCTGAGATCCCAGGAATGTGTGCAAAAAGAGCACTTCATAGCTTTGACTGCAGGGCAACAGCAACTTGCTGCTTTTAGGAGCACATCCCAGATTGTGAGGAGCTCAGTGGCGTACACTTTTGAACACCTACTTCCAAAGACAGACAGAGTTTGGACAGGGTGTCCATCCAGAGGTCATGGTCAGACAACCTGCAGAGGTTCGCTGCTAACCTGTCCTGACGGCACTGGAGGCGGGACAGTCGCAGAGCTGCTCACTTCGCAGTTTTTAGTGCTGAGCAAGGACATCCGTGTGCGTTTCTTCTTGGACTATGAGCATCCACCATATGGGCACCGAGGTCTATGGTGTGACCTGTCTTCAAGTGACCTGGCTGACACTTGGACAGCGAACACCCAGGGTGAGCTCACCCAGGGAAGAGCAAGTTAAGTGCGTGACAGTTTGCAGGATAAGCTGATTTATTGTACGGGCCAGGAGAAATGGTAAGGACTTAAATATCTGCTTTAGTCTATATTTAAACAGCTACACAGCTACTTTGAATTTTCAGAACTGCTGTGTGCTGAGCTGCTCCTGTGAGATTCAGACGGTTTGTTGAGCTGGCTGAAGTACAAACTAAAGGTCAGCTTCGGGCAACTTTATTTCACAGTCCTGGGGGTGGTATTTAACACACACACACATTTCATGCAAGCATCTCATCTGAGTGCCAGGAACAGCATACACAGAAGTGAAGCATTGTCGGACTTGCCCCTAATTTATAAGGCTTTCAGCTGGCCAAGTCCCTGCAGAACGAAAACTTTTGGCAAAGCTGAGTTTTAACCAGACATGAAGAGCCACTCCTCCTTTTGCTGTTAAACCAACCTATAGTAACCCATAGTAATGTGCAACCCATAGATGACAGCTCTGCACCCTCCTGAGCAGTGGCTCATATGGCCCCTGACACCAAGGCGGTTGTGCTGGGGGGTGGCCAGATGATTTCCCTGCAGGGACTGGTGTAAGAGAGGAAGGATGTGCATGAGGGCTTGGTCCACACATTTAAACATGAAGGTGCAGGCCACGCGTGGTGGCAAGTGGAGAGGCTGGCGGATCGCTGTGCGGGGGCTGCAGCCCCCCTGCGCCCCTCTGCCCCGGGGCAGGAGGGAGCTCCTGGGATGCTGCATGCCGCTGGCATGACTGACATCTGCCCGGGGCCCACAGGATCCCGAAGCAGGGGGATATTTCCCCTTAGATTCACTTTTGCTTTGCAGCTCCCCATTTCTGCCCCTCTCATGGAGCTGAGCAGAAAGAGCCAGCACAAGCATGCCCATTGCTGGGGCAGCTGGGCAGCACAACCTCGTGGTTAAAAATGCCTTTCATGTTTAAAGTAAATTGTCAGGCTGGATTTCAGTCCCGTTGTGGGCATAGCACATGTTTTCTGCTATATCTCCCTTCTCCCCCATAGTGGTCAAAGCTATTGTGCAGGCATCTCTAATGCTTTTTTTCAAAACAAAAATTAATGGCTCTGTAAGCTATTTCACAGAAATTAAATGGAACAGTGAGTTGCAAAAGGAGTTTTGGGAAAAGCAGTGTTATAAAACCTGGTTTCCTGCGGTGTCTCTGAGGGCTTGTACTGCGGCTGAGCTTTCACTGCAGTCTTTCCATACTGGAGGAACAAGTTTTTATTCTCCTGCCTGGCCACCACTTTTCATGTAGCATAGGGGAACTTAATTACCCTGATAACTCTCACATCCAAATTTTTACCAAAATTGGCTGAAATACAAATGTTACTGGGGAAGGAAGAGGCCTGTGAGAGTATCCACTCTGAGCATCCTCAGCTGAGGAGGCTCTCTGGACGGTGCCGTGGAGGATGAGCTAACACGTGGGCAGCAAACTAGGCCAAGCGCTCAGCTCCTGGGGCTGTCCTGGCCTGCAGCAGGAAGGAAATCAGGGACACGCTGATGCTTTTGCTGCAGAACCTGGCAGTGAAGCAGGACGTGAAGCGCCTCTGAGTGTATGGGGGATAGCAGAGCGTGAACTACCCTGGCAGCCGCACAGATATCCCAAAGACGATCCCGGGGGATGCTGAGCTGGAAGGAGAGGGGGAAATCCCAGCAATGACATAGGGAATTACCACCAGAGGGCACTTAAATATTGCTCTTGCTGAACAAATGGCGTTTTCGAGCAAGAGGCCAACTCTGGATTGCCTGACAACGCACATCAGAGCCTGACTCATTGCTGGCACAGAGAGCAAAGGAAAGCACTCTAAAGGCATTTGAGAAATCATGCATGAATGGGAATTTACTAGCAAGACGCAGAGGACTGAACTTTTCTTCTAGACTTTTTCAGAGAGGTCTGCCAGTGCGTCTCCACCCTGTGTAGTCTGGCAAGGTGAGCAGTGCATCATTAGACTTTGACCTGTGTGGTACCCACAGGGCTTGGCGCAGAGGAAAGCAGACTTTTTACACCTCCATCCTGCTTGCTATGAATATGTCTTGTCTGCTGTTCATCATGAGTGCTGAAAAGACAAGAGTCACAGCCCTGGCAGGGATCCTGGCTCAGCACCTGCTGTGACACTCACCTGGGTGCATCTGTGCCCTGCTTTTTATTCCAGAACTGGGCAGGGATAGAACAATTACCTGTCTTCTAGGAGAAATTGCAGGGAATGGGTAAGGAAGGAATTGAATAGGATTTTAAACCCAATTCTGAGAGCTCCTCAATACCCATGAGGATCTGGGTGTCAGATAAAGTCTGTAGATGTGAGGACAGGCATGTACTGCAGATGGAGAATCACATTACAAGGATGAAAGACAAAAACTTCCATCATCATTTTGGGGGCAAGCCAGAGCACCCTGTTCATCACCCCCATTTGTCTCAGGGAGGCACCCTGGCACTCAGTAATGGGATGCGATGATTTTGCCGGGGTCACACTGCAGCTGCAGGTGTTGGTGCCATGCTCAGAGATCTGCTCTGAGCACAAAAAGCTTCATGAGGATCCTGGCGCCAAGGCAGCAAAAGCTGAAAGTCTTATGGCGTAGGAGACGGAGAACTGAATTGAGCGTGGTCTCTAGAGGGAAAACGATGACTGCAGACAACGGAAAGCAGATGCTGTGTTGGAAATGCTATTGAATTCTTCAAACATCTGGAGAAAATGGGTTTTCTCAGTGGGGGTCCCAAGCCCTCGCAGGAGCATCCATGTGCAGTGAGAATCTCACCTGAGGTGGGTCCAGGGTGCTGGGAGGACAGAAGCAAGGCTTGCTTTGGAATGTGGCATCTCCCAGCATCTCACCTGGCGATTCTCCTGCCTGGGAAGGACCAGCAGCCCATCCTAGGCTTTGCAGCAGGATTTCCCAAGATGCATAATGTGAACCCTTCTGGCTATGGGAATTGCTTCCAAGGAACATGGGACAGTGGCTTGTAAGGAGCCACACGTGTGCTGCAGCATGTAGGCATTTCTGTCTGGATTGGATATGGGAAGAGCAGGTGACGGTGTGGTGAGGCTGTGTGGGGTCCCCATCTGTGGGATTCTCCCATGACAACCTGCCAAGCCAATGCCCTCCTCACTCCAGCTGGAGCTACTGGCTTTTCCAGGACTAGGTTCCTTCACGCTCTTATGTTTGGCTGACTACTTGCAATTAGCACTAATTAGTATCTCTTTTGACAGTGCCTTGTCTCTACTTCCCTGTGCCTTGTCCTTGACACATCACACTGGGTGCTGGGACCCATTTTGTCCTGAGGCATCTCCACCAGACTTGGCAGCAAAGCTGGAGGATGGTTTTGGGGCTGCAACATGTTGTCCTGGAGGGCCTGCCTGTAGGCATTTTAGTTTGCAGAGGCCGGTTGCATCTCGTCTTCCTAGAGGCTCCCTGATTTCTTTTGCTCTGCAAAGCTGTGGTGCTAGGCGTGCAGTCCCACTGCCCAGCTAGTTTTGGCTTGTCCCCAGGACCAGCGTACCGAGAGCAGTGTTACAGGGTCTCCCTGACTGCTGCTGGCAGAACGGAACCTTAGGGGGCACAGCTGGGCAGCCCTGCCCTTTCCCAGCCCCCCTGAGCCATCCTGAGCCCTGATAAGGGCAGGCTGGTAGGAGCAGGGCAGCTGGCACTGCCTGCCCCTGCTCCTGGCTCCATGGAGAAGCCCTGTGCAAGTCCTCAGGAAGATAAATCCTGCCGGGAATTGGTGCAAGAGTGGTCTCAGCAGAGGGTCATGTTTACTGAAGTAGTCTTACCCTCTGGAAAAACCTGAGCTGGGGTGGCAGTGATAGGTACAGGATGGTCTTAGGAGAGACCCCCTGCTACCCTGTGAGGAAGGCCAGGAGAAACGGAGAGGAACCCCCAATAGGTAAGGATGTGAAAAACCAGCATGCAAATAATGTATGTTTGTGCATTGACTCTGCAGAGGGTTTTGGAGAACAGGAATAGAAGAAACCCTCAGATTATGCCCCAGATGACTTGAGCAACTCAAGAGGGAAAGCTGATTCACAAAGTAACATGCCATTGGAAACCTCCACCCCTCATCACAGCACCTCCTCCTTCTGATCTTGATGTGTAACATTCACAGCCTACCCCAGCTCTGGATATCTGCCATTTGGATGGTGCAAAGGAGGACAGGACAGGTCCATCCAGCCCCACGGGGATATTGCATTGTCTGCAGGAATTGACCTTCAAGAAGGAAGATGGTGCCTCTCCTGCCATGGGAAGTCACGGCCTCTGCACCACAAGTAGATGGCCACCTCAGCTTCTGCCCACACATGAATGTGCAGACACTGTGTGCAAACCTGGGTGAGCTGTGAGTGTGGCTGTGGTGCCTCGTGATGGCACGGGCTGGAGGAGACAGCCACATCAGGGGTTAAACCATTACAGCAAAGTCTAACAGAGCCTCGGCTCCGGAGTCCTCCGGTGCAGCTCCTGCTAAACCACAGTTTTCCTACATTTTCCCGAAAGATCCTGGTATCAGACTGCTGGCAGAAAGAGAGGCTGAACTCAAGATTTCTGTGAATATCAGTGCAAGCACTAAAGAATTGTCTACTAAACCCACCAAATTTTATAGCTGGTTAATCTAAAAGGCTGCGTAGGAAAGTATTATCACCTCTTTCTTCCCAGGCCTGAACCTGATTGCAACATAAATCTCATAAATGGATTTGTAATTATCTCTGGGAATTATTTAAATAGATGAGCGTTTTGTTTAATCTCACAACCGTTAAATGTGTTAGGGCTAGGTGGAAGATCTGGGCAGAAATAAGGTGTGTCACATTTGGGATGGGGCCATTTCGGTGGGGGAGGGAGGGATAAAGGGATCGCACCATTTGCGGTCTTCGAGTAAAAGCTCTCTGTGTCAGCCACAAGCTGTGAGGAAGCAAAAGGGAGGCCCTGTTCCTGCTGTGAGGTGCTGGGGAGCCAGGCGCAGGGATGGTGTGGTAATGAAGTTTCATGTGGATGTTGCTGAGTTAAGACTCAACTTTAGTGGGTCTCTGTGCACACACGTTAGCTCCGTAGGTCCAGTGGGAAAACGAAGAGCTCAGGACTGCCCAGGAACTGCCAAAATCCCCAGTCCTTTGTGCTTCAGCTGCATCAGAGCCCTGAAAAGCTTTCATACATATTTTTTCAATACTCACAATAGTGTGGTTTGGTGCCTAGTAAATAGCTGCTTAACAGCAGAACACACAGCAGTCAGCTTCACTCATCCTTTAGAGATGCTGAAATTGGAGGAAAAAAATTACAAGGCAGAAAAAAGAAAAGGATTAAAGAAAAGGTGAAAGAAGGCAGAGTCAGACTGGACACAAGCACCTCTGGAGAGCCAAATCCAGGCACTCACGGTCAGAGGTGTGTTGGGGAATGGAGGGAAGGGCAGGGAAGCCTGTGGGTTGTCAGGGCTCGAAGAGCAGGACGCAGGACGTGCCGAGCCTCGCGATGTTTCTGAGCACCAAAGCCCCAGGTCGCCTCCATTGTCTCTTTCTTGCCTCCCAACTGAGGCTGAGCACCTTGTAGGTCTCCTTTCTTTTCCTCTCCTAATTTGCCTTGGGCACCCAGTGGCTGAGGTTAGAAATGCTGGTCTTGCACATGGCTTGCTCAGGATTAGCTACTAAAGTGAGCGGAAAAAACCAGCTTTTTACCTCATTTCAAAGCTATTTAAGCCAAATGTTCCTGTGTGGACATGAGGTGAAAATCACCACGTTGTTCTGAGCATGAAATCAGCTTTCCTAGAGTCGAAAGAGAAGCATTTTGTAGCCAAGCTTCTTGGTTAGATGCTGGGATGTGGCAGGAGGGCTGCAGTCTGCGCCCTGGGAAAATGGTCTTCCTTCAGCCTGGTGGAGGGACAGATTGCTTGGACCTCGGACAGCCCCATAGACCTTTTAGGCTATGGCAAAGGAAAGGTGCTGAGCAAAGGTGTGGCTGGTTAAATACAGGTGTGTGGGGGCAGCATGCCCTGCGGCAGAGTCTGCTGCACTTAGCTGGCACTGGTGGGTGCCCGCTCCCAGCATGGCAGCTCCCACAGCACCCCAAATGCAGACTGCTGGTGGAGGGGTGGCAGCATGCTTCATTTCTCTGCTGGAAATAATTACTACTAATACTCTACTTGACATCAAAGGCCACGTGCTGGACATGCACAGGAAGCAAAGAGTTATTCCCTCTAAATAGCAGCATGCATCATTAAAAAAAATTGTAGCTAACTCTACTTTGCCCAAATGAGCAGGTCTTTCGAGAGCTCACTTAGGTGAGCGATCCAAGAGGTCTCTGCTGTTACGCTGCTCGACAGATGGTTTACATGTTTCTGAATCACTGATTCCCGTTTTGTGTCAAAGATCTGTCTGGGCAGAATTACTTTAGGGTGCACAACAGAAAGGCAAAAAAGCCAAACAGCCAGTTCTGCTCTGACTGAACCAGGGGCCCTGACCCAGACCTGCACCACAAAGGGGCCCAGCAGGATTGTGGCTGTCACTGCGCTGCCTTCCCCATCCTCCTCTTCCTCAGGCACTGCTCTCCTAAGAGACTTAGAGCTGCCCCGGTGCACCCAGCTTCACCCAGTAATGGCGATTCGTGTGCTTTCATTCAGGTCTGCCCATCTTGGCTCCACAGGCAGTGTCCATCTGTCTATCTGCCCATCGCCAGGGCTTGGGCTGCATCTTTTACAACAACCTGCAAGGGAGAGCTTGGGTCAGAGGTGAGCACATAGGGCCGGGACACCTGTTCTGCTCACAGTGAGATGTGGTACAGGCTGAAATCTGCAGTTTGATGAAGGTTTGTTTCTTTGACAAGTGACCTGAATTGCACTTGTTTCTGGCAGTACTGGGCTGCTGCCAGACTCTGGCTTAGAGGTGAGCTGGGATGCTGGGCAAGGACATCTGGGCCATCACACAAGGGAGTCCACGAGATGCCTCACTGGGAAGATTTATGATGCGAAGTGAAAAAAAGAACTAGAAATTAATCCTTCATCTGGCTTCCTGACCCATCCCTGGAAGACTCTCTTTCACTAGGGGCTGGACAACTGGCAGACACATAGGCCACTGGTTCTCCACTCTGAGGTTCATTTCCTTCTCCCCAGAAGGGCTTGGTTAGCATGTGGGGTCTCCTGACAAGCTCAGAGGTGTCAGCTATTTAAGCCGTACACTTGGCTTCCCACTAGCCATTATGGGCAAAATTAGGGCAGAAGACCATGTTGCTTGTAGGGAATGAGCCTGCATGAAGGACAGCAGAGCTCAGGAGACCCTGCCCAGCATGCTCCCAGTTCAATGGCACTGGGAGCTGAGTGGTCTGAGAGCAGGCCATGAGTTGCAGCTGAGGACTTTGTCCTGCCTGTTACTCTTGGCACCTCCTGCTGTGGCCAAGAGAGGTGCCAGGCTTGTGTCAACACATTGCAATAAGGTTTGATGGCCTTAAGACTGACAGATGTCCTGGGATGGGCAGTGCTGGTTGCCAGATGTTCCCACCATCCCACATGTAATGGCTTTGTGCCTAGAGCTGTTTCAGGAGGATCGACCGTGTAATCCCTCCTGGTCCGCAAAAAGCCATGGCTCGGCTGCTCTTCCAGTCAGGGGCTGCAGAGGCCACGCCAGGGATCCTTGTGTGCTAGCACTGTCTGCACTTGGATAGGGACACCATGGCCCAAGGTGGCACAGGGGCGGTCCCCTGGCTGTGACAGCAGCAGGACTCAAGGGTATACGTCCTCGCTCCTGACAGTGTCCTTCACTCTCTGAGAGACTTCCCAGTGCTGCTCCCATCTGTAGCTCACCTTTCCCAGGTGTACTACCTATTGTCCAAATGCTGGTGCTTCAGAAGCTTCTTTAGGTTTATGAACATTTAGCCCTTGGTAGAGCCACAGATTTTTAAAACCAAAAGGTCATTTCTAGGGGTGCTTCATTGCACGTCTGGCTACAGAAAGGGTGCAGAAACACCCACCACCCACACCTTCCATGTGACAGCCCTGAGTTGCAGGGCTCCGCTCTCAGTTTCGAGGTCTCGGGTGACTGTCAGTCCAACATCACTTGCTCAGCCACATCTGAGGCGTGTCCTCAGTGCTGTCATCTTCAGGCCACTCTCTCTACTGTTTTATGCAGGATTAATCTGCTACCAGAAACCTCTTCTATGAAGGTACCTGTAGAGATGCTCAGGTCAGCTCTTCTGTCTGCATCAAAGACATCACACTTCTTCAGTTTCCCAGTATGTCACATGTGCCATACCTTGAATGGTATTTATGGAAGGGCTGCAAGCTTTTATCAAAATAATAGAAAACCCATGAATTTATATTTTGCTGCCAGTAGTTGCGTAAGGGGGTAACAAAGTGTAATAATAATTTTCTACACAAAGCAAATTAAGCTGGTATTTAGTTTACTGATTAGTGATTATTGAATAATTATTTGCTATCATTGTATCCACTGTTACTAATTCCATCCCAGAGAAGCAGAGGCTTGCTGAGAAATCAGTGAGCTGCAGGCTAAAAATGAACTAAGGGAAGTCCACCACAGAAAATGCAAGGATTAGGGGCACTTAGTGCCATGGGGCATCAGGAGGGCCAGGAGCAGCGCCAGAGGACACCAAAGCTGGGCACAGGGATTCCTTACGCCCCTGCTGCTCTCCATCATGGGGCTCACAGCTCATGCCACACATGACATTATTTTAGTGTGCTTAGACACAATGTTTGGCTAAACATGTCTGCAGCTCCGCTGAATCACATCTCCACCAAAAGTTTTATCTGCAGGGTTTTAGGAACACAGGAGGAGCCGTGATGGGGCAAGCCCTGCACTGGAATCGCACCTGGGTGCTGAGCGCCCTGTTGCTCAGGCAGGGATGCTCCTGGGTGCCGGATCTTGCACCGTGCAGCCCTGGGCTCAGCCGCTCCTGCCAGGCATCACCGTGACTCAGCCCACACATGGGATCTCCCAAGGAGCGGTGGGGGCTCATTTGTCCCAGCACACCTTGCTTCACACTCCATTAAATTCTCAAACTCCCTTCTTGCAGCCGGTGGTCAAAGCAACATGTCAATCACAGTCTTTGGGGACATCAGCATCTGCTATGAGCCAGAGCAAACACTTACGGGGTGGGGCAACACCAGTAACCAGAGGGAAAGTTGTTGGTATTGCTGCTAGAAGTGATTTTTAAAGAGGAGCAACATGATTTTCCAGCTGAATTCTATTATCTTGGGATAAGTTTACTGATTGACAAAGCGAGGGGCAAATGATCAGGTTGGTTTCCCATCTGAACAACTATTTGATGTTACCATCAGTATTGCTTCTCTGTTTTAAGCTCCTCTCTTTCCCCACTTTTAACATCTCCATATTTTAGACCTGGAGAAAAAAAATCTGGGGTGAAACAATTCACATTATGCCTTTACAGTTACCACCCCCTGCTGGGTTGAAAAGGAAGCTGTTTGGAGATGGATCAAGCTCACGTCTATGCCTTCTCATTGCAATTATGCATTTCTTGAAATCAAGAGCAGTCTCTACTCCAAACACCTACATGGCTGTACCGGGGAGCTATCAGCTGGCTTTTGAGCCACCTTTCCATGCAAGCAGTGGTGGTGGCGACAGCAAAAGTACCTGCTCTGGTTTCCTATGTCAGAAAATGCCACCCTGTGGCACTTCTTTTTTCTTGAATAACCTAATAATGTCCTGAAGAGACACCAGGTTCTCTGCAATGCCAAACAAGCCAGCGTGGAAGAAATTACTTTGTCTGGAAGCCATCACGTGGGGCAAAGCCAGTTTAAGGTAACTCTGTATCTGAGTTACTGAAGTGTCGCCCCCATCAGTCACAAAAAAATGCAAGCAATTACTAAAACCGTAAGTTTGTGATCATTGTTTTTGTCAAATGTTTCAGTCCGCTTTTTATTTTAAGCATTAAAATGAGAAGCTACCAGAGGCAGCGAGATCAGAGCTGTGGGCACGTCCCCAGAGCGGGTCGGGCCATCTACCTTGTTCTCTCCTGGCTCCTGTATTAAGGCGTCGTTAGAGCTGCAAGGCTCAGCAGTGGGTTGAATCATTTCCTGAGCTATGTTTGTAATACCTCATGCTAAAAATAGCGTGTGGGGGGTGGGGGTGGGAAACAAAGCTAATGGGGAAATATTCTCTTCCAAAATAAGGGCTTTGCATGGCTCAGCAAGGTACAGGGCAGCTATTCTCAACTTCTTCTGAAGCACCAACCACTGGCCAGGGCTGGCAGGTATCAGCATGGAGAAACATCTGTCCCAAATAAGTTTCCTGGTGTTACTCGTATAAATGTAGCCATTTTATTAGTGTGCTCAACTTCTCCTAAACGAGAAAGCAAATTACTAGGAATATACTACTCATAACCACGTGCTAGCTCTCATATGAGAAAAAGATGGGTATAAATACACTATTCATCACAATAAGTGGAGAGCAGAATTACTTCCAGTGGAAGCAGCATGGTGTCCAGTGTGTTTTGATTGGTGATCAGCTGGGGGTGACAGCCTCGCGGAGAGCTGGGACTGCACTGCAGGGCCAGGGGACAGAAATCGTGGACCTTTCCAAACCAACGTGGGTGAGAGGAGTGGGAAGGGGCAGCGGGTGGCTGGGGGAGACGCTGGCCATCTACACGGAGCAGGGTCTGGGCTCACCACTCCCCAGCTGAGCCACGGCTCCGGCAAGCGCAAGGCAGCCAGCAGCATTGCCGCAGTGTGAGCACGCGCGGGGAGGACGGGAATCCTGCCCTGAATACGAAGCGTGAAATCCACGTCCAAAAAAATTTCAAATAGTGCATAATGTAAGCATTCAGTGGATTTCCTAACCAGGGATCTAGCATTGAGGGCGTTAAATTAAACATTAGGTGACTTAGCATGCTGTACAAGGAAGCCTGGGAAATGAGAAATGCAGGGGATAGAATGCATTATTTACCATTTCAGTTTTTCCCCAGTTTTGAACGCGTAAGAAGGAACAAGCGTATGCAGTGCTTAGAGGGGGACACAGTGTGGCCAAACTCTGCATTTGCAACAACTGCCTGCTATTCCTGCTTGGTCCTTTTACATGGATTTCTCCATCCAGCCTCTCACTAACTGCACTCCTGCCGCTTTCCATCTGCAGCCAGAAACCCTGCCAAGGCTGCTCCACGCCAGGCTGGAGCCCCAGGGCAGGGCATCACCTAGTCCATCCTCCACCCCGGGAGTGCCGGAGTGCTCTGGGAGCCGCGCAAGCCAGCTCCCCCGCATCAGAGAGCAGCCCCAGTCCTCTGCTGCTTGGAGCAGGTGGAAGCCCCCCGAATTCACCTTCAGCCTTGATGATGATCCAAAGCACTCGTCCACTTCAGCTTCTCGTGACTGCCCGAGGACCTGAGGCCCCTGAGCAGGGTCATGGGGCTGGGAGCATGGGACTTTCCTGCAGCCTTGTGACAGTGGAAAGCAGGACCAAGCCACGCTGGAACTGAGTTTGACTTGACTTGTTACCTTGAAGGATGATGTTTTACTTCTATCCCAATGCCTTCTGCTAAAAAAAAATATATATATATATACATGCACTAGGACTGACACTGGCGAAAACTGCAGCTAAGCAGCACCATTTGCTCCAGGGTTTTCAGTTCAGAGTATCCTGCTCTGTCTCAGCAATGTAATCAGCTATCTGGGATACGAAGGGGCAGTCTCGTGATGTGGCAGGGGTTGAAAAACATTAGCTAGCACTCCTGTTGGACCTCGCAGGGAGAGGCATGCTTTGCATCTTCCTCAGAATTTAAAACACAAGGATGCATTGAAAGAACCTGCTTTGGAAGATTTTAAAGAACAGCACGAACTGAAAAAGCAGCTGCCAAAATTAATTTCCAGCATTAAAAATCAGCACTGATGAGAGCCATCTTAGATCAAATAATTTATTTAGTAATTCCATGTAAACACTTCAGATTTACTAGCAAATACAATGCTTGCTGTTCTTTTAAATAGATGATTCAAAAAATAAGAATCTATTATTAATGGCAGGTTGACTAGAGATGTCCATACTACTGTACAATAAGGAATTTGTTTTCTAATGGATTTAACATCTCGATTTTTCTTGTTCTGCATTTACTTTACACAAAGCCCAAAGGACACACGTTTGAACTGCTCCCTGATGATGCCACTGCGGACTCGGGTGTTTTGGGGAAGGTACGTAGGCAAATCCTCCCATCCTGGCATTGGTATAAGCTGATGTGAGAGTGGGGGTGGCAGAACTTACGTGAACACTGTTCACAAACACACACCTTTTCGGTCAGAAAACAGAAAATGAAGGGTGGAGAACTTCTCTTTGGGATGTATAAAAGCAACGAACTCCATCGTTGGCATTTACTTATCAACACAGCAGTACACATACACGTATCCACAGTCTTGGAAAATCATCCTATGAGCTGGAGAAAGCAGTGATTCTGAGGCTTGGTACACCAGTGCACTAAAACCAAAAGAATGATACCTTCTTACATAGTCAAATGAAAAATAAATATCTTTATTTTCTGCCTACTTTATTTCAGTTTTCAAATAAATTTTAAATAAATCTGTACAAAGTATACTGTTACAGTATATATTCATAAGTTAACTGAAATGCCTAAGTGTAACAACACTACAATAAAGCAGTATAGATTGGCACATCTCTAATAAAGATTAACTTTTACACTCAAAAAATACCAATTCCCGTGAAAATCCTTGGTATATTTTTGGTATTTTTATGCAAGTTATGTTGCAAACATATTACAGACCAATTCTCCCCTGCCTTAAAAAGAAAATAACTTCTAACGGTTTTTCAGAGAACGTGAACATCTTTATGCTGTTAAAGGGACACCATCAGGCTAAAAGAGAGAGAGAGAGACATTTTTTTAAAAAAAGTAAAAACTTTGGTCAAAAATTTGCAAGTTTTAGACTTTGAGCACTTTTACCCATCTCGCTGAGCTCCGACTGCAGTCGGTGCCAGGGATGGCAGGACCGTGGCAGCACCACCAGGCATCTCAGCTCTCACTGGGACTGGAGAGACCCCGTGCCCCCGGCCAGCTGGCTCCTCGCAGTGGCTGGATTTTGGCAGGAATGCTTCCAGCCAAATACCCAAACCAACAAGCAAAGTATCTTTTTCCCCTTGCGATTAAAAAGGAATTAACACACATGCACTGGGAGTGAGTTTTGCTTTTTCTTCCCCCCCCTCCTCCGCCAAGAATCTAAAATTGATCTGACAGTGTCCCTTTGCTCAAAATAAAGACTTCCGTAATATATAGATTAGATATTGAAGCAAACTTGTTCACAGGGTGAAAAAGCCAGGTACGTTTCAAAATTCAAGTTTTCAAATCCAACTGCAGTTGTTAAGATTCATGAACTCTTGAAACCTCCTAGTATTTCATTAGATAATTCCAAACTGGGGATTTGGGGATAAATATTACAGATTAAGAGCAAGAGTTTTCTCTCTTAATCTTTTCATTGATACATTAAATCAATGTTTACATGCTGAAAGTTAATCTTACATTAGAATGTAATGCAATATTGGCTGCAACATAAACCTATAAATAAATCAACTACCATAGATTAAACTCTGTTAAATATTTCTAAGTTAATAAAATATTGACAGTATTATAAAATTACAGTATTTACAATAAGAAAAAATCTAGACTAATATATACCTTTAACAGATCTCTTCTCCAATTTGGGATTGCAATGGAATTATGAATATATGAACGATTTATTAGAAAGTTGCATTGCAATTATCATTTTTACATTAGAGCTAGAGAGGGTAATCTGTCACTGCCTTTGAAAAAAAAAAAAAAGTGACTTCTGATGGTGGGGTGTAGCTTTTGAGTACCAAACTGGTAACAGGAGTCCTCCGCAAGACGTCTGAAGATAATGTAGGACCAGCCTCAACTGCTCAGATTAAAGTTGTATTACAGAACTGCCAGCAATCAGAACCACCCAGGCTGCAAAAGGGGAGGAAAGGTAGTTTTCAGCTCAAAGTGCACAGCTGGAATGGTCCCCTCATTCTGGTCTCCAACTAAGGCAGCAGAAGCTTCGATCTGCACTCAAAAACTGCAAAAACCTCAGCTTTTGGGTTCGGTAGGAGGAAATTAGCTGCTGGTGCTCCTTAAAGGGACATAGTTAGGTTGCAGCTATGTCAAAAACACTCTCGCCAACCATGTATGATAAAAACAGACTAGGCATTTGAGATCCTCTTTGGCTTGCTTTTTTGGGAGGCTGTGGTTTTTTTGGGGTCAGGGCTGGGTTGGACTTTTTTTTTTTCATTTTGTTTTCTTGGGAGACAAATACTGGCTGGGACCATCCAGTCAATTCATTTCCTATTCCTCGCCAGCTTCTCTGTTTCTTGAGTATTAGCATAATGCTGTTGTGTTTGGGTCGCAAACACTTGTGGAAAAAAAGGAGACTTTAACACTCCCAAGTCGAATTGTCTTGGTACAAACCAAAACTCAAAAAAAATGACCTAAAGCAATTCCCGTCATTAAAAAGTGCCAGCTGCTTTTGGGGTCCCAGACACCTAGCAATGTCCTTTTAAGGATAAGATCTTTTACTTGCCCTTTTTCCCAGACTTGGAGGAAGAGTTTACAATCAGTTTAGCCAGGCAATGTTCAAATTCTCTCCTTCCTCCCCACATCACATTTATTTTCTAGCAGTAAATTAGAAAAAAATGGGGGGAAAAAAATAATTTTCAAATTCCTTCCCCACCCTTCCCTCCCCCAGTCTTGTTCACTGTAAAACCGACATGGCAATTTTTAGTGTCTATTTTTGGATAAATTGTTTTCTAAGCCCCAAGCCTGAAGATGCTTGTGAGAGACCTACCCGCAGGCTTCAGTGAGGTGAAGCAATTTATGCATTTGCAGGGGTTTCTACCAGTTCCCATAGTGGGCAGCTGGGAACACCCCTGTCCTTAAAAGCAGGCTTTAAAATGGTAAGAGAATAATTTGTAAACTCAGGTCTACGTTACCAACAGAAGGCTCTAGGTCCTGCGGGCTCCAGTTCCCAGAGATGCAGAGCAGGAAAACTAGAAAGAAAACTTGGTACCTTTCAATCACCTGCCCGGTTGTACTGGGGGGGAGCGGGGAACGAGAGAGACAAAATGACAACTGACCTTATAAACAAAGGTATGTTTAGGGCTTCTGGTTTCAGGAATAAACCGATATTTACTGGTAAAAGTCTGCCAAAAAACAAAAACAGAAACACAGGATTACTGGTAAATATTGGTTTATATGGAGAAGTTAAAAAAAAAAAAGTCATTGTGCTCCTGATCTCCACGTGCTCCTGAGCAAGAGCTGAGAGCTGCCCCACGGCATCCCTACACTCAGCGGCATCTTTGGCACCCAGACACCTCAAACCAGAAGCCTTGTTTTAAGAGGAAAGTCGTGCTGCTTTCCTTTACTCCCCTTAAACTACACGTTTCTTTCTGGATTTCCCCCCAACCCCCCTCCCTCCTCAAAGCTGGTCCTACGGCGGTTTGGCTCAGGAGATGGAAAGTCTTCTTCCGAAACCACTTGGAAATGAATTTGTACATAATATGGTATCTCATCACCAAGGCTGCTGGTGCCTGAGCCTCATTTGCCCCCTGAGATACCATAAAACATACAAGACTGAGTGTATATTTTAAATAAAGCATTTTCTTGTAAGTGGCATAAACCCATTCATTTTATTTACATGCTTATTTATTTCCAAAAATAGAGTTGGTCCACACTGGACAAGATAAATCAAGAAGCCATACAGTAGAAGAATTAAAAGTCCAACATTTAACCAAAGTACAATGAAATTCCAGAAGTCTGTGGCTGACTTGAACCACAGAAACATACACGAGCCACACAGACATTTGTACATAGAGCATTATATTACCAATAATATTTGCAAACATGAGGTCAAGATGGCTAAAAACCCAGCAGAACTGAACCAGGGATCATGGCTGAACAGAAGCGGGTGGTGAACAGCCATCACTACCATGGGGAAACATCACTTTCCAGAGATTTTCTTTCACTTTTTGTTTTTTCTTTAACTTAGAAAGTCCTAATTTTTCTGCCCTGGGGATCAAAATTGAGGACATGGTGAAAGCCAACCACATGTAGCTCCCTAAATGCACACCAAGCGGCTGGGCGATGCGCGGGCAGCATCAGCTGTGGAGATGCTGGGGTCTTGTACCCGTGAAGAAGCAAGGAGCGCAAAACAGCGTGGATGCCAAACTGCACTGGCAAGGCCCCGGGACTGGCTGCGCTGGGGCTGAGCTCCGCTGGGAGGACAAAAGCCCAGCCTAAAATCTGTCGGGTTTGATGCCAAAGCAGAGCAAACCTGCAGGGCAGGATCCCCATCCCATCTGCCCAGACAGAGTGACCCAGCCCACTGCTACCTGGCCTTAAAGATCACCCGGAAAAGAAAAAGTAGATATTTATACCCTTGTGGTGTGCTGCTGGGTGTCTGAAAAGGGTCCAGATGTGTTTTGTCTCGAAAACAAGGATTTCCCCCCCTTATCGTAGGCAATTTTTGGCACTAGTAATTCCAGTCCTGTCTATCTTTTCTGGAAGACCACAAATAATCCAGCCTAAACAGACCTACAGGATTAGAGGATGTCACACCAGACAGATGAAGGAAGTGATTATTACTCAAACAGTTAAACTTTTTTAGATTAAAAAAAAAAGCGCCGAGGCCTGATTGATGGCATAAAAAAAAAAAAAAAGGAATACATGCATTATCTCTGCATTATGATCTGGTTTATCTAGGTATTTCCATGGACCTCAACACGATAATATCTCAGCGTCTCCAAAGGATGGAACAACAGATTTGAATCTCTATGTTTTCCTGCAGAGAACCACAGCAAGTAAAAGGGGGAAGACAGTTGTAGCACTCCTGGTACTTCTACAAACAACCCCCTACACAGGGTAGAATCGCATTAAAAGGGTATAAATTAATTTTGCTTTTTCAAGTCATCTTTGAAACTCACAATATTAAGCCTAGTCCAATGTGAGTGCTAGTATAGAGCTAGTTTACAGAATACCAATGATAATTATCTGTACCTAACAGGATTTAAAGCCAATATACTCATTACATTTAGAAAAAAATACTATTACCAAAATGCCAGACCTTTGACAGTAGTCAAAACAGAAGCAGCCGTGCAGTTTTCTATGTGGACGGACAGCCTTTAGCACAAGTCGCTATTATCATCTGAGCCTTAACAGACAACTGTATCTTCTGATTTGTCTTCTAGAATGTTTCTAATCTCAGATGTGAAATACATTTTTAAAAAGAGATGGGTCTGATCCCGTGCAGTTGGGTACGTACAACACTCCCCAATGAAACTCAAAGCCCAAATTCCTAAAGAGAGAGCACAAGAGATTTTTTTCTTACATCAAATAACTATCATGCAAGCATACCACGACGTTTTTATATTAAGTACTTCAAAGTCAGCTGGTATAATTTAACTAGAAGTGAGCAATCTAATGAAATTAGTATTTCCAGGGGAAGGGGACAAAGGTTGTATGACAACCACCAGATTATCAAGGGAAAACAGCATGGGGACACCACGGGGGTCTAATGAACTGTGTTACAGGAGCGTTCACACACAAGCAGCCTCTCAGACCTTAGCACCTAAATCTGTAATACGCAGTTATATTCTATGGCAGTCTATACACCTTCACTGCATTTGCTTTTGCTACCCAGAATCAGGTATTCTTCTCCTGAATTAGCAAATCACTTTAAGCCTAGCAATACTGCTGGATCATTAAAAAACTGCATTTTTTCCCCCTGCCTATTGACTTGCATTTCCCAGGGTCAGCCCTCACTGCTGCATGCTCACAGTACCAGACCTTCTCACACTCTTCTGAATATTCCAGTCATGGCCAGGCTGAAGTCACTTCTCTAGTATAAACCAACCACTCTGCTCTTTCAATTGACATTTCTTATATTTAAACACTAACTCTAACCGAAAGCCTTGAGGTGCCTGCAGTTAACCTGCTCCTACTGCAAAATCTGGTGATTTATCAAAAGTACTTACTCTTTGGCACTGTGAGCTACTGAAGACAGGGAAGGCGGGAGAAGCAAGGGTATTTGCCATGACTTTTAAGAAGCCTAAAACTAAGCGAGAGGAGCAAAGCATTGCTCTAGCTCACACCAGTTAGTTATGGGTCCTCCTAGGTCTCTTGGGAAGAGAGGTAACACAGGTCTGCATGTGTGCACACACACAGAGAATGTCCTCCTTCCAGAACAGAGCTAGATGAGACCTGGAAAACATGGAGCAGACCTCTCACCCTGCTCCTTCTCTTTCTGTCCATTGTTAAAACCAGAACCTTTTAGGTTTTTCTTGGTAAAAACAAGAGAAAACAGAACATATCCAGAACATCAGTTGCTGATGCATGCTCTGGGATCTGGCAGACCTGCAAGTCAAGCTCAGGGTAGGAATTTGAACTGGGAGTGTCACATCACAGGAGAAATCTAGATGCCATGCTACCCAGTATGCTGGGCTTCCTTCTCCTCTTCGGTCAACCAGACTTTGCAGTCTGGACCCAGATGTGCTCACCAGAAAATTCCAATGAAAATTAACCCTTCTCCGCCTGGCAACTTTGGTTTTAATGAATCGGTGTTTTCCAGAGGAAACTCATTTGCTCAAAGGCTAAAGATCTACTCAAGATGCAGACCCGGAAGCCTTCAGTCACCACCTCCAAATAGAATTCTGTCTACCTTGTGCTGCCCAAGTGATCAATATTGGCTGCAACCAAAGAAGGACTCCATGATATTTCTCTTCTCATTACAAGCATATTTTTTAATACCTTCTTGGAAGGACTTGATATAAACCTTTTAAAACATGCAAATAAAGATCAGGTGATTCTCCACCTCCTACTGTTTGTCAGTATGTTCAAAGATTCTGGTAGATTACCCAGAAAACAAGATTGATCATAGAATCACAGAATGGTTTGGGTTGGAAGGGACCTTCAAAGACCACCTAGTCCAACCCCCTTTCTTTGTAGAAAGTATGTTGCTTTCAATCTGTCACATACTGAAGATTTACAGCACTTCAGTTTCTCCTTCTCAAACTGGAGTTTAGGGTTGCAGATCTGCAATTCCCAGTGCCCCATTTAATACTTTAATTAAAAAAATAATAATCCAACATTAGGATGTTACCTAGTCATGGAGAATACTAAGCTATTTTTTAACAGCCCTATTTTTGCTAGTAACTTTAGCATTTCAGTTTCAAGCTCCTCTAAAAGCTCCTACGTACACCTGTTGCTCTTCCACTTGAATTTACTACTTTGTTCCAGCACTTCTGCCTCACACACTCAAGTTTCAGAGGAAGGCTCCTTATCTTTACCATCCAAAAACACTAGGTGACAGATAGGCAGGCTCTCTTATGCTCCAAAAACAATGCAGTCAGAAAATTAACCGTGCCTTCAGTCCCGCACGCTCAGATTTTCTCTCCAGCCTTCTCTCTCATATACTTAAGATAGCATTTGCTCCCTAAGGCCCCCAGCTCTTCAAACCCCTGTTAAACTGCTTAATTTCCAGACCACGGGTTACCCGCCATACAGCATGGTTCTTTCCGTCTAATTTGCAAGAGTTGGACTTCTGCCTTTTGATGGAGTTTTGCTGGACTCCAGAAGTCCCTTCCTTTAAAACTATTCTACTTTATAACTGATTTCCACTTCAGCTGTGAAGCTCCTTCATGACAGACCACTGCCTAACCCGGATATCTGTAACTGTTCTATGGGGCTGCCTAGACAAGTCCAAGGACTTTCTTTTTCTGATTTTCTCCCCTGCAATATTTTATAACACAAGACTCATTTTCAGTCCAGCGCCTTCCACACCTGAGGATGCTGAACCTGTAATTGTACTGTGGTCACTGCTATTTAATGACTTAATGGCAATTATATCCTGAACCAGTTCTTACGTTTTAGTCCTAAATCAAGGCTAACCCTATACCAGGACATTGCAAGAAATGATCCTTTAAGTAAATCAAGATGTTTGCTCACCAGAATGTTAGCCAGCTCCTTCCCAAACAATCCGGCCAGATAGCATGGATATAATTGAATTTACTTTTTCTTACAGGTTTATGAAGATGCATGAGCCTGGTTTTCTCCCAAGCCCCATGAAATCCACAACCACCTTCTTGTCTGGAACAGAAAATTTCCTAATACCTCTGTGTCATTAAAATATAGGATTTATATCCAACATAAATTTGGCTGTGTGGTTGTCACTACTCCAAATTCTTCTCAGATTCACAGCAACTTTTTAGATCTAGTGTTCCTTCACACCTTTATGACCTAGCATGCCTATTCAGTATAGTTTGATAGCACGTAATGCAGTATCTTACTGATTTTCATCACCATGTTTCAATCAGACCAGCTATGCCAAGGTCTTTTTCCTCCACTGAGCAGTCTACAACAACTATTTTTGTCTCATGTTTCCACACTGGTATACAGACATTTTTCTTGTTCGGACCACATGCCCATTTCCTGTGCCACTCTGCAGCCCAACAGCTGATTGCTCCTCCTGCACAGAGAACTCTGCTCTCAGCCTCCTCATACCCCACACTGAAAAGTCACCCCTTACCCTCCAGGAGAAACAGGCACATGTTTTTGTTCCTGGCACCCTTGTTCAGCACCTTCACCCAAGTCGTGACAGCCTCAGCCTTCCACCAGCAGTGTGTGCAGTTTGTCCTCCCAAAACCCTGTCCACTTTCTGTGCCACCAGTCTAGCGATGCTCCAGCTGAAGTGGAAACCAGCCCACGATGCAAAGTCATGACTCTTAACTTCACCTACTTAGAATACCCTTTCTATCATTTTCCTGGGCTCGCATTAAGAATTGAGCAATAGGTACCGCCATGTCCTAAATTCTGTCTTCTTCCCAGACACCCAAATGTAGCTTCCCAAGTATCTCTGCTTCAAGGATGACAGCCCCAGGCTTGCCCCAAGCACTCGATATCTTCCAGGATCTACTTGTCCACTCAATGGGCAAATTGTCAGATGGACCTCCTAATCATCAGAAGTGGAGCCTATATTTCCCATGACCAAATTCTCTGCCATCCAAACCCCCCAGAGCTACTTCTCCACCTATTGGAGGCATCTCCAGAACAGAGAACAACTCCTCAACCAAGACTTTAGTATTAAATTATAAACTGCCCCTTTAATTCTGTCCAGTTGCAAGTCAAGTTTCCACAAATAAAAGGTAAGGCAGCCAGTGCCGAGGTGAGGATGAACCACGACCATCTGCAGATGATTTAATGACATCTCTTCTCCACCAGCTCATCAACTTTGGCCTCAAGACGCTTTCTGGAGCTTGGAGAGCCTCCACGTGTTGCACTATGTATTATTTTATCACAAGACAACCACTTATAAAGTGTGTCCTCTTTGCACTCGTGTGTGCAGTTCCTAGTGCAATTAAGCCAATGCTCTTTGATTCCCGTAATTAAGCCAGGACTTTTGCTTTATGACCATATAAAGTCCATCTTTAAACTAAAAATAGACTGACTGTTAACAGGTTCTTTTTTTAATCACTTTAAACCACAAATTAGAGCCTTTCATTGGACAAGATAAGTTACATATGGCCTTGCAGAACCCTGCAAGGACTCATTTACCAGGGCCTTTATTGACAGTTGCAGCTCAGAAGCCAACTTTTTTTTTAAAAGATTGAATGAGACTCTGAACACAGCAGTGTCAAAAGACCTATCCACAAACAAAATTGTTTGCATGCACGAAAGCAGAGATGACAAATACATGAATTTGCAGTGCTTAGTTCAGAACTATTAATGCTAGAAAATTATTCAATGCCTCTAGTCCCTATTTTGCTCAGAGACCCACCTGGCTGCCCCTCAGCAGTCCCTGGCAACGGTGATCCTACCGTCATTTATTATTTAAATAAAATAATCTTTTTAACAAAAAGAAATGTTGACCCCATTTATAACTCTGTACCTGACAAGACACTGGCATTTTTTCTTCACCTCTGGTGCTGCTCACACAAAATTTTTCTTAAGTTGACCTGCCCACACAGTTCCTGATAAGCCAATGCTACATTGCCAGCTCTCCTCAGCATCACTTGAGTGGGAGGTTTAAATACCAGATTTCACAAAATCCTTTATCCACACTTCCTAGCCCTGGCATTTCTTTAAGTATTGACAGATCAGCAAGCCTTCACAGTTCACCTAGAAGTGAGACAGCTCGACCTGCTTCTGCTGGACTGACGCAGCAGAGAAGAGCTGGCCCCTGAAAACGCGGCACCCACCTCTTGACCACCAGGTGAGTCTTGAGGAGTCTGGACCAACTGATGAGTAGGTGCTGATGCACATGCCCAAAGAGCTGCTTGTTTGAGCTTCTCTCTCCCTGCTAAATGCCCAAGCAAAAGGCAAGCCCACGAAAAGCAAGTTCCAAACCTCAGGAGACTACAGGCAATAAAGCCAGCAGCCTTCATCGCACTCACAAACTCTTGTGCAACCAGGAGAGAGCATGGAGAAACAAAACATACTCCCCAATGAGACACTACTGCAAGCCCACCCTGGGGGAGAGAAGGACACTCAAGCCAATGCAGCTAAGCTTCAAATGACAGCACTGCTCCAAGACGTTCTATCCAGACAGGTCCTGCCCAAGCTGCACAGACGCTGTCCTGCTCTCAGGCACATGACAGTGCACCTTTCTACCCAGAGTCAGAAGAACAAAACCCACCCCAGCCTTTGACCGGGGCTAACACACCAGCCGGAGGACACTGCACATATGATGAGCACCCAGCGATTTGAGCTTGAGTCACACATCAAGACATTCACCAGCAACAGAAAAAAATGCCACGACTCCTTCTCCCCACACTGAACTCCCAGCAATATAAATTATCCAGGCATATATGTTATATAGACTTATCTTCCTCCAGCCACTGTGTGAAGCCTGCAGCTTCATCTCAGCACCGGCCACCTCAGCACAGCTGATGGCACAGAGGAGCTGAAAACACGCCAGTGGGGGTCAGCCCCGCAGCAGAGACCCCACAGCTGGTGTGTCTTCACACGCCAGCCCGGAAGCCCCCTGTGCCTGTGCTGGCCCACCCTAGAGCAACGGCGCATCAGTCCAGCGGGATGATGAGACACCTCTGAGATGTCTCTGAGAGCTCAGACTCAGCTCCCAGACCTTCCTGCAAGCATGACAGTGCCAACTCACCGTTAAAACCACTGACATGCGCCAGTGAGACATGATCTCTTGCACCAAGACAGTCACCCATGGGGGCTGCCACACAGTTTCTGTGCCACGTCTAGTGCAAAATCCAAACCCCTGGGGTCAACATGGCCATGGGGATTCAGATGCCATTTGCAAGCCACCTTTACAAGAAGCTCTCCGCAGAAATCAACGTGCTGACCAGGACGACATTTCAACGTGTAGAGATTTTTCCCTGAAAAGCTGTCTAAATCTCTCCAAAGCATGCACTTTGGCTTCCCAGCAGCACGCAGCAGACTGTCTCCCACAAGAGACGCCTCTCTCCAAGGTCTCGCTAGCCAAGAGGGGCACATCCTTCCACGCTGCAGATGTAACTCCACACGTCTCACCTCTCCAATCTGTGACAGAAAGAATGAAGCTTTTCTTCGCTTCCTGCATATTTCAAGACAGTGTTTCAAGAAAAAAACCTTTCTGCACCACAGCCAGGTAGGCTCAGCACAAACTCCCACTGCCAGCGTTGCAGCCAGTCCTCTTTTCACGTCAGTATCCTACGTGGCCTAAGCCTAAGAAAAGGATAAGGTGTGTATTTTTCTAACATCAGGATGAACAACAAACCAACTGATGACCAGCAAAGCCAAGGAATTATCTCAGTTAAGACTGAGTCACCTGCTGGGGAGACCCAGAAGATGCCTATTCAAAGCAAGCGCTCTCCCAGCCGATGGCTGATCCAGAAAGGAGCAGAAGGACATGAAGTTCACATGTTGTGAACCTCAGCCTCAAGACAACAAGGTGCAAAAATGGCCAGTCATCTACACAGGCGGTCTCCTGTTTCATCTAGGGCTATGTCTACATGAGCAATCAGCACAGCCAGAGCTAAGTTCAGCAGCAAAGGAGTCACTGCTCAGGACCCAACGGTCACGTTATCTGTGTTTCCGGGATTTTACTCTCCCACGAGCTCTAGCTTGGTCTGATGTACATTATGCCCACCGCTTGGTAGAGCTTGTATTTTGGCTTAGTTAAACCTAAAATGAATCAGGTCATGCTCTGAGACTGCTCCACGACAAAACCAAGGTACGTTATGCAGGGAGAGCACAGCACTTTGCTTGCAGAAGCACACGCCTGACCTGAGCTGCAAAGCTACCACAGACACTGCCATGGCCCTGGGGATGTCCGGTGCAGGGTCTTGGTCACCCAAAACAAGACAATACCCACACATGGGCAAAACCTACAGCCAGCCTGAGCAGGGCTCCCTCTTGGCTGGACTTGGTGCCTTCCAGAGCTAAAGGCTCAGGACCAGATCCTCTCTCCAGGTGAAGAAGCACCAGCAGTATTGATCCACAGAGCGACAGTGAAGCATTTTTTGGGGAAATCCAGCCATTCACTCTGTCTTGTTTTAATCAGTCAACACTCAAAAGACAGACAGCGGAGCCAGAAGTCCTCTCTCTTTATCTTTTCTCACTTAATCTCCAGCTGACATTTTTCCGTGAAAACATGCCTCTTTCCTTGCTGTATGAGTTCAACTCTCCCTCTTCTGTGATGTTTCGCCTCAAACAGGTTGCACAACTGTTTACTACTTTTACAGAGGCAGGCGTGATACGCTCTGACTCTTCCAAAAAACACAACTGCTCATCTGGCTTCAGCCAAGTACAGACACTGAATTGCAGAGATGGGACCAGCAGCGTTAACCCAGACAGGGATCTCAGCCCTGCGCCCCTGCTGCCCCGTGCTCCCCTGGGATCAGCTGCCTGATGCCCCTTGGCTGCCCGCCACAGAGGGTCTGCCGGAGCTGCTGCCATCTGGCCCTTATGTGCTTCTCCCTAAGTGCCACCACCTACCCTCCACCCTGAACACCAGACCAGATGCTGAAGCACTCCAACAGCGGCCAAGGTGCACCTTGGCCGTCCCCCTCTGCCAGTCCAGCCCCCCCGCCTTGCTCTGACAGCCTTTTCCCACCCCCCAGACAGACAACACCTCCTCTGCTGTGACTGCTGGGAGCTTCTCCCCTGGGACAAACTCTTTGTTCACTCAGCTTGGTACCTGCCTGAGTCCGGCAGCTCAGGAAATGTCTTCGTTAGAGACAACGGCACCATACCTGCCTGCAGGAGGGCATATCCAACAGCAAACCCGCTCATCCTTTCCCTTCCAATGTACCTCAGGAGCAACTTTCACGCCACCCAAATTGCAACAAAATATCCGCTATACCATTGGAGAAGTAACTCTGTGAACCCCTAAAAATGGATGATTTGGCGTTTACTTGTCTTTGCTGTCTACAGCTGTTCAGACCTGCATTAATGACAAGCAGTTCAGGGCCCAGCAAACCCTCACAGCCCACTTGTACTTCACAAGAAGTGGGATGCATTGTGGACGCCTATGTAGGCTGACTTTCCCCCAGAGTGTAGTGCTGCTAAAATACAGTCCCATTGGGAACTGAAATGCTTTGAAAAGATAAAAAGTAAAAAGGAAGGTTAGGCAGGCTAAGAGAAAGTCCCAGAGCGGACCCAAGACCATCTGGCATGAACGGTACAGGAGTGGGGAGGCAGCACTGCTGGCGGGAGCAGAGCAGGCAGCCCAACTCTGGCAGCGGAACTTCAGCTGCCACACGAGGCGCATCCCTCCTGCGCCATCAGGCCACCACCCGCCGTGAATTCAACATGAGAGATCCCTCAAAGAGAAAAAAGAGATGCCATGAACTTCAGGTCTGAAGATTTGGCTCTGGTTAAAACAGGCTTTTAAAATAGGTTATCATTTTGAAAGTCCATTTAGATTAACCTTAACTAGCTTTAAACTATATATATGTATCTCCTTGCCATGTTTGCAACCCACGTGCAACATTTTGCCGTGCCAGCAAGCTAAATCATGTGCAAGTGAGCGGAGTAAAAGGAACCACAGGCTTGGAGAAAAGCTCTGGGCTGAAATTATCTTTCATTGTTGCAAGTGGCACAGGAGATGGCAACAGCAGAAGGAATCAAGAATAAAAATGGAACTCGCTTGTTTACCTTGTCGGTTTTGTCAAAATATTTTGACAACAGTTTGCATGCAGCCCGCTCCTCTGTTCTGCTACCAAAAATTCAGATCCTTTCACCTATCTTCATGCATTATAGAAGAAAGCCAAGAAGGGTAAAACTTTTAGGGAGAGAAGTGCATGTGCAAAAAATACAAAGCCCAGCATGAGAACTTAAAACTATGCTGGACTCCTCTTCTAGATAGTCCAAACACCAACATGAACAGTGACCTTTCAATTACACAAGCAGAGTTAACAAGAAGCAGGCAACCAGCAGAGGAGGATAGTAAGAAAATGAAAGGAAAGTTTGGGTAAGCCTGACAAAAAGTAAAGCAAAAAAAAAAAAGAAAAAAGGGGAAAAAAAGAAAGAAAAAAAAAGGTGCAAACCAGGATTTAAAATTTGCAATTAGAAATAAAAAATTCTTGATGTTTTAACAGAGAAACTCTCCAGCGCTTTAGGCAGAGCCCTACCTCTCAAAAAGCAATCTGAGATGGTAAGAAGCAACAGGCTTCTGAATGAGCAAATTGTGCCGTTGTGGAAGAATTTGCTTTTGCTGCCTTCTTTCCAACTCACCTAAGAGAGACTCATTTTCTACCTGTTGGACTGGTTGGCTCTAGTTACATTTTGAGTTTTCGTGTTTCATGAGAGACCCCCGAAATGTAAACCTGTTTTAGCATTCTTGTACATTAATGTCAGGATTCTCCACTTCTAGCTCCCACAACTTCCGCCACAGACAAGTCAATCAGATTTGGTATATGCCCTGGAACGGGAAACGGGAGGTCTGGATTTCAAGCAAACAAGCAAACAAAAAATGATTATGTCAGTGCTCTGCAAGGTGTTGGATCCAAACTCGGTGGATCTGTTGAAGTCTTCAATCCAAAACACTCGGTAATTTTACTTAAAAAAAAAAAGTTTAACCCATTGAACTTCGAGAAAAGAACAAAGTGGCAGACCTTTGAGGAAGGGAGACAAAGTGTGCAGGTGCAAAAACGTAACATGCCATAGTTCACCACCTTAGAAGAAATCAGTTTTGCTTTGTTTGGTTTTGTTTTTCTTGAGTGCCAGGGAAACGTGCTTCCCAAAGGGCGGCTTTAGAGTTTACGGGCACTAAGGTGGAAGCATGAAGTGAAAATATGCCAAAAACATCAGGTTTTTGTAAACCCTTACTGAAAAAGTGCACATGTTTTTAGTAAAAATGCATATCTACCAAATCTCCACTGACTACCGCGGGACACTTGCTTACGGAAAGCCACATCAATTTGCAGCGTCAATGCTGACATTTTTGCCTTCTCCTTCCGCCCACCTCCCCAATTTTTTTCCTTGGGAGACATACAGCACCACTGCATTAGAACGTACAAGAAATGAAAACAGTGAGTACGACTGATATAGATCCATTGACTTTTTATTACAAATGTACTTGATCACTTGGCTTCAAAAAAGTTTAAATCAACCCCTATTTTCTGTACGCCAGTACAAAGTAAAATCTATTTTACAAATTAAATACCTAAAAATTTGACAAAAATATTAAAGTTTGATGGAAAAAACAGTTATAAAAATCTTAAATCCCCTTTTAAGAAGGTAAGAGATAACATTCCCTCCCAACCCCACAGTCCTGTTATACAATATTAATAGTCATTTTTTTAGAATAGGTAGGTATGGTATATCTTGCTGTTAGCATACAAGTCACTCTAATAGCTTTATCTGAATATACTCCAGTTAGTGCATGAATGCCATCTGATTGAATATAATCAACTATCTTTAACTGATCCCTAATTTACATTTCAAAACTTGCATAGTTTGAAGGGACAAAGGTTATACTACAGCTAATCATAAAAAAAGGTGGTTACAGTGCTATTTTTAAAGGCAACAAAGTAATTGCTCCCCCCAAAAAAAGAAGTTATCGATCGGCTCTGAGCAGGGGTTAAAACCACTGGCAGCTTTCAGCCTCGCTCCATGGGATCGTCTCTGCCTCGCACCCGCTGCCCGCGCCAGGCAGCCCCCCTGCGCTTTACAGCAGTCAAGTTACAGGTTGTGAACCGCTTCCCAGCGAGTGCTACACCAAGCACATTTCAACCCCTGCAAGGGATATGCAAGAAAGTGACACTGTCAAGCATTTTTTTTTTCTTTTTCCTTTTTTTTAAATTGAATTTTACAAAAAAGCTCTCCACCGTCCACGGGCACACCTCGCTGGAAGCTCAGTGTCCTGTCCACAGCCCACAGCTGAGTTTCTGACCACTGGCACGGTTGCCCCGCGGCTCCTGCCCAGCCGAAACCCCGACCCTCCCTGCCACTATGGGCCGGGAGCGAGCTGCCTCCCGCTGCAGCATCGCAAGCAGGACCACAAAGAAGAGGCAGGAATCAACAGCGGCTCGTTACGTTTCTCTTCTTTTCTGTTTTATTTAACTTCTCAGAGACAGAGCAATTCTGCTTTTTTTTTTTTCAACAAAAAAAATAATAATCATGACATTGAATTCGGAGGACGTTTCTCCGTTAGCATAAAACCACTTAAAGGGTGGCTGTATGTCAATGGTAAATTACTTGACAGTGTCTCTTTAATGTAAAAAATAGAATAATGTCAGTATTGCAATGAATTTCAAGTTTTCTTGCACGTAGTCATCATAAAGTAGTTTTTGTCATGCTCTTGGACCTATTCTACAAGACATTTAAAAGCATATCATCAAGGAAAATATAAGGCATACTTCTTGGGAATTAGATATCTTGGCACATTTGAGCATACTGTCTTTTTTTAAAACAACACATATGGTCAAATATACCTTTCTTCTTCTAACATTAAACAGGGTTTTCTGTACTTTGTTTTAAATACTGAGATATTGGAGCCTTGGTAAAGAGCACCTCCGGGAAAAAAAAAATTTAAAAAAGCAAAAAAGCAAATCAAAACAAAAACAAAACCAGAAGCGAAATCCCACGAACCTTTACAGTCATTTTAGTCTTTCGTTATCATCATTCACCAAGTCCTAGAACATATATAACGTGCGTTTAAAGAAGAAAAAAAAACAAAACCAAAACCAAAAACCAACGAAACACGCAGAAGAAACCCAAAACGAGACAAAAACTGACCACAAGTTCTCGGACACTGTTCACAAACTGCCAGCGGGCTGTTACAGGGCTGTACTGGTTTGACTGGAACCGCACAGCCCGTGCGCTTCTCAACTCAGCCGGATCCCGGGCAGGATCCGGGCGGCGTGGCTGAGGAAGACCACGGGGAGCCGCCGGCCTCGACAGCGATGCTGCCTGGAGCCGGGAGGGTACAGAAGGACACTTTGCCGTGCTCTCCTTGCCTCCTGCTACTTTTTGCTGGGAACACAACGCAGTAGCGTGCAACTACAAGTGCCGGACCGCGTCCGTCGGCAGCGCGACAACTTTTGGGAGGGCAGTGAACAGCAGGACCGAGACAACCAATCAAGTAGCAAAACCAAAGCAATTCATTTCCTAACTAACTACATCTAGCAGCATGGAGAACGCAGTCCCGCACACATCACAGTTGAAGTACAATAATCAATGGAACTGCCCATCCAGACCCTCCGATTCAAAAGCAGGTTATCAGACAAAAGTTTACATGCAATTGAGAACCATTTAAAATGTCACATTACGCACTCCGAAAGCTTATTTTACTACTGGGAAATAGGAAAGTGCACATTAAAGCAATTTTAAACATTTCCAGTGATTGTTTAAAAGAAACAGAAACACCTCGCTACTGGCATCTCATATTTAACTTTCTGTGAACACTAACAGAAAACTTCTTTAAAGGGAAATAACGCATGGTACAATGGAAACAGCTTGTTTTGACACTTACAGTACATCTCAAAAAAAAAAAAAAAGAAAGAAAAAGGGAATTATAATCTCAAATGGGAATAAAAAGACAGCAGGAAATAGAATTCTTTAAAACAAGGTTTTTTTCCACACCTCCCCCCCTTCCGAAACTCCATCCTTGACCATCAGTAAAGCAGCGCCGGCAGCTCCTGCTCATACAGGTGGTGCCTTCTGCGCGCAGCAGCTAGGTCTACCAGACGGCTAACTTTGCCACGAGTGTTAAAAACAATGATTGCATCCCAAAAAAACTTCCGAGTGGAACAAGATCCTAGTTTCTCTGAAACAGTGTCTACTGAATTCTGGCCAAGAAAAGAAAAGAAAGGAGAAGAAAAGAAAAGAAGAGTTTTCACTGTTTAAGGCATCTTTTTTTTTATAACGTTTTCTCTTCACTCATAATGATGATAGTCATGCAGCAGTTTAATGATAAAAATATATTAATATTTTACTATACAGCAGCAAGAAGTTAGTCAATTAAAAGCACACCAACTTTTTAAAAAGAAAAACAAACCAAAACAACAAAAACAACCTGTATAAGCCTATTCTTCTTCTTATTATTATTATCACAAACAATTTCAGTTTGGAGAACACACCTGGACAGATTAGTGTTCTGACAGATCTGCGTTTCCCTACCCTAGGCTTCAACCAGAGCACGCGAGCACGCACGCTGGCGAGGAGGCTGGGATGGGGAGGGAAGGGCACGGCTAGGCTCGCCAGGTATGTAGCCAGTAATAACTAGCACCGCAGCTACATGGAAATCCGTTACAGACACACACCAGCTTGGCTTTCACTTTTAAACAGAACTCCGAACCCCACGGCTCAGCAGGATTACTCTGCAATTGCGTCGCACTGATTTCTAACAGGCCTACAGAAGTTAACGGCACTGGCAGGGATCAAAGCATTGGTTCGGACCTCTCACAAGTTTAGGAGACAGTGCTAGTGCCAGTGGCGACACGGAAAGACTTGCTACCTGCTGTCCAAAAACAGGTTGACTGGAAACCGCTGCACGTCAGCTTATAGTACTTTAAGTACACAGAATAAAAAAAAATATATTATGAACAATACAAGTACATCTCATATACACAATAATGACAATACGCCTACTCAGCTGTAAACCAAACAGGTGCAGAAAAAAATATTACGGGAGGAAATTCTTTACTTTTTTTTTCTCTCTCTCTCTTTTTTTTTCTTTTCCTCTTTTCTTTTTTTTTTTTTTTACTATTTGAATAACTTTGGTTCAAACGTAAAAATCACAAGTTAGCAAATTTCATTTAAATGCCTTTTTTAATAATTTTTCTTCATGTTCACAGAAGTTTCACTGACCATTTTTATATGTTTAAGGTCCAGATGCAATGCATATTGTATAAAAGAGAGCACTTATTGTTTACCTTGCATGAATTAAACCTACGTACCTTTTAACTCTACAAACTTCTGCATAACATTTAGACAAAGCTCAGACACACAGCATGCCTAGCCCTCATATATATATACACATCTCTAATCACAGGTATATAGGGTGTCAAATATAACTATAGTAACCTCCATGTAAGGTTCGAAATTTGGTAACAAAATGAGAAGAAAAAACTAAAAATATTATTTTACGTGTTCTAAAATATCTCTTTTTTTTTTTTGTGCTAAAGTCAAATGTTAGCTCAACATGAAAAGGACTTTTTTTTATATAATTCAGCAATATTATAATCTTGACCATTTTTGCAAACACTTTTAATAATAATAGCTTAAACGTGTACAAAAGTTCTTGGTTAATTAGGGAAATAAACACTCAGTTCTTTATATTTTTAATCAAGTAGGAAACACAGTTCATATATAATGTTATTACTTTTTTGACTCTTTTTTTTGTGTGTGTTTTGTTTTGTTTGTTTTTTTTTGTTTTGTTTTAGCAGCTGCTTACTGTTTGATACGGTGGGTAAAGTGGAGGAACATCCAGCGATGGGTGGCAGGTCGCGGGCGCTGCGGCCGGGCGGCGGGGGGCGCCGGGCGGGCGGCGCT
>Ga0065711_1029877_pt1 | contig 34518 bp, 43 predicted proteins | sample Hoacrofraction12_FD_59098 | JGI IMG/M metagenome (GOLD analysis project Ga0065711, IMG submission 59098) | Hoatzin crop microbial communities from Cojedes, Venezuela - Epithelial fraction 12 v2 (version 2) | ecosystem: Host-associated > Birds > Digestive system > Esophagus > Crop | place... | reverse complement strand
GCGGGACCCGAGGCCGCCTCTCCAGGGTGGCCAGGGCTCGCCTGGGTAAGGGGAGAAGGCAGGAGCACCGCGAGCAGGCGCTCAGCGCCGAGGCGTCCCGGCTCCTCTGCGCACCGATCCGGTACGCAGCCAATGCGCTTCTCCCGACCGCTGCGTTAAACGGCAAATCGTTTTTTTAAAGCCTCCTGGGACATTGTTTTCATCAGAGCAGGGACTGATTTCCACGCGTGTAGCTGCCTTTGCTCCCACAGCTGTGCTCGTTTGCTCCTCCGCTGTGGCTGCCTGTCGCTGGGTGCTGTCTGTACGCACAGGCTGAGGCGGGGTCAACCTTGCTGTACAAATGGCAAATATTGTACAAAAGGAAGTCTACAATGAGAGCGAGTTAATACAGATCTCAGTCATTTAGTTTGAAAGTGATAATTTTCACACATTGTACCTGCTCCCTGCGCATGGAGGCAGCGACTGGCAGGGTGCTGCTTCTTGCCACGGTCATTGAAGAACTCAAAGTCCGCTGTCAGGAATTGCGATCGTTGGGCTAACCATTAAGTGGACCTAGCAGTTTTGGCTCTGTAACAGCACGGCCGTTGAATAGTCAAGGTTTTGGTACTGTATTGCAAAATCATAATAAAAATCTTTCATCTTCTTTTTAATCCTTTCTTTGTCACATTATGCTTCTGCGTTTTAAAGGGAATAAAGAAAATGTCTAAGATGAAATTTGCCTTGTAACTCAAAATGAATAACTTCGGTAAAACTAGAGACAAAAGAAGATCAGAACGTTTCTCTGAATTGCAGCGACCTGTTTTTAAACCCTTTCCTTGCACTTTAATCCAGTTGCTGTGGTGCTGGTCTGGAAAATGGAAGAAGCTGTGCTCCAACGACCACCTTAGGATCAAATAAAAGAAAGGAATAAATCCCACAGTCACAAGAAACTTGCAGACAAACCCATTATTGATAAACTGTTGCATTTCTTAGCATAGGATATTTACAACTTGTTATTTAATATTTGTCTTTTGAAGGCAAAAGACATTTTGAGACATTACCTATCTCAAAATTAAAGAAACTTTGTTAATGAATACTAAAACGAATGCACCTGCATTTTGATCACAGGCTGTAACACTTTTCTTACAAACAGAGGTATACAACAAGAACCCACAAGCTCGATATCGTCAGTATAATTTCGGCATGATTATTCCTGCTTTCCTTTCTGCTTTTCCCTTTCCTCACACCAGCAGTTGACCCCATGCGAAATTTAAGCAATATTTGCCTCTGTTATGTCGCAGCTTTCGAAAATGGCACTCCTTTGCCTGGAAGGATGAGTGATGAAACCTGCCCACAAGATGACATCAGCGTGCAGCAAAGTTCCAGGCGTATCCCACGACATAGCAGTAATATGTGCCCCTTGTCTGCGGGGGGATTTTTCCGTGCAAGCCGTCCTTCTGCCGCGGGGGCTTTGTTTACATATGGGGTCGTACTGGCCACAGTGAAACCTGCCTGAGTCAGGACCGCTGCAGTGACAACGCGACCCGGGTCCTCTGGGTGCCTTCAGTGCCAGAACACGCTGCTTGTGCCCCATTTTACTTTTCAGAAGATGCTTGCAGAGTGCCACACCATAGCCTGGTCGGTTTTCCACAGAGGGGTCGTTTGTTTGGCTTTCTATTTGCAGCATTTTTGACAAAAATGTTACTTTTTAAAGCCGTTACTCCACAGTTACTTTCCATTCTACTAATGGTTATAATGTAATTGGAGTAGGGTTTGAGGTTTTTTTAACATAACAATGAAAAACTGGACCCTAAAGGTCGAGAACATCCCCCTTCCTCCTTCCCCATCCCGGGTTCTGAATTACTGTTACGTGAATGTCATGAAGCCATTTATAAGGACTAGAAATAATTAAGACAAACAATTTAAGCGATCAAGTTTTTCAGATCTTGCAGCCTGTTTTAGCAGTGCTTTAAAAGCCATTCTGTGATAAAAGCCCTTTTCTAAGCTGTATCAAGAACCAGATTACAGCAATCTTTATTGGAGCTGTTCTTGTTACGACTAATTGTACAGACGCACTAATATGTAGCAGTGAACTCCACATGCAGAAAACCAAAGCAAATATTGAACTTTCCTTAGTACAAATTCAGAGACCCAGATCCAGGAGCTTTTAATCAAAATTCCAATTAACTTCAAAGAGATTTACTTGAGTAAAAATTGCAAGCAGAATCCAGTACAGAAAAATTACCATTTTAATTGCTACTGGTCCGATTAAGCGGTTCAGCTTCCAGTTGATACAAGCACTTACATTAACACTAAAAATTTATTAATGGTCATTTATATTCCACAAAGCCTAATCCTGCCAAAGATTTTTTTTCCCCCCCACAGAAGACTGCAGCAAAGATCAGCACAGCTTCAAAACAACCCGGTGCATCCCTGAAGAAACGCTGCTCGGTGAAGCTTTGGGAAACGACCTTGCAGTGGCAGAAAGCAAGCCCTGGCAGCCTACGAGCACAGCGCTGCCACGACGCTGCATCATCGCGGGCGCTGGCAGCCATGGAACGCCGTACCGCCGATGCCGCTTGCGATGCATCGCTGGCTCGGTGGGTCAACCGGCCTCTCTCTCTCTGCGCTGCTGTATGTTTAATTATCAGTAGATGGCACTCATCATGCCGCTCTGCAAGCGCAGGTCTATTTATTTTATACGCAGATTGTGGTTTCGGCAGGCAGCCTCGTCGCACATCACAGAAGTCAGGGCAGCGAACGAGGACGGTGGGTGCTGCCCTGGCCCAGAGAGCAGCCTACTCAGACCCCTGAGCCGGCCCAGCAAGCGGAGCGGGCTCAGGCACGGGCAAGACGCATGGGGTAGCGGTGCAGTTAAGCCCAAGGGATGCCACAACAACAGCCCTGTTGGTATGCCTGTATCGACTACCATTTTTAATGTTAGTTTCTTAAAACCCATGGAAAGCATGCAGCTGCCTTCTGCTGCCCATCGGTAGCTCCTCTGTTTACCCGGAGCCCTTGCGGCAGCAGCAGCTGAGAAGTGTGTCCAAAGCCCCACTTTTGCTGTGCTTTCCTCACCTGGCTCTGACCCTCTCCCAGCACAGGGATTTCCCAGCAGCGGATGGACGGCCAGCGAGGCACAGCCCTGGCGCAAAGTAGTGCTCTGCCTCCGGGGGTTACAAAACACACACAAGGAAGACAAACGTGGAAGTCCCCTTGCCTTGGCCAAAGGAGCTAGTCCTAGCGGGCAGAAGAAAGATCACCTGGACCAAGCTTAGGTCCCCTTGAGAGCTCTGGTTGAGGTCTGCCATGAAGAAAAATACCTTCTGTGGGTTCAATGTCATTTCGCTTCCATCCTTGACTGCTTTTTGCCCGGCATGGGATTTCTCCACCCCTTACAATGCATATGACAGTTGTCTACATCAACCTTTCATCCTCTTTAGATGAGAGCACCCAGCATTTCTCCTTTGCTGCAGCCATGCCTTGGGTGCAGATCTGCGGCACCTGGAGTACCATCTAAATGGGATGGTAAGCACTGAATCCCAGGCTGTGGTCTTCTAAACATCACACAGCTGGCTTTTGTCCCTTACTGTCACCTCAACTTGGCAGGCAGCTCAGTTTGCCTCTGCACCTTGGCTCACACCCAGGTGTGACTGGGAACCACCAGGTAGGTTTTTCTTCTCTGTCTTCCCAGAACAAGATCGATGCCAAAAGTAGCAGTTACCATTTTTCTTTGAAAATGCCGCTGGAAGAGGACTTGTTGTTTTCTTACCGGTTAAATGATAGCTCAACAGTTATAGCACACACCCAGCAGTGCTGGCGATCAAGGTCCAGTCCCTCCTCTGTCTCCAGGGCCGTGAAATCCCGTCTTCTGGGAGACTGCCCCAAACACCAGATTATTATCTATCTCTGGAGGAAGGGGAGCACCCATTCACCCACCGAAGTTGTCCCACTCAGTGCAAGACAAATTCAGAGTTCACTGGGCCAGGGAACAGAAGTGACACATCTCATCTTCATGGTCATTTTCCTGGACAAGAGGAGATCTATGTCCTGATCCCTGAATGCGTGTGTATGTTACCCAGCGGCTGACTCATGCGAAATACCTAAACGGGTCCTAGTGAGGGTGCTGAAACGCTGATCTCCGCTTTCCAAGATCAACACTTAGTTAGAGAATTGTCTTCCTTCTTTCTGCATTGCTTTGGCTGCTAAATAGTTCTGTGTCACAGCAAGAGTGGAGCATGCTGGTTTGGGACACACGGTACACAGTTCAGAGAAATTCCTCTATGGGAAGCTGTAGCAGGATTTTCAGTGCTTTGAAGCCTAGACTTGAAGTGTGGGTGGGCAAGGAAAAATAAGTGCTTTTGTAGTTTGTTTTTTTAAAAAATATTTTAGTGGTTTCAGTGAAATTGAGTTTTGTTGTTTCAACTAATTTGAGTTTTGTTGTTTTAGTGAAAGCCTGCCCATCTGTGGACATATGATACGTCTTTGAAAAGCCTTGGCTCCCACATGCTCTGTAGAAACTTCTTCAGCTGTTCATTGCTTAAAACTTCCACAGACTCCCACCCCCACGCAGGAGCCTCTCGCGGCACCTCCTGCCTGTAGAGCATTCAGACCTAAAAATGTTTCTTTTCACAGAGGACTATTTGCACGTGAGACTGTGCACGTCCCCTGTTCCTTCCACTGTTAAAGGGACAGAGTGGCAGTGCCCACTTTCTTCATGCCTGAAGCACTCTGAAAATTTTGAAAGACTTAAACCCCGGATATAGGGCCAGGGAGTCTTTCATACGTAGCTGAGAGGTTCAGCATCTGCACAGGACATGATGTGGTTGGCGTTTGTGTTCGGAACTCCTGCTTCGGTGCCGGAATCGGGCACACAACCTTCAAGGCAGGATGTGTCTGGGTTCTGGCCTTGGGATGCAGAAACGAAGAGGTGCTCTTTGTCCATATCACAGATGTACCACATCAAACCATGCCCTGCCATGCAGGGTAGAGCAGACCAGGCTGGTGGAAAGGGTGGGTTGCAGCCCCTCCAGGCTGAGGAGAACGCAGACCTCCCACTTTCTGGGCGAGGGCTGTGACCACACGGCCACCACTTAGATGCATACTGGGCTCCATGACAGCACCTTTACAAGGTGCTACACTCTGCTTCGGTGGGTGCCTGACCTGAGGTCGCAGCGGAGGAGGTAGACAGAGGAGGAGGAGGAATGCACAGGCCTAACCCCCAAGCTCCAGGGAGGGACTGAGCTCTCACACATTATCTGCCTGCTACCTCTAGGCAGCTCCCTGCACTGGGAGGTGGTTTGCCCATCGTGGTGCTGCATTATATCAGCAGAGACCAGAAACCTGAATGCAGTCCTGGGAGGAACCTCGGTACTTTGGTGTCTTGCTGTCTGGGTCTGAGAAGACAGTCGATGCCACTGGCACCAAGCTTGCGTTTTGTGTGGAGCATTCGTTCTTCTCCTTGATGATGATTTCCTACATAAAAACTGAGCACCAGCTGGTTTCTTCCTGAGGGAATGTGGTTTAGGACCTTCAGAGACATTCCCAGTCCTCACACCTGACTGCTGCCCTCACCCATCAAACAGAGCCCAACCTCTGCCTCCTAAAAAGTGGGAGTTGATGGTTTGTCATGCAGACGGTCCTGCTGATGCACAGGGAACAAGATGGCGAGCCCCAGGAGCAGGATGCAGGTTGCAACACCGCGCTGTGTCACCTCTCTGCCCTGTCCCTCGGAAGCAGTATTTCCAGGAGCGACATGGAGAAAGGAGTTGCTGTCATTTGTTGCTCAGCTGCTGTTGACTTGTCTCCTGTATTTGGGCTTGGCAAAAAGCTGCTCTGTGACTTGCCCGCAGAACGGGATCAGTATTATCTGCTGCCCAAAGGCAGCAAGGGTCGAGTAAGCAATTTCTGATGCGCTGGGAGAGGGACAAAAGGCACTAGAGAGGAACGAAGTGCCCTGGGGAACCTTTTGCCTGATGTCCCTGCGTGCAGCAGCACACCTGTGGACTCCGAATGGTTCTTCATTAGGTGGCACTGCAGGCCCAGGATTTCACGGGCGAGCGCAGTCTCCAGAGCCCTCCTCTGGGTCTGAGCAGGGGTTTGCAGGCTCAGATGCTTCATGGCTCTGTTTGCGTGTTTGATTTTTTTTCCTGAGCAAATACGCTGTCCTGGCATATCCTGGAAGAACACAGAAGTGGTATTGCAAAAGCAAAGCGGCAGCAATCGAGACTTCCGATAAAGCCGCCTGGGTCTGAAGTCTCCAGGAACTGCACGGGGGGTCCCGGAGCTGCTTGGGGTAAAAGCTGTCCAAAGGTACTGCAGCCCGCCCACCCACCTGTCTGTCCGTCTGTCCTGGCCACACCAAGGCAGTGCAAAGGGCAGCACTGTGGGGCTGCGGCTGTCCCCTCAACTGGGAGACGGCAGAGCTGGTCCTCTCAAAAATCCCTTGCATTCTCCAGCGGCCTGCGGAGAGTCCAGAAAGGCTGCTGGTGATCTGGAGAGAGACGCGTGCTCCTGGAGGAGAGGGCACCATGCTGCTGCACCCCTGCCTCCTGCCTCCGCTGTGGGACCAGGGCCTGGAGCCTCCTGTGCTTTTGAGCAGGATACCCAACATGTCTCAGGTTGTGCCTCTTCCACTGAAATATCCTGAGCTGAACAGGAGCAGGGAAGGTGCCTGTGTTCTCCTGCAGCCCTCCCAGCCACCTTCTTCCTCACCTTGATTTCCTTGGCATTTCCTTGGTTTATACAAGTTTTCAAAGCCAAGGAGCACACGGGCAAGATCCGGGAGTGCTTCCCTTGAACAATTTGGTTTGAAGTGTTTTAACTCCCTCCCCCCAGCGCTGCCAGTTATTTCTGGCCTGGCTCAGTCCTCACAAAAGCCCTGCTCTACCAAGGCACACCTGACTTGGCTGGCAACCACGATGGCTATTCCTGTCCCAGTGCCCCGACAGAGCCTGGCCTCGGCTCCTCCATCCCAGCTGGCAACTTAGTCATCTCCAGCCTGGGGTCAGTAACCCGCAGCCTACTCAGTGCCCCTCTGTCTGAAGCTGAAAGATAAATGCCCTTGAAATCTGAAGTAACCACGATAATTTTATTTTGAACAGGAAAATGCACTGTTTTTTCCCCTTATCTAATTGATTAGGAATGTCAAATATTCTTTTCTGTACACTGTGCATGCCTCTTATTTATGTAGGAAGCAGCTGGTCTAGGGATTGAGCCAAACACTTTTTTTAACTAGAAAAAATTAAGCTTTCTTTTGAGGCTGGGGGTGGTGGTGGTGTAACTGTCTTTCATCGCGAGTTGACAGATAGAATCCATCTCTCTGTTTTTCCCTCTGTGTCCTGACATGTCTCCGGGAAACACTCGCCATGTCCCTGCTTCAAAGAAAACTGCAGGTGTCTGGGAGAGCAGGGGCGAGGAGGGACCACCGGGACACGGTCAAGCCGATGGGACGTTCGCAGCTCAGGAGCCGCGTCTGGGCGCCCGAATGACATCAGAAACAAAATCTTGGCTTTTGTCTGGTGTAGGGTTCTGTCCACTTCTATTTCTGCACATTGCTGAGCAGTACTGGACGCAACAGTTACTATCTAGAGGATGATATTAGCTCTGCGTCCGCGTGACTCTCTAAGTAATTCCTTTCTGTAATGGGCTTAAAATGGAGCGTATGTTCCCATTTTTCTCAGTAGGCACTTACGCTTCCCATCTGAAATTATACAGCCTTAGACTGCATTTCAGAAGGCTTCCTTAGTAAGAGCCTGAAATTGCAGCGTAGTTAGATTTGTTGCTGAGGAAATCTGTTCTTTCAGCTTTATTGATGGATACAGCACTATCTACTTGCAAAACCCGGCAGAAAGATGGTTCATGCAAAGAAAGTTGCCAGTCAATAGAACTACTTTGTAGGATAAACATGGAAATAATTTAAACATGAGGAAAAATAGACAATCAACATTATAGGTGTCACCATAAAGCTGTCACTCTGGATGTGCTTCATCCCAAAGCAGCCTGCTGCAGCTCCACATGACCACAGCCAGTGGTTCTGGAAGTGGGTAGTTTGTTAAAGGCAGATGTTCAAAATCAATGAAAATGGAAACACTAAGTAAGGCCACATATTCCGTGAGGAGTGTAAAAACATATCTCCAGTAACACCTCTGTTCACAGAAGGTGAGAGCAGTGACAGGTCATACATTGGTGGGACATTGAACTAGCAAACTTTCATTCAATGTAGGGCTGGCCTCATCTGCAGGAGGTTTACACCTGAGCGGAGAGAGCTGGGAGATACCAAATAAATGAGGTAGTGTCTTATGTCTCCTTTTAAAAATGTTCACATGACTTGTCATCACTCAGCCATGGCTGATGTCACCACCATTGCTTCCCACTTTGTGTGGTACAGATAAGCTTGGAGAGTTATCACCACATATCCCAGATGTGTACCTGCCTCTATAACAGAAATGGGATCTTGCTGGACTTTGCCACAGTAGTTAGCAGAGCAGCCACAAATGGGGTGCCAGTGGGGGACAAAATAGAGCTAGTGATGGACTTCCCGAGTCAAAATGTTCTCTATGACAGGTTGCTATGGGAAGTGACCGTTCTAATAGTCATCTTGGAAATACCTCAGTCTGGTGAGCTGGCTTGACACTGATACAACTTTCAACAGGCTCACACACGAGATGTCCCATGACAAGCCAAGCCCACCATTTATCTACACAGGCCTCCAAGCTTGAGTCCTGAAGACCACTAAAAATGGTTTGAAGAGCACATTCACAGCAATATTGAGACAACCTGGACTATCCTGACATGGATAGTGCCCTTTCTTTATCCTAGTTGTGCTGCATTTCTGAGAGCCATTTGAAAGCCGAACTTGTGGTTGTCATGAAGGCTATGGCCAGAAGGACACTCTGTGCCTCAAAGCTGAATATTCAGCGAAAATCAAGCTGCCGAACGCTGCTCGATGAGCTCGTAGTGATGAGGCAGCTGAAAAGGCTTGACTTCACCTGGCCTGGCAGGAAACACTGGGATTTGTTTAATCAGCTAGCCAAACAACCTCCAGCACCTGCTCCCTTAGCAGAGGAGGCCAAGCAACAAACATTTTGATGGATAAAAGTTTCCACCAAGTTCTCACCAGCGGGAGGGAGATCTGCCAGCAGTGCTGCTCTCCATCACAGAGACCTGTCCAGAGAGGCTGACCTGAACATAGAGGCAAATATGGTCAACCTGGTTGCTCCCACCAGGCGTGAGGACACACACAGACAGTAATTTGGACTAAGTGTTTGCATTTGGCTGTTCCAGGTTTTTAATCATGTTATCAGGAGCTGGTGAATTGCCAGAGGTTTGGCGGCTGATAAAAACAAGTACCGTGCCAGACCCGGAGAAAACCCCATGCTCAGAACCACATTGCTAGCCCCAGCAACTCTTTCCTAAATGTTTCAAGGTCCCTGAGGGTCATATTCTTTGACAATACTGTTGGAGGACGAGGCGTGCTCTGCACGTTGAGCAAGCTGGATTTTGCTGAGGCAGTGGTTCCCATGATCAAATTTTATCATTAGCTGTAGCCGTTAAATAAATCAAGGCAGGAGCTGTGTTCCTGGACTTGCTGCTGCTTGTCAGACACTGGCACATTGTTCTCCTGAGGTGGGATTCACTGTGCTTGATGTTTGCCAGTTAAAAATTAAGCACCTTAAATCAAGCTGACTGAAAATCAAGCAGTCAAACACTGGCAGCCCTTGTCTCCTTCTCTAGACAAAGTAGAGTGTTGAGCACTGCCACAGCATGAATCATTCCAACCTTAAAAAAATTAAGCCAGGGAGCTGAGCTGGTTTCTGGATGTGCCCATCTTGCTCTGTTGACTATCGAGGCAACTGAGACAGCTGGCTGAGACTTCAGAGCCAATGTTCAGATGTCTGCTGTGAGGTGAATCCCACCGGTGCCCAAGAAGGTGAGCCTTCTGCCCCAGCCAGCAACCAGAGTTGCCACCACATGTGGACGGGTTTGGGTACACACGGAGGGCACAGCAAGCACAGGGGAAACAAACAGGCAGCCTTCTGCGGCGCTGAGTGCTGTATCCCAGCTCTGCCCCAGTTTCCTTCCTAATGACCTCCCACTAATCCACCTCCAAGCCCTCTTTGACATGGCTAACGCTTGCTCAGAAACCGGCTTTCACTGACCAAGATGTCACCCTGATTGCTGATGTGACTGACTGCATGCACTCTGTAGCAGGGGACAGGCTCGTCTTCTGGGTGGGAGAAGAACAGACCAAAACGGTGCCAAGAAGATGGCACCTTCACAAGGGACCCAGAACATAAATCCATCACCCAGAGGCAGGACCTGGCTTCTGAGTCCAGACAATGCAGGTAACTGGGACCTTGGATCTGGCTTTTCTGGATTGCGTCAGGAATGGCAGTGCACAAAGTCAATCCTTGAAACAAATGAGTTTGCTCAACTTTGGGCATCAGTGGACACGCACGTCTAATGCCTACCTAGACCCGTCACCTACTCCTCCACTGCAGAGTCTGGCCCTCTTTTCTTGTGCCAGGGCAAGGCTGGCCAGTTGTGCACACTAGTGACTAAGCGCTGAGCCTTCTTGGTAACAGATGTGTCATGTCTGTGAGCACCTGAGAACTACTGGGTCCCTCGTGCCCAGCAGCCTGTGTCCTCATCTAAGAAAGAAGAAATCTGGGGAGATGCGTATGCAGCTGAACTAATGCTGTTTTGTGTAAAAAGACCCCATCTTGATTTAAAAAGGGGCAACTTGTTTCTTTCTTGCACCTGCTATTTAATCAGAAATCCCAGTAATCCTCAAAGAGATACGGATCTGATCAGCCCCTTGAAGACTGTTGGTTGACATTGCCAACAAACAAGAGGCGTGGTGTCTCTGATGCTAAATTTCTCAGGAAAGTATTTAGAATAAACAAAAACAGCTTTACTTGGATTCCTCCACAACACAGACACTTAAATACAGTCGTTTGCGTGCCAGTGACAGTCACTGGGAAGAGAAATCCCGAAGAAAAGAAGGCTGAGTGCAAGCCAAATGGGAACTGAAGAGCCAAGGTGCAAGGAACAGGGGTTCTCCTTGTACCAGTCTGGAAGTCGGGACAGAAATGCCATGAAACCGTTCATCTTGCACGTGGGGTATATTGCTTTGATATTCTGTTTTGTTTAATCTGGTGATAAATCGACGTATATGATCTGACTGCCTTGATTATCTTGTATGGATGTCTTCATAGCTTGGGTATGGCTACATGGGGGTGGCTTGGGATGGCTGCCTAGCTTACCTTGCAGAGATAACGTCCTGCAGAGTGGCTAAACCCGGATCACGCTGGTGGTTGGGAGCGGTCGGGAAAAGTGCTGAAGATCCCGCCGCTCCCCGCAAGAAAGCCCACCCGCAGGGCCCTCGTTCCTCCGGCGTGCTGGGAACCGGCGATCCACGGCGGCGGGGACGAGCAGCAGCCCCGAAGTGCCGACCTGCCGTGACGGGAGCCAACCCTGCCGACCGACCCCCGCACAGCGGCAGAGAAAAACAAAAACGGGCCCAGGAGGGCCTTGTTGCGAGAAGGAAGTATTATTTAACGTGCATTGTGTTGGGAAAGGAAAACAAGGGTCCTGGCGCCGGGCCAGGTCCATTGGCCTCTTTTTTTTTTTTTCCTCTTTTCTTTTCTTCTGGGCAATTGTTCTAGTGAGGCCAATTTTTTTTTTTTTTGGTTGTTTTTTGCTTTGTTTTGTTTTCTTTGGTGTTTTTGGAGTTGACAATGCACGGGGGGTAATTTCTTGGTGCTCTTCCTGTGTTTTGGCACACAGGCTGCCCGAGCGCTCAGCCGCGCTTCCTGCGGCAGAGACGCCACTGCCATGGCCACTGGCACCGACACCGGCACCGGCGCGTGGGTTGCATCACTGGGCTGGCGAGCGGGGGCTTCTCGCCTGCCCCGGAGCCGGCGGGCAGGAGGGAGAGGCAGGAGCTCGGGCAGCGGGGTGAGTCAGTGTGGAAAGGCAGCACGCATTTCTGCGGGGTGACTCACCAGCCCTTAGGAAGAAAAAAAATAATAAAAAAAAAATTCCAGCCAAATTCTTTCGGGGAGGTAAACAAGGTCATGCAGCGCGGCGAGATCCTGTTTACCTGAGACAGGACGTCTTTACAGAGCCCGTGCTGGAAGCGGGGACGTGTTGACATGACTCAGGGTGGCTGGCGCGGGGAGATGGGGCTGGGGACCTCGGCTTCACCGCGGCGAGGAGTGGGCGAACCCTTGCCGTGGGGCTGGATGCTCCTCTCCGTAGGGGCTCTGCCGGGAGGGTGGGCAGGGGGCGAGGGACAGCTGGGTGATGGCAGGGCTGTGACGGTGCTCGATGCTCACCTCCAGCCCTCGCCATGCCGGTGGCCCCGGCAGCTCCCACCCACTGCTGCCCGCTTGCCCGTACCCCATCGTGCGCGGGCGCTTTCCCCGCAGCCACGCGAGGAAGCCCGGTGGCCACACGGTTAATCAGAGCCCATTCCAGACGCTGACTGAGTGTTTTTTCCTGATAACAAGACGTGTGTCGTCGCTCGGGCGAATATCCTGTTCTTGCGACGGGACAGAGAAGCGGGGGGCAGCTGGGGGGGAGAAGACGACGGAGCAGCGTGCCGGGATTTCGCATTCCTGGCATTCCTGCCTTGGCCGGCGACTGCAAAACAGCCCTGCGGGGGGAACAGGGCACCCACGGGTGGCCGCCTCAGCCACCTGTGCACCCACGCTTCGCCGCCGCTGCTCCCCCAGCCTCCCTGGCCTGGCAAGCGGTCAGGCAGGGCCACCCCTCCATGGCCACCAGGTCCTTAGATGAAGCAGCCCGGCCCCCTTGGCATCTCCTCTTTCCCTAGCGATATTGGCCCATTTTCCGGCACCGATCCCTCGGTTTGACCTTCCCGGCCATGTCCTCGGAGCACCTTTCCCGGCACAGCCCCATGCTCCAACCCCGCAGCAGGGCACGCCGGTGTGAACCCACACTGAGGGGTCAGGGGGACTTGCTGCAGGATGAAGGGCTGTGGAGCCTCACCGAGTCCCTGTGTCCTGCCCTCGGCCACCCTGGCCAACCGCCAGAGACATACTGCAAGGATGCGGTGCCCAGATTTCGCAGTTCGGGGTCTCACTGGATCAGAAAGCCCCGCTCTCTTTCCTACTGGAGTGTTGCACGTGGGGACGACAGGGACGTACAGGAGTAGAAGTTCTCCTGGTCTGCGCTGTTGAATTTAGCTCTCAATAAGTGCATTCCTCCTGCCCCTTCCTCTTCTGTAAACCCCAACCCATGAGCCAGACTGGGCTTCTTGTTGAGTCTAGAGAAGTGAAGGATGCTCGGCGCTTCCCCTGCTCCCAGGCTGCCGTTGGGAACCAGCACGGTGATGGAAGAGCCCATGGGGTACCCTCCTTCCATCGGCACCGCTTCAGCTCTTGGGGGTGCAGGGGAGTGCAGAACCTGGGGGTGCCCCTCAGCCGGCTGCCTGGACCCGCTCCCAGCCCCTCCACCCTCGCGGAGGTGAGTCAGGATCTCCAATCCAGCTATTTCAAGAGCTGCAGCAAGGAGAGCTCTTTTCTTTCTCTTGGTTTTTTTTTCTTGTTTTCGTTGACACAACAAACCAGACAGAGCCAATGCTGATCCTTGACTAGCACTACATCATGATGGATTTTGTCTCACGGTCAGATCAAGATCCTCAGGGTCTTGCACAACCAGATACTTGGGAAAAGAAAGACTTCTTTCTTTCTTTAAAATGCACCCCTGTTCTGCCTTGTCTGGCTTCCCGCTTTCCTCGTTCACAACCTGCTGGGCTGCGGTAACTTTCTCAATGAAACAGGCTCATGTCGTAGCCCCACTGTCTCCTAAAGGGAAGGAGACTCCCTGGCTCCATCACCAGCTGCGCACACGTGTGTTGGTGGAAGGGGAAGGGACCGGGAGGAAAGAGGCCGGTGCCTCTGGTCACATGCAGAACCCCATTTTTGAGGAATTGAAAGCATGTTATATCTGCAAGATTTAAAAAAAAAAACCACCAAGGGTTCTTCTGCATTTTAGGAAGCAGCCAGCGCAGCCGTGTCCCGAAGGTCTGGGCATGCTAGTGGGAGGCTCTCGAGGGAGTCCCGGCGATAGACCTCCCTGCGGCCATCGGGGAGAAAATGGGGGCACGCTGGGTGCGGGTTCACCCAGCAATTGGGAGCTCAGCCTCATCCCAGTGCCTGGGATGTGGTGGGGTGAGGAGCTGGTGAGGTTTGGGGTTTGTTTGAGGACCCTTTGCCCTGGCAGCGGTGGGGTGAGGAGCTGGTGAAGTTTGGGGTTTGGTGCTTGTCTGTTTGTGGGGGGACCTACCACCAAGCCACTGCGATTTTGGTAGATTTGTGTATTTCTTTGGTGCATTTCTGGCGGCGGAATCCCCTGCGACATGGGGTCAGGGTTTCTGCAGGACTGCAGTCACCACCAGATAAGCCGCCTTTGCCCGGTGTGGAGGCAGGTCCTCACTGTCTCAGGGCCTGTCTCTGCAGAGAAGAGCTGCCGTGCATCAGTCCCAGTTTTCTTCCCAGCACGGAGGGCTTTTTTACCCCCCACTGGAAGGGGACTAAGCTGTACTGCAGAAGAGCGCTTGGTGCAGGACAAGGCAAAAGGGGCTTCTGCAGTTTGAACTCAGCCCCCAGTGCTGTGCAGGAGCTCCATGTGGAGCTCCATTTATTCCTAAATTCCTTAAATTCAACTTCTTTTTAAACAGCCATGTACATTTTTCATACAAACTTGTGTAGCTGAGGAGAGCCCTGGTGTTGGGGAAAGGTGGGAAGATTTTGGACATGCTGACAAGTGCCTTACAAGCACACGTAACGACCGAGGGTCCATAGAGGGAATGGTGTACAGGCCTGATGCTCACCGGCAAAGCCCACCCCGACCCGAGAGTTCTTGGGAAGTGGCATGCGCGACTCCCGTGCTGCCCAGAGCGAAGGTCCAAAGATCGGGAGCTTAATCCAAGGCACAAAGCTCCAGCTGCTCAAGGACTTCAGCCCTGCCCAGGGCTCCCAAGCAACCCAGGTCCTTCGGAATGGGAAAACCCCAACAGGGATTCGCCGGACTCCCAGAGGATTACAGCCCAAATGACTAAATCCATTAGGTCACACAAATGATCTGCTTCCTTTTATGGTCAAAATGAAATGTCAGAATCACAGGTTTCCTCTTTCCTTAGAACTGGGCTTTCTCAGTACCACAAATTCTTCTTGCAAGGCTAAAATTAAATGTCTGAAAGCACATGCATAGTGTTGCAATCTTGTTGCTTTGCTTGCTGGTCTGTGTAATGTAGGAGTTGAGTAACAAACAATAGAGGTTGGAAACAGCCGGGACCGAGATTTCCTCTTTCAATTGCAGAATTGTTTCCTTGACTGGTGCGTGCATGAGCCAGGTGGCAAAATGCTTGCCCCAAACAAGTTTCCTGGCAAGTAGGAGGGGTCTTGGGCTGAGGGGTGGAAAGGAGTGAAAGAAAAAGCTCTCAAAAAGCAGCTCCTGCCTTTCTTGGTCTTAGCTTCACCCTCCTACTCCTTACAAGTTCACTCTGTCTTTCAGTAGCTGGTTCTTGCAGCTCCTCACAAACTTCTTGGGTCCCTTTTTCAGACCTGTGGATGTGAACTAATGCCTCCCCATACGAGTGATGGAGACCTGCGATGCAGATGCCCATACCCAGAGAACCTCTGGCACTGCCAAAACCTGGCACTGTGACCTCTCCCACCTACTGTCACATGCCCCACGGAGTCAGGTCCTACCAGCCCTGGGGAAACACAGAGCTTGCTGTTTTCCCAAATTCAAGCACTGCAGTGACCGCTTCCACCCCCACCTTAGCCCGCAGCTGGTTCCAGATGGTACCAGCTCCAGCCGAGGGTAGGCATCCGGGTCTCATCAGGCTCTTCTTTCCCTCCACTCCAAGTCAGTAAGGACTCATTACATTTGAGGTTAAGGGCCTGTCTGCCTTATCCATGGCTGGGTGGGAGGCCTGGGAGGGAAGTGGTTATGTCCTGGTCTCGAGGGGACTTGCCAGCCCACTGAATGCCTGCGGGGAGCTTGCAGTGCAGCAGCTTTCCTGGATGCTGCAAACCCAGCTGGGTGCTACTGGTCCTGGTTGTGTAGGTAGAGTCACCTGCACATTGCTGCTTCCGAAAAACCCAACCGTTCGAGGTCTCCTCCAGACCCTGGTGTCTGTGCCTCATCTGACTAAAATGGCCGTCTCTGCCACACTCAACTGATGTGACCCAGAAAAGGGCCCCTGGACTGGGAGGTGTAAGGTGGCTGCCTGTCAGGCTTGGGACACTCCGACTTTGTGGCCACAGGCACCCCAAACGCCAGGGACAGTGCCAGCAGCGACAGTGCCCATCCCCAGCTGTGCTCAGCGCAGGCGAAGCACCACGGTGGGCACGGCAGCACCGTGCCAGCTCCCACCGTTTGCTGCCCGAGGGCCTCCACTTCCCTTATGGGTGTTCATGTGCACCCAGATTCCTCAGAGGGTTTTTTTTAATCCAGACCATAAATATTCATGTTTTCCAGCTGGCAAAAATCCCCTGTTGCTGGCTGGCCTTCCTTGGGCACCAGTGGTGTATTGGCCTCTGCTCTTCCTCCCTGTGGTGGTGGGAAGCCTCCAAGCTCCCAGGGCTTCTCCCACACCCATCCACCCAACCTGGCCCTCACTCTAAAAGGAGAAGCAGTTCCTTAACCCAAACCAGCTAACATCTTGTTTGGAAAAAAACCATGCAGGATGAACTTGCAATCAAATATCCCGTTTTCCCTCTGCGGGCTGGGTCAGAGCAGGGAGGGCAGGGAATGGGGATCAGCTCTGGGTCTGAGGGCTGCGCCTGGCTCCGCGTCTGTGTTCAGAGTGGGAAACTGGGACAGGTTTTCTGCCCTGCATGGTAGCAGCATCTGGTTGCTCCTTCCTGACCACGAGCTTTGAAACCATCTACAAAACCTGAGTAAATAAATAAGTACAACAATAGGTCGCAGTGTACCCGGTGGGGCTGTCCATGGAAAAGGGAAAATACGTATCAGGGGGAAAAAACTGCAGATCCTGTTCAGCTGCTCCTTTCTGTTTCATTTAACACACTTGGAGGCGGCTGCGCTGGGAAAACTCTATTCAATTACTGGGCTGTTCACACCAGCCTCAGCGGAGCCAGGAGAGCCCCGTCCCTGCCAAACCTGAATGCAACGAGCGCCCGTTTGCACCCATTTCAGCCCTTTTACAACCGGCTGAGGAAGGCGGTGGGACGCTCGGATGAGTAGAGCATCGCCCATCCCACCCTGGGGACAAACCCGCACCGCCAGCTGCCCGCCTCGCCGCAGCGGGGGCCAGTCCTGCCCTTCGCAGACCGAGACCCTCATCTGGATCTGTGCATCCTGCTGGGAGGGAGCTGCCCCTCACCCAGCCCGGGGTGCTCCGAAGCGGGACCCCCATGAGCCAGAGGTGTGCTCCCTCTGCTCTCTGCCGGCCAGCGCTGCCTCAAACTTTCCAGGGCAAGGCTATGCTGCGATTGCAGTGTTTTGTCCATGGTCACTGGGTTTATGGGACACCAGGGAGACCCCCCTTTTCCTCCCCTCCCCCTCCCAGCACAAGCATTTTGTTTTTCTTCTTGATTACTGGAAAAAATTCCTGAACCTGTCAGAGGGAAGGAAGGTCTTTTCTCTCTCTCCCTCTCTCTCCCTCGCTCCTCGGTCAGTTAGTGAAACACAAACCATTTCCAGCAACTTGCTGAAACACTTTTTCCACCTAAATAACACCTCTGCAGGCTTTAAAGGTGCCTTTGCACAGGGCTCCCTGCCCCGAGAGCTGCCCTCTCGGGGCCACACTGGCGTGGGACGGGGGTGGCTGTTCCCCACCCCACTCTCCCCGCACGCGTGCAGCCAGCCCAGGGCTCGGGGCACGGCAAGCACCTTGCAGAAATGTCAGCATCTCCCGAGGCTTTTCCTCGAGACGTCAAGCCAGTGTGCGCGGAGTCCCAGCAAACCTTCCCACCCTCCTTTCCGGGAGCAGCTGACACCCCAGCGCGCCAGAATGTCCGTTCTCCCCCGTGCCCTGCCAGCCTGCTGCCGGCATCCTCAGCTGAGGCCTGGGGAGCAGTGAAATCCCCTCTGTGGAGGTGGCTGTGTCCAGGACATCCTCAGTACCCAACTGCGTGCTCCTGGCTGAGCTCCTTATTTGGGCAGCCAAAGAACTCGTGCGGATGCGTGACATGGTTCATGTGTGACCCCATGTGTGCACCCCAGGCTGTTCCTGTCCCGGGCACTCATGGGACAACATCTCAAGTCACCGGGGGAGAAGATCGCCCATGGAGCATCCAGAGCCCTCTGGCCAGCTGCTGCCTGGGTGCCCCGGACTGCCGCTGGGCACGCGTGCCTCGGTAAAGGCAGCTCTCCATGAGCACATCTTGGTTCATTAATCGCTGGTTTTCCTGCTCTGACCTCATCTGATCTGTCTCTGACGTCACAGCTCGCAGCCGGCTCTGCACTGCAGCAACCAGCAGTCGCGAACGCTGTCTCCCCTGCTCTTCCCCAGGTCTGTGCCAAGATTCATACTGAAAAACAGGTTCTCTTCACGCCGAAAGCGCCCGAGCGGGGCCTGGGTTTGGTGAGCAGAGCTTGCCTTCGCTGACTGCGTTGGTCAGCGGTGGCTGGGGCCGAAGGTCTGGGCTTCTGGGAACTTGGGATTTCCAAAGCTGCTGTGGCCAGACCTGCAGCGGAGCTGCTCTCCCAGCATCACTGTGCTGTCTGTCGTTGGGTTTTGCAGCATGTGCAAAAAAAAAAAAAAGAAAAAAATCACAGCAAACTTTTCAAAACACGCATCAACTGTCAAGCCGCAAACCTCCCTGCTGCCCAGTCCCCTCTGTGTGTGGGTTGCTGCTTAATTGCTTGCAAACAGCTTCTTTTATTGAGTTAGTAATTATGAGGGGGTTGTTTCCCTTTCCTCCCAGCTTTGCTGCGGCCTCTGCTGTGAGCCCAAAGCAGTCCATCACGCCAGAGAGTCCCATTTGCTATCTGCCTGGCTGAGGGAGGAGAAATAGTAAGTGAGCACCACCATAATTTTATATTTTGGTCTCTTCGCCCTCTTGGCTCCTCTGCCAAGAGCTCCACAGACCCACCACTGCGACTGGGGCTCGTCGTGTTAACCCAGTGCCTGCGCTACCTGCAGGGAGGCCCCGGCATTTGGGGTTCCCTCCTCTTCCCACTCTCAACCTGCTCATTTCTGGGGGGCCCTGTTGTTCCTTTAACCCTGCGATGAAAGCCGAAAACAGCCGAGGCTGCCTGGCTTCTTCGCAACATCTTTTAGGATAGGAAATTCCCAAGCCTGCGACAAGTTTGCTTGGTCACGGGCAGATCATGGCTGGGCTTGGGGCCGCCACCATTTGGTCACGGGCTTCATGAAGGCGAGCGGGGAACAGCTGCACGCTCAGGCAAGGGGGGTTTGTTGTGGGGTTTTTTTCCTAACTAGCTTTTAATTCTTCATATTTTCCTCCCTCTTTGTACCCTGCTTTTCCCTTGGCGCAGCGGGCTTCTCTGCCCACCAGGGACTGGTGCATGACCACTGAGATGGGGCCACCCTCCAACACATCCCCATCCCACCCCAGGATCCTGTGGGATGGCGACGGCTCCCACCAAGCCCTCTCCAGCTGCGTCCGGAGTGTGGGCAGGTCAGGCTGCAGGACAGGGCGGCCGTCGTGGGGGGCACGGCTTGCGCCAGGGAGGCGCGAGCTAAGCCCACCTGTGTGGGCTTGGTGCCACACGGCTGGGCTGAAGAAGGCTTTTCCTTCGAGCCACAGCCAGGCGTGGGGGCGAGCTAAAGCCGTTTGCACTCCCGAGCGCCAACAAAATAAGCAAACAGCCAAGGGTTTTCCTGGGCCCAGTGAGGAAACTCTTGCAAACTGATTTTTCACTTCATTTAGCCATGCAACGGCATTAGCGTTGCAAACCCTCAACGCTAAAAAGACCCTCCGAGGTCACTCGTAGCACTGGGCGAGCCAAGCTGGCACCTCTGCACGGCGGTGACGCTTTCTGGCGGCATGCTGCAGCCCTCCTGGGGTTTCTTTTGGGATTTATTTCCCGACCCTGGCTTCGTGGGGTGGATGCAAACCCCCCTGCTCCAGCCTGGGGCAGCGGCGTGGGTGCCTTGTGCCCAACGCATCAAGTGAGGGGCCCAGCCACCGCCGACAGCGGACACCGGGCGCTGCGGAGGGGTCAGCTCCGGGCGCTGGGGCCCGCAGCTCCTTTCGGCACCTATTGGTTCTGAGCTGTTAAAAGCAGACGTGCGCCTGCGGACCGGGTTTCTCGCCTCCCCAGGGGCCACTGGGGCCAGGCGTCGTGCCGGCCCCCCAGGATGCCAGGGCCTTCCTCCCGCCTCCCAGTCCAGGCTGGTGCACCCACACGTCCCGTGCCTTGCACCCCTCTTTGCATCCCTTGGTCCCCAAATTCCCTGCTGATGGGCCCTCAAGCCCAAAGTCTCACGCCAAAAATCTTTCTTCTCACTGGATTATCCAGGGGAAATCAGAGCAGGGGTGTGATTATTCTCCTTGCTGTGATTTTGCTCGTGCTTTCCATCCCCGGGGGCAGACAGCGCTCACCCCTACTCCAGCTCCCTGCAGAGGGTCAGGGAAAAACGTGTCGTCACCCCAAAACGAACCGTGCTGGAGCGACGCACCCCAGGGCTCCGTGGGTTCGCTGTCACAGCTCCTTGGAGCAGAGCCATGGGCTGGGGAAGCTGTGCGTGGGCTGGGGGACCCCGGAACCGAGGCACAGGGCAGCAGCTGCCCTCGTGCCTGAGTGCCAGATGTGCAATCCCTCCCTTGCTGGGAGGAAAGGGAAACGCAACGGCCTTTCCGACGGAGGGAAGGACCGCCGTTGTCTAGACGATATGACTAAGGAGGGAAGGGGCCGACTGTTTGCACAGCCTTGGGGAGCGTAAACACCGCCGACTGTCCCAAACCCTTCAAAGCGGAGGAATCCGGAGATCAGATGAAAGCGCAGGGAAATTCTGGCCGGGTGTCCAAATGGAGCAGCCAAGGAGAAGGGGACCTCTTCGAGACGAAATCCCCAGCACCTGAGTCATTCCAAGACATCCCGAGCGCTGGCGAGAGGCGGGAAGGAGGAGCGCAGCACCGCCGGCCGTGGGCAGGGCTCTGCATCGGCTCCCAGGACTTTCCCGGCTTCGGTCGCTTATCTCTGCGGTCTCGGAATAAGTATCCTGAAAATGAAACTGGAGGCCCTGGGAATCCCGCTCTGCCCTACCACCAGCTGGTTTGGCCTCTGCATTTCATTGAGCTCACAAAAGAAAGAGAAAATGTTGTTTGAGAGGTTTGGTTTTCCTTTTTTCTTTTTTTTTTTTTACAACTTTAAATACAGTACTGAGTATAAATTAATCTTACATTTAAAAAAAAAAGCAACAAAAAAATTAAAATAAAATAAAACCTCACCATCTTTACAAACCAAAGGAAACAGATTTTGGAACAGGAAAACAAAGCGTCTTAAGACTCGAGGGCTCGGGGATGGGGAGGGAGCAACGTGCCACCTCAGCAGTGGTACGAGCAGCGCTCTGGGTGTGCGGGAGGCAAGGGCTGGGTCCCCCCACAACTCGTAACAGCTCCCAGGCTGTGGCTTCACCTCCTTTCCCCGGCTCCCCCCGGGGCTTTGCCCCACAATGGGGATGCGTGCGTGTGCGAGGGGAGAAGCGGCCGGAGGCAGGAGGGGCAGCGGGGATGGCTGCGCTGGCTCTGGGCAGGCTCTTTCCTCATGTGTAACTCTGCAGTGCCCAGCACGGCACAACTCGAGGCCGGGACTCCGAGGTGATGCTGAAAATTCCCGTCACATGTAACACTTCCCCTAAGGGTGACTGAGCATCGGGCGTGCAGGAATGGCCCTTGCCCGCAGAGTCCTCCTCCTCCCTCCTTGGGAGCAGGCAGCGGCCCAGGAGGGACTCCACAACTCTACAACTGCCAGTTGTTCTCCGAGCCCTCCTCGCTCCGAAGGGCTCATTTCTGTCTCAGGCTGCCGCTGCCAACCGCAAAGACCACCCTCATTTCTCTCTCTACACCTACACAGAGCTGCCCACGTCTTGGACCAACTTCCAAGCTGGTGAACTTGGAAGGCGAGCTGTGAACATCTAACAGGCAAAATCCAGAAGGAATTTGAGAGAGGAAACGTGAGAAAAAAAGATGGGAGATACGGGGAGGTCAGCAGGGAGAGAGCAGCGGAGGCATGGTGTGCAGGACACCGTGAAGAGGTTAAAAGCCTTGGGGGAATGACATGATTCTGCTTTTGGGACCACAGAGCAGGCAAGGACAGCTCACAGAGATTAAGTCATGCTTCTAAGTTTGGCTGTTTACTGGTCTTGTTGTGGTGCCGCTTTGCCTCCTGCAAGGAAGTTGTGCTGGGGGGGGCGGTGGACAGTGAGAGAAGAGGGCAACCAGGCAGAGAGAGATCAGCTGATGTCTCTGCCTCTCCTGTCCCGGACCTTGCGGGCACGCTGCAGTACAGAGTGCTTCTCTGCCAGCCCAGTGCAGCCGATGCACGCACGTGCCTCTGAGCTTCCTGCCGCTGGGGAATGAAATCCATTTAAGAACATATATATATATATATTTATATATGTATGTATAAATACACATACACACACACGCACACGCACACGTATATATATATATACACACACAGTTATACACACACACACATACAGGGCGAATTTAAAAAATAATCTGAGTCCGAGCCTGGAAAGTTGAATTCTCCACCAGCATGTGCAAAGACGGCTCCCCTTGCCAGGGGCCAGGTACGTGGAGACGGTTCTGCTGCCGTCTGCTCCTTCCCCATGATCCAAACACCTTCCAGTCAGCACCAGGAGCAGGAGGGGAAAGGGAGGGGGGGGGAATGCATTTGGCTTCTTTGTTTTGTTCTTTGTTTGCTTTTTTTTTTTCGTTCTGTTCCCCAAGATGTTGTATGTCTTTAGTGGTTTTGGTTTTTCTTTTTTAAAATAAGATATACACACCCATGTTAAAAATATCTATCTGTCCAGGTAGGGCGGTGAAAGTCCTTAGTGCATTTTCCATCATCGGTCGCCGCTCGCAGTCTGAGATACGCCTGTTTTCAAACCGTAGGTCCAGTGCAAGCGCTGATCTCAGCAGGGCCCCCCAGCCTTACCAGAAACATGAGGGGAAGGGAGAATAGTCCTCCTCTGACCTCTGTCCGTTTGTTTTTCTCCTCCTCTTGGAAGAAATTGGACCCACTTTCCTTTTCACATTTTCCATCCTGATCTCTGGAGCAGGGAAGGCATTGTCCTGTCCTCGTTGCAGGTTTTGGCTGTTGGGGTTCATGATTTTATTTGTACTTTGATCTTTTCTCATAGATAGATAGATATATATATAGGTCATGTTTGTCCTTTTTTTGTGTGTGTAAAACTTTAAAATTATGCTAATAAATGAAAGAAGGGAGAGGCTTTGGTGGGAGAAGGTCCACTGATGGAAAGGGAAGCACCAATTGCCGTCTGAATCAGACGTCGAGGCAGATGGACAAAGAGGAAAGGTTCTCACTCCAAGGACCCCATGGGGGCAATACAGCAAATATATTAAATAAACCTGGAAGTGAAACAAAAACAGACACGGTATTAGAATATATAACCCTCCTTCTCTGCAGCTCTCCTCCTGTTTTCTCCTCTGGAAATGTTTGTGTTGAAGTGCCAGATCAGATGCCCAGGAGAGCTTTTAACCTTCTCTATTTTTTCCCTCCGGATAGCTTGAGCCAGAGCTGAGATCTCCATGGGTTTGCATCATTTCCACCCTGGGAGCTTTGGGCTGGTCAGGAGGATCCTGGGATAACCAGAGCCCTCGTAGTGCTCAGCGTGAGAATGCCGGTCCCAGAACACCACCTGGCACTCCTCACCTCCATCTCCCAAAATGCCATAGCTGCTGGAAGCCCCTCGTCCCCCTTTCCCGGTGCGAGGGGAAGTGAATGTGACATGAGCAGCCCAGGCTCGCTCAAGGGGCCGCGGCAGAGCTGGAACTGCTGAGTCACGGGCCAGGGCTTTCCCACTCTGGCTGTGCCACCCCTCTCTAAGTTCAGGTCCCCAGGTCCATGCCCTGGCTACTCCTTCTTTTCTCCACTTTTCCCTCTCTCACGGGGAACCAGGGCTTATTCTCCTTTCCCTTGTAACAGCGAAATTCTTCTAATGACGAGGGAATTACTCCTGTTTACACAAGTCAGGGAGAGAAGAATCAGACCCCGGGCTGACAAAGCCCAGATCTCTTGCCAGAGATTCCAGTTCTCCTTTCCCCTGGTATGACCTTTCTTATGCACACAGACTTCCCGCTAGGAGAGAGACCAAAAGTGTTGCTGCTTTTTAGTCTTTCAGCCAACTCATCTAATGAAATAAAAGGAAAAGGGGTCCCCAGAGCAACGTTAATTCTCTGCTTTCAACGGAGAATCAATAGAGAAAGGAGAACAGGAGTTGCTCCACAGAAGAGATGAATTACACGGACCCGGAGGGGATTTAGGTGTAGAGAGGAGTCAGGCTCGCTCTCTGCCAGTAAGGGAGGCAGAGAAAGGGGAGGGCAGGGCTGTAAAGCAAGTAGTGTTGCAGCACAATCCTTCCACCTCTGCAAAGAGCCATAAAGCCATAAATAGGACGCACGCTCTGGGTCTCGGCTGAGTCCTTCCCCCTCCTCCAACCCTGGTTTTGTCACACCCAGCCCCTGCCCTGCCGTAGCCCCACACTGAACGAGCGGCTGGTGCTGAGGGAAGGGTCCGAGATGCCCGGGCAGAACCGTGTCCTGGGAGAACACCTCTCCCAGCTGGAAAAGCAGGTGGCTGTTACCTGCCTTCTGCTCTCTCTCCCCTGCCAGCACTTCTATGCCACGAGGATTTCTTTCAGCACTTTCTTATCGTTGACATGCTTGTACTTCTTATGTTTCCTCTTCTGCGCCGGCGGCCGGCGTACTCGCTGCCTCTGTGAGACAGCGGCTGTGGTGAACGACGGTGATGAGCCTGCCAAAACAGAGGGGAGAGTGTCTGTACAGCGAGGGGCAGCTGGGTCATGTTCAGCTATCTTTCCCCACACACAAAGAGCTCTGCAACAGGAGGGCCACAAGGCCTCCTTCTTCTGTTCTTCCGTCCCTCACACTCTGCTCTCCACAGTCTCTGCTCTCTCCCTTTTCCCACGATGCCCTTCCTCCCACCTCCCACCTTCCCCTACTTCATTTCCCTCACTTTCAGTGCCTTGCTGGGAGGCAGACATCCTGGGAAAGGTCCCTTGGCTGGTATAAAGCAGCAAAGGCCCGTGCGATTCACTGGAGCTAAGCAGAATTTAACCAGCGGAGGGCTGGTTCCTCTCCACCCAGCCTCCCTTCTCACGCCTCCCTCCACTCCCCGAATGCCACCGTCCTTACGTCTCTGTTCACGCGGCCCTGGCCGGCTGCTCCTGGGGGGCGGACGGGACACCGCTTCGCACCGACACTGCACGTGGTCCTCCAAAGGCACAACCACTTTATTGAATTTTGGCTTCCTCTGGACAAATTCGATCTTGTTCACCTATTTGGAAGACAGAGGCAAGAAAAAGGTTAATGTAGCTGCAGCTCCCACTCTGTAAAAATAATCAGTGTCAGTATGCTTCATCACTGGCTTTCTTCCTAAAGGGTCAGAAGGGAGTTCACAGAGCATGGTTCAAACTCAGGGGTGGTGTGTACGGGAGCTGGTGCTGCACACACCGGCAGAGCAGACCGAGACCAGGCAAGCTGGGATGCGACCGGTTGCTTCCCCTGTTCCTAGCTGTTGCCGCCGCTTAAGCAGGATGACTGGTTGGTCAGGCAGAAAGACGGGACATGCAGAGCACGCTGGCCTGTTTCTGACAGCTGTGATGGCAGAGACCTGGGGGCAACCAGAGTCAATGCCCACAGGATCCTACAGAAAGGGCAAAAGGAGAAAAACTCAGGCCTGATGCGAGCAAACGCAGCTTCACCAGCTCTGCTGAGGCCTGTCTGAATTTGTCTCAAGCTCTTTAACGCAGGGCTGAAGCCCTCAGCTCCGTGTTTCACGGGAAAGGCGGTGCTCTGGAAATTCCCTCAGACTCTCCACCAGCGCTGAGTCAGAGGGCAGGCTCACTGCTCTGCATCCCACCACGGCACGCGAGCTTTCTAGGGGGTCTTCCCACCCCGGGAGCGGCCGGGCCTGACCCCACTCACGTTATCTGACAAGACCGCTGTCCCTGAAGTGCTCCACAAGCTATAAATACTTGCTCTGCCGCGCGTCTGGGATTGAATTCCTCTAAACCCACTGCCCCCAGCAGCATCCCTCAGCCAGCGTCGAAGCAGCCAGGCTGTTTATCTTTCCTTGAAAGCCCACTCCACACGCTTCAGACCTCACGCTGCTCGCTAGACAAACACTTCCAGCCAAACAATAGAGAGACCTCTGTCCTCAAAGAAACCATTTCCAGGTCACTTTTTCGGGCTGGCTTTTGACCTCTCACTTGTTTTTTCCACAAAAACAACTCCTGCTCCCCCCCATTTTTCCCTCATTCAGCCTGGCTTCTCTGAGAAAGGAATTTCCTGATGAAAAGGGCTGTGTGAATACAACCTCTCCTGGCCAACCTCTGCCGCCTGCCTGGGGGAGTCTCTTACGGCTCAGGCGGAGGATTAGTACGGGATGAGTATTATTTTTAAACCAGCTGTCTGGGAGGAAGCTGTGAGGAGCTCACTGGTAGCTGTGAGGAGGGCAGGACGAGAGCAAGAGGTTAGCTGTCAGGTGCCTGCTTGCTGCCGGAGTAGGTCAGGAGGTAACCGCGGGGCTGAGAAAGAGGAGAAGCTGCTCCAGTGCGCGTCTTGGGAAGAAGCTGCTGGGCAGCGGGGGGATGGAGCACGGACACTGCAAGCACTCCTCTTTTTGCATCAAAATCAGTTCCCACAGTGAAATCGTCCTGTTTCTTCCGCTCTAACAGAGCAGACAAGGTGCCTCCAGCCACAGCAGTAGCTGTGGCGCAGAGCTGCAGCTGGGGCTGGTGGCCTGCGGCTCTGCTGCGGTGCCAGTGCCCAGCTGATGGGCAGCACCAGCCCTGCGAGCCGGTGGCACGGCCGTCGCCCCGCGCTCGAGGCTGTGGTGCTGCGTGGCTGACGCAGGGGACGCGGCTGCAGAGCGGGTGCGAGGGAACTGGCGGCTGTCTGAGCCTTGAGCCTGAGCCCTGCCGTGGTTTTGGTTTTGGGGGGTAGAAACGGGGGTGAGCTGCGGGAGGAGGGAGCAGCGGGAGGCGTCTCCCTTACCTGGACGTGCCGGACGCGGATCTGCGTGGGGCGGCACTGCACGTTGCGGTTGTTGCAGCACCCGGAGCAGCGCTGCACCTCCACGCAGGGCGGCCACACCACGAAGTTGGCGTTGGTGCTGTCTACCATGTTGCGGGAGATTTCAAAGACCACTGCCCGCGTCTTGCACTCTGCCAGCACAGCTGGCTCCGCTGCTGCCAGAGCATCTATGGGGAGCCAAGAGAAGAAGGGAGATGAAAGGGGCTTTGCAGCTGTTACCAGCCCGCTGCAGCCACCTCTACTGGAAGGGATAGACCCCACACGGCTCTCCCACACACACACATGTCCTTTGTCCTCCTCCCACCCCTCCAGCTGCCTCCCTGGGCAGAGCTGCGCCCTGTGGAGGAGCCCCCAGTAGAACGATGCTGCTCACTGCAGCCGCAGTCCTAGGCAGGAGATGACATTTCTTTAGAGCTAATCAGCACCAGTGGGGTTTAAAGCAGAGCAGCTTGCAGAGCTCCAGACTCCCTCTCCTGCCCTCCTGGGGTGTAACACCCCGTTCCTACGCGAGGCCCAGACCCTGTTTCTCACTTGTGTAGGCATCCGTGCGCACTACAGCCTCCAGCCCCAGACATGTATCTCAGACACGCCTCTGCACCCAGCCACAGCCACTCAGGTGAGCACCCCAACAACCACAAGGTGGAACGCCTCCTACTCACCTAGGCTTCGTCGCTCTCGAGGCAGGGCCACAGGGTTTTGACCAGGCTGAGTTGCGTTCAGGTCCAGGCTCGAGCTATCCTCCTCTGCAAAGGGAAAGACATGACCTAGTAGCACCGGGTAGAGGCAGGAGAAGATGGCAGGCACTTGTGCTCTTCTCACCAGGCAAAGGGCAGAACCGTGGGATAAGCCACGGTCCCTGTACATCACGCTAGGTGCAAATCCACCAGCAAGGTCACGGCTGTGCTGGGGCACGGACACGCTAGGTTTGCTCTTGGCTCAGACCAGGCAGCTCAAAGCAACAAGCCGGTCGTAAAAGAGGGACAGGTCTCTGACCAGTCAGGTCTGGGAGAGGAAAACTCCACCTCAAGAATGACAAGGCCTACAGCAGGGCTTTCTAGGGTCAGAGAGGAGTAGCAGAGGGATTCAGATCAGCCGGCTGAGACCAGGGTACAGCAAGCGGGATCAAAGACCAGGTGGGACCAGCAGAAAGTTTGGTATATAACACTGAGGTGCCTTGCTGGGATGGCTTGGGACTGGGACAGTGGGGGGGTGAGAGGGCGGGCGAAGGGGATGATGCGTGGGAGGTGGGATGCTTGCTTTCTCTCTCCCAACCCACCACAGCTGCTCTAGGTTAGAGTCAGTTTTATGACAGAAAAACAGAAAAATAACGTTAAAATTACTTTTCACCTATACTACTCTAAGGTAGGCTGCAGGATCTGGAGGTTGTTCAGTCAGCGATGGGAGAGGAAGACCGATAGCATTCAGGCCAGCCCTGAGCAGTTCCCTCCCACCCCATCGCTTTTTCCCATAGGAAGCGCTGAATAGAGAAATGCCCATAATCCCCATGGAGCACTCCAACACACAGCCCCTCCTGAACTCCGGACAATGGCTGCGCTCGGAGATAGCTCCCACCCAGCCACAGCTCTTTCCTTCTCTGACCTGCTTTAGCAGCTGAAGGAAGCTGAATGGACGTCAGCATCGAGGGAGCAATGTTCTTAAAGGCGATTTGGGGCCAGTGGAAGATCTCTGCTTATCAGATGAGCAGTGGAGCAGACTTCCCATACCTATCATGTCCCATTCCTCTTCCTCAGCCCTGCCCTAGTGCAGCCCTCTTATAATGGAGAGCAGAGACTTTGCTCCCTGCTCAGCTCTGGAGCAATTGCTGAAGGATTTGGGATGGGTGCACAGAGGATGTATTCAGAAGGCAGGAATCATGTGCCTGAGCAGTCAAGATCTACGCATAAGGTGGACAGCCAGACACCCTTTAAAGCAACTGGCAAGGTGTGATGAATTCTAGAACACCACTCACCTTGCCCTGAGGCAGACACCCAACATGAGATCTGGTGGATCACGCTCTAGAAGGGCATGTAGTTCTCTAGGGGCTATGGAGGGTGTCTGAATGCCTGGCTTAGATGGGCATGCCTGCTCTGCGGGCAGCCACAGTTAAGGGAGATGACCCCCACTTTACACACCTCTGTGGTTGGGTCTACAGTAGCGTGTAAGGTCAGGAGAGCAGTATCTCAGCTCATCTGCCTCCTGGAGCTCCCTAATCCTGGCTCCCTGTGCGGTCAGTGGAAGGCAGCAGCTGTGACACACTCAGGGTGCATGGACAGCACAGGGAATAGCCCCCGCTGCTTTGGGATAATTTTGCTAAAACATTTCTTTGGCAACACACTAAGTCCACACAGGGAAAGCAAATGTTGATGCACCTTGGTCACTATGCAGGAGCAGATGAGCCACAGGGTGCAACAAAGGGACAACTTCACAGCACCATTTTCTGTTTCCTTGACCAGCCTTTCCCATCTGGGACCTGAAGTGAAACCAGTGACTCAAAGCTCTGCAGCCTTCTCGCATACCCCTGGGCTTTTCAAGTCAACAAGAGAAGCCCATTTTATTTCTTAACTGTGAGGGCAGTTAGTAACTGCGACAGAGATGTATCTGTTCCTCAGATACCGGGACACGACAGCCTGCACGCATCTTCTCGGCCGCTCCTTCCCCACCCCTCCATCCTGTGCTGCCTGGCATTTTATCAAACGAGGGTGGGGGCTGCCTTTTGTGCAGAGGTTGAGTTGATGCGAGGAGAGAGAGGGGGGAAAAAAAGTAGCAACAACTGTTGACTCGAAACAAATCTCCTACTGAAAGCCGGGTCCCTCCCTACCCCAGGTTGTCCTTCGGCATCCCCGGTCAGCATTGAAGAGGGTTGGGGTGTGGGGACCGGCCTGGGACAATCCAGCACAGCTAATTTTGGAAGTTGCCCTATTGTGTGGCTGGTGGACAAGGAGGAGGGAACCGGTGAGGGCAGGGAGCGGCCGTGGCGGTGGTGGGGAGCCTCGTCGCCTCTTTCTAAGGCAAACAATAGCTCAACGCAGCTGGTGCCCTCCCCCTTGCTTTTCCCCCCCCTGCCCCTCCAGGGCCGTTTTGAAAGGCAGCGGGAATGCTTTTGAGACTGCGCCAGTGGTTGGACTGGCATAGGAAACAAAAGCAGGAAATTCTGTTCCCCCGTAGATAGTGTCTCGGCAAGGATTACAAAGCTCCAAACAGACAAAACACGAGAGAGAAGGCGAGCTGGGGGGGCCAGGGGACGACGGGCGGGAGCAGGGTTAGAATAGAAAGGAATTTGCTCTGAAGAGACCGTTTATAAATAAATTCCTGGGCCAGCCCCGCCGCCGTGGCGCGTGCTCCAATTCCCACACGTGCCGACCCCTCCACGCTTCGCCGCTCCGGCCGCTCGCTGCGCTCAGCCCTGGCCAAGTGACCCCAAGGCACCGCAGCCCCCGGAGCTCTTATCTCCGGGTGGGAGCTGCAGTGACGCTGCCCTGACCGAGACCCTGTTCCGTATCTCACCCGCGGACACGTGCTCTGCTGCTCCCGTCGTAAGAGCCTCTGGGAGCCCACGGCCTCTCATGGACACTAAACCTGAGAACCCACTCAGCCCTTTCCTGCTCTATCACGCTATTTCCACCTCCCATTTCTGCACCTCCTAAGCTGATCCTTGGCCGATTCAAAGCCCTGCTGACTGTGCATCTCCCAGGGTGAAAAGCACTGGCCTCAGATCCTTGCACTCACCTTGCCCATCTCCTATCATTTTTGGAAGCCAATGTCCCTCGATAGACCAGGCAGTTAGGAGGAGATCTCAAAAGGCATCCAGTTGCCTAAACCCCACAGGTTTCAGAGGGGCTAGGTGTGTCAATAGCCAGGTCTTGGCTCCCAAATGGTTCCTGTTTTTATAGTGAGGTCTGCTGATAGCGTGCCTGCTGGAAAGCAGAACATCCCCTCCCTCCTCCCCGAAGAGCTGAGAAAAAATAGAGGAGTGTTTGGTGAAGAGGAGATTTACCTACGGAGTCTATCTGCAGGGCGCGCTGGAGGTCGCTGATGGAGCGCACTGAGCTGCCACCCAAAATCTCATAAATGTCTTCAGGTATGGGGTCCCCCTGCCAGAAGACAAAAAGAAAAGAAGGGGAGAAAGAAGCGTTAGAGAGGTGATCTGCAAACACTGCATCGCAGAGTGGGAGCGTGGGGCAATCGAAGGAGCACGGAGGAGGCGCAACGCAAAGAGAACCAGCAAAACGCAAAGACATGCCCTCACGAAGGCATGAGCCTGAACCCAGAGCAAAAGCGAGAGAGCCCCTCTCGCTGCCTCTCACGAAGTGGTCGGGAGACTGAAAAAGCCAAAAAAATCCCCGGCTGCGCAGCAGAGCCCCAAACGCGGTGCAAGCAGCCAGCCAGGCTTCCTTCTCCAGTGCCGTATGACTTCTCCAGGTGGCCTCTCATTCCTGCCGCCTGCAGGGAAGGCGTTTTAACAGACTTCCCTTACGCTATCAGATAAAACCTTCCCAATATTTCCCTCTGTTACGAAACTCCCTCACGGGTTTTCTCAGATATCGTGTGTATGTGCGTGTGCGTGCGCGTGTGTTATCAAACCACAGCGGTCCAATAATATACACCATTTGCATACTCTTTTTTTAAAAAAAAACACAAAAGGGTGGGGGTTGGAGAGGAAGATTGACCTTCACAGCTGAGGCTGCTGCGGCATGAGGCCGCGGTGAAACCTCCACCACTGCAGGGAGGACGTGAGAGGCTCTGCGAGTTGCTGGGCTGAGGAGCTGACTTGGATGAGGAAACGCACGGCAGTTTGGGTGTCATCGCATGCCAGTGCCAAAAAACCTTAAGTAAGCAGGTTTACAGACATCAGACGGTGGGCCAGACTCAGGGTTTGTGCGGGCAGGTGCGACGCCATCAGTCTCTTGGGCATTTTACTCTGGCACCGGGCTTGAATGGCCCGCGGTGACAGCACTTCACAAGACTACAAAGGGGCGGTGTGGGAAAGCGAGCGCCGGTTAAAACGTACTTCCGACAGACTAGAAAAAGAGACGGAGGAAAGTGCTGGCCAAAGTGTTTGCTTAGCTCCTAGCTCTCTTCATTCAGGGCTACTCATGCGGAAAAGCTGCTCTTTCAGCCGGGTGCTGGATGCTGTCTGAGCCACGGCCCTACGCACGCCCCTGTAACTGAGAGAAGAACTTGGCTCGTGTGCTTGTGAAATGCAGGGATTTTCGTGTGGGTTTTTCTGGGCAGTCGGTGGCGTGCGTGTTGTCCTTCCAGTGTACAGCTATTCCTTCCCCGCCTGCGTTTCCCTTCCACGTGGAGTCGAGAAAATCGCCGGGCAGGTGGTTAAACATTGGCTTTTAAATCTTGAGGGCTTTAGCCCAAACCTGCAGCCACTTTTGCATGGCTGCTTGAGCCTGGCACCCTCCCACATGTCCCTGTCCCTTGGCCTCCCACTCTTCACCTCTACTAACAGGGCACGGGAGTGCTCCCTCCTCAGCCCCGCTAGCCCACTCTCTAGCACTATAACTTCAACTAGGACACGGTGGCTTCAAGTCTGCTGCAGCCAAAGTCAAGGGGCGGAAACCTGCTGGGATAGCTGCAGAGCAGGTAACACTACTGTCTTCAGCCTCCACGGCCACATCCACCGGAGACCTCGAGTCAGACCGAGCCTCTCTGCCCGGCTCCGTCCCTGTCACTGTCACATCTCACCGCCGATCTGGCTGTCCGCCTGCAGCGAAAAGCAGATTTTACATCCCCAGGCGTTACTTCCTCAGTCCCCGAGGGAGAGAGAAGCAGCATCAGTGATGAATGCACAGCGAGAGAGAGACTTGTATAATTCAGGGATCACTGAATAGCTGCGAAATGAAGATGCCTTCTGACAACTCCTGCCGCGTGAGGAAGAGTGGGACCAACAGCCCAGCGCTGGAGAGGCTCTGCAGCACTCCGCTGCCTCGCACCACACACGGCGTTTACTGGAAAAGGATCATTTGCAATTCCCAGTACTTGCAGCCAGAGCTCAGAGCTGGGCGGTGAAATTGCAGGCTTTTAATGTTTGCACCTGTCAGACAAATGCATTCGTGTACGAATGCTGCTGTGCATGGATGCCCCTGGTCCTTCCTGACCCTCTATACGTGTAGGAAATGGAACTTTATTTTAAACTCCGTCACTGGCTGGAGGAGAGCGTGGGCAGGTGTTACGAGACTGGGTGACTTTGGAGGCGAGCTGGGAGGTGTCACCTTGCTAACTGAGCAGGGGGGACAGATGCGAATCGGGGATTGCCAATGCAGGCCCTCAGGAGCCGGATTGCTGGGGACTGCCTGTAGGAATCAGCTCCACTCCGTGCTCACAGCAGCAGTTTTAGGTGCCAGTTTTTTCTTTTTGCAGATACTATCAGCATGGCTATGGCGTATCACCAGCCCACACGGCTCATAATCCTGTCCTTCTCCCCGGGGTTTGTGAGGCAGCTCTGCCAGCGACAACCGCCAGCCTCTGAAGTTCCTTACTTTTCTCTTGTGCTGCAGAACCGTGCCCAAGGCTGGGCTAAGAGCAGCTAGGCAGACCTGAGCTGCACGGCTTGACCTTGCTCCCTTTGGGGTCTGTGATTGGGAACGGCCATGCCTCTGGCTTCCCACCCCAGCCCCGTGCCTGGGAGGCTCCGAGACCGGGGCACCGCACACGCCTGGGCTCAGGGCGCTTGGTAGGAAGCAAGCAGAGGTCCACCAGCCCCCTCCACCCGATCCCATGGGGTCAGAAGTTGGAGGAGCATTGCGGGAGGTGGGATCCCCACCAGACCAGCCAAGCGGCTGGCGCTTTTCCTGCTTAGCAGCTCCTCTGGAGTTATTTGTCTAACGCAGGTTAACAATCTCCTTTTTTAACTGCGCGGCAGATCAAAGAAGACTTTTGTCTCAATGGACTCCTGGCTGGCTGTCAAGTGCCCCAAGGCCCGGCCTCGTACTCCTGCGAGGCCCTGAATTCCTAGAAGAAAGTAAGTTTGTTCTTCCCTCCCTCCCTCTGCCCCCAGCACCTGGCTCTCCCCGACCCGCAGGGGCACCCCCGACTCTGCCAGTCCCCTGGCAGGGACATCCCTTGCCCTTCTCCTGCTTCTCCCCTTCTCCTGGCTCCTGGCGCTTGTGGGGCGAGAGCTGGGGTGCAGATGACCCAAAGGTGACGGAGCCCTGGAACAGGCTGCCCAGGGAGGTTGTGGAGTCTCCTTCTCTGGAGATATTCAAGACCTGCCTGGACAAGGTCCTCTACAGCCTACTGTAGGTGACCC
>Ga0065711_1029876_pt1 | contig 34520 bp, 18 predicted proteins | sample Hoacrofraction12_FD_59098 | JGI IMG/M metagenome (GOLD analysis project Ga0065711, IMG submission 59098) | Hoatzin crop microbial communities from Cojedes, Venezuela - Epithelial fraction 12 v2 (version 2) | ecosystem: Host-associated > Birds > Digestive system > Esophagus > Crop | place... | reverse complement strand
TTCAACAAAGGCAAATGCAGGGTCCTGCACCTGGGGAGGAATAACCCCATGCACCAGTACAGGCTTGGGGCGGACCTGCTGGAGAGCAGCTCTGTGGAGAGGGACCTGGGAGTGCTGGTGGATGACAGGTTAACCATGAGCCAGCAGTGTGCCCTGGCTGTCAAGAAAGCTAATGGGATCCTGGGATGTATTAGGAGGAGTGTGGCCAGGAGATCGAGGAAGGTTCTCCTTCTCCTCTACACTGCCCTGGTGAGGCCGCATCTGGAATGCTCTGTCCAGTTCTGGGCTCCCCCGTTCAAGAAAGATGAAGAGCTACTGGAGAGGGTCCAGCAGGACTGGAGCATCTGTCCTGTGAGGAGAGGCTGAGGGAACTGGGCTTGTTCAGCCTGAAGAAGAGAAGGCTGCGAGGGGACCTAATCAATGCTTATAAATATCTTAAGGGTGGGTGTCAGGAGGATGGGGCCAAGCTCTTTTCAGTGGTGCCCAGTGACAGGACAAGGGGCAATGGGCACAAACTGAAGCGTAGGAAGTTCCATCTGAATATGAGGAAGAACTTCCCTCTGAGGGTGACGGAGCACTGGAACAGGCTGCCCAGGGAGGTTGTGGAGTCTCCTTCTCTGGAGATATTCAAGACCCACCTGGATAAGGTCCTCTACAGCCTACTGTAGGTGACCCTGCTTCGGCATGGGGGTTAGACTACGTGACCCACAGAGGTCCCTTCCAACACCTACCTTTCTGTGATTCTGTGATTCTGTGATTCTGTGATTCTGTGAACTATCTGAAGAGTGGGTGTCAAGAGGATGGGGCAGACTCTTTTCAGTGGTGCCCAGCGAAAGGACAAGGGGCAAAGGGCACAAACTGAAGTATAGGAAGTTCCGTCTGAACATGAAGAGGAAATTCTTCCCTCTGAGGGTGACGGAGCACTGGAGCATGTTGCCCAGGGAGGTTGTGGATTCTCCTTCTTTGGAGATATCCAAGACCTGCCTGGATGAGGTCCTGTGCAGCCTGCTCTAGGTGACCCTGCTTTGTCAGGGGAGTTAGACTAGATGATCCCTTCCAACGCCTACCATTTTGTGATTCTGTATTTCTGTGATTTTATGTGATTCTGTGATTCAGCACTTTAAAAATAGACTATGTTAGAGCAAGAAGGTAAAGCTCTTGCTGTCTGATTTCCAGTAAGAACTGTGCTAATTATTGTCTGTAAATGTATTTGTATCTTTGTTCTGTTAACTTGATCCTATGTTTTTGCGGATTTCTTTATATTCTGATTCTCCACAAAAGGATGTGCCCTCAAAGTTTCTTCATATGTGTATTCATTGACACCTATAAAAAAGGATTTCTGACAAGTTGCCTCAGAAATCATATTGACTTCTTAAACTAAAATTCAGTCACAAAATATATTCGTAGTATCTCTTACAATAATGCACCTTCTCAAACATGAATATGTCTTTGTCTGTGTCGTTTTTCTAGGTGACTTCGGTGAGCAAATCCTTAACATGTTTGCATGTCATGAAGCATAGCAAAATACTTTCATCTAAAGAAAGTATTTTTTAATATTTTTTTAGATATTACTAGAATTGAATTTTACAGAAAATTCTCATACATGGATGAAACATCTTGTTTTGATGCATGAATAAATAGTGTTTGAAACAATCCATTTTGCATTTTATTAACTAGGAAATCTGGGCTATTTCTTTACTCACAAAGTTTTCAGGATAAATAATGCATTTCAACATATTGACTAAACCAAAATTCTGACCAGTGGAAGGGTTATAGATTTTATTTCATCTTGAACTGCATAACTCTTTCTCATTCATTAGATAACAACTTATTGGAAAGCTGGACTTTAGGTGACTGTAAGCCAACTGAACTGAATCCAGAGCAAAGTGCTAAGCTTTGACATGTTGCCCTTGAAAGGAATGGTTGAAATAAAGTTAAAATTCTTCTGCTGAAGTTGAACATTTTACAGTAAATAGGAACTAATTACTATGAGCATGTCAGACTTGCAGACCGATCTCTTTTCCAGACCACTTGTTTTAAACTGTTCAGTGTGGATTTAAGAAATGAATAAGAAATCTTCATACAGACTAGTCGTCTAGCTTGCTTTGTTTTTATTAAGAAACCCACAGTAGAAAAAACTAGTGAAATGATGTGAAATTCATCATTTTGTTTGCTTACAACAGTCTTTAGTCAAATAAATATGCAAGTATGAAAACAACATGCATTTATATTATTTCCCTACTGATAATACTGTTGGTTGTACAATGGGTCACATATGTCTGGCCATATCTTCACATCCTTTCTAACCAGGCTTAGTCACATTTATATTCTAGCTTTTTTATAAATGCAGTTTCAATACACGGCTTATGACTGGACCTTCCAAATACTGCAACTATATGTATAATAGAAAATACATACTGTAGAGCTCAAGTTTAGGCTTTGCATTATGCAATTCCAGCACCACAGTGTAAGACTGGAGCTATACTGCATGATAATCAAATCATAGTCTGTACTAAAACTGTCACTCTTCCTACCAGCTGCAGATACTAGTCCTGTGTCAACCACAGAACTTGAGTAAAAAACACTGCACTAAGGAGAAATTTGCAAGAGAAAAGGAGAGAGTCATTAATAAGAGATTTGATTAACATTGTATAATCATTGATGATAAAAATGAGAATACATAAGGCATAAGCTTTAAAAAGAAAATTGTGGTTGTTTTGAATAAGAAATACGCAAAAATTTTTACACTGTAACATTGACTTGATGCAATAAACCAGCAAGTAACTTCTGGAAGTAGAAAAAAGATATAACAGTTTTTTTTCACTTCCACAATTGCCTTATAGGCTTACCAGTTTCTGTGCAGTACCCTTCTAAACAGAAGGAACATTAGAAACCGTGTTCTCATGAGTCTGCCACTAACATCAAATGATTAGTGTGTCATTTTGATAGTAACAGGTTTCAAATGGCATCTCAAGTCTAACAACCCAGGACACCGGCTTCCTTTCTATAGCGTACTATAGCGTTGTGCTGAACTTTGTAATTGGAAGGACAATCTGAATGATAGATAGTTAAAAAAAGCTATGCCTGTTTGATTAGGTTGTAAATTGCCAATATTTTGCTTAGTCTTTCCATGAAACAGAAAATGCGAATTCTCTGTGAAGCACAGAGGAAGACGGCAACACAAGACTTTCCATGTACTAAGCCTTATGGACTCAGTCATCAAATACTTGGTGTCCATCTTTCCTTTCTGGCTTCCTTGATGTGTTCAGATGTTCAGACAAACTGAAATAGACACCGTAAGTTTGAACAGTAATTTACATCATTTGATAGCAACAAGAACACAAAGTAAGGAGAACCTCCAAACACAACACTAGTAATGGAGTTTGTCTCACCCAGCTTTAAATGTGTATAATGTTGGTGTTTATGAACAAATGTATTTTCTGTACCCCACTCCCTGCACTGTCTAAAATCAGAAGCAAAATAGTTCTAACAACAGCTGAATTTTGTTAAAACATTAATTCCAAAGTTCCTAATGTGGGATACCTGTTCCTTGCAGTGAATAAAAGTAGGATCTCATTATGAAAAAAATAAAATAAGAAAAGAGTTAATTAAAATTTAATGTTATGACTTTCTAAAGTTATTATGGTAAGAGTGTCCTTCGCGATCTGTCTGCTTCTTTATTAGGTTTTGCTGTGCTTGATGCAGAGCATACTTGAGATACTAGAAAGAAATGGAGGCAATGCAATTTTAGGATTCTGCTTGTTGGTAATTGTACCAGAAGAAAGTAATTTTTAGCAAACAAAAATAGGTTTGTTTGCTTTCTTCACAAATACCTTTTTGTCTTTATAATTATTTGAATTTTAAAGAAGATAGTATTCATAGAGGTGCCAAAAAATCTTAATCCTTACAATAACTGAGCAAAAAAGACAACTTTTCTTTAAAACGTGGAATACTAATGCTTATGAGGATGACGTCTCATAAGAAAATTAAAATAAGCGAAAAAGCAGATCACAGAAGCCCCTATAATTAAACAGGTGTATTTTCAAAACTTTATGCATCATATCTCCACTTGCATCAAATTCAGTAGTACTTACGCAACTTAAAATTTCACATCTGACTTTGAAATTCTTTCTCCCTGAGGGACTGTATGATTAAAAATTTTGAAAGTATTTCATGCATAGCTGTACAATACCTGGTTTTTAAAGCTACTTTTCAACTCACAATTTCTGTAATCTTCTTTCACTAGTCTGTATCTAAAACGTGGTGTATAAGCAAATACTTTAGAATAACAGTAAACTGTACATTACTTGGATTTGACTTGTTACTTCTACAGATTACATTTACACAGATTACATACAGATTACACTTGTCTACAAAGCATCTTTTTGTATGAGTTTTACAGAAAGGACTGCATAAAATAGTTGTCTTTGGTAACAGAGGACAGGACTTGGTGATCCAGGAAGTCTCTGGCATTCATATATCCATATAATGTAACTGGAATGCTTTTGTTCTTACTGAGTGAGCACTGCATGAGATCTATGTTTTACAATAATTTACACATCTGACAAACTGCTTTATCATCTCCCATTACTTCACTGCCCTAGTGAGCCATCTATGTATATCCAGTCCATAATTTCATGCACTGGACATACTAAAACTGACTTCACATTGGAGATAATTAAGATTCTCAAGAAATGCGTGGAGTGTATCTATGGAATACAAGGAGTGACTCTGAGAAGAGATCACACGTTGGCTAAGATCAAAGGCTTGTCTTAATGATAATGAAAAATTGACTCATCAAAGCTTTGTTTAATCTTTATACTTGCAAAAAGATTAGCTCATTTAGTATTACGGGGAGGGAATGAGGGAGGAGGAGAGGAGAGGGGAGAGAGAAAGGGGGAGAAGGGGAAAGGGGAGAAAAGACAGAGAGATAATATCTTTCTAGATGGAAAAAAGAAGGTAAGAAGACAGAAACTTATTTTAGTATAAGGTCTACAGTGTTTACTGGTATATTCTGGCCAATATGGAGCTGCTAGAGTTGTACATTAAAAAGGGAGAAAAATGTAGTGCAATGGCTTGATTTAAATGCTCTGACTAAGAACACCGATCTGCTCACTTAGGAAACATCACCAAATTGAAGCAGATAGAAAGTCTGTGTAACAGAAGAAGCCAACTTCTCTCACTCTGGTACTTGCATATCAAAACTGTTACCTAATTGAGAGATACATATTGCATTCCTTGGAGATTCATGAGTGTTATACTATGGAGGAGACTGGAGATGATGGTTCTGCAGGGTTCTTCAGACTTCAGGGAAGGCTTTTGGCTAAATTTCAGAAAAGCTACCAAAGCCTGTCATCAACAATCTTGTTTACTCCCACACCCAGGAATGTAGGTCTAGAAGACAGTCTGTATTTGAATTGCTTATGAACTCCATATGACTGGAGTGGCAGTATCTGGCCTCAGTTTCAGATAGTCAGCCCTCTGAGTGGGAGTTTCAATCAGAAGATAAAGCAAGGGAAAGTATGCATAAAATCTACGTCTCTTCCGTGATTTAGAAAACAGGATCACATTCCATTGTGCCATAAATATTGGATACAAAAACCCACCCATCCACCCACTTTAAGCTGGTGATTTTATTTATTCTTGTTAGTTTTCTTCAGCTTTCAGAACAGGCTTGTCTTTGTTTAATGTTGTAGACATTGAATAGCCTAAATAAAGATAATAATGATAAATCGTCTATTTGTCATTGTACAATTATTGATGATTTAAGTATAGACATGTATGACACGAAGCTGGGGCAAACGTGCAAGAGGAGACAGTCAGTTGGCTTCTACTGTGTGCACTTTACTGAAAACTCCTCAGGTGAAAAACTACAAGAGTACACTGCAGATCAATCCCCCCTCTACAGTCAAGTGACTGATGTAAAAACAGTGCATTAAACAATTTTAATAAAACTGGCATGAAATGAGACACTGCAGGAACAGCAAAGGAATACATAAAGTGTGTAACACAGTGTGATTGATAGTTTCACAGAATGCTTTGGGTTGGTTTCAGGAAACTATATTTGACAGAGCAAGCTCTGACACGCATTAACCAGTTTATCTCCTGCTATTGTGTACAGTCCAGCTGAACTATCAGGACTGATACCAACATAACCCTGACTCATCTTGTGGAGCGTGGGGATCGTTCTAAACCCAGGTGAATACGGTGTCATATTTTTAGTATGTTACTAATAAGAAGGTAATGTCTATACTTCATAATTATAAGTCTTATATAGTCATAGATTAAGATCAAAAAAGCTCAGAAGAGAATCAGGGAACTGTGAATTTCTTAGACTAATTCTAAGAACTAATTCTCAAAGCTAACAACATAAGGGGAGCTGGTCTACACTATATTTTTCTCAAGATGTCAGGATAATGAATGTTAGGACATGCTTTAAATGGCCAAACCATAGGATAGAGTGAAGACAGCCTTACTCCACCTTGTAAAACAATCTCCTTAATGTACAACAGCAAAAAAAAATTAGATAAAACCTGAGGTCATGTTGTATATCTTCCAGTAATTCAAGGAGTGTTCTTTAGTCAACAGTTACCAAGCTGCTTTAAAAAATCTAGAGTGAAAAAGTTTCAATCCATGGTACATTGAGCCATGTCTTAATAGAGTAATCCGAAGCACTGGTTTGGGGTTTTTTTATTTGACGCGATAACCTTCCTGTTTTCATTTTCTTTGAAGAAGGCTGAGTAGCAATGATATAGTGCGTATGTTGAATATAAAAATTCACACTCAAAAGGACTGTTAGGTACTGAGGAGATTGCATTTAATACAAACAGGCATGGGAAGACAAAATACCTGACAGCAGTGCCAGCAGTATTAATTAGTAGTGGTCTGGGCAGGCTGGTGATTGGAGCTACTGTTACCTTGCACAAGAATAGATTCTATAAATGGGCTTGAGTGCTACAAACCTGTTCTACTACTCAATGCCACTTAGAGGGTGCATTATGCCTAAGCAAACAAAATGAGTGATAACACTTCTGTCTCTACTGACCTACATAACAAAATGTACACTTCCAGCGTTCCAATCAATTACTTTGCTAACCCAGCTGGCTCTTCCATTCTCAATCAATGAGTTCACAGATGAAGCGCTCATTCCCCATTTCCTTGGTCTGAATGAATATGGATTTGCTCATGAACTCAACACATATTATGCGCTACAAGCAGAGTAAAGAAAAAGTTGTTTCTCAACTCAGCAGATTGGTAACAAAGTGTCGAAGGACCTAGCCCTTTCCCAGTGAGGCCAAGGGAAACTTTTCTACTTATTTTAATCAACACACTACCAGGCATTTGTCTGAGCTAAGGACTGAAGTTACAGATTACGCCTATGCATCCGGAATGTGAAGGCCTCAAATTTCAGAGCACTGGGGATTTACTTTATAACAAAGTTAGGGCACTGTTGGAAAATATAGAGAAGGTTAGGTCTACCATCTGCCATGCCAAGGAAAAAAATAGGTATTGATAAGCTCTCAACAAGGTTGTATGCTGATGGCAACATTCCTGTGTCCTTTACTGAGATACTGAAAATTTTCTTTTTTCCCTCTTAAGAGTTCTGAGCTTTAAAACAGCCAGGCAGGAAAAGCCAAAGTAAATACATTTTTGCAAGAGTCAGTTAACAGTCAGCATTAGAAACCTAACTCCACATTTAAAGATTTGAATATGCCTGACCTGGTTTTCAGAAATGCTGAACATCAACAACTCTCAGTGTCATCAGTGTTAGTAAACAGCTGCAAATCAAACAATCAAATAGATAAATGCCCAAACCCAAAATAACTCAACCGAGCAATTTATTAAGTGCTTATATAAAGCACTGCCTCCTTAGCAACCGTTCTCCTGAAAGAATGGAATGTTTTCTGCTGGTTACACATTTATGCACTCTTGCAAGACTCCAGTACACTTAAGGAAGTGGTGAAATGTCCCTTTGCTATAGACAAAATCACAGAAGAAATACTGGGTCCTAGCACTGATAATACAATAAGAAATTTAAATGCTATTTGTCACATCTAGTGATTAACAGCCTAACCATTTAAGTTAACATTATACTAGCACCCATCCAGAACCTCAAAAGCAGTATACAATTTGGTAAGTATTACATACTTTCAACATAAAAATTACATCAGCAATAACCACTTTTAAATAGGCTTTCTTTAATGCATGGGTGGAAATTGGATTTTGGCTGTGTTAATTAGTCTTTAAAACAAGAAATCCTTAAATGTAGTCAGAAAGCTGTTAGAGAGACATAACAGAACTTGAATCAATTTTATAATATTCCATTGTGGGCCGTTCCTGCCATCCATTTTAAGCCATAACAAGGCTAGCATGATTCTACTGCTCGTAAGATTGCCTTACCCATGACAGGATTTTTATAAGGCTTTAAGATATCCTAGCCAAAAAACAAAAGAAATTTTAAAAAAATGACACAGAAGTCAGAATTTATTTACAGGGCACAAAGATATTGAACGTATTTAAGTGTGAAGACTGAATGGAAACACACCAGTCCAGGTGGCCACATGGATTTGTGAGAATTCATTAAGCAGATGTAAAGTTTTTCTGACACTGTTTCTTTAAACTACATCCCATATCCTATTCAATACAAACATATTGGAATTACATGCAAAATTGTAGTTAAGAGAGCATAGGGAATGATTTCTATTTTTATAATGTTTCAAAAGATGCTTTGTTTAACATGATCCAAATTTCAGCCCTCAACTTATTAGTATTCATTAACACTGTTACATATTACCCAAATTAACAGTTGCAGATTCCAGAGAAGCATCTCCTCTATTTGCAAAGCAAAATGTTTTTTTCTGATACACAAATAGTACCATAATTTTAACTTACTCAATCTGAAAAGGAGAGACAAATATAGGTAAAGAAAAATAACCAGTAATTAGATGAGGTGGGGAAATGGATGAATTTTAATTTGATATATTTGTATTTTATTTAATGTATTTATAGCATGTGTGCTTTGTAAACAGTGCTCAAAGCTTTTGAATGATATTAACGTCTTCCACTGTCTATGTGAGAATAGGTCTCCAAAACGAAGAAACTGAAGTCATCCATGTGCGGGTCACAGCACAAAAAAATGCTTTTTCTTTGGCAAGACATTTCTAGCATAACCACCTGATGATAAAGACAATACTTCCCAGGAACATTTGCTTTCATCCCAAGAAGAAAAAGACTAGATATCTCTATGCTAGCTTCTGAAATCTGACAAACTGATCAAACTGCCTGCAGTGTATTCGGGTCAGTCAGCAGCATGAACATGTGAAAAACCTTAACACAGAAGGAATACGTAAGATGGAGCAAAAAGAATTGGAGCTTCAGTGATGTCTGAAGCTCAACTGTTAGAAAAGGAATGTTAGGGAAGGGAAAGATTTCATTATGCACTTCACCTATCCCAAGTGTGTTGCTGTAGACATATGCCGTTCTGGTTTTGTGTATAACCAAATATAGGGTAGGTGTCATCCTAACTGATTGCCATTAGATGTTACATGCTACTGTGCTCATTCAAAGTACATGCTGAAGAAAGTAACATTGCACTAGAGCATGTCCCTGTGTGGTCAGTGACCTGCTTTAGAGTGAGTTCAAGAAGTTCATAAGAGCACACACAGTTTGCCTAAGGTGGTAAGGAATGACCTCAGTGATCAATATCTACATGACAGCAGTTCATGAAACAGCTAATATTCAGTATGATGTAAAGGGTTTTATATGTCATTTAATATACTGCTATAGCCTCTTTGAGATGTTGAAGTAAAAAATTCACAAATAATTTCAGTATTTTATCATTTTTCTGACCTTATAACTATTAGTCCAATCATCTAGTCAGGTAGTTTTTAAAACTAAACTAGACTTTTCATCGGGGTCAGCTCTTTGAACCCACAATCTGTTTTGTTCTGATTGTTTGTATTCACAGTATTTCTCTGATCCATCCTTATTATCTACCATCTCAGCAACTGAGTAAGCATTTTACAAGTCTTGGTAACAGTTTCATATCGGACAATTACTTTTACTGACTGCTCATTTCAGTCAAGTAATAATTTCTGAATTTGTTAATGATTGTCTTCTATCTTTTTAAAGAGAGAGCACAGGGCAGAGTGAAGCTGAAATGTGCAAATATCAGATAGGCAGCTTTTAAATGTAAGATGAGATTTGTTCAAAAGAATCAAGGAAACTACAAAGCCAAAATCAACGTCATAAAAAGTGTACAAATTAACATTAAGCGCTGTAATTACTTTACAATTTAGAGCCTCATATATATGCAGATAATATGACTTTTTAATGTGGTTGAAATTATATTTCTGAAAACAGATGCTTTCTCCTGCCATCTGTGATAAGCCTGTTTGTACCCCAGCCTTCTTACTTGTTTAGAAGCCAGAAAAAATAAAACAAAAATGTCTCTGGAAAAGAACTCGTAAAATAATGTCAGTTCATTAATTTTCATACCATGTCATTTTCCCACGTCAATAGATAGCACAATTTTCTCTGTGTTACTTTTAACAATAAGCTTAAGATAATTTGATTTTATTAGGAATTACAAACAAAACAGGAAAAAAAAGTTTCCTAGTCCTTTTTAGAGGGACTGCTTAACAGAGTGGAGAGCCTATCAAATAAGAGCTGTGAGAACTTTGTCGACACTTCCTGCCATGTGAATTTGACCAAACTAATGGCCAAGGAAGTCTTGAAAATCATATACTTGGGGGGGTGGGGGGAGCTGGTCAACATCTTCATATTAACAGCCAAGAAAAGGCTAGTGTGGGACAAAGGCAGGGCTTTCACATTTGTGCTCTCTGCTTCAGGCGTTAGCCAGACGGACTTAGTTAAGATGTTAGCATATGCTCTGTCCTGGGTTCAGCCAGGACAGGGTTAATTTTCATTGGAATCCAGGAAGGACACAGCCAGGTGGGCTGACCCCACCTGGCCAAAAAGAGCAGGGTATTCCATACCATGTGCCATCATGCTGGGTTCCGGTGGGGGGGAGCTGGGCGGTGGGAACTCATTCGTGGCTCGGGAGCGTGCGGCGGTGGTCGGTGAGAGCGGCTCTCTCTGCAGGCTGCTTTGTGTTGTGTATTCCCCTCATCTGTATCATTGTTGTTACTGTTCCCTTTGTTTGCTGTTCTGTTAAACTGCCCTTATCCCGACCCACCAGTTTCTTTCCATTCTCCTCCGCACCCCAGTGGGGAGGGGGAGGGGCTGCTGCGTGGCGCTTTTGTTGCCGGCCGCATCCAAACCATAACAGCTCTAAATATTGGTCTTAGAGTCAGAAAATTCTCATTTACGCTACAATTGTGTACTGCATAGTATTTTTTCAGTCTATCAGTGCATGTAAAAGTGCCCTGATCTGACACTTATAAATAGGCAACAGTGTAACATTCAACACAGTCACAAGCTGATATCTATATCTATACCTATGTCTACATCTATGCCTATGTCTATATCTCTCACAGCTGCACTGATTCTCTGTGTATTGAGTGATTTGAGAAATAGCGGCTGATAATACTCTTTGTTAAACCAGTTTTTGTAATCTGGGTAGAAAATTTAACAAGCTTTAGTGTGTAATGGATCACTGTAGGTGGATACACCAGCTATATTTTGTCCTGCAAGAATGTGATTTTTTTCTTTTTTTCTTCTGCGTCCTTTGCTTTTTTGCAATGACATCTTATTTGAAATGAGGACAAAGGAAGCAATAAAATGTATAAAAATGAACTTGTGCATCAACTAGAGATAAACAGACAATTCAGAGAGAAAATAAGAGAATTTTCCCAGAAGTTTAACGGTTCAGAGCACTGGGACTAAATATAAAGTTTAGTTCTGTCCTTCCAAGTTCTATCTGCAGACTGCTGAGAATGGCTCTGTAACCTGTTCTGAATTAGTGATTATTTTATGACTAGGACACTAGAGCATCCCTTAGTCTTTTTATGGCTTGGAAAACAGTGTGTCTCTGAGTCTTTTCACCTTTATATAGAGAGAAATAATTGCTCTAAAAGTAGATAGTCAGAAGACTATCAAAGCTTCAAAGTATAGAGTCCAGAAAATATTTCATTTCTTTCAAAACTGCTACTATCTTCCCACTGAACTTTACAACAGCTGAGAAAAAAGCTACTACACAATCCAGTAGGTCTTTGAAAATATTGGTATGTCATTAATATTTGTAAAACATTTTAGAAGACTACTACTGAAAGGTAATATTAAACCTCTTACCATTTAGTTATAGTTTAGATAGTGTTTTTTTCCTTCACGTATTTATTTTGAACTCTGAAGCATACATTCAGTTCACTTTCTCAGGGGTGGTTTAAGTCCACAGTAAAACAGATTGTACAATTAAAAATTATTTTCTTTGAGAAACCTATTAAACCTAAAGTATTCAATGTGCGTTTATGGCATATCATAAAGTTGTTTTTGAGTGAGCATGGAAAGTAATATCATATGTAAATAATAAAGATAAAAAAAAAACCCTGGAACTTTCACATATGAATTCTAAATTACAGTTTTCTCAATAAAAACAGATTAAATCCAGAAATCTTACATACAGATCACCAACAAAACAGCCACTGTGGACTCTACAAGGGGTTGTGCCAACAGCAGAAATTAAAAAAACTTGAAAGCATTCATGTACTTGTTATAAGCAAGTGCTTTGGGAGAATGTAGTATCACTGTTACGTAGTAAACACTAAATAAAAACATTTTCAAAGTCATTCTCAGAAACTTGCAACCCAGACTTGGGGGAACAGAAGTAAGAAAGTGTTTATAAGAAGCACATTAATTTGTAAGTTGTATAGATCTATGGTAAGTGATCTTGTAAATTATTATCTACTTTGACTTAAGGACACTGAAGACCATATGGATTTCTGCATAACACAGAATCTGAAACACTTAATATTATTATAATTAGACTACCAAGACTGACACCTTTATTTATTTATCAATCCTCCAAAAGTTAGCAATGTAGAATAGCCAGCAGAAAGTATAGCTCTTCTATCCTAACAACACAAAAACACGGCCTTGTATGGACACATTTATAAAGTTACACTTCGCAAAACTTGTCTGTAAATACTTCAATACAGTATCATACCCTTCAGATTTTGTTGTTATAATAAACAAGGAAACAAAATTTAATTTTAGTTTCAAAAATCTTCACAGTATTCTCTAAATTACATTTGTTTAATCCCTTCTTTTCTATAAAGGAATACTGATATGAACATTTAGGAATCCTGATATAAAAAGCAGAAAAATCTAGTTTTGCTTGTGTTCTATCCCTCTGTGGAAAGGTTGATTTATCGTTTTGGAGTGCCTTAGTGTCATATTGGCATACGTGAATCCTCCCTGGCAATGTTATCTCTGTAACTATGTGTGAGTGTTTGTGTGTGAGGCAATGTCTGCATATTCATATATGCATACATATGTATTCTCACATGTGTACACATATTTACATACACACACATAACTATGCTGAATTGGATTAGTTACAAGAGACAGAAAATTTCATCTTTGGTTTTTAAAACCTTTCAACATTTTATAAGATGTGCCACTGAAATTTTCAAAATAACAATAATTAGGTCGATATTTTTGGCAAGAAGCAGGGAATGTACGTACATATTGTTTACCACTAAATAACTTCAGCTTCCTATTTACTTATGCACTATTTTTTACTGTTTGTAATGCTGCATTGACCTTAAAATTGTCAGTGGCCACAGTTTTCAATTCTTCTTTCTTATGTCATCCACTTTTAAGGGTGGAGGAACAATAAGAGAAAAATAAAGCAACAGTCTGTTTTGGGTGGATATATTTTAATGAAAAAATCATGGCACGAGAAAAATCATAGCAAGCTTGGAATCTTATTAAATAGGATCCAGCTGAGATTATTGGACAGACTGCAGGAGAGCAAGGTCAAAGACAAAAAAAATTGATTTACGATCAAAATTTGATTCTATTCTTCTAGATATAATTGGGACATATTTTATAAGTCATATGCTCATGTGTGTGTGTAGTCTTTTAGATAAGGCATATACACAAGGTGGAGAAAAATTTCCCAACAATTTTTAAGGCATTTCCTCTTCATCTCACCCCATTTTTCTGGGTCTAAAATAACACTGATGTAAATACTGTGAGAAAAAAAATTTCCTACAATATACAATGCTATCAGAATGGAGAAACATTATAAAGTTTTCAGAATATATAAATAGTTTTCAGCTTGAACTGATTACTGAATCAAAGCAATTCAGAAAAGTACACTTTCATAGGTATTGCCATAAAAAAGGTTATGTGAAAGCTGCCAGTTCCCTAGGTACTTTCGTAGACCTACGTTGACACTGAGATTTAACTGGTATAAAGTACATATACAAATATTCAGAGAGACAGCATATGAAGCATATGAAGAGCATATGTATAGTTACTGTGGTTACAGTAGATTGAAACAGGGTAGACTTGCCTTTACGAAAAAGAGGATGACAGAGTTGTTTACCAGTACTGAAAAAAACACAGGGAGAGTCAGTGAAATTCTTCATTTGAGCTCTTTCACTTTGAAGGAGCTGGGTCATTCTGTGTTTGCCCATACTGTAGCTCCTGGGTAGGTACAGAGGCCTACAAAGGAGAAGATCTTCTTAGACAGTCCTGGAGAATAAATCCACCAGCTGACACTGCCTGCCCTAGTGTATGTAGATGCAGAATTGTAATCCTGCCTCCCCTATTCATGCATTTTGTGTGCACACATATCCATGAAAGTTAATACATTTTCAGAGAAAAGTAGAAAACTTGAATTTATCACAATAACTAAAATCATTACTTGAGACCTCCGTAGGGAAAACAAGTTGACAAATCCTTCTGGGAAAATAAATAAAAAGATATGATTGCAATCTTATAATTTTAGTTCTCCCCAGATATCTCCTACAGCTATCTACACATTCATTCATTATTAAACACACATTAATAGCTAGGGCATTCTTTTTAACAAGAGCTATAACATGAAATATTAGGCCTATACTTTCTCCTCCTAGCGTTGACATCAGATTTTATGTATCAAACGATACAATGGACTGATCCAGGCTCACCGAAACAGGATGAAGGTCCGGAGAACCTACAATACATTGATGACATGATCGTATGGGGCAACACAGCAGAAGAAGTTTTTGAGAAAGGGGAGAAAAGAGTTCCAGTCCTTCTGGAAGACAATTTTGCCATCAAATGGAATAAGGTCAAGGGACCTGCACAGGAGATATGGTATATGTATATGGTATTTAAACTTCTATTGGGGAAAGGATGGAAGAAAGACCTGGATCAAGTCTGAAATTCAGAACTCTGTGCCTTCTTAAATTACCTGTCTGAGTCTGTGGGCAGAAATGTGTGATTGTCTGAGTGCATGCCCACGTGTTCCTGTCTGTATCTTTATGCATAAACAGGTTTCTGCTTGCTATGTCCGTGCTCTGACCTGATATAATAAGCAAGTTCCAGTCTAATTACATGTGTAAGCATAATGCCCAAGCCAGTTAAGTTCACCGTTTCAGCTGATGTTATTATCAAGGGAATAACACTTTTCTTAAATCTTTGGACAGCATCTGGCTGGCCTAATGTGGGCACACACGTGTGCACACATTTTTGTAGACACGTCCTAGAATCTTAATTGTCCTCTTGTCACATAATGGCTAAAAATATTACCCTCTTGCAAAGGTAAATTGGTATTTTTTTTCCACTTGTTTATGTGACATACTGTATCTCGTACAAACTAAATTTTTTGCTCACAAACAAGAATCTCCTTGACTCTTATAGCTGTATTGTGTACTTGCCTGGACCTTGAAGCTTCCACTTGATAGTATCCAGAGAGTTTTTTGAGGTCTTCGTTTTTCAGGTGACCTTTCTATTTGTGTTATTTAACTCCATCCCATTTCTACTGTCATTTGATTCTTCCTGTATACAGGTCCTGTACAGTGTAATAAACTACAAGTGTTAGTCAGCATCCAGTATGATCCTTGAAAGTCCATTTAGTAATCTTATCAAACTCATTAATACCACTTAGTTACTGTTATTCAATTACCTTGTCTCTAATTACTGAGATGCTTAATGTTTACTGATAGGGACTTAGTCCTCTGATACGTTAGGAACTGAAAGCCTTTTTTTGGAGATTTTAAGTGTCATTCATAGGTGTGGTGGGTTAGCCTTAGCCAGCAGCCAAATATTCACCCAACCACTCACACACTAACCCTCCTCAACAGGACATGGAGAAAAAAGAGAATGAGAAAGCTTGTGGGTTGAAATAAAGACAGGGAGATTGCTTACAATTTACTGTCACGGGCAAAATAGACTCAACTTGAGGAAAATTAAGTTATTGCTGATTTGGGTAGTGAGAAGCAAGAAGACAAACAGTAAATCAACACCTTTCTTCCCACTCTTTCCAGGTCCTTCCCTCCACACTGCTCTCACCACTCTGAGCAGCATGGTGGGGATCTCTATTTGGTGTGTGTGTGTTACAGTCAGTACACAGCAGTTTCTCTCTGCCACTCCTTCCTCCTTAGGCTTGTACTCTGCTCTAGTGTGGGCTTTCCAGTTCACAGTTCCTTCCGGAATATCCAACAGCTCCAGCATGAATCCTCCCCAGGTTGCAGTAGATACCTTCTCTGCCATAGAGCATCTCTTTCTCCTTCTCTGACCTTGGTATTTCCTCCATTTTTTGTCACTCTTTTTGTTCACTCCTCCTCTCTGCAGTGTTTTCTACATTTTCTTACATATTTTTTCCCAAAGGTGTCACCAGCTTGGCTGATGGGTTTAGCTGTCTCTGTGATGGGTTGATTGTGGAGCCGGCTGGAACAAGCTATGTCTGGCACAGGGCAGACACTGACCTCTTGCCACAGAGACCACCCCTGCAGCCCCATCCGCTCTTCTCTCCCTCCCACCACTACAAAAACCTTGCCATCTATGCCAAATACATTAATTTTCCAATTTCAGAAATACAGTTTCCATATTTCAGACACAACATTAACTTAATTTTAATTCAACTATTTGATCTCTTTTTTCACATCACTTAACCAGGCCTTGGGTGAAAAATGGAGGAGTTCTTTCAGTACTTTGTAAGAGCTACTCTTTCTATAGATTGTAGGGCCAACATGGGACTAAAAGTCATCTCGTCTAAGACCCTTTATAATGCAGACTGTGGAGTTTCAGCCTTTGTTATTTATGCTGTTCTGATTCTGATTAATGGTGTTTGACTAAAACATACGTGTTAGCAGTGATTAGAAGCTGTGAAAAAACCCTGTTGAACTCAGCAGTCAGAGCCACTGTCTTCAGTTTGAGGTAAGTGTAAGGAATGACAAAGCTTCTTTATGGAATCACATGGCTGAAACTGTAGGCATCATTAACCAATACCCAGGCATGTGAGAAATCTCAAGTAGTCGTTGCATTGTTCCAAGATGTTTGATGTAGCTTCATGCAGAATGCTTACACTGTCTATTTAAACTGAAAAAAACAGAAGTAAAAGGTCACAGAAATATAAAAATAAAAACAAAACCCAGCAAACACAACCAGGAAAACTTGCAGCATGACTGACGGATAAACAAGTGAGAAAAGTTTTGTATGTTTGAAAGGAAACAAAGAAACTAGTTTAGCTGTTTTCTTAACAGAAAATTTTCCTTGCATTCTTTGTAAGTAAACACTGATGCATGGAAGAAATACCAGATTCTTTTATGAATTTCCCTTTTTGATACAAGTAAACAACTTCTGGACAAAAGTATAATTCCTTGGAAAAAAAACCTCTGTTTTCCATGCAGCTATATGGTCTTAATTTATGGTCTTAATTTATAATTTATAATTTATAATTATATAATTTATAATTATATGGTCTTAATTAATAATTTAGACTTTTTAAAAATATAGAGAATCTAATGCTTTCTGATTGTGTCTTTATGTCATTAACACCATCTATTTCCTTCCTACACCATGCATTCCATGACCCAAACATGACCTGTCCCAGTAAAACAAAGAGTGATTTTCTATTGACATCCTTGACAGAAATCTTCCAGTTCAGCATACAAATAAGAGAGTAACATTGCTACTCCAGTAAACTGGTGCAAGGGAGGTGTGTTGATTTATCAAAGTTCCGACAACATATTGACAATATCTGTAAGGTATATTCAGTCTCACTGGCAGTGGCCATGTTCAGTTTGTCTGAAGTGAACACTAGGGTATTAGTCTACCAGCTGGTGGTCAGGCACCTGAAGAGATCTCATGTGAAGAACCAGCACACAATGACTGTCATCAGCTTTTACACATAGATTTCCCTCCTAATAATCTGAAGTGTTGAGACTGGCTGGTGAATACTCCGGCTTCACAGCAAAGCTGTAATATGTCTTGAGGGCATATCCCAATCAGGTGGTCAGAAGCACCCCAAAATTCAGCAATTCCGTCATTGTTACTAAATGGAGTATTTGCGTAAGGAACTGTAAATTTATTCCCAAGTACTTTCTTACAATCTACTATGCCATGTTTTCTGAGGATACTAGAAACATTTTGTCTCACCCTTCAATAGTGGGACTAGCTCAAGAGATGGACAATCAAACATAGCTTAACTGCAGGTTAAAAAGGCAAAAGTCAATAAAAACAAACACGTACAAAGGGCAAAGCTGTTAGCAGAAATTTATTGACATTCTTCAGTGTCTTGTCCAAGCTTTGCTCCTTATTGCTCTACTTCTGTCCTTACCGAAAAGAATCTGTTGAGTCCACATATAGAAAACAGACAGAGCAGCTACCACCCAAATCTCACTGTTTCCCTCAAATCAACAGCTGCTTTTTGGAACATGTTGCTTTTGTCAAGTGAGGCCATGGTTTAATCACAGAGGCTTGCCTGTGAGTGATGATACCAGAGCCAAAGCCACCAGCAGTGTGATTCAACTTTCAGCAGCCCAGACAGAGCTACGCCTCTGGAACTGTTACCCCCTAAAGGCAGATAAAAGCTCAGGCAAGGCAATTGGTGTGAACTTGCAACATTAAACAGACAAAGGATGCCTGGTCTCTTACTGCTGCAACTTAGTATTGCTATAAGTAATGATACTAAAGAGCTAACCACTAAGACAAAAGGAAAAGGAAATAAGAAAATAGAGCAGATTAATAAAAACTGGGGATGGAAAAATACAGGTTTCTTGTGAAAAGTAGTCAAAAAAATATGTACGTAAGAAAGAGCTAGAAACAGAGCAACTATAGGAATCAATCTTGCAAGTCAGTGTATTACACAGTATTAGAAGAGCTTTTTTTACTGCAGGATGTGGTAGTTTATAGGATTCAGTTTTGATTTTTATTAAAAAGATGGGGAGAGACTGTATTTTAACTACAATAATGCATATAGGCTGAAGGATTGCTACTGGGAATTTGTACTCAGAGGAGTCAGGTAGCGCTCTGTTCAAACACAAGATCTAGGCACTGAAATGTAAGTTTCTTTAATTCTCCTTGTATCTTGATAGTAAAACAAAAATCGAGTGGCATTTTCAAAGCAGTCTGAAAGTACTCAAACCTCAATGACTTTTAACAAGATTTTTGTGTCAACAGCCTAGGTGTCTTTTGAAAACCATTGCCTAGAAGACTAGTGGAAGTTGGAATGGCCTTAGAGCATCACTTATTCGTGCTTTGGTGCTTCTGTCACTTGTGGGGTTTTTTTTTGTAAATAGAGATCTTTTATTCAACATTTGTTTGGGGGGGATGGGGGCGTGGGGAGAAGTGATAGGAGGAGAAGGAAGAAGAACCTTCTCCACTAGATTTATGTCGAGAAATATGGTCACTATTATAAACAGGGGGAAAATTAAATAGAATTAAATCGACTTCTTATCCACTGCACACATTGCAGATGTTAATACCTGGCAATTTTGAAATCGATGCATAGTTTAACATAAATCAGTTACGCACGTATTTTGAAAAGAAGTTTCACCCTGCCTCTTTAATTTCCAGTGACTACTCCCTATTTTCTGTGATTTATTTACAATAAATAATTTTATAAATGGAAGCAGATCATTCTGGAGACAAAGGGAATGAGGATTTTCTTGACAGCTTCGATTAAGTTAATTTATGTATTTATTTATTTATTTACTAATTCTCTGGCCAAAATATAATTTTCAGACTTGTTTGGCAGTCTGCTTTAAGCCTTTTTTTGTCCCCAGTGACCATGATGTCTCTGGGAATCATTTTACTCTGTTGTCTTAACTGTTAAATCTTGTGATACTTTGCATCTTGGCAATGCAAAACATGAGAAATTCTGAGGATGTCTCCCACTTCCGTTTACATATGCATATTTGACTTTCTGAAAGTGTTTGTGCTTAAAAGGACTATGAAGTCATCTGTCTCTGGGTGGTCGATTCCACATACACATATGTATAAAATGACTTTTTTATCTGAATGCACGAACACATGCATATATGCACATGATAACTGAGGTACTTGAACACGTTTTCTTTCTTGTTAAGGGTAGCTGAGGGAAAGATGCCAATGAATCAAAGAAATATATGTTCTCTGTATTTAATGAAGCTTCAGAGATTGTCAAGATGCTTGGTCTTTTAAATAATCAGAGAACTGAAAATAAAAAAATGAAAAAAAAATACCAGGTTCTCTGAGGTAGGAAGGGAAACCAATATATTTGATGCATAATTTAATTAAGAACTCTGAAGACTTTTTTATTGAATTTGTGTATGTGATTTTTTCTGATGTTATTACTTTCTGTATTTTCTTCTTAACTCCTTGAAGATACTGGTGGGACAGATTCTGCTCTTATTTATACTATTGCAAATCCGAAGTAACTGAATTAATACAGTTGTCTGGAATTAGAATGAATATTTTTTTTTCTTTTCCCAAATAGATGCATCGTATTTATTGAAAGCCAAAGTTTCATCTGAACATTTCTTGGGAAATGATTTGTCAGATTCAAGATGACACTTGATGTATCATGTCATTGTTCACCTCTCAGAATATCAAGATAGCTGGAACATTCAGGTGATGGGAAACCTAGATCTGAGTCTCTGATTTCCCCAGTAAAAGTCACAAGCTTGAATGTGGAGCTTATATCATGACAGAGAAGCTTAAATGGACAACATTTCTTTCTCTGTTCCAGTGAATTAAACCTTGAAAAAAATTGATCTTAGTCAGTGAGTTAAGTCATGAAAAAATTAAATCCTGGATGAAATTTTTGGATGAGGAAAAGCATTTTCAACCATGGTGTACCCAGATTTCGGCAAGGAAAGGCAAGGGAAAGGCAAGGCAAGGCAAGGCAAGGCAAGGCAAGGCAAAGCAAGGCAAGGCAAGGCAAGGCAAGGCAAGGCAAGGCATGGCAAGGCAAGGCAAGGCAAGGCAAGAAAGGGTCGCCCCGTTCGCCTGCAGCACGTCGCTAGTGGAGGAGGATGGCGTTGCTGCTGTGTCCCCACACGGGGTGAGCCAGCTGCTCCCAGCAGAGCTGTGCTTGTTCCAGGCTCCTCTGGTGGTGCTTTTTCTGCTGCCCCATTGATCTCCAGGTCATGGGCTGTTGGGGAGCACGGATAGATAAAACTGTTCTTCAGAAACATCACTCTGTCCCAAGCACAATCTCTTGGTCCCAAGAAAAAAAAGAGACAATATAAACCATGGTGAACTATTCTTATCTGTATTGGAGGGGTCTCTTTTATTAAAAAGCAGTGGTAAGAAAGGTGTTCCTTAGCTTCAAATATTGTATAGAAGTAGTATGAAGTAACACATATGTACAACAGAAAAGTGATAGCAGCAGATTTTTGTAAGCACGAAGTCTGCCAAAAGCAAAAAAACCAAAACCTACTTTTACGTGAAATTTCTTCAAAACTTTAAATTTTGTTTTTTTAAGATATAGTAAAATCAACATTAGAATTTTTCAGAAAGGTTTCCATTGAATCACACTCTGCTTCCTCTGCAACTTTTTTTTCAGCCTTACTGCTTATGAAGTATCCCCCAAAATATGTGGTAGGTTTCTGGGAAAGCAAAAATAAAATCCTAAAGTTTGAATTCTAAAAATCTAAACTCCGATTTCAGAACCTTCCCACCAGCTGTCCTACTCAAATTGTTCATTAGGGAAGAGACACAAACACTTGTCAAGCACAGAGAAGACACCGAACCTCCAAAGGCCCGTGAGGAAGACAAAACGCTGTGAAGAATGCTGAAGCGATTTACAACCCAGACCACATTTATTTCTTACAGATTACTTTATCTAATTCCTCTCCTGGTGATGATGTCCCTGCCTTCAGCATAGGGAGTCGATGACAGAAGTGTTACCACCAGCGCTACACATCCAAACATCGCTGTAATTTCTCTCACAGATCTATACCAGTCACAACAGGTTGCTGTGATTTTTCCTGATAAAAACCTGCAAGAAAACTGCTTCTTTCTTGTTAGCCAGCTGGAATAAAAACAAGTGACAGGCAGAATGAACAGACACTCCTGGCAATTTCAATGAGAGGCTCTTAATTACTAGTCACAAGAGTAGGGGTCACCTCCTCTGAGGCCAGTACATTTAAATGCCTCCCTCTGGGTTATGCTATTCCAAGAAAATGTATTTGCTTATTTATGATTTTAAAAAAATAAACAAAGTCAGTAAACAGGGTCCCCAGATTTTTTAAGGTATAAATTTTTGCAAGTTACAACTGCAGCTTGATCATTTTAGAAAAAATCTGAATTCCAGCTTGTACATGTAAAAATTAAGGGATATTTGCTACACTTTAAGGACTAAATCTCGAAGAGCTATGCATAAAATAATGTCACTTCATCGCTCTGCTGTTGATGTGAGTGCCGATGCTCCTAAAGGGCAATGGCTTTCTGGCTTTGGCACACGTTCACTCGCTGAGCTCCAGCAGACTCCTGCCTTCTCCACGGAGAACTCGTGGGTGGGCCAAGCCAAGCCTTGCTTGCCATGGGAGCGAGCTCCACAACATTGCTGTACCCCTTCCACCTACCTCTCGTATAAGCCGATAGACAAGAGAAGGTCAACTGGAAGAGGTGTGCAAGGTGATGGACTCCGAGCACAGGCACTTCACCAGCTCTTAGGCTGGTCCTTGTTTGAGGGCTCCGACTGTTAAAACGGGAGAAAACCAGGAGCAGACATTTTAGCGCTGACGCTGGACTGCAGCCCAAGCGAGAGCAGCGGTGGGAGAAAGCCAGGAAATCTTTGCTGGGAATGAATGCTCCCAAGGGCAAGGAGGACAAGCTCTGTGCTCGGGGGTCCAAATCAGAGCTGGGTGAAAGTTTCATGAAAACAAATTTTCAACCCATTTTACTCATTTTCTCCTGCTCGTGAATTGTCCGCTCTCACATCCTGTGTGTTCCTTACTTGAATCATAACTGGCTTGCTAGACCAAGACATGGTTCTCTGCTTCTGAGTACAGATTTATTAGGATTACAACTTTGTCTGAGCAGCATGATATATGCTGCTAAATAAAGGAGAGATTAAAAATACAGGCTTTGTATATCAAGCATAATACAAAAATATTTCCAGTTAGTACTATAGTACTGCCCCCCTTTTTTAAACAGAATTCAGCCAAAATTACATATATGGGAAAAAACAGACTTGCTCAGGATGATTTATTAATTGTATGTAACGTGCCTGAAGGCATACTGGGAACGGAATTCAGATGGATGGACGCAGAGGAGGATTAAGCCGATAATGGCAATCTGCGATGAAACTTCTTCATAGTCACAAACACTCTCATCACATGAAATTATGTCCAGAGATTACATTTATGCAATAGGAGGAACTGTCCTATCGTTTATCTCTAAAGCATTGTAGAAACTGAATTGCCGGTACGATTAAACTTTTATGTTTACTAGAGGCTTTCTGCAAAATTCTTTCCTAACCAAATCTGACAATGAAGCTCACTACTCCCAAATTCGGCCATGCAGATGCTCAAGTAATTTGATTGGGAAACATGCTCTCTGCTCAGGTTCTGCAAAATCAGGCCTAGATCAGCTCCTTTCCACACTAAAAAGGAAAACATGGACGGAGCCGAGGGAAGTAAGAAAAGTCCACAAAAGATCACTCTTCCGTGACCTGAAAACAAATGCTGTGGGTTTGTTTCAATTTTTTTTTTTCCAAAGAGATTTAAAACCGTCCATCATAGGGCTTAGTTTAGCTCATGATTTAGGAGTACTGGGAAGAAGTATTCGGAATTGGTCTGGCTTATCCATTAACTGGCTGTGCTGATATTTCTTGTGTTTTCCCTGCATTGGCCATTGCCAGAGATAGGATGCTGGAATAAACAGGCCACGCTCTGGTCCATCGAGGCAACTCCTGTGTTTGCCCAAGGACAAGACAATCCTCTGGCTTGCAGCAGGAGGCCAGAGCACGTTGCCAAAGGCTACACGCACACAGCAATTTCAGGGATTAGATCTATTTATAAAAAAATAAGACCCAAACACAAGCAGGCAAATTTCAGAGGAAGACTGCAACTTTGGATATAGGCACCAGAGCTCTGGCTGGCATGGTGTGGTACAGGCAGTACTCTACAACCACGTGAAACATCACACGTAAAATTGATGTGCTAGATTTACTCGCACCGCAGTATGTGGAGCAACTCGGCCCAGGGCTCACCTGTGAGCAGCCCTTCCGCTGCTCCAAAGAGGAGCGAGGACTGGTATGAGAGCCACAAATGGCTTGCAAACTATTTTTAATTTGTAAACAGCAGGAAACTGCAATTGTGTTACCCTGGAAGTCCTGCACTGAAGCACCTCGTACCTCTCAGCTGGGCTATGCACCAACCTGCGAGGCTTGGACAACACAGCTGAGACCACAGCGGTCCGTCCGACCAGCCCCTGCCCCAAAGTCCATTGCTAAACCTTCCTTCTTCCAACGGGAACAAGCAAAGACCAAAGAGGAGTTTCATACTACTAATTAAAGCTGAAAGGAAATTCACACTCTTTGATCCTTTCAGGTACATGTGCTGGCCGCTTTCCTCGCAATTAACCTATTTTAGAGAGGCAGAGGGGGGAGAAAGGCTACAGATGCTGTTAGACAAAGAGCTGGTCCCCGTTACTGTTGCAGATGGTGGAAGCAGAATCCTCTTTCTTTTTACACTATCAATTAAGCAATGTTGCCAAACCCGCATCAGCTTCTCAGTCAAACATTCCATTTCTCAGCAGTCTGTGCGAAGTTTGAAAGCGACAGTATGTTCTGCCAGCGTCCTCCAGCAAGCTGCTTTGCACTGTTTTGCTTAAATGGCTACAAAAGTGCTGTCAGAGAGACACTGTCAACCGCAGCTTTTGTCTTGGTGTCTTTTTACTTTTTTTTTTTTTAAAAAAAAAACCAACACAACAAAATCCCCCCCAACAACCAACCCCTTTTGGAGTTGAAAGAACCGATTTCTGCTTGTTTTATCAGTCCTTTTTACATTCTTTTGGCAGACATTGGATTTTCCCCTCTGCTATTCACAGTGCAAGCATATTCAATATTGAATAGACCTTTTTGACAGTTTTGAACCTGTTCCATAAGATTCCAAATGCAGTGATTCATGGGGACTTGCAAAGTTCCTACAACAGAAAAAATAAAAAAAAAGGTCTACTACAACAGAAAAAATAAAAAAAAAGGTCTACCCTGCCTGGAGAATTGTTTTGCATCAGGATAATTTAAAACTTCTGCTCCTTCATCTGTATGATTGCTCAGAGCCAGCAAGAACACTTTCATAGATGATTTGTCTAGCTTACAGGGAGGGATACAACAATAAACACTCCCCATCTAGAAGTCAAGAAAATCTAATTATGTGCAATATCATACGGATTCTTCTTCTTTCTTTCAACACCAAAATGGGGGCAAAATGCTGGTCTCTGAAAAAATCAAGTGCACTGATTCTCACATTTTAATGAGTATCGGGAAGGATCCAACACCGAACGCACACATCCAAACATCACTGCGTTTCAGTACTGCGGGTGCAAATTTTTGTACTAGTTGCACACTCTGTCGTACCCGGAGTTTCCCAGCAGCCTGGGGATGTTTTGTCCCTTGAGCGTCCCACTCCCCTGACGCTGCTTCTCTGAAAACTAACACCGTGGCAGTAATGTTACTTCTGGCTTAAAACTGCTCCTGTTTTCCTGTGGCAGTGGATAATTCCAGCCTGATCTTGACTTTGGAAAAGCAGATGTGAATCTGTGTAAATTAATAAACGACAATGGTGATGATTACAGCAACGTGTTACGAGGCTAAACGTGGAGGCAGCTATTCTCAGTCGCTTACAAGCACAGGGAGAGGTGGTTATATTTTCTGTTCCGTGGCCAGTGTGAAGGAAAGCAAGCAGGCAGTGGTTCCCAACGTGCTGTCCCCAGATCCACCGGAGTCTGCCGGCTTCTAATTCCTGCATAAAGCAGTGAAGTCTACGGTCACTGAGCTTAAATTCAACACACAAGAGCCCACATGTTCCAGGGGAAAATTTTTTGGTAGCCCACAAACAAAAAAAAAAAGGATGAAAACTACTGAATACTCAAGCACACACAAGCAGAGCATTAGATCTCTCACATATGTGCTCCCAGACGAAAACTCCCATAGAAAGCACCGGGAATTCAATCTACAGAAATGTAATACAGCCCTATGGAATTTCCTCTAAAGGCCTATAGAATTTAGTACAGCAGGGAGTCCTTTTCAGAGCCCCTTTTTCAGACAGCTTGCACAAGGATATAATTCTCATGAATGTTTTTTTAAGAAAAGTCATAGAATGACAATAATCTTCTATTAAATGATTTTCCATAGGAGTATTGACAGCAATAGCTATTAACATTATTTTATAAAACTGGAGAAATCTATTGATCAATGGATCCATTCTGCCCCTCCGATACAGAGAACTCAGACAATTTATGTTGCTACTCATTGTCAGGCAGAGGGTTTTGTTCTCTCTTTTCTAAAAACATCTGGACTCCCATGAACAATTACTTTGATTAAAATAGGAGACTATTTTACATGCCCTCCTTGGCAAGAACTTTGCCTTCACGCTATCTGACAAGTCCACTATTGCTGCTGCATAAATAAAGCAACGCTTACTGGTCATTTGATACTTTCCATGGATTTTTTTGTGATTTAAGACATGATCTCCCTCGGGGACTCCCAGCTCTCGGACTTTGCCTGAGCCTCCCCAGGTCACACGGAGCGCAGCAGTCAGTACAGCAGGGCCGGGCTGGCTCAGCGATGAGCAAGGGATTGGCTCCATACCCGTGACAAGCCTGGGGAAAGCCCAGCTCCTTCGTAGCAAGTGAGGTAGAGACAGCCAAAGGGAGAAAAGAGAGGGAACATCTCTTCTGCTTGGAGATGGCGGAGGGAAACGGCATGGCTGAGGAAATCTCTCTGCCTCTGAGGGAAGGTTTGTATCACTCTGAGGCTTGGTCTGCAGGGAAATTGTGATAACAGTAAGTACTCAGGGATAACAAGAGATCAGTCCATCTCCCCACCAGCATGGAGACAGAGGGATTTCAAACTACCAGCAAGGTCAGAAGAAGCTGTGCGAAGAGCTACACAGGACTGAAGCAAACTAAAGCCAAGCGCTGTGCTCTGGAAGCTGGCCAGCCCCACAGCAGCGTAGTACCAGAAGACATCCGCCCTGAGAAGGACCCTCACTTCGGTTAATTAAGTAAACCTCAGCCTTTTCTTCCAAGACCTTATTTTCTTGATTCAGTAAAGTCCACCTCTACCTTCTTGTCTGCCCTTTGCAATGATTCAATTTGTAGAATTCTTCCTACCGTTTCCCTTAGTTTTGGGGATACAGTGGGACCCGTGATTTCTCAAAGGACCATACCCCTGCGTGGGGCACAAGAAGATCTTCACCCTAAGGGGTTGCTGACAATGGAAAGGGGGAGAAGACGGGAGAATACAGGCTCCAAAATGCCCTGAAGGCGAACACAGGCACTCAAAGATAGGTTCAGAACACGGGATCAGAAAGAAAAGCCTGAAGCCAAACCTGGTTGGGTTGTATGTGCTTAGGAAAAATATACGTGCCTTGGTTACAGCCAGGAATACTTGATGTATTTATCTCACTTTTCTATTCAGAAAAACAAAAGCATTTTTAAAGAGCCCTTGCATATAATCAAGGAAAATCAAACCAACAGTTCACTTCTGGCCACAGTTAACTGAGGGACATAGAAAACTGAGTATCTGCTATATCATTTTATAAGGGCACGCTTTTGTTGGTGAGGAGTTATTGCTATAGGACTAGATCAAAAGGGATTGATGAAGACTGCAGCAGGACAGGTAAGAGTGGTCTAGAGGAGCATCCTCTGAATTTGGAATGCCACGTGATGGAGGCACAAGGATCAACTCCAAAGTACCAGGCATTGATGACAAGGTTATGTGCCAAAATGGACAGCCCCAAGATCAAAAGACACTGATTTGTTAAAAAATTGCTTTGAGGAGGAACATGTACAGCTGGTGCAAGCTTACATGAGGTTTTACTACTGGAGTAGCCTGGCACAGTGGCTGAAGAGTAGCTGTTGTGCCCTTACTCCCCTTGTAGACTTGCTTATTCTGCTCTCAAGGCATAGTCGAGTGCAAGGTTTTCCAGGTGCTGGTTCAGCACACAGTAAGAATACCCAGGAAAACAGTCAGCAAAAACTGTTTTTGCACGGGAAATCCAGGTTCATCATGAATTTCCCAGGCAGACAAGCTGAGAGAGACTGAAAATGGGGGTCTGCAATAAACAGGCTGTCACTCAGTACCCAAGAGAGCGGGGTCTGAGGCTGAACCGACCCACAGGCCTGAGCAAGCTGTCAAGCACAAGTGAGGTAACCTCTGCTGAACCGAAAATGCAGGAGACAAGCATGGAGAGAGGCTTCCAGCCCCAGAAACTACTCTTGCCCCAACCTTCTCCCCTTCCAGCTGAGAAGCACCACGTGATAAAAAAATCCTATATGCCTTCTAATGTGGAGTGCTGTGAACTGATTACAAAGTCCTGCAGAAAATCTTGACTCTATTCGGCTTCGACTGCTTTCTCTAGATCCTCACTAGTGTTATCCTTCTCACCGTCTCAGGCTTTCCTGTAGCGAGGAGGCACAATCAGGCCTGTAAGCATCTGTCAGACAAAAGCAAAAACTTGAGGAAGGAAAAGGTGTTTCTGCCTTTGATGATGTAAATACATCTGGAAAGCATTTTTTTCTTTTATTTCTTGAGGTCTCCTCAGGTGTGCTTCATTTTGTCTTCTCCTCCCTCACTTACCTAAGTATTGGCTTAGTGCAGGGAAGCAAAACGTTAAATTTCACCAAATTCTGGGAGTCGACCCCTATGAGCACACAGGAGCCAGACCTTTTTTTTTCCGCTAAATAAAAATGTCTGTGTTCTGCACGCTAAATCCTGCTCCCAGGGAAGTCAGTGGCAAAATTCCTAATGCCTTACTTCCCTGGGAGCAGGATTTGGCCCGGCAGGAATGGACAGTAGCTAAGCCTGCCACCTCCCATCCCTGGAGATCTTCCCAGGGCAGCAGTAATCAAAATAATTCATTTGCAGTTCTAAGCCTTTGACGCATGACTGCTGAGAAAGAAGATTTGCGAAAGCTGTGACAAACTTACACCTCAGCTTTCAGAAAAGGAGAAAAAAAATCTGTTACTGGAAAATTTGCCAATTTTTTTCCCTCTAGCCCGTAATGCACAGCAACTCATTTGACCATATAATTATTACTTAAAGAAAAGGAGTTGATAAAAGAAGTGTAATTTATGGCGATGGACATAGAAACAAATGAGAAATACAGAAGAAATACTAGAAGAAAAATACAAAAACAACATAGAAACATCACTGTGTACTGCTGTCAAAGCTAAATCAAAGTCATAAAGGAAAAATGAGATGCTCGTGTACACAGATTATGCTACCATCAGTTTTTGTTGGAGCAGGAAGAATCTTGGCAATCAAGATTATCTGATAATTACCTTTCTTAATGCATTAAATTCACTCAGCTTCACCTTCAGGCATTTAGCTGAAGAAAATAATGACATACATCCTCATGTTTAATGGTTAAACTCTATTTCCAAGAAAGCTATTACATGTGGTGGCAACTAGAAACCCACACAATAAAGCATCTTTGAAAGACGTACTGATAGAAAAGAATGGTGTTTTGAAACACAAATAGCAGTTGGTTGCATCAAAACATTTTAACTTGCAGGCTTTATTAAGACTAAGGAAAGTTTGATTGTCTTTGTTAATCACCTTCCCGCCCTCCTCTGTCAGGATCAGCTGCAGAACAAACCTTCCCCTGCCAGCATCTCAGGATGCATGAGACCTCATTAAACATCATTTTTAAATGAACATTTCCTTTAAGAGAGATTAATTTTTAAAGTACGCTACTGCTTGAAAACAGACCTGCAAAATTATACAGTTGCTGAAGAATACATTCACCTCCTAATTCACCAGTATTTAGATAAAAATAAGTCCAAGTGATGCTACTAACGAGGTTTTGAGAGTCTACTTGATAATTTACCAGCTCACAAAGGGACGTTGCCAAGTGGCCGACCCCTTTCCCATAGGACGTGCAAACTAGCTTTGGGCCAGTAGAGAGCCGAACATACGTCATCTTCCCAGTCACACCAGCTCTGGAAAGAATAAATTGAACCTGAATCTGCTTTTAATCCTCTTCTACAGACGAGGCCACGTCCCTCACAGGCAGCATCTCCAAGACAAAGTCCTGGCATCATGGCCTCGATCTCAGGGGAGTAGATGCTCAAACCAGCATGTTCCCCAACTGGTGGAGACCTCCTTCACAGCACACTCCTCTCCCAGATCCTACCCACTGCTATTTTCAAAGGCCTTATCCAGTTTCACCTTAAAATACTTTGCAGGTAGTTGTTGGGGTGTTCTGGGTGTCTGAATTAGTCATGCCAGGCAGGAACCAGCCCTTTTGTATGGCTTCCTACCATCATCACTGAGTTAGCACGGGAGGAGAAAAAAACCACTGCTATTTTGTAAACAGAGAACAAAACCCCGTTTTTACATAAAGTTTGGCTTGGCCTTATAGAAAATTTTGGACTGATCAATTTTTTTTTAATCAACAATTAATTTGTTACTGGAAAAATGGTCGTTTCTACTTGAGAGAAGGTGAGGTTTCTGTCTTTCGCATGCACAAAATCATGTGCTTCAAGGCGAATTTGAGAAGATGGCTCTTCCCACCTGGATGCCCATTATCTGATGGCAGGTTTCCTCTACAGAGCAAATTGGACCTCTCTGAGACGAAAAGGACCAATAAATTCAAGGTAATTCTCCTCAAAGGAATGGGCTGTGGACTCTGTTGTGTCTCCAGCCGACTCCATGGAGACTGAAACCTATCAGTCGCATCAATGCGAATAACTGCTTTAACAGTGCATCAAGAAATAGAATGTGTTAGAGGACTGGGGGAAAGAAATTCCGAGTTACTAGGACAGCTTCTTTTCTCCTGTGCTAATACAACTGTGCTCCCTCTTGCAGGACTGATGCCTGTCAGGGGCTTTAATTTAAGCCAACTCTTCAGCAGAAGCCTGGAGTACGGACGGAAATTCTGTAACTTTGCTGAAGTCTCACCGAAGTTGATGAGATTCAGGCACTATCTTCGGGCACGACAAATACTAAAACGTACACGGAATTGGATTTCACTTGTTATCAGTTTAAAGTGTTCTTGTTTGGTTTTTTTCAGCGTGGACTGCATAATTAGAAACACAGGTGCATTCACTGTGCTATATGTTGCTTCTCAATTTAAAAAGCCAATTAAAAACTACTGATAGAAAGTGAAACAATTACTTGCTGTTTAATTGGTTTTACTAAGAGTCATTTTAAATTGATACATGTTTTTGGGGAATCCATTAATTCATTTTAATTACACAATACAAATATTTGTATGTTAAGCAAGCACCCATAAAAGGAATCTAGGAAGGGAATAACAGTATTATCAGTTATTAAACATCACTACAAGTCATTTGTGGAATGGACAGTCTGTCACTATTCTAATCGTATCAGTCACTAATGATTGGCCGTTATAAATAAGATTTTCCCTTCTATGATACTACCTTGAATATTTGTTGTACAGACTAACAATTAAAATACTTTATTTGTGACTCAGAGCATAATTCTACCCTACCAAAGTCAAGACTCCAATGTATTTTTCCATGGTCAACACCTACACAGTTACAACTCACCCGCAAAGTGGAGGTGAGTAGTCCTGACAAGCATGTGTCAGAAACATTCTGTGCTCCACTCAGAAAAGCAAAACTTGGCCCGAGAGACGCTGTTTATCAGCAATGCTGTGCAGCACTTGGGCTACGGAAATGCCCCAGCAGCTTTCCTTGAGCTCTTACGGGTGGTGCTGGCAACCAAAAGCCATTTTTATCAGACAGTTACTCGCAGTTTATGATCACATATTAGCTGCATACGTAGTGGCATTATCTCTCTCTTGTGCAGGATTCACAGAGAATGCCATTAAGTCGGTCCTCCAGCGCTCTCAGGTAAAACGGCCACATTTCAAGCCTGATTCTCGGCACGTTCCTTACTTACACAGATTCCCTTGAGTTTACCGCAGGAGAAAGGCAACCTAGATTTGGTCATTAAATTGAGATTCTTTTCGCTCATCTTATTCACACAGTCAAAAAGGTATTTGTATCATTTTTCTTTACAATGGAAGGAATAAAATTAGCTGCATAACAAGTGCCCACGATCATGAACTATATAAAGCAGTGCATTTATTTTGAATTCCAAATACGCAAAAGAAGACGGTGGATGAGGAAATCAACCTGCCAAAAAAAGAAAGGGTCCAGTTTTCCATGTATAGTACAGATCATGTTCCTAAAATGGCTGGAGTAGTCTGAAAATACTATTCTAAGGGGAATATCCTGACAGTCCCTCTGACGCACCTGTCTTCACCGTTGACTGACTGAGATTTTAGGTACCTGCACCGAGGGGCAGCGAGCAGGGGCAGGCAGGTTCATCTCATGTAACTGCTCGATCTTTAACGCAGTTAATGGAAAACCTGAAGAATCACAGAGAGCAATCCAATCTGTCTAATGTATGCATTTCCTTCTTCCCAACAGCTATATACAAAATTTAAGTGCCTCTTGACAGCAATCCAATCCACTAAAGTTAAACGTAAGACTGATTATACTTGAGATGAGACCACAGGTCCATCTTGGGCACAGTCCTGTCTTCTAGAGCGGCCAGAGCAGGAGTCCCATTCAGCAACGATTTGCAAACAAAAGATTTTTTGAGCAAAAGAGGTTTTTCTAGATTTACTAACCCCTCAGAGGGTTTCCTTTTCATGAGAAGATGAATGCCTGCCTCTCTGTGGCTATAGGGAAGCAATAGGAAACCTCAGGTGTTGTTCTCCACTGTGGCTCCAGGTCTTCCAGCTCTCTTCATCTCTGAGTGTGCTCATCAGTCAGGTTGGCAGCAGTGGGGCTCTGCTTTTGCACACTAGATCAGGGATGAAAGAGGGTGGCCCCATGTTCTGGGCATCGAGGGCAATTGAATCGACCTCACAAGGAAATGCTCTCCCCAGGAGATGATCACACTGAGAGGACTGTGTCTTTCCTCCCAACACTGCAGGCGGGCGTACACGGCCCACGAGGCAGCCAGAGAGGAGCTCAGGTAATATCTCACTCCCACCAAACGCCTTGCACCAGCTGGGCAGGCGGAAACCCTTGCATTTTGGTCCACATGTCCTAAGATACGTCCCTGTTTTATACGAGACCATCAAAGGCTACAAAAAAATCCAAATGCAAAACAAAGGACCCAGTCCTGGCTATAAGGTTAAGGGCCCAAAGCGATTCCAAACGATGTAGGGAATTACCAAATGAAACTAGGTGCCTACCAGGTCAGACAGTCCTGGGCAGCCGACTGGACAGGATTGCAGTCTGAGACCCTGGGCAGAATGGATTCCAGCCAATATTAATAATTGCTTTACTACTGGTTAATTGAGGTTCTTTGTTTAGTATCTGCAAATTATAATTTAGGGTCTGAGGCATCTGTCATTTCCTTTCATGGAAAATTAAAGCACCTGGATGACAGTATTGCTGTTTTTCAGCTCTTGTTGAGAGGTACCAGTTTTGAGATCTCAGGGTTTGTAACATGCGTATTCCACATAGTTCAGTGTTTTGCTTGCTTTCTTCGGTCCTTTGGAAACCATCAGAACCACGAATCTACTCTGGGTGACCACCTTTCACCAGGGGGAATTGTTCATCAGTGATGCAACCAATTTTGTTTACATTAAAAAGTCTACGCCACCACTTCTCCGCTTTATTTCTGCAATAATGTAAAAGCCCAAACCAACTCAAAATTATGCAAAATACTATGACACGAAACATTTAATTACATTCTGACTTTACTGCCTTCCGACACCCTAAGTCGAAATGGGTGAACTATGAAGAACATGAAATAATTGCAATCATTATCACATAAAATGCACTGTACATGATTTTAGAGGGGTTTTGGGCTCAATCTATCTTTAGCTTAGCCCCATGGTATAAAGTCCCATTTACGCTAATAATACCACTCCCTGGTTCAGGAGAGTGCACCGCAGAGCTAGGTGAAAGCCAAAGTTGGG
>Ga0065711_1005821_pt1 | contig 34520 bp, 23 predicted proteins | sample Hoacrofraction12_FD_59098 | JGI IMG/M metagenome (GOLD analysis project Ga0065711, IMG submission 59098) | Hoatzin crop microbial communities from Cojedes, Venezuela - Epithelial fraction 12 v2 (version 2) | ecosystem: Host-associated > Birds > Digestive system > Esophagus > Crop | place... | reverse complement strand
TCCCCGCGCCGACCGCCGTCTCTCCCCTTCACAGTGGGCCAGTGCGGGAACCAGGTGGGCTGCCGCTTCTGGGACCTGGCGCTGCGGGAGCACGCCGCCGTCAACAAGGTAACGGCGCCGCTCCGCGCCTCGCCGCCGGCCTGAGGGGAGCGGCGCGGCGGTGGGCTGCAGGCCCTCGCTGCGTGTCCTTCCCTGCGGCCGCAGAGCACCGCGTTCGTTTGGCTGCCCTGAGGCCGCTTCGTTGCAGGCACAAGCATCCCCAGGTTTTTGTGCTGTTTGGCTCCTCGCTTCTAATTCGGGGCGGCTTTCTCGGGCCTCTCCGCCGTGAAGAGCCCAGGATGTCTCCCTACAGGCAGGCCTTACCAAGGTTTGAGGTGCTTGGTGAAAAGTGTGTGTGGGGGGGTTCTTCAATGCAGGTTCTTTGCCGCCAGCAAGAAAGCAAAAAAGCAGCGCCCCAAAGCCCGCCTTTCTTTTCTGTGCTAGCGCATCCCGTGCAGCGACTCGCTGTGCGGTTGTGCTGACCGAAATAGCGGCACGAAGAGGGCACAGGATTGTGCCGAGTACCCTGAACGAAAATGCACTCTGCTTGCCGTGACAATGAAGATGGGAAACACTGTATGTTAACAGATAATGACGAGCAGTCCTTCTCAATGCCTTCTGCCGAAGCAGCTGTAAAAAGGCAAAGGGCGAGTCCCATGGTTTTAGTGTTGTAGGGAGCAGTGACTTCCAAATTCTGTGTCAACAGGTCTTTAGGAGTATGGTAAGCGGTTTCTAAAATTATATAAACTTTCCAGGTCTCTTTAGCGTTGCGGTGGGATGAGTAATTACCCCAGCATCCCTCATCAGGGAGTTTAGGAATCATGGATACAGTGTGACATGCTTTTCTTTCCACAGAACCTCACGGACATAGGTATCATTGGCATCGAGCTGTCCCAGAGTTGCATCGGTGATGAACTGAGTCAGCTAAACAGCAGATATTCGATTTAATAATTGCCCTGGGATTTTCAGAAAAATCCTAAATCTTTAGAAATGAAGAAAAAGTAGTTGTTTAATCTTGTGGTGAAAAATTAATTTCCTAGTTACCTCCTCCTATCAGTTTTTAATGTCAAGCTGATGCTTCAGTGAAATCATAGAATGTTCTTTTTAGTGCTGGCTAGAGCTAGTTGGATTCAACATAGATGTTCACCCTGGTTTGAGTGGCGAGGTTTCACAGGTGACCTTTTGAGGTCCCTTCGGACCTAAATTATTCTGTGAAAAAGCACTGAGAATTTCTGATGTTACACATCATCTTATGTCATGTTGTTTACTTTTAGAAAGGAATTTATGATGAAGCATTAAGCAGTTTCTTTAGGAACGTAGATACAAGGTAAGTCCACTTATCAAGCAGCTCATGAGTTTAACACATTAGATCCACAATTGTTGTATCTCATCTTAACCTAAATTACAATTTTCATTGTTTCAGGTCATATTTAGTTTGTGCTAGAAAAAGATTTTGGTTTTTTGTGTTCTCCTCAAAACACCATCTTTATCTTTCCATTTTTACTATACTTACTTAAGTAGTTAAATGTGTTGAAAGTGTTTAGTTTTGTTTTTCTTTCCTCGCTTCGAAAAATGGACAGTCAAGAGCTGATAGCTTTTGCCATTGCCAATCCTGATCAGATTTCAGGCTCTCTTGAGTACCAGCTTAGCAGCATTTACTGAAGTGTCGTTAGAGGAATTGTATACAAGGTGGTCAGAAAATATAGTGTCTGTTTTTAAATCACTTTTATCTGACTAGTTTGTTACACAGAGTGGTGGCTATGATTTTTTTTTTTTGCAGTTACCCAATTCATACCTTAAGAGCATTCAGTCATCTCTTATCCTTGCAGTTTATTTAAAAGAATAACAGTTGTGCACTTGGATATTTCTCTTGCATTTTCATTCATTAAAAAGCATTTGACCAGCCTCTGTTTCCTTCCATCATATGACAAGGCTGCAGCACAGCAGGCAATTTTAACCAAAATGGCGTTGAAATACTATTTGTTTTGTCTCAAATTTTACCTCTTTGAAAGAACATGCAAGTGCATTGGAATGTGTCATTGCCATTCCTTGTGGGTAATTCCTAGAATACCTTGGTTTTTTTAATAAAAAAAAATTTGGTTGTAAACAATATCTGTGTTTCTGTATGTGCCAGATGAAACCACCGAATTTATAATTGACAGGTTGGCTGCAATATAAACATCTCTCTATAAAGAGGAAGGACTGCTCTCACTGGATACTGTGGAAGTTTCAAGGAATATTCTCTTACCTGTGAAACAGAAGAGTGTTTATTCAACTCTATTCTTTTCCAGGAGCTGTTCATTTTCCTGTTGAAACAATTCCCACTGCTTACTGTAGCATTGAGCCATAGTTTGGTTAGGGAGAGTCATTTCCAGACTCTGTTGCTCGGGCTGTGGGGTTTTTGCCTCCTGTTATTGTGGGTTTTGTTTCAGTTTTATCAGAAAAAACTAATTCACCTCCCAGGTTGTTCAGGCTTAAAACCTTATGTCACAAAAGTGACAAGTGTTCTATGCTATACCACTTTCCAAAATAATTAATCCAGGTGGGTTGTCCTGTCAGAAACAGCTATGAACAAACAATCAGGCACAACCAGACAGACTTATGTTATGGTGATTATTATACTGTGTAATATTGGCAACGTGCTTATGCTTATTCTCTCTTTTCTTACCTACCTATTGAGGAATTCACAGTCCTATTGCTAAAATAATGAGGGATCTGAATATTCACGCTCTTAACTCTGCTGCTGGTCTCAGGGGTGAGATACTTTGGTTGCAAGTGAACTGCATAATGGAAAGACAGCTTTATCTTTTTTTTTTTTTTTCAGGTAAAATGCATTTGTATCTGTAATCTTGGTCAGAATTGACACTTAACTGATGGCTGAAATGACTTCACACTTCAATCACTGCATTATGCATTCTTCTCCCATTCCTTTTTCTTTCCCATGAGGGAATATAAATCACTGACTCTTAGCTGGCAACCTGAGTTACTGGCACGTGTTGTAAAGGGTTGCGGTTTCTGAGCTTAAAAGCTTATTGCTTCGGTCTGCAAGAGTTCATCAACATGGTGATCATCACTCTTAGAGGTGCCCCACATGGACCTGTTTGAAGATTGAAAGCTACACTACCTATTTGTAACAAGCATCTGCTTTTGTGCTGCAAGAATGTGCACCTTCTGTGGTAGAGGCTGCTGCTAGTATCAGTTTTCCAGAAACTAGAGATTAGAGTGTTCAAGAAAAAGAACACCTGAAACCTTTGTCTAATTATGTTCAGCAATGGCCAGAAGGCCTCCTTGCTCCAACAGATTGAAAAGCAAAATACTTTACCGGATCTTAATCAAGCTGGTTGTGTGATAAGTATAAAAAGCAACTTAAATCAGGCAAAATAATTACCCCAAGGGATAGTGAATACATGTATGTAACAATCAAGTGTGCTGATGAGGACGTCGCTGTTAGAATTGTGTAACACAGTTTTCATATCTGAGCTTTCTTGTGGTAAATTTAGTTACCCAAAGTATCTAAAACAGTCTATTAAATATAGAAGTTTATGTTATACCCCAAGTATCTTGCCTGTTGCATTCAAACCACAAGAACTGATAGTCATAGGATGAAATTACTAAAGAAACATACGGTTTTATACACAGAAATGTGTGTTTTAAGCTTAGGGTATTCTAGGGAATGCAGTGATTTATTTTTTTTTTTTTTAGCAATTGAATCAAATGATTGAAAGTATGGGCTGGTATGAGAGACCACAAAGACAATAGTAAGAGAAAGAAATGTTGATTTTTTATTTTTTTTTTCACCTCTAAGTTTTATTCGTCCCTGAAGAGAAATAGAGTATCTGTAGCTGAATTTACTGGTGCTATAGTGAACTCGCATAGGGAGTTGTGTAGGCTGGAGTAATCACATGAGTACTGGAGGCTGCTGTAAGCTGCTTAGCTAATGAGAAGAGTCTGGAAAGCTTCTTTCAGTGAGAGGGTTGAAGATGCTTGAGGAATCCAGTGCAGCCCCATACTCTGTTTCCCTTATTCCTGACGGGACTGAGCATGGTCAGAACCTTTAATGCTGTAGGGAATTTCAGCTGGTGTTTTGGAATATTTTGTGGTTAAATGTAGAGTAGTCTAAGAGATAGTTTAAATTTAGGCTTGACCAGCCCCCAAATTAGGTGAATAGTTGAGGGAAAATTCAGATCGTCTTCCAGTATCCCTGCCTCATTTCGCTGTGTTAAACATAGTTTGGCTAGACCAGAGTATCTCATCCTTTGAGTGTGGAAGCACCAGCATTCATCGTGGGAAAAAATGTGATTGTACACAATGCATAGGCCCCTAGGTTGGCTCAGTACAACCAATCCTGGGAAAAAAGGAAAATTAAGCTAGGTTAGCCCAGCATGATTTCTGAACTGATGAATCTTAATGGCAAAATAAGTCAAGCACAGTGCTGTGCTAGTGCGGTTACAGAGCTTTCACAGCCTGAGCAGTAGTGCAGTGCTGTACTACCCCCCATGTAAAAGCTAGTGGTGCTGTTCGGTGCGCTGTGTTCCATTGCATGATGCAGATGTACCACGTGCTGGATAAAAGATAATCCTTTCCAGTTTTGGCAATGCTTGTGGAATTACCACAGAACAGAGGCTGTACCTGGGAGTAAACTTTCAATGCTTTTCTTTTCAGCTTCCTGAAGTACTACTTAGGATATTTCTGACTGCGAGCATGTCCTGTAATTGCATTACTTCAGAGAATTATGAGGTCTTTCTTAGCAGTATGTTCAGGGTGTTTCTGTTTGTGTACATTGTAACAGTACTCTGAGCACAGAAAATTAAGGAGGGAATTTAATATATATTGCCTTATTTTCTACTATGATTCTGAGCTTGGATTTTTTTTTTTCAGAAGTGGTGGTGATGGTCCTGATATTTACAAAGGAAAAATCTGCTCTTTAAAAGCACGAGTAAGGCAATATAAAGGTCATTGTTTTTACATTGCATATTTATGTCCAACTGTGTGGGAATTTTCATAAGGTCCTTATAATTGCGTAAGCTTTCAAATGCTACATAGAATAGTAAAATTTCTAATAGTAACTTTTATGGTTCAGTGGAGTAATGCAGTTTGCTGCCAGCCTGGCTGAGTAATTTAAATTTTAATTTTAATAAAATGATTGCAGATATTATTAACCAAGTTTTTATTTGAATTTTCTAAGGAGTTGGGGGGTTTTGAGCCACGTTAAGTGATTAAGAAGCAAGAAAATTTGAAACATAAAAATGCTTTAATTTCTTTACTCCTAAGTATTGAAGCAGGATATTATAAATTTTTAACAAAACTGCATTACCTGAAATGCTGTCCCCTTGAACGACTTCTAACAAATCAGCCAAGGTGAATCTAGTTGGTCTCCTAGTTAACAAGTGGAAAAAACTTTTCTTTGGAGCACAGTAGAAACAACATATAAAATTATTTACAATATAAAAGGGTATTTCTTTATGTGATTCTTTTGAAGAGTTTGCTTACTGACTGAATTTTGATTCTTTCATTTCTCAAAGGCACTGCTGATTGACATGGAGGAGGGTGTGGTAAATGAAATTCTGCAGGGACCACTGAGGGATGTGTTTGATAGCAAGCAGCTTATCACAGATGTTTCTGGTTCAGGAAACAACTGGTGAGAACCTCTTCAGAAAGCATTTCTTAGCAACTAATTAGATGGCATTTGAAAAAAGAAATTATAACAGTATCTTTCTGGTTTGTTCTGCTGCATCTGGGGAGCTGCAGCGTATTAACAGTAAACTTTGGAGTCACTGTTGCCTGGAGGAGGGCATTGAAAAGCCTTTTACGGAAGGATAATTCTGCTGATATATCATTTCATCTATTTATTTCTTTCTCTTTTTTGATTTTCGTTTTCAAAAGAACATTCTTTTTATTGTTGTTTCTTTGGTATTCAGCTGCTTCCATTGCTCAGTCGAAGCCATAATCTAGTTTGAGACTGTGCAACTAGGGTGGAAATGAGATGTATGAACAAATGCACTTCTAATTTCTAAGCACGACAGTCTGGCTGTGTGCATATAAACTACGTTACCAAAAAGAGAAAATTCAGAAAAAGACTGATTAACATGATGAATTCCAAATTTTCACCGAGACTGTACTGTGCCTCTAGTAATATTCAGTGTACTACATACTGGAAAGCAAATCATCAGCAAATGTACCGAAAGAGAGTGTAATACAGGGAGTAAAGTATCCTGTAACTTTACCATCTACGGGGCAAGTGTGTTGAAAGTAAGCTGTTTGAGGTTTTTTTGTTACTGGTAGCAACTGACTTGCATAGTACTGAAATGAAGATCAGCACATGTATTACGTAGGGATATCCTTGTTGTTAAGGAGTGTGTAACTTCCATTTCGTAATTAACGTGATCATCCAGCATGGGAGTTTGTTTCCTTATCAGTACAAAAGAACAGTGCACACTCCAAAGCTGTGAACTTAGTGCTGCTTGCATCCTCCAAATTAAAACTGTATCTCAACTCCCATGTTCATGTGATGTAGCCACAGCTTAGCAACTCTCACAAATTAGGTGTTGCACCCAGCTGTGGACTCTGAACTCTAAAAGATCAAAAGAGGAGTCCAAATAAAAAACTGAAAGACTGATTGTTGAATTTTTTTTCAAAGTACTTTTCATATTTTCAGGGCTGTAGGTCATAAGCTATATGGCTGTCAGTACCGGGAAAACATTGTGGAAAAGCTGAGGAAAACCGCAGAACACTGTGACTGTCTACAGTGTTTTTTTATAATTCATTCTATGGGTGGTGGTAAGTTGTTTTTTTTTTTGTTGTTGTTTGTTTTTTGTTTTACGGTTAGTATGATTGCACCAGCCACTGGTGAAAAAGAAAAACCTGGGTCTTGGAAAAAAAGATCAATGTAATAATGTACACCATTCAGAATGCAGAATAAAAAAAATTAACACAGTCCAATTAAGTGTAATTATTTATTATTTGTTTTAGAGCACTGAGCAGCCCTAATCATGGGCTAAGGTAAGCACTACCTAGAACGAAAATACGGCTACAATTTTAAATACGAGGCAGTGGGTGGATCAAGACAGGTACCGAATACAAGGACACACTGAAATATTACTGATCAGAAGGGACAGTGGCCTCAGAACACTGACATCATTGTTGTAATCAAGTTATTTTTAATCGTGGGGAAATAGTTTTCTGAAAGGTTTTGAAGGAGACTTGTAATGTTTATGAACTTTAGAAAAACAGGTTTTTTCTATTTTCCTTCCATATAATTGTCTTTAATCTGGTCTAGCTACTTTATTAATAAATCAGAAGGAAGAATCCTTTGCAGTGACAATTTTGTCATTACTGTATTGCCACTAAGCCTTCCTTCTCCAGAAACGTGGCAGGAGTGTGTATTATAACTGATTAGGATGTGGAAAAAGACGCAGGAAATAGCTCTGAATACAAAGGAAGAGTTTTGTCAAGGGCCTTTTTTCGTGGCCGTTTGTTTAATTTGAGAGACCCTGCAGATATTGTTTCCATTATTGCAGAAAATTGCTGTCTTGTTCATAGATGAAATTGTCTGCTGCTGAGAAAGTTAGTTGTCCAAGGCAGAAAAAAACACAGTTCAGTTCTCTGATTTGAACTCAGTGCTCAGGAAAAAAGTGTGTGTGCTGGGGGAAAGGGGTTATTCTGTTTTGACTGGAGAATGAGAAAACTTTATAAAGAAACCCAAAAGGAAAGAAAACAATTGTTTAGGGCAGTTCAGTGTTTTTAAACAAATGTTTTATTTCAAAATTCAAATTAAAGATATTAAAATAAATAAAAATACATCATCAGAAAAACGTTGGGTACCTAAGAAGATTTTTTGGATTGCAGAAATATTTGAGATTGTATACTTCATCCTGTCTGGTATACTTTGGAAAATACTTTTAGCACGGAATTATCTTCCTGTCTGGGAAAAACCTTCCTGCCTTAATTTACATCTGAGTAGCCTCCACTGTCAGCCAAATGCTTCAGAAAATATTCATTAGTATGTAGAACTGAAAAGTTGTATGTTCCCAACGTATGAGACTAAGGCTTACAATAATATGGGGAACCTTTTATCTTCTCTCGTTCTGTCTTCATGATTAGGGACAGGATCTGGTCTTGGAACTTTTGTACTAAATTTGCTTGAGGATGAATTCCCAGAAGTATATAGATTTGTTACTTCAGTTTATCCGTCTGGTGAAGATGATGTTATTACTTCTCCATATAACAGTGTTCTGGCTATGAAGGAGCTTAATGAACATGCAGACTGTGTACTACCAATAGAGAATGAAGTAAGAAATAATACTCTATTTCTGTCAGTATCTTTTTTTATTACACGGCACATAGGAAGTGTTTCTTCCCTCTGTGTATTGATTGGAGTACTAAGTCTTAAAAAGCATAATTTCATTTTTTAAAGTAATAATTGAACTCCTAAGTCACTTGCAGGCTTTTGAAATTAATATGCTAATATCACTAAACAGCTGCTGTGCACCTTGGAAGTAGTCTAGAGTGATTTTTCTCATGTCTATTTCAAGATAAACAGTGAAAAGCTTCTATTTGCGGAGGCTGAGAGTCTTACATTCTTTTAGCAATTGGTTTGTGTGCAGTATTAGTAGGGTCCTGCAATGGACTAACCACTCCAAATTCCAACAGACTTGACTTTACTCATTAGTGATATGGGCATCAGGCATACCTGACCACGCAAACCACCAGACTCATTTGAGTCTAACTTCGATGACTCTCTTGCTGTTTACTTATGAAAAAAGCAAGAGAAAGTGGAATATATTTTTGCTTTCACAGGAATTAAGAGACCTTAAAATGTAATTTTAGATTATGAGGATTTTGCATAGTTGAATAAAATTCAAACTTCTGAGTCAAACTGTGTACCTGTTTGACATGTAAGGAACAGACTTTTAGAAACTCCTCAGTCAATTGGGAATTGGTCGTACATGCATCAAAGCTATAATGTTTGAACAGACAGTACCATGTTTTAGCTTTTTCTTGAAGATTAATTGAAATGAAAAATTGAGGGACTGAATTCGAAAGCTCTGTGCTCAAGATTCTGGTATGCTTCTTTTTTCTTTCTCAAAGTCTCTGTTTGATATAGTTAATAAAATTCATCAGATGACCAGTTCTGGGAAGCTAGGGTCAACTGTGAAGCAAAACAGCTTGGTAACATCAAGTGCAGGCAGTGCAAAAACTGTACAACAGAAGCCATTTGACGCCATGAATAATATTGTAGCCAACTTATTGCTGAACCTGACAAGGTAAAGTTATAGGTTATTCTTCTGTAAAAGTAGTATTGCTGGAGGCGGTGTGTGCTGCAGATACGCAGGCCTGCATCAACTCAAAGAATGTTAATTGTTTTCCATTTGATATGAGTCTTCTCTTTTTAAGAATTAGTTACTAAATGTTAAAGTATTTGGAAATATGCAGATTGCAGTGGTATTGCTCTAGCATGGTAGTCTTAGAACTGAAGTAAGAAAAAGTTTATAGGCAGGATTATTGTCTCCCATTAAGGCTTAACAGAGCCCAGGGAGGCTTGCCTTTGTAGCTCAGTTGTATTATTTTATAAATACTGTCAGATCATTCTTGCTCATAAACTGTCCAGTTTAAGAAACTCCTGGTGAAATATACTTCTGGAGTATTGGCCTGCTTTTAACCAGCTTGTCAGGAATGCTAAGTCAGGCATGTGTTTATTATAGAGTATTTATTAAAACTGGTATTCGGCAGCTATGTCCACATACTGAAAAACAGTGCTAAAGACTACAGTCGGGGAAACAAGGTCTCATTCTTGACGATGCATTGTTCTATAATGAGAAGTGTAAGTAAATAAGATGTAGCACTGTTACTGCCAAATGTGAAAGTTTAGTAATGGTACATGAAGAGTTTCTTGAATGCTGTGCTTTACTGTTTTATTGTAGAGAACAGTTGAAAAATAGGTTTAATGAATGTTTATATTATAAAAGTAATTTACTTATTTTATAACAGTTTTAAAACAGTTTGTTAATTTGCCAGCTCTGCTAGGTTTGAAGGTTCCCTTAACATGGATCTTAATGAAATCAGCATGAATTTGGTTCCATTTCCTCGACTTCATTACTTGGTTTCAAGCTTGACTCCTTTGTATACATTGGCCGATGTTAATGTACTATCTAGAAGGTAAGAAAAGAATATTATGGCAGCTTTACATTTGAAGCTTAATTTCTGATTCCTCCATAGTTTTCATTAAAAAAAAAAAGCATTCTATAGCAAAACTAAGAGCATAAGTTTTAAAAGTTTTGTCTGCTACATTTTCAAATTCGTCCTGCTGATTTTAGGCACATCGTTTTTCCATTTTCTCTGTAAGTTCTTTTGAGTAACAGTTTGTGGTTGACTTACAAATACTGTAAAGACAAACAAGGAATTAAACTAGACTCCTTGGGAAGTAATGGCGTCTTACTTCAGTCTGGGGATGCAGTGAGCCTATTTAACAGCTTATTGTAACAATAAGCTGACACTTGTCAAATTTTGTGAGATGATTTATCCCACTGACAAGGCAGAAAATAACCAGTTAAAATAGGTTTCACTGGTTTTAGTAAATTAAGTTCAGTCAGCAAGAGGTCTGAATGGTGATAGAGGTAGTTAATGGTAAGAGATGGAAGTATGCAAAGTGGAGAAGAGGGCAAGACCACATCTATTCTGTGATAGCAAGTTGTGACAAGTTCAGTCTCTTGAAACCATACCCTGAGGAGACAATACAGTGCTGGAGGGAAGGTAGCAGACTATGGGGAGATGCTCAGTCAGTCGTGTTTCAGATGGTAATATTTTTGTCTCATTTATTTAGTTTCTTTTTTAATAGGCAGATTATGGCAGAGGTGATTTAAAAAAAAAGAGAGATGATAGGTGCAGAAAGTTTGAAACAAACGGAAAGAATAGCTTTGATGTTACGGGTCTGTAGAAACCTCCTCAAGACACCATCTTTGATAGCCCACAGTACAGTGGAACTTGCTTAAGGAAGAAAGTGAAGAAAGAATATGATCTGCAGTGTCATCATTTAAAGCAGTCATACGTGATAAAATTAGAATAAGTAGACAAGTATGTATAGTCTGTCTTTTCCTAAATCATTAATCAAAATTAATCCAATTCTATAATTCATTGATTCTTTTAAATAATGAACAGGCAGATAATCAGTTCTGTAAGGGTCAGCAGCACTTCGTTATTCCTTGTCAGATCCTTCACAAGCAGTGAGATTGTCCACTCAAATTGTCATACAACCAGAACCTCAGGTACTTAAATCCTTTTACATATTTTTAGTACTTTGTAACCATTGACCTAAAATTGCTGTAATAAAGGTCTGTCCACTTCTCTGACTTTAGACTCAAGAGTGGCTTGTAGCATGAGGGAGAAAAGAGGGGAACGATTAATCTTGTGTGTTTTAAAGACCTTCTAGTGCCAACATATGTACACATAAAGGTTTGAATCTTTTTCCTGTCATTCATGGTCCTAGGTTAAGTGTACCTTTATCTCTAGAATTTTATGAACTTTTAAACCCTGAAGATGGGCATTCTGAGGAACTTTTTTAGCCTGCTTTAGTTCTTACTAAACTCTGGTTTTTTTTTTTACTAGGTTGGATCAGATGTTTTCAGATGCTTTTAGTAGAGATCATCAGCTAATTCAAGCAGATCCGAAGCATAGCCTCTACCTTGCCTGTGCACTTCTCGTTCGAGGAAATGTGCAGGTTTCAGACCTTCGTAGAAATATTGAAAGGTTTGTAATACACAAAGTATATTGTATTTGTATACAAAGGATATCGTGGTATTTGTCACTGAAACTGTTGTCAGGTGTCCACAGCACTGTCACTTTTAACTTGAAGAATTTCAAGACCAAATCAGTTTACTCAGAAATATTTTTCTTAATTTCTGAAGGGAAGAAAATGTAATAAATGTACCTAATGAGTTAGAATATGTCACAATATTCTTGGATTTCCAAATAAAGAGGGCTCACCAGATGTCCGTGTGCTGTTCCTCTCATTCTGAAAAATGCAGAAGAAAGCAAAGGCTGACCTTCCAGAGGTCTTCTGCCAGTAAAGCATGTTGGGGCATGAAGTTCTGTAGTAGAAGTTTGTTCTTGCGGAATGGAAGGCCCCTCTCTTGCATGGTTACTTTCATGTAAATAGCAAATCATCCTCATTTTAACAACTCTGCATTTTTAGAACTCTGTTTTTACCTTTTATGCTATTGATCTACATAGTTGTAACAGGGAAGGCAGGAAGCTTTGCGTAGAGAATGAAGTTTACAGGCAAACAGGGGTATGTGGGGAGAGTTTCTGAGAATCTAAAGCATTTTACTTATTTCTAAACTACAAGTAGACTGATTGTCCTCACACAGTATTAATCTGCCCCCCTCCTAAATCTGAGTGCTTTCAGTCCCTTCTATAGAAATAGGTGCTTGTAACTTTACTTCTCAAACCCTGATATATTAAATTAACAAAAATTAAATTGGTGTTTGCAATTTAAGTTTAAAATAGACACAGTGTTTTAGTCTGAAATCTAAAATGTTGTATTCAAAATGATAGTTGTAACTGGCTTGCATATTTCTGAAAGCTTGAATGTTGACCATTTCAGACTGTTTGTTAGCAAAGGAAACTTAAGCTTTGTGTTCTTTGTGTCCTAAATTTTTGTATCACAGGTTGAAGCCTTCCCTGCACTTTGTCTCCTGGAATCAAGAGGGCTGGAAAACTGGTTTGTGTTCAGTACCTCCGGTGGGCCATTCCCATTCCCTTCTGGCTTTAGCAAACAACACTTGTGTAAAACCGACTTTCATTGAACTCAAAGACAGATTTATGAAGCTCTACAAGAAGAAGGTACAGCTTTTATCATTATAACATCTGTAGCCACTAATCATTAGCATCTTGCATTATTGGGAAGCAAATCTTAGTATCACAACGGGACTGCTTAAAAGTAACAGCCCAAGATTATTTGTTACCTATCCAGGAGTCATTCCAGCAAGCTGCTGCTTAAAAAGTGTAAACCCCTTATTAATCTGTACTTACTCGGCAATATACTTATTTTCTTCATCAACGCAGCAGTGTCTGACAGATCAGTCTACCAGTTTGTGGTGGGTTGGCCTTGGCTGGCTGCCATATGCCCACCAAGCCGTTCTCTCACTTCCCTTCCTCAGCAGGACAGAGGGAGAAAGTACAATGAATAACTCATGGGTCAGAATAAGGACAGCGAGATCACTCACCGGTTACTGCCATGGGCAGAACAGACTTGACTTGGGGAATATTAATGTAATTTATTGCCAATTAATAACAGAGTAGGATAGCAAGAAATAAAACCAAAACTGAAAACACCTTCACCTCACCCCACACCCTTCTTCCCAGGTTCCGTTTCACTCCTGCTCCTTCTTTGCTGATCTTGGTGTCTGTGGGGCTGTTTCTCTCCCATTTTTCTGACTCCTCTCTCACAGCTGTTGTGCAGTATTTTTTACCCTTCCTTAAATATGTCATCTGAGAGGCACTGTCAACACTGGTGATGGGCTCAGCTTTGGCCAGGGGCAGGTTCGCATTGGAGCCGGCTGGAGCTGGCTCTGTCTGACATGGGGACAGCTCCTGGTATCTTCTTACAAAAGCCTCCTGCAGCCCCATGTTGCCCCCCACTACTAAAACCTTGCTGCATAAATCCAATACACAGTTTGATCAGATGTACACAAGAAGATAGAATGTGAAGAGATCAATGTGTAAGTTGACTGTGATTCCATAGGGGATTGTTACTAAAGTTGCCAAGTATTTAAACAAAGGATGTCATGATACACATCTTCAAATCTACATTCTACAGTATTTGCAGTCCTGTCTTCAGTGCAGGCTAAATGGCACTTACTGAGCCAAAGAAATTAGGTGCCAAGAAAAAGAATAACACTGAATTTTTTTTTTTTTATTCTCATAGGCTCACCTTCACCATTATCTGCATATAGATGGGATGGAGCAAAGCTGTTTTTCTGAAGCCATATCGTCTTTGTCTGACCTAATAGAAGAGTACAATGAACTGGATGCCACAAAAGGTGGGCCTAGAACAGATCCATCAAGACTGAAGATAGCTGTTTAAAGAAGGAAGAACTGATACTTTAAAAAACCACAACTTTGCCCAAGCATCCAACCACTTCAGTTAACCAGAATGAATTGCAGCGTGCCTAGCTATTGTAATTCCAAAGTGAGACTGGGACAAGGGCTTCCGCAGCTCTGAGAGGTATCATATTGAGTGACAGGCCTGGCCCATAAGAAAGGTTCGAAGGCACCTAATTATGGCAGATACCAGTAAAAGCAGACATCCGAATTGTAGAGTAAATTGACATACCATATGCTGTAAAGAGAAGAAAGAGAGGTTGTAGCAGCCAAAAATGTAGTTCTCTTCTCAGACGTTCAGCTTACGGTAAACTAAAGGCAGGCCTTGCTTCAAAGAAGGGTCACCTCTGCTAGATTTGTTTTTTAACAAGCAACTATGATGAGAAGAAAAGCCTGCATAGTCTTTTCAAAGATGAAAGCAAGTCTTCAGTGAAACTGGTTTCTTAAACTTTGCAGGATAGTAGTCGTTTCAGAATGCTCTAAGTTATGTTCATGGTTTTAATGTTTTTGCTTCCATATTGTACTTAGCTATGTTAGAGCATTCCGAGTTGATATCAAAATTGGCAATACCAGAAAATTCAACAAAGTACGTTTTGTTTCAAGTATTATACTTGGAGTATTAATTAACATATTTTAATTATTTATATTCATGAATGCTGAGTTGCACTTGATAATGAGATAACGCAATATACCTCTGAGCAAAACATGCACTTGTAATGAAATTATGACTGTTTGGAGAACAAAGTTGATAGGCTTCAAAGAATGCAAATGAAACAGATGTTTTAATATTTTTAATTACCGGGATAAGTAGATTTTTATATTACATTAAGCAGTTTTACAAAATAGACTGTACAGCTGTTTCCAGTTGCTTGCCAGCCTTGGCTGTCGTAGAACAGCCAGACCTGCGAATTGTTACAAATCAGAATGGATCAATACAATGATTTCTTAAAGCTTGAAGTGCTTCTAGCAGGGTTGGAGTGGGTGTTTTAAATGTTAAAGTCCAGAAGTATTCAATAAAACATTGTGATCACATTTGTTGAGAGCATTTTTTTTTTAAGAAAACATTCTAGAAGTAGTAGTTTCCTTCAAATTTTGTAGTTCTTATTTGTTCCTTTACGAGTGCATTGTTTATATTCACAACACCAGAGAAAGATTATCTGCTGCAAAAAGCAATCTGAGCTTAAAATTTGAAGCAGCATTGATGTGTTTTGCCAGTGCAGATACATAGTAGAAAATGTTAATTTGAGAATCAAGAATGATAGATGAAGCATTACGGAGTAATGGGGTTTTTTCCATTAGGTTGGTCAGAGCACCTATGAATTTACATGTATTTTGTCTTTGTGGGCAGCAGCTTGTTACAGTGGGGTACGAAGCTGTCTTGCTGTGCCTTTTTTAATTTCCAGAAGTTCTTGTTTTGTCAATATTGGTATTATATACATCCTTCTCAAGAATGTATTCCCACATATAAAAACAATTAGGTTTAAAAAGATGTGCATTTTCCACGTGCTAATTAAAAAAAAAATATTCACATATGTAGTTTCACAATAAACATTGCTGTGGCAAGGGATGATGCTGACTCTTCAGGGTGTGACTGTGCTGTTGCACTTGCAGTACGTTACAGTCAATGGTGTAACTTGTCATAAAACTTTGAGTTCGGAAAATATGTCTCCTGGAGCACTGCAGATCCTCTGACATACGCACGATGTTATCCACATCATCTTCCAATTAAAGGCGCCTTCATTGGGACACTCAAACTGCACTGTGATCATTTTGGACTTGTTAGGTACGCAGCACCTCTTGTCCAAGCACGCCCCGCAGAAAGTCAGTTTGTAGCTTTGTGTCGTGGAGCATCCAGAAAAAACTAGTTTCTCTGCTGCAGGAAGCTGGAATGTCGGCTGACATGTTTTTCCTTTTGGAATCTTTGATATAAAAACAAAGAAAAGCCTGAGTGTTTATACATGGGAAATGGAACATGTAAGAAAAAATTGCAAGGTTTACATAGAAATACCTTGAAAATTACTTCTTCTAAAAGCTGTCTTATTTTTGTCAGTCAACAAATAGAAAATACTTTCTAAATGACTGAGCACCAGGACAGCACTAGCACCACTCATATTTGAGGACATTGTATTGTTTTGCTGGAAGTTACACATCTGTAGTTTACTACTGAAACCTGAAGACTGAAGGCAGAAAACAAAGATGAATTATTTTAAAACTCTTTAAAAAAGAAGGAATCATTTTTTACTAGTAGTTGCTAACGTATCAATTTTTTTCCATTACTTCCAATATTTCTATTTTCTATTAGGAAATAATTTTATATTAGAGTGTACCTTTATTGTCTTCAGTATATTGGTCAGACAAGGCTGGATGAAGCATAATCTCTTTTCTTTTTTCATTTCACATTTTGTGTTGTCGTTGGTCACTCTGATGGATATGCCAATGCCACAGGTCCTGGAACAGGGTGTCCAAGGAGTTGCCTGCACCAGGCACTTCTTTTTCAAAACTAGCGGTAAGCTTCTGTAAGCTAAGACAGCAATATATTACTTATGCAGCAGAACAGCCCCAAAATGCTTAATTGAAAATAAAAGGGCAAATGTTTGATTACTGCTCATGAAGATGCTTTCATAGTTAAATCTAAAAATGAGGCATAAACAAAGTTATGCGAAAGCCTTAGGGCTGAGCTGCTGCTGAAGTTTGCTGGCACAGGATACTCGGATCCTAGCAAGGACTGTGAAATTGCATCTGTTGTGTGGCCCTCCAGTTTAATGGGATGAAAATGTTATGTGAAGAGAATTTTGTGGAATTATTATGAAATGTCCAGAATGGAAGAGACATTGAGAAACATTTCAGGCCAAGCATAGCTTAAAAAGGGCTGCTGAAAACATTAATGTTGGTTTCCTTATAGGTATTGTGAAGGCTTTGGGTTTTGTTTTGAGGAGTGAAATTCTCCAGTCACTTCTAGATATCACCAAAAGGCCTATTTTCTGATGGATTTGGGCTGGGTTAGATGGAGTACATTTTAAAAAAAGAAACAAAATTGCAGTGCAAAAGTTCATGGTGAAACTCTGCAAATAAAACTACCCGGAATCTGTGCGTTTAGGTAAGAGCACAGGCAGAATTACAAGGATACCTGGGAAGTAGACAGCAATTTAAAGGTCTCATTGCAGCAAGCAGATTAAAAGCCTGTCACAGATCTGCAACAAATAAAAGGAAGTTAAATGGTTGTTTATACTTGGTGTGTGTTTAGTGTGGCCTATGTACATCCCTCTGTATCTAAATTAGGTAAATAGAATTGACAAGGAAAGCCAGAAAACAAAGCAAGAGCAGTAAAGTGAAACTTAGCACTTGTTAGCCTCACTAACAGGAAAAAAAGATGTTTCAGAACAGGTATTGGAGCTTTGAGCCATTCGTGCCCTTCATGCACAAGCTGACGTGGTACTTCTGCTGCCCTGGGAAGGGGAAGGGGGAATAGCTCCAACAAAATTCCCAGGTGCTTTTCTTCAGAGGGAGACAGCCTTCTTTCGGGGGGTTTGCACATTCGTAGTTCTTCATGTTCTGTGTTGTTTGCTATTTTCAAACACCTGCTTTGGCCCAGAGCTTCAGTTTTGTTGTCTTGATGCAGCTCAGCTGATGGTAGCTCTGGGAATCTGGCTGGAATAGCCATGCCACTAGCGTGTCCTAGTTAGCTGTCCTTCTCCACCAGCTGCGTCTTGGAGAAGGAACAATTGAGTGGGTTTGTATAACCTGAATTACAGCATCCTTCAGCACGTTCAGCCACCACAGGGACAGGCTGTGGGGTCCCTGAACCAAGGCAAGCAGGAAGTGTGCTTTGCAAGCTGACTGTCTTTTCTCAGGCTTGTGTCGTGCGGTTGACTCAAATTCCTGAATAAATCCCATGAGGTGCAGCATTGCAGTCTACTCATCAAAGGAGTTGCTGAAAGTTGGTCTTCAGCTTCTGGATCCACTGAAGTGCTACAAAGTAAATGGCTGAAGGCTGTTCTCCAGGTGTCTGAAATACCCACAAACCCAATTAATATATTTCATGGGGTCAGGTGGTTTGGTTGCCATTATTTTCAATGCGGTGTTTTCTTCTGTCCCTGATCAGTTTAGCAACATTCTCTAGAAATGAAGGCTCTCTTCCTCTGAAGTCAGTTGCCTTACCGAGTGTGTTTTTATATACAGCATTAAGTATATTTCTGTAAAAAGGCTTTGATACTAGTTATAGGTATTCTATCATAATTTTGAAGTAAAGATGAGCTGCTTTTTTTCTTTTTGCTAACTTGCATAACCACTGCTAATGTGTTAGAAGTTGTCCAAACTGAATTTCAGATTTTTGTGAGCTGGTCTATTTATCTGAAGATTGACTTATTTACTCAGCCGTCTTTTATGAAGGTTTTCTGTTAAGCTGTACGATCGTTTCATTTTTGTTTTATTGATCCATGATGCTGATTCAGGCTATAATTTCCCCGTAATTCAAGTCGCCACCAAGTAAACGGCTCAGCTTTCTGGCACCCACATTAGTTGTCTGGAAGGTGAGTTTCACTATGGGAACTTGCACGGGGAAAGAGGCAGCCCCTGTGGCCAGGGGAGGGCCGGGATGGCCTCTTCTGGCAATGGTGCTTCCTTAAAGTGGCAAAGAGAACTACAGAGTTAGCAGCAGAGCAAGAGCGAGGTGAAAGGGAACATTGGCCGAGCCTGGCAGAACTGCCTGGGCAGCTGCTGTATGGCTTTGATCAGACTGAACAGAGAAGGAATTGGGGGAGGGTTGTCCTTGCAGGGACCGGGAATTTCGTGAATTGGTTAAAGCTGTAAGGCGGTCTTTGTAATTTTCTGCTTTCTGTCGAAAAGAAGAGGGCTGCAACGTGTTAATGTACGTGTGTGAAAACCAAGACTCCCTACTGCCATAAAGNAGGAGAAAGCGAGACGGCTCCCAAGCTGTGAAACGGCTGTCCGCCAGCAACATTGGCGGTCTGATCTGACGAGGAGTAAACCTCTGCAGAAAGATGGGCTGAAGGTAGCTTTGGCCAACTCCCCGGTGACAGAAGCCAAAAGGCTTTTTGCTTTTCCCATTCATCAGGTTTAGAGAAAAGAGTCTGTGACCTAAGAGTAAGAGGGGTAATTGGCGCAGACCCGTCACCCTGGCAATGGTCTCCAGCAAGAGCTGAGAGGTTGCCAGCGCGCTGCCTGCCGGAGCCGGGGACACGAACTGCAGCAAGGCTGACGTACAGAGAAGTTTACCAGCATCGCCAGGCACACCCGACAGCAGTCTGTAGTCTGTTGACTGAAGCCGCTTGCGCTGTCCAGGGCCGCAGGTGGGCTGTCCAGGCTTCTTGCTGCCCATGGCCCTGGGGCAGGGACTCGCTGCCAATCTCGGTGTGAATACAGGCGTACAGCCGATTGCACCGCTGACGCACAGGCACTTATAAAGCGGGCTGGGCTGGAAGGGCTGCCCGTTAAGGTAATGAACTCCATTGAGCTCACATCCTACAGCTACCAGATCTGGAAACAGTAAATAACAGTTACTAACACAGCAGGAGCACGCGGTTCCTGCTTAGAGTGCTAAAATGCAATCAGCCTTTACTGCATCCACAACTTTGAGTTCTTCCCAGCCCAAGCGCATCTTTTTTTATTTCTGCCCAACGATAACTACAGCCGCCTGACTTGGAATCAGCCATCAACACGTCTGCAGGGAACAGGCTTGTGCGCAGTGAGCAGGCTGCGCTAACCCACACGCAGGTGGATTTAAGGACAGTCCCTGCCCTGCTCTCAGATCTTCTGTCTGAGCAGTCCAAGTGTGAATCGGTGTAATCGCCTAGCACAGAGCCAGGCAAGTTCTCCTCCAAAACCATTCACCCGCGTGGTCCCACCCTCCTGGATTGCAAGAAGGGAACGTGGAAGAAGGACTTACGTGCACACACGCCTGTTTCATACCTAGGCTCGTCTGCCGAGTAGTCGCAGTAGAGGCCTTTGTGGGGGTCGCAGATGTCTGCTTCGTTGCAGCTCTCTCCCGACTGCTTGGCGCAGACCTTGCAGCAGCCGCAGCCGTCCTTCACCAGGCTTACCCCGGGGGTGCAGGCTGGCACAGGTGGGCATCTGCACGGCCAGTGGCAGAGCTCCTCGCGCTGGTGGACTTCACCTCTTTCCGAAGGTTTTTCTTCAGGCTTCGCTGGTGGGCTGTGGAAAAACTTACATGCAGTGGGACATTTGAGAGCCGAATGCATTGCGCATAGCTAAGATAGCATAAAACGAAGCTGGGATGGGTAAAACTCTGAAGTTGCATGAAGACCTTAACGTTTCTCATGTCACAGGATCCAAAAAGTGAGAGGCTGTGAGGTTTAGCTAGGAGACAGAAGATCGGTTTCATCAGTCACTGCCATGCGCTGAGGTGTCGTTCCACCAGTGGACATGGCCTGCTGCTTGTTTCAAATGCCATTCGTTGGTCTTTCCTTTGCCTTCAATAGAACAAAACCTGTAGTAGAGCTCAAGTAGGAAAAAAGTGTTTTAAAGTAGACGGTGGATATATTTTAGATATTCCTTCCCACAAATCTATCAAATTAATTAGCTTTTTGTTCCTCCCGCTGGTTGATAGCCAGCCACTGCCCTGTGGCCTCTTCTGGTGGCAAACACCTTCTAAACCAGTGAACTACTCTGAGTCTTACTTTGGCTCAAAAAAATTAAGTAGCTGTTTGGGAAGGAGTATTATTGTATTTGTGCTAGATGCAAAAATGGAATCTTGTGAGTAATAAGGGAGGCTAGTAGTTGCCCTGAGCTTGATAGGTCAGAGCGTATCTATTTGCATGAGCGTTCATTGAATCCAGGGCTTACAGGGCAAAGGCAAATCTCTAAAAGAGATTTGCATCAGCAGTAGGAAGTCAAGATCTAGCCAGAATTTAGTTTTCCACATTCTGTCTCAGAATTCATGACTTTGATTTTTTTTCTTTCTGTTTTTCAGAAAAGGAAGTCCTAAGTAATTCTTGATGGGTTTATTTTTCTGAGACATGGGGGAAGATTAGGTCAGCACAGAGTGAGAAAGGATTTGTTCGAGATTATAGCTATATTTTGTCCGTGTTTGTGAAGAACTACATCTAAAACATAGCAGTTCAGATCCTAGCATTAAATCTGTTTGTGCTGCCGATTTCAGCAGAACTGCAGATCGTGATGCGGTTCTTCATCGCGGGTGGCTGGGCCTGTAGTTCAGCAGGGGGCACGCACAGTGCTTGCTCACCAGGACAATGCGAGGCTGCTCGATAGGAGCAGCACTGCCCAAAAAGCAAGAGGGAAAGGCAAGATCCAGTCCCTCATCAGGTGCCGGTATCACCATCTAGCTTGCATAAAGAAGAAAAAAATACAGATTTTTTCTGGGCCCACGCAGGCACACCGATCCATTTCTCTCTGTTCCTCCAAGCTGCAGGGCTCTGCTGGGGTCGAAACAACCTCTGGCAGAGACGCTACAGGAAAGCTGGGGAAGGGGTGGTCCAGCTGGCTTGCCTTTCAGCTCAACTTTCAAACTGGAAGTATCTGCAGAATTCAGCATTTCATATGTCATATCACATGACAGCTCTTGCAGCATAATTAAGCTGGCCTAACCATATGCAGCAGTAAATGACCTTTTAAAAGGCTTTTTTCTACCACTGATTTCCATTTTTCATGGTCATTTACAACTATACTTAGAGTATCTTAATCCACAGCTACTAATGAAGTTCCAAAGTAGTAGCTTTCAAGTTCTTTTGGCTGAATGATTTTTAAGATATATATTAATTCACAGAAGCAATTCATATAATAAATGAATATTAAAGAATGTCATGTGGTATTCTGTGTAGCATGCAGAAGATAGTTTCCTAAATGTGTTGTTTTATTAATCATTTGCTGATAAAGGATTTCTTCTAATCCTTTTTACCTAAATGCAGCAATAACATGGAAATGGTGAAATTAAGTATACTTTTTTAAAGCAGCTAAGCATTTCCTATAAACCACAATTTTAAGTTGATGAACATGTGCAATGGAGTGCAAAGCTTCTTAAAAGGCTTGTTCTGGAAACAAGACACGCAGGTGTTCCTGTGTATTTAGAAGTGCTCAAGACTGTATGGTTGCTTTAGGAAATACTTTTGTGCTGCTTTTTTTTCTTTTTAAGCAGAGTGTTACTGTTAAGAATTTGGACGCATGCCAGCTATATGAGGTTATGTGGCTTAAATCAGAAATCGCATTTCAAAATGGGTCTGTGTCACAGGAAATAACCTGTGTACTTTGACCAGTAACGTTTAATTTGTATGACAAATTAAAATGTGGTTTAAACCTACAGAATTCTATCTGAGCAAGTGATTTTTCTCTCCTTTTTTTTAATGGAAAGATGTCAGCTGAAAGGTAGGAGACTACAAGTTTTCCAATATCAAAAACACCATCAGGCAAATATCTTACAGTTTTAACTGTGGAATCACTGAGAAGCTTGGTATACCTAAAAAATCTTCAAAAATCTGTTAAGTTACAAGGAAAATTTAAAGTTTGCCTGTAAAGTTTCGAGGCCGAATATTTTCTAATCTTTGCTTCCCAAAGTTTCTATACCAACGCTATCCACATCACACAACCCACTGCATACTTTTCCTGATCCTATGGGCAGATCAGAAAATGAGACCATTGTACAGCAGCACTTCATGTGTTGTTGTTTGTTTTCTTACGTTTTAAAGACTGGCTAAGGTCTGTATGGCGTAAATAAGCAAATAGCAGAAGTAGGCAATGTATTATTGCTGAAGTTCAGTTATCTTAGTCTGGTTTTAAACATGCAGAAAGTTAGCAGAGGACAACAGCCATTTGAAAATTCTCCATTTGACATTCATCTTGATCGTAAAGGAAAAATACACTGTGTACACATAAAGCATATTTTCAAAATTAGGTAAAGAAATAATGAAATTGGCCTTTGACACAAATACCTTCAGCAAAAGCTATCACTTAAAATTTTCTCGTGAGAGACAAAGTATAACACAGCCCAGGTGGCTTTCTCATTTGTAAAACTAGCCTGAAGTCAGACCACTGTGTATATATACATATATATATATATATGGAATATGAGCATGGACAAGATGTTTACTTTCTTACTGCATCAGATAACCATTTGTGCTTATATATTATAAAAAAAAGCAAGGTCACTGACAATTTAAGCTTCCCTAACACTTTTTCTTCCACCAAATCATATTAAAGTACAGATTAGAGAGAAAAAAACACCAAAATCAAGACTGATGCAGTAAATAAGCTGCAAGTGAAATTTACTCAGGAGTAGGGAATGGCTGCTTATTCTTCAGGAGGAATTTGCTTCTCTGAAATTTATTTTGTCATTAAACAAATAAAAGCTTCAAACCAGGACAGGGTGAGGAAGGGAGAAATCTTTTTCTTCTTTTTAATGAGCTTACCTGTTGCGTACAAGGGATGATGAAGATGGTGGGAAAAAGGAGCCACCGCATGTTCCTGCACATTCAGAAGTGAAGCTGGGAGATAGGGAGCAGGCTGAGCTGTGTCAGAGGAAGCACTGAACACAAAGCTCTCCTCTGTCTCCCTTGCCAACCCTGCTCTCCCCAGCACATGCACGAACACATACGCACATTCACACTTGAAATTCTCCACTTCATACAGAACCAGCTTCACACTGAAATTTCTAACTGATCTTCTTTTTTCTGCCCAGTGCTAGAATATAGATTTTCACACCCTGCTTGATCCCATCCAGCTGCTTCAGCAGATTCTGCCTGATTTAATTGAGGTCAGGTGGGGTGACATCTGATTCTTAAAATCTTGCTGCTGGAAATGTAGTGTTATTTTTAACTTGTCTTTAAAACCGTATTACAGGAATTTCTGAAATCTGAAGGGCAGTGCCCCAGATACATGTATTTTTTGAGATGGAGAAAGCAGAGTTTCTTCAAATTTCTAACGCATTGTGCCTAGCAGAATCATAGCGTAAAAATTAACACCATCTCTACATGCTCTCTAAATAGGGAAAGAGATGCTACAGTGTGTTATAATGCTAGTACATATTCTGCGCTGCTTCTTTCCCTGGAAAGGAGGAAACCCAATGAGGAAACCTAAACTGTACTTTTCCCTGAAGTACACAGCTTGTCTTACTGCCATGCCGCCCTGCTTAAATATAAGATCATTCAAATCTCCAAATTTGCTCCTCCCTAATACTACCAAGGTGATGTGCCTGATTTTTGGGCTGATGAGCAAGGGTCTCTAGGATAAGATAAAAGCTCCAGCCCTGCAACAGCGATGTTGTTAGTGCCCTGGTGAACGCTCCTCCGTCAAGTGGGTCCTCGCTCAGTCACCTCCGGTGAGGTTCAAGTGCTGCTGGGAGAGGCTGCCAAAGCCCACGCTCACGCAGCCGCTGCGTGTGGACAGACAGTGGTGGGGGTATCAAATCAAATCCTCTCCAAGCAATTTATGTTTTGCCTCCTGACTCGGAGCACCACAGCATGACCTCTGCAGTTACAAATGAACCCTGAACCGCCCTTCCAAACTCTCGAGCAATCAGCTGTAAATCACTGAAAAGCTGCTCTTCTTTAGCATGACCACTTTGCCACGTAATTCAACATGAAGTCCAAACAGTATCTGGGTACCAAGTGGATGCTGCAGATCGCTTCAGTGGTGTTACTCTGAGTGTGTGACAGTGCAGACCAGGTCTGACTCAAGCCTTGTGTTTCCCACTAAAAGTTTATGAACATAGCACCTAGGTTTCTCAAAAATCTCTTCTGTATACTTTCAAAACACAGCTTGTTTCATAGGGTCAGAGAAGAGTTGAGGTTGGAAGAGACCCAGGAGGTCTCCAGTCCAGCCCCTGCTCAAGCAGGGTCAGCTCTGAGATCAGACTGGGTTACTCAGGGCTCTGTCTGGTTGGGTCTGGAAAACCTCCAAGGGTGGAGACTGCCAAACCTCTCCTGGCAGCCTTTCGGGGTCATGATAATGAGCAATGCAGGCTGCCTGAGGAGATCCCAGGTGCAGTCTTCTCCTGCAGACCCCAAGACACCCCTTTCACTCTCCCACCTGGAAGAGGTGAGGAGGGTCAGAGGACTAGCGCACCTGTTCTTCTCCTCCTAGGGCTGCAGGGGAGCACACAGAGTTCATATGAAATGTGTTGTTTCTCTTTGCATCACAGAAATAAAGCAGCTGGCCAGTGCAGGGCTGGGAATGCTCTGTGTGAGCTGGCAACAACTGATCTGCTGTGGATGACGGTCCCCAGTCTTGGGAAACAGGAGGGAGCTGTTCCTATAGGATTATCGATTTGTTATATGTGGTGGATTTTGTTGGAATCACCTGGGGAGCACAATACCTTCAGGACCGGAGAGTGAGACTTTGAAACTGGGGTTTGAGTATAATGAAGCTGATTGATAGAAACTGTTTGGTTTGGGAGGGGTGGGAGGAATGTTCCTCCCTGAGGAAGACATTCTGGTGGTATGACATACTAAAATGTGATTTTAGGTGGCTGGATGGTTGCCCACGTGCGTACAAAGCAACCGGCATGCTTCTCCAGCCCGGGAAGGGCCTGCTGCTAGGAGCAGCTCTCCTGCTAGCAGGAGTCACCTCTCCAAAGCAATGATGGGCCTTCATTGCCTCTCCCTAACAAATGCATGAACTGAGGCTGTCTGGAGCTTGCAGTACCTGCACTGCTGAACCCTGAGTGTATTTAATAAGGAGCCTTAAGACCACAAAGAAGCAACACTAACTCCTTTGCATAAATAATACGCCAATACTTTGGCTTAGTATTAGAGCCTGTGTCTCTGCTAGTATTGCCTGTGATTTAAATAAATGGAGGCTGTGTGCCCTTTTTCTCTCCTGTGGATCTTCAGTGATCCCCCACAACTTAAAAACTGATGTTCTTAATGCCATGTCCAGACTCAGCAATAGTTTGTCTGTATGCATCCCTCTTGCCAAATCCCCCTTGCAGATTTGATTACATAAAGCATCATTCATTTCCTGAACTAAACCTGCTCCGTTATCTGGTGCCATTCTAATACTATCCTGAACAGAAATGTAATTTGGTTGGATATTCAGTGATCTCTACATACTGCACACATTGGTGCCAAAAAATCATCTTCCTGTCTGCGAAATATGCTGTGTAAATCCATTGTCTTAGGAGATGGAAAAGTGCGGGATATAAACCTATAAATTAATATAACCATGCATTCTAACAGGATAGCCTGTCTTAGACAAAATGCCAGAAGTATTCATTATTGATATTTGTTATGGGCCAGGATTTTCAGTACTCCCTACTGAGCGTGGTGAAGTTATTGTTACAAAACCCAGGAAAGCCAGGGGTGGGTTCAGACATTCCTAATAACTGGATGCAAGTCCCAGACACACACCAGAGCTGCGGCCTCCCCTTTTGGCAGGAAGGTTCTAACCTGTTGTCCTGTTCTGTCGCTCTGTGCATGGATGTTACAAAGAGACTCCTCTGTTTCAGTCAGTCAAACCTACTGTCTGCGTGTCTTTGCTCAAAAAAATAAACAGACAACTAAAAAGAAACAGGCACATTATATGACAACGTACTGCCCTGGGCTGACCCTGTCTCTCACGCTGTTTGCTCACTCGGGCTTTGCAAAGAAGCTGCCTTCTTCAAAACAACCGTGCTCCAAAAACACCAGTGGACTTCACCAGAGGTACGCTTGCCTTTGAAGGCAGCTTGGCTGCACCGAGATGTACGCAGCTCCCCAGTGGGAGCAGCGGAGTTTGTTCCTGGGCAGCATGGTGTGCCCCAGGTCCTGGGCTTAGCCGTGCTCAAACAGGCAGTGGAGTTCCCAGCTGGGTCACTGAGGCCGGGCGCTGTGGTGGTCTTTGCAGAGCAGCCACCCGTCCATCACCGACGAGCTCTTACGAGATGCCTCCCTTCTCAGCTGGTCAGCTGCTCAACTTTTGTAAATTTGGGCCACTTTTTCTTCTCTTCAAATTGTGTTTCAGACAAGAGTTGCACTCGAAAAGGCTCTGTAGCTCTCCTCCTGGAGCACCACCAATAACAGCATGTTTCTCAAGGCAGCTGAGAAACAAACTTCTCCTGAGATGATGAAGATATTGCCAATGGGACAGAAATTCATCCTCTCCTTCATACCCACTGCAGCAAGACCGTGTTTGGCACTGAGATCACTGTCAGAGGGGTAGAAATGCTTCGTACAAGGGCAGCTATAATACATTGCCCACAGCGTGCCGCTGTTTCTGTATTTCAGCTGTTGTCTACTTCCAAACCAATATATAAATCTTCTCAGAGCCATAACACGCTACCTGATTTATGAAGATATTTACACGGTGATTTAAGATGTCTAGGTCTCATTTTCAAAACTGACTTATGCAGGTAGTTGTCTGTATCCTATTTTCTTCTAATGGGCCTTAAACACAGAAAATATGCCATAAAGTGCCTGTATTCCTAAGGACACAACTCTGAAATGTTTCGTCTTTCCATGACCGTCAACCATGTGAAACGAGAAACTCTCAGAATTGTTTAAGCTGATAATTTGTCAACAAAGAGAGGCTGAGCTTTCATTTTTCTTGTTAGCAGACCATTTTAAAATATCTGTACATGTAGAACAAGACCAGCCTGCGTTCAGCCCAGCTCTGTAGGGCAGACTCTGTGCAATCAATCCAGAGAGGCAGAGACTATAAAATAGAGGCCAGGAAGAGCGAAGGCAGAGACAGGAATGAAAATGAAGACAAATTGGGGACCCACCAAGCGAGGCAAAGAAGTGTAACCGCGCTGAGCTAACCTATTACACTCTGGAATTGGCCAGTTCTGTGTACAGTGCAGCGGCTCTGCTTTCTCTTTTTAATTTGATGCTGAATTCACTGTGACAGAATAAACTCAGATCAGCCCAAATTGTATTTGCGAAGCAGCTTTCCTGCCCGTAGCCCGGCTCTGTGGGCAGCCCGACGCCGGCAGCTCCAGCCCCAGCTACCTTTCTGCCCCCACGGCTGGCCGGCGCTTGGCAGAGCCGGGAGCCAGCTGCTCCTCGGGGAGAAGCGCCGTCAGGATAAATATTTGAGCACGGCGGCTAATCCTGCGTGTCAGGAGACATGCGAACTTCCACCGAGGCTTGTACGGTTCTCAAAGGGTTTCCATTGTCAGTTATGCGAGGAAATAGTAAAGCAGATTCCCAAACTCCTGGGCTATTTACACTTGTAGCTTGTGTGCCAGCTAAAAAATATTCCCGATGGAAATGAAAATAAGGTCCCAGCCAATGTCCTACCCAAACCTTCCTTGAGGGGAGGGCACGGGAGAGACACAGAAAAAGAGTTCTATATTTTCCCAAACCACCAGTTGGGGATTTTTTTTTTAATTTTATTCCCAGTACATACTTATTAACCTTTTAAAAGAACATCCCGCCTAAATATTGGTGTATTCCTACTGCTATCTCCAGATTTATTTTGGCACAAAGTCATCTGAAAGACAAACTCAGCTCTTCAGTCTACAAGGAAAGTATATGATGCTCTCTGCAGACCCAGAGACCCCCATAAGTTGTAGGGCACTGGCTGGATCTGGTGCCCATTTTGCATGGCAAGTGTCCCAGGGGGTGAGAAACCCCCAGCGAGGGGAAGGAAGGCTGCACCTGCCCCTCTCCTTTCCACTGGTGCAGTCACCTCCACTTCTTTCCCCTCGTGTATGAAGAAGGTCTCCTCCCATGTACAAGGAATCTGCTCCGAGTTTCAGGGCTGAAAGGATTTGCCCTTTCATTGGATTGGTCCACTAAAAACAGCAGAAGCTGGGAAACTGGTGGTGGAGAGTCCAAAGAGCAGATGCTGGGTAGGCACATCAGATCTGGGTAAGGTCCAGGGTCCACAAAGACGGTCGCAGCCTGTCTTCACTCTTATAAGGGAAGACTTCAGAAAGGGCATAAAAGAGTTCTTGTTCCAGACTCAGGCTGTGTCTTTCAGACTCTAAAAAGTAATCAAGTATCCAAGAGAAAAAATCCATACCTCTTTATTTGCAATGGTATGGAGAATTTATTTTTCTACTTAAGAATCTCACCTCAGCCTATGTGTGTGAAAGAGTGCAAAACCTATAAGAAACTCATTTTAAACAGACATGTTGTTTGGTTTCTTTTCAGTTTCCTCTAAAGAAAAAGCATCAAAATCTACAAAATGTCCAAGTAAAACCCCATATCAACTCTCCAGAGGGTTTGCAAGCTTGCCTAGCTTGGAAGAAAACATTGCCAAGTTGTGTTGGGTTGACCACCCCAGCAATTCGGTTGCATAGTTACACTTCGTTTTTCATGCCTACAGCAGAATTCCCTGTAAATCATCAAGAGAAAAGAAAAGAACCATATCTGTTGCACAGCTGTGTCCATTTACTTCATCCCAATGCTTCTGTCCAAGTAACGTGTCCACCACCACCAGGCTGAAGTAAGGAGAAGAGATGTCAGGCAAGGGCTGGCTGGTGGGCTACCCAAACCTCATTTGCCATGTGGGTGGAAGAGGGGAAAAGAAAAACAGAAGCAGAAAGGGGTTAAGGCAGAAGTCTCCTAGCGAACAACTGTCCCTGACTCAGTCATGTTCGATCAGGAAAAACCCACGGGAGAGCTCAAACATAAACAAGTGAATAATGTGTCCAAGATCCAAGGCTCTCAGTACTGTTCTGCAGAAAGGATTATTTCATTTGCATTTCCTATAAATGAGTCATGACCTATTGACAGCTACAAAAGTTTCCAGATTGCTTCTATGAAAATCGGGCCACGGAGATGTCACCTTACTTTTTTTTTTTTGCTGCTTAAAATTCTGGTTCCCCATGGGGTGGGAACCGTGGTGCTGACTGCTGGTGGGATGATGCAGTGGCAGAAGGCAAAACAAGGGAAATTTAAATGGGAAAGGGGAGCAAACAGAGGGTTTAGTGCTGCTGGAGCCAGACCTGCCACAGGGCCGGCTTTAGAGCTGGTGTCCCCTCATCACTGCTCTGGTCTCCTGCCCAGCTAGGGCTGAGGGGCGCAGGCGCTGCACCTAACTCCTTGCCTTGCCTCTCCTGCTGACCAGTCGCCAGAGGTACCTGGGCAGATATTCACGAGGCCTCTGGATAAACCAAGCATGGCCCCACACTGCAAAGCTAAGAAGACATTAGGAAAAGAAAAGAAAACATTTCCAACGAAATTAAAAGCAAGAAAGAGATTAGGGTTTTCTTTTGTATATCCTCAATAATGCACGGATCCCTTGATCCTTGTTTTCTGAAATCTCTTGCAGACTGCCTTAAATTCACTGGAGAAGTCTTGCATTAGGTACAGCCCTGCCATCTGTTGGACTTTTTTTTAAATTAAATGATTGTTTTAATATAAGAAAAAAAATGACAGCTATTGCTTGGGTTTTTATTTCAGTCAAATATGTGTTTGCTTTCCTAAAGGAGTTCAGAAACCAGCAGTGACCCTGACATTTCCTGGGGAGTACAGTGCATCTGGGGCCTGATCCAGACAGCCTGCGCGCAAGGCTGCGATCCTGCCCTAGACTGCATCTCGCCAAAGGTGCAAACCGGCTTCAGCGATGGCAACATCCTGCTTCTGTGGGTATTTTCCCGTATGAAAAGGAAAAGGTTCCTTTTAAGGGAAAAAGGTTGGTTTTTTTCATCTATGACTAACAGATCACCTGTCATGCACGTTTGTCTAGGATCCACAGAGACTTTCAGGGGAAGAAGACCAGGGTACTAAAAGACCCTTTAACCTAATAAAGATAGGGATAAAAAGACCCAGTGACGGGCATCTCAAGCCAGACAAATTCTTATTAGACACAAATATTTAGCAGAGGATGAACTATAACCCAACATATGGAGAGAAGTGGTAGGTCTCTGCCTTTTTGGGATGAGATTCCCCTAGATATCCTCCAACAGGGACAGCTACATGTCAGCTAGGAATCCTTTCTGAGACCAACAGGCCCTTCCGTGGTGCAATTAATTTCTTCAGATGGACACTTCATCCTCAGGAGGAGATGAATCACATCCTTGAAGTACCTCTGTACCTTTTTCTCTCTGGTGACCATGCAGGGAGCTTGGGACAACATCTGGTCAGAGAAGTGTGCTTTTTGTGTCTAGGCATCTCTCTGGCAGAACCACTTGGACAAAACACAAATAAATGATGTCCAAAGCTAAGGTGAACAGGTGCAGTGTAAAATTTGATGCTTAGACATACTCAGGTGATTTCACAGTCCTTTCTGGCCTTGCTCTCGGTGTTTCTGGGGCTGGCACCCCAGCAGAGCCATGGACATGGTGCAGCCTGCCATGGGGTTGGCCCAGGCAGTTGGGACCAGCCCATGTTCTGGATGACCTTGAAAAGTGCTTTTGGTTCCTTGCTCCATGTGAGGGGCTATGGGAGGGGATGCCCCTTTGGCAGTGCTCACTATCAAGTCACAGGAGAAATCAGCCGCAGTCACCCAGCAAGCACTCGTTCTGCAGCTGTGCCCAGCACAACACCCACCACCAGCTCCTTCCTTTCAACATGAAGAGGGCTTCAGTGAAAAAAATGAAAAAAAAATAGACTTACCAGAGGGCATCTGAGCATGGAGGATGTTTATTGCCATCATTCTGATTCAAGCCTCTGATGATTTTGAATATGCTCACATTACTCAGTCGCTCTGAACAGAAGAAACGAGCGCTCTGGCCTCTGTTTTCATACGCTTAAGCTACATTCAACAGAGAAGAAGCCCCAAGTGGTTTTTGTTGAGGGACCCAGGTAAGGTTAGTTAAACTGGCAACTTGATCTTTTTTCTTACGAAAATATGAAAGGCAGGGTTTAGCTTATTCAAGATGCTGTTGCAGCTGCAGACAATGGCAGGAGACACTCCCTGAAGTATGCTGTTGGAAGTAGGGTTTTTAGAACTGCTGGTGTATTCCCAGCGGGGAGCTTGCACTGTTCTTCCAATAGTCTTGTCCAATTTCACACTGTAAATCTTGCTGCTGTGTCAAAACACAGGCAAATTTCCTCTCTGAAAGCCAGCAGGCAGCTAAAGGAAACCACTGCAGATAATGCCGTAGATTTTCTATACTATGACAGAAACAACATCAAAAAGCTCATATCTAGTCTGCACTTGAGAGGTTTTCCCACCCCCCAGAAGTTATTGCCTGCAACAGATTCACTCAAAACCTCTCAGAGAACTTGGTCCTGCCCTGACTGCAGCTGGACCCTGACAAAATTAATGGAGAACCCAGACAAAAACGCTTCCCTGAGTCATGTATCTGATTCAAGGCAAGGTTGCAGTGTGCTGGGAGACAGCCTGGGGCGAACACGTATGGATGAGCGACTTTGCCTGACGCCCAGCCTGAGTTATGGCAGTGGCGAGAAGGTGACACTAAGTGAACCACAGAACGCGCACTCCAGACCTTCGCCGTGGGCAAGTGCACTCTCACAGACGTAGCCCAGAGGGTGTAACTACAGTGATATGGAGGGGTAAAGCTCAACTGTCAATTAAAATCTCAGCAAGGTCTCACTTAGCATCCACGTTGCTCATACACATGTATGGCAGCCTGAACTTTGCCCAGCCATGGAGGAGGCTGGAGGACAAAAAGACACATCAGTTCTGGCAGGGTGGCCACGCGATCTAAATTAAGTGGGTCACATACAGATCGTAACACCTCAGCTCCATGCACAACCCACACGTTCTTCAGGCACCTCCAAAGCACTGGACCAACCTGGACTTTTCCTAGGTGATGCTGGGCCTCCAGCCACTCGCACTCTCCCAGACACAGTTTGGTCAGCACAGGTCTGGCACCCTTCGCAGTACTTAGGATGGAGACACTCATCCAGTATTGGGGGTAAGCGAATTTAGTAGCACAGACATGAGCTGTGCTGTGCCTGCTGCCCTTGGGGACAGGTAATGGGCTCTGGTCTGTTTTACTGTAGTGGAGAGACAGCCTCTGGGTCTAAAACATACCCGATTACTTTTCCATGTACCTTCTGCTAACAGAATCTAGAGTAGAGTCTTCTTCTATCCATTAAATTGGGAAACTACTATCATTAAAAACCACTTTATTCAATCAGTTTTATAGTCCTCTAGCAGTTGCCAACTTTTGTCTTCAAGTGCACAATGAAAGTGTGTCTACGTGACTGTCAGCCCTTTGTAGGTCTCATGGAAATGCCAAGTACACCTTTAAAATGTCTAGCTGGGGTCCTGCAAACAGAGTTGCCATGGCAGCGTGGAAATCTAGCCCGGCAGGACATCTTTGCTTGCCTTTCCAAAGGTGACAAACCGTTCTGAGCATCTACTGGCTACTTCTTTAGAACAAACTGGGCTTAAATAAAACCTCACTTGCCCCACTCTCTTAAAGCATCAACCTGAGACCCAGAATTACTAGTCACCTAAGAAAAGGGGTAAGTTTGTGGCATGAGAGGCTTGTTGGGATCAGAAACCTGTTTAAGCCTGATGTCAAATCAGGGCGAGCCCCCAGCTATGGGTGCTCAGCCACTTTGCTGCCGGTGGCTGGAGCAGCTCTCAGCACAGCGGTGCTGCGGTTCTCCCCTTGCCTTCTGCAGATGGCTGTTGTGCTAGTAATTACTGCTATTGAAGCTACCTGGCTTTGTTCTCCTTCATTACTTTCCTTCTGACAGGAGAAATTACTGCACTTGGAAAGTAAACAGCTTTTGTTGCGGTTCTCCTGAATATCAGTGCTGCTATAAAACATTTAGAAAAAACACACGCAAGGCAGGAAAATAAACAATACTGAGCACTGGTTGTTAGTGTTTTCACCATGCTGCAGGAGTGCCTAGTGTTTGACTGGAATTAGAAAGACAGCTGAAAGTGTGTGCCCTCCAGGACCTCTGGCCTCAGTTCTTCAAAGACTTCAGGGCGAGCTTTCATCTGCCTAGAGCAGTTGTGCAGAGGGGCTGTTTGGTGGTTTGTGGCTAATGGAGCCTGACCTGATGAGCACAGAAGATTGGAGAAAACTAGTAAGAGTAGCAGAGGAGTTCTATCCTGAGTGGATAAAATTGAAGCTGAGGCACTCAGCAACATCAAAAGCCATTTATGACCAGTAACTTCTGTCCCTATGAGAGAAGAACGCAGGAACTCGTCTTCAATGCCCAGGTGAATTGAGTCCCGTCAAGACCTGATGATTCAGAAGGATGCAAACATCCCCAGCTCCGTCAAGGGACCTGGGGTCGTTTAGCCTGAAGAAGAGAAGGCTGAGAGGGGACCTTATAAATGCTTATGAATATCTGAAGGGTGGGTGTCAGGAGGATGGGGCCAAACTCTTTTCAGCGGTGCCCAGCAACAGGACAAGGGGCAACAGGCACAAATCGAAGCATAGGAAGTTCCATCTGAACATGAGGAAAAACTTCTACCCTCTGAGGGTGACGGAGCACTGCACCAGGCTGCCCAGGGAGGTTGTGGAGTCTCCCTCTCTGGAGATATTCAAGACCCGCCTGGACAAGGTCCTGTGCAGCCTGCTGTAGGTGACCCTG
>Ga0065711_1005503_pt1 | contig 34521 bp, 21 predicted proteins | sample Hoacrofraction12_FD_59098 | JGI IMG/M metagenome (GOLD analysis project Ga0065711, IMG submission 59098) | Hoatzin crop microbial communities from Cojedes, Venezuela - Epithelial fraction 12 v2 (version 2) | ecosystem: Host-associated > Birds > Digestive system > Esophagus > Crop | place... | reverse complement strand
ACACGGTCCTGTGCAGCCTGCTCTGGGTGACCCTGCTTCGGCAGGGGGGTTGGACTGGATGACCCCCAGAGGTCCCTTCCAATCCCTACCATTCTGTGATTCTGTGCAGTCTCCTGGAGGTCTTGCCGTATCTGTCAGTCCCAACTAGAGATCTCTGGGAGATCCTAGCACCTCGCAAAGAGTGGCAGGTGCTGATCATTGGGCTACGGAACTGAGCTTCCAAAAAAGCAGTTGGTCTGGAAGAACAGCCAGGTATTAAAACAGACTGGGGGGGTAACCAAGCTGGCATGACCTTACGTCCCTACTAGCCTTCTTCTAGGAAGACACGGGATAATTTAAACAAATGAAGATATCAAAGAAAATTGGTGGCATTTATTGGGCTCTGCAAGGACTCTAAAAGCAAGCCACACCTCTACAGATATTAAAATTATTTTGAATAAGCTATTTTAGACCATACACTCTGAAGAACAATCCTGCGGGGGAGCAAGGTATGAACTCAACACTTGCCATGAGGTTTCCAACTTTCAGGATCCGGTGAAACACCAACACAGTTGAAATCAAATCGTGCCAGAACCAACGCTAACCTCTTCTGGCTTCCTGAGCTACAGAGTCTCCATCAACCAGAATCAGACTTGTGAAGTTAGAGTGAGTGGTTGTATGAGCACATATCGCACTACGCATGAGTCGCAACAGGGTGCATCATGTACACAAGTCATCTAGACCTGTTCACAAACATTATGCATTATTTATTTATTATGCGTTTTTTATTATTATGCATTATTTATTGCAAAGAGAGACATCTGTGTAAAAATCTGGGTTCCAATACTTCCATTAATTTCTAAAGAATCTAAGTAAATTTTAAGAGTCTTCTGACTAGCCTTCTGCACTATACATTTTTATCGAAATAACCTCCTGGAGAACTCTTTACTGAAGAATCTAGAATATTCTTAAATAACACGAACAAGCACGGTTCCAAAAGTACTACTGACAAAGAGTAAAAATTGATTTTAGGGTATTTTACAGGCAAAAAGACCATGAACTTGGACAACTCGGTATCATTATGTATAAATTGAAATTTCTGGCTGTGTATAAAAATAATGTTTTTTGTCTCCTAATGTCAGTTCTCCAAACTGATAGATGAAAAGAAATCTTCATCCATCTGAGCACCGTGAGACTGGCTGGATGAGGAAGAATTTTGTCATACCCTGTGCAAAATCACTATGCTCTTGAAAACGTATTATAATGGCATCTTAAGGCAAGGAATACAACCACTGAAATGAGAAAGGAATCAGAAATGTAAACATTTTAGTATTCAGAGTGTCTTTGATAGCTTCCTCCACTTCGTATTTCTTGTAACCCAAAACATCAAGAGACAAGAGAGATGAGAATTCAGCTGTTTATAATCACGAGCAGCAAGATTTTGGAGATCTGCTTTTCTTCTCCCTGGTTTCAGTACATGCTGCTGCAGAAATCAGCAAGTGAAGCAAGCCAATCCTGCTGAGGCACGGGCCTTAGAGTGAAATGCAAAACCAAGTCTCAAACGCACTCCTTCTTAGCACGTAGCACACGCAAGCTCAACACTTTAACCAACAGGTTAAACATCTGAACCAACAAGTCTCCAACAGCTGGGATGCAGATCAGCACTGACAAGTTATAAAAACTCTTCCTAGGCAAATCCAGAAAACATCTTCTCTCCTGTAAGCAGCTGCAAAAGTTGCTATGGGGAACCCATGAAAGTGTGCATGAAAGGAAGGACTCCACCTGACTTGGCCTGGGAGAAGCAGCCAAGAGGGATCTTCTCTCAAGAATGTCTGAGAGTCTCTAACATAAACTAGAAGGGGCATCAATAAAAGCTTTAATGTCCCCTCCCTCTAGCTAGTGGCAGGACTTGATTATTCGAGTTAATGTGTACGTGAGAAAGCTGAAATGCAGCCAGGTTGTCACAGGAGCATCTTCAATTCATGAACAGAAAAAAAAAATAAAGGTATGACTTGGATCTATGTATCTGTAAGTCAACGTGGAACCTAAAGTTTTCATTAAAAAACCCTGTGACACAACGCTTTGCGTAAGAACGTAGCTGAGCAGCTGAATCGATTTCAGTGAGACTCCTGAAAGCCAGAGAACTGAAAGAGCACGACAGCATCGCCAGTTCAAAAAGCACGATAATGACAGTGGTTTGAAGAATCTACCAAGTGTGTTGTGTCCACAGTGAGACAGTTGGCTTTCTTCTCTTTGCCAAGACGACAGACAAGACGTACTGTGAGTTTACAGAAACACTGAAATATTTCTGTGCCCCAACCAACCAACCATTTCTGTGTGATCTGTGAACCTCCTTAAACTTTTACACCAAGCTGTAATAAGGACTATCATTTCTTCTAGCACTGTAACTCTTCAGCCTTTTCACCTTACAATTTGTTAAAATATACCATTAAGCTGAAAGACTTCAATACTCAACTATTGTATCATGAAATCTTTTATAACCCAAGCTCATTTCTTTTTTTAAAAGATTTTAAACCAAAAAATCCATCTTAGGATAATACAACAGCAAACATGAGGTTCATTCGGTATGAGGATCAGATTGCAAAATAGTTCTTAAACATCTGTTTCAGACACTGAAAGGTGCTGTAACATCGATCCTATGCTCTCCTGTGACCGATAAAAGATTGTATTTTATGCAACACTGGTGATTTCAAGAAAGCAAGACAGACTGGAGAAAGCCTGCATCCCATGTAATGTTTGCCAGCAGAATATTTACCAAATAGGTTCAAAAATATTGTTCACTAGTAATGAGTTTCCCACCACAAAGCAGGACAGCAGACACAGCTCCTTCACGTTCCATACTCCGGCGCAGATGGAGGCTGTGTGTAAGCTGAGCTCGCTCATAAAAATAGCCAACAGTTCCATTCCCAAAGCTGCAAACTCACTAGAATTGGCAAGCCGTGGATAATTTTACCAGACCCGCTCTGAGCAGAAGTAGCGATGTTGGGAATGGCCGGTACCTGCTCTGTCACTGTCATTACTGCTGCTGCGACAGCAATAACAAGCAGGAGATTTGAAGGAAACCCAGATTGAGCTCCGCTCTTCCCAGCACCGCATCGCTACACCCCACGTGGTATTACCGCACCCGCTGCAGATCTAAGCCCGCTCAATCGCCTGCTTTAAAAGGGTCTCGCCTTCTGGTGAAATTTGCCTTTTAAGATGCAATTCATCCAAAGTTTTGTTTAATAATGCATACAGATGTTATTAAATTTTGCAAAGTACTCAATGTATATCCTAAAAGGTATAAATGACGCAGACTGTGTTTCATGTCCCTCATTTTCAGGTCTGAAAACTGCAGATAGGAATGTTCCAGATACGAAGGACGCTGTTCATGAATGCAGCAGACCGGTTTGTGTTTAGCCTTCGGTAATGGCAGGGGTGGACACAAAGTTTCACTCAAAGCTGTAATTCAGCTGACCCACTGCACTAGAGCAACTGCATAATCTTGAAAATTTGGCAAAATTTAACAGAATCCAAGGCAACCAGACTGAAAAAGCACCTTAATCTGGACAACCAGTGTGAGAAAGTCAGGACTTAACCGTGGTTACAGCAGGAACACACAGCTGACAGTATTACTAACACACGCAGCTGAACCAGTGCTGAACGCCATTGAACTGCTGGTACAGCAAAGCCAGATTTGCGTTCAGGCACCTGAACCCCAGCTTAACACAAAGTTATTTGCTTATCCTTTCCCATTATTGGACTTCTCCTCCCTTCTTACAAGCTCTCCCAGCACTGCGCCACCAATACTCAGTGGGAAGTTAAAACTGGCCTCCCCAGCTCCCAGTCTCGTCGCTGCTTTCCTCCCCAGTCCCCAGTTATTTTAACGCTTGTGCCGTCACTGCCACCCCTCCCTCTGCACAGCAGCTTGCTGTGAACGCAACCGAACAGCAGTACCTGCGTTCCGCACGCTCCTTCTTTTTCAAGACAACATCCAGATCCTGTAATTGTTCTTCTAATTTCTCACAGAGTAATTTCTAAGGGAACGAAACACAGTATTAGTTTCTTTCATAGCCAACTATTTTCACGTCGAACAAGTGTTCAGACACTTCATTCACTATTCCTATATTTGTCTGGAAGAATTTGCCTCACTACACCGGCGGCTCGTCGTCGACGAACAGGGCTTTACAGCAAAGGCTATCTCCAAGGATGATCTTTACGCTGTTGCAAATCTGTCGGCTTTCAAAAAATCACCGAACAGCAACAGAGCAAGGAGCTGCTCTAATCGCAAGCTGCGATCCCAAATTGTGCAAGGAAAACATTCTTATGTGTTCAAGATCATCACTACTTAAAAACACTCCTCAGGAGACAACTAAAAATTGACCCCCAACACAGCCGCCTCGTACCACGGCCAGTTTTTTGCAGGGCAGCAGCCCTTTTGGCGAATAATTTTTCTAAGAGCAAGGAAGGGGGTTGGGATGGGGCAGGTTATTCTGAAAATGTGCATAAACGGTTCCCCGTTCATTTAACAAGAATGGCATCACACGCCCTCCAGCTTATCCTCCCAGGCACCATCCCTGCAGATCTTGCTGGTTTAAGACGTACATTAAATGAAACTGGACACATGAACTGATTTTTTGGGGGGCAGAAGCAGCTTGTACCATTGGCCCTGGCTGCCAAGAAGGCCAATGGTCTCCTGGGGTGCATTAAGAAGAGTGTGGCCAGCAGGTTGAGGGAGGTTCTCCTCCCCCTCTCCTCTGCCCTGGTGAGGCCCCATCTGCAGTACTGCGTCCAGTGCTGGGCTCCCCACTTCAAGAAAGATGAGGAGCTACTGGAGAGAGTCCAACGGAGGGCTACGAGGATGCTGAGGGGACTGGAGCATCTCTCCTGTGAGGAGAGGCTGAGGGAGCTGGGCTTGTTCAGCCTGGAGAAGAGAAGGCTGAGAGGGGACCTTAGAAATGTTTATAAACATCTCAAGGGTGGGTGTCAGGAGGACGGGGCCAGACTCTTTTCAGTGGTGCCCAGTGACAGGACAAGGGGCAATGGGCACAAACTGAAGCAGAGGAAGTTCCAGCTGAACACGAGGAAGAACTTCTTCACTCTGAGGGTGACAGAGCACTGGAACAGGCTGCCCAGGGAAGTTGTGGATTCTCCTTCTCTGGAGATATTCAAGACCTGCCTGGACAAGGTCCTGTGCAGCCTGCTCTGGGTGACCCTGCTTTGGCAGGGGGGCTGGACTGGGTGATCCCCAGAGGTCCCTTCCAACCCCTGCCTTTCTGGGATTCTGGGATTCTAACCTTCAAAAAAATGTTCACGCTTGTCTGTTACTTGACAAGGACAACGCTGGCTTTCCCAGCAGAATCAAACCATACCGTGAGACTCGTTAGCAACAGCAGCTTTCTCTAACCAGCTTCTGAGCGAACGTCTCTGAGGACAGAACAGCACCTCAGAAACAGCTGCTGGCTTTGGCTACTGATCTATCCCTCGCTGCCTACCGCTTGCCCCTCCGAGATAGCAACATGATGTTTCTTTTGGGAAAAAATGGAGACATTCTATTTTCAATACGATGTTAGTCCTGAGGTAATTTAACTGAAGATGGGAGGAGACCAGTGCAGTTGGAGATCCCCATATACATATCAATCATTCCTCACTAGCAGAAAAAGGAAAGGGAAAGGAAAGCCACCTCACAAAACTGTTTTACTAATGGACAAGAGGGAAGACCAGCATCCCTACAGCCCATCACAGCCTATTTTTTAACAGAAAAACGAAAAAAGAACTTGTGAAGCTCTCAATAAATCCTCATAACTGCAAGGAAAGCTGAAAAGGAGAGCGAAGTCAAGCAGGAACCATACATGCTGGCAAGGCGGGCAGAACCACTCTCCGTCAGGGATGATCATCAAAGGCGGGCGAAGGCAGGCTGTGTGGTATCCGCTGTCACACGAGTCACACAACAAAATCTGTGGAAACAAAATGAGTCACAAGTATCTTTTCGCATTCACAACACGTAACAGGCTCCAGAACTATTTCACCAGCCAACACAGAAGCGCTTTATAAATACTCTGGACTATGCCAAACCCCCCAAAATCCTGTATCACTTACCACTAGGTGTTTCAGGGCCAGGGGTGGGTTTTAAGGGGAAGTTTGATGTATCACAGTTTTCTATTTTAACACCAGATTTCCTCTTACTATGTGTTCTCAGGCACTCAGTGCTACTGGACTACGTAGATTGTGCGCCCATGGTGTGGAATCTGGTAATGCTTCCCAGATCCCGGATAAGTGGAAAGTTGCATCTGGACGAGCTGTGGTGTGAATGGTTTTCCCTGGACACTCGTGTCCACGTGAAGGAAACCTCAATCAGGATGATTTCACGTCCCGGATGGTTGAGACAAAGCCTTGTGGGCTCTCGGGGGTACACAGAACTAGGCAACTGTGAGGAGTTCATACTTCGCGGAGCGAAACTTGAGGCATCCCTTTCCCTTCCAGCTGAGGAACAAAGCTGACATAAGCCATACGACTATCCATGCTTCTCTCTAACATTCTAAAGTTTGAAATTTGTTTCCATGCTAGGGTATCTGTCGCACACCTGAGATACGTTGTTTTGTGGATTCGTATCAGGGCTGCACGTTATGACTTCCCAGATAAACAGAGGAATTCACGACGATACCTACAGCTGCTGAACCAGGACCATAAGCATTAGACACAGCTAAAGCTCGTTGTGCTCTTTCTGCGTGGGACTTTGCTGTACACAGTTCTCAGGGTGATGTGCAGCCATGTCCAACGAGGATGACCAGTAGCTGTGACCACGTCGCAAGACACTGGAGTGCACACACTGCACTCCTGGGTTTTTCTTTTAACGTTGTCTCCTCTGCATTCACTGAGATAGCAGGCGCAGCCTCAAAACCTCACCCAGATTACCTCTCAATGAGCTAAATTGTGTTATACTGCATAAAAGATGGTATTTTAGAGGTGGTAAACAGAGGAAATCATTTCCTTCCCTCCTGATTAAGGGTAACCTGCTCTACTCATTGGGCCCCTCACTACAAGAAGGACATTGAGGGGCTGGAGCGTGCCCAGAGAAGGGCAACAAGGCTGGTGAGGGGTGATGAGGAGCAACTGAGGGAACTGGAGCTGTTCAGTCTGGAGAAGAGAAGGCTGAGGGGGGACCTTATCGCTCTCTACAGCTCCTTGACAGGAGAGTGTAGTGTGGTGCGTGTTGGTCTCTTCTCCCAGGTAACTAGTGATTGGACAAGAGACAATGGCCTCAAGTTGCACCAGGGGAGGTTTAGATTATATCTTAGGAAAAATTTCTTTAATGAAAGAGTGGTGAGGCATTGGACCAGCCTGCCCAGGGAGGTGGTGGAGTCCCCATCCCTGGAGGTGTTTAAAAAACGTGTAGATGTGGCACTTCGGGATATGGTTTAGTAGGCACAGTGGTGTTGGGTGGACGGTTGGACCCTATGAACTCAGAGGTCTTTTCCAACCTATGATTCTATACTCCTAGACAGACTCAACAGAAAGGCTGATGTTCCTTCAGACACCACCAAAGCGAAACCACCCCACCCAACACCAGCCTTCCCCAGAAGCCTACCAGCTCAGGGTGATTGGGAAGGCCACACTTCTTGCACGGCTCATCGTCATCGGCAGGTGCAGCTTCTTCTTCCTCCTCTTCTTCCTCTTCCTCCTCATCATCGGAGTTTTTTTCACTCTCCGAGTCCTCGCTTTCTTCATTACTTGAGTATTTCCACCTGCCACGTGTTCGCGTACCTGTCCACCGGACTTTGCTTCTCTACGAGACACACCAGGTCAGAGAGAAAACACAAAGGACGCTTACAGAGTTTCTTCCCAGATTTGTTTCTACAGCAAAGTGATTAATTTCGATCAGAACAGCTGCAGTAAATTTACAGCAGAACATTTCAAGGAATAGATTGCCTTCAAATGCAACAGGGTAATAAAGGGAGAAAAATTTATATCTACCTGCAGAAAGAAATTTTCAAATAAGATTTAAAAATAGGAAAACAAATTTGTCACTCAGCTCCTTTTTTCTATTTTGCTTGTAAACACAGTAAATTCCACATTTAAACTTTCTGACTTTTGGCTGATAGCTTTCCTCAATCCAAAGAGAATCCTCTCTTTCTCCCCCTCATACAGTTTACGTCTTTTATTTCGCTTTAGGAAACACGTTGGCACTCTTAACGAGGATATTAACGCAAGTCTTTCTGCTGCTTTCCTCGAAGATGGACTTACTTCTCCGAAATAAAATCACCGCACCTGTTAAGCACACAACTTCTATCTAGGTCGTCTTTTGCATTTATACTTTTCCATTATTTTTCTTAAGTGAAAACCGACTCAGTTGATGCTTCTGTTTTGCCAACCAGAGGGGTATCTGCCCCTTTGTATCGTACCTACCTCAGTAAAGCAACCACACGTCTTGCCGTGCATTTACTGGGACTTCCCACCTTTTTATTTCACGCAGCGGCAAATGACATATCTTATTCTCTAGATGTGTGAAGTTTTACCAGTGATTTGTTTAAAATATATTGTGAATGAAAAGCAATTAAGTTTTTTGATTTTCATTAAATCGAAATAAAATTTAGGAACATTATTTTATATTAGTTAAAACTGCTTTCTGCATCTACGATATTTTATATTTAAAGCAACAGAACAAACTTTTCTTCCCATTAACTGACTCGTTTCTTACAGATGTCATTCTCTCAGCTCCTTCTCTCTCCAGATACTGAAAAGGGAAAATAACTTTTCTAGCTTTTTTTAACTTAAAACATTTTTTTCAGTTTTGACTAAACTGCTCATTGACCTGGACAAGCTGAACAAACTAAAATCTGCAAAATATTCTGTTTTTCCTGCTGGACAGACTTGTAGCAAAGCAGCATTTGTCCTACTGGTAAAATTTTGTTACAGGTTCTTAACATTAATTTCCAGCTCTTTACTGGTTTTACTGTTCACCAAACTTCAGTAGCAAATGTACTTTAAATCCACGATAGTATTAGTTTAAGTTTAGGCTTCATCATACATCATCACCATTTCAAACTTAATTTGTAAAAAAACTTCTTTAAAAGAAAACAAATACAAAAGACCTTATTAAAGATTTGGGTATTTTTCATCTTGGTAAAATGACAAACACTTAATAGTTCCAAACTTCTTCCTCTATCAGATTTATTTCAAAATCTCTCTAGAAAAGTATTTTTAGATCTTTGTACCTTTCAAAACAAAGAGATAAAGTGAAACTCCTCTAGCAACAGTTACTTCAAAATTAAAACTACTTGTAGGACTTACAATCACTAGAATATAAATTTATTTTTTTAATTAAAATTTTAAAATTAATCTTTAAAGGAAATTTTTTTCGTTATGTATATGAAAGACTTCTTCACTCTACACGTTATAGTCAAGTTAGCTGTTCATTTTCTGGAGGTTATTCAACACAGCAGCGTGTGACAGCAAACTTGCTAAGTAAGTGAATGTCTTGGTACAACTCCAAAACATCAGTAAGGAAATGCGTAGCAGTGGAAAAATGAAATGGATTTCAAGTTGATATAAAAAGACTACACTTAAAAATACAGATTTTTTTCTGTTGTTCTTTCTCTTTTGCACTCCATATCCAGAAATAAATGGAAGATAAATTAATGAAAGGTGTTTCTAATTACACAGACTCAGAAGCAAGCTATATGTATGTATGCTTAACTTGGTCTATTTACCTGACATACTTTTAAGATCTATGCTGCATAAACAAAAGTTTATCATGAAAAAAGACACCTCCACCCAAAGTAAAATTAATAGCCCATGTACGAGAAAAGCTAAATTGTATCACGAACTCACCGAAACAGTAACTTTAGCTTCACCTAGAAACAGAAGTCATAATATTTTTATTCTTCACCATTTTTTGGTTCCTCTGTGGCTTACGATCATCCTGACCAACCAGACACCACCAAGTATCCACCCAGTAAATCCACAGGAGCTAGAAGTCTCCATTCAGCCACTCCCAGCCAGACTGACTCGGGTCTGATCATCTCATTCCTTAGAAGAATTCCCTCTGGTTGACTTGGTCTACTTAGTTTAGGTTAAATGACAGACTTTATAAACTGGTAAGTCAACACTCTCTTAGGGGCTCTTTTTAGATTTGTCGAGTCCGCTAACTTGGATTGCAAAGCCAGTTCATAGAATCACAGAATTTTGCAAGTTCCTTGCAAAAGCTGACCAAAGGAACAAAATCCTCAATACTCCTACGAAAGCGTACATTCTCCTTATAGATAAGACTGTGGGCATTCTTTATTCTCGGGTAATAAAACTGTTATTACCTTGTTAACCTTAGAATTTGACTCCTTCTCTTGTTTTTTTGCATCTTCTTTTCGTTCCGGTTTTTGTGCTGCTGCGGGTTTCTCCTCTTCCTCTTCAGGTCTTTTTTTGTCAGATTTCTGATCCCGAGTCTCCACAACTTTTGGAGTAGGCTTGGATATTCTTGGAGATCGCCTTAATGTGCGGCCAATGCTGACCTCTTCTGGCGGCGTTTCCGTCTTTCTCTTCCGACTGGAGATCCGGATTGTTAACTTAATTCCTTCTTTTTGTCTTTCAGAAGTTATTTCTTTATTATCTGTTGCACAGCTTTCTTCTTCAGAAACTAGCTTATATTTAAATTTGCTTTTAGGTAGTGGAGATTCCTTTTTACTCTCCGAGGAGTCGTCCAGATTAGAAGCATGGGCATCGTCTAATCTATCTGGCTCCATCTTGGCACCTTCTGGCTCCTCCTCTTGTTTTTCAGGGCTGGATTTTTCTTCTGCTTTGCTCTCATCTGGTAGAGCCATTTTACCGTCAGAGCCCTCCTTTTCCAAAGCATGCTCTTCTAAAGTAACGGGAGAAGTAGACGCAGGGGGCATCTCAGCAGCTTTTGGAGAATCAGATTTCTCCTCAGACTCACCTTTACTCTCCAAAGTCTCTCCATCAGACAGTGCAAGCTTGGGCAGTTCTGCAGGAGCAGAAGGATTTGTGGACTCCTCCAGCTTCTCTAAACATTCTTTGGGTGGTGACAGTCCATCCTTTTTGCTTTTCACGGCTAGTTTCTCCTCAGTTGTTTTGGCACAGTCTTCAGGGTTTGAAGACTCATCCACTACCGTTTCAGTAGTTGTGCTGTCAAGGGACTCACTTTCCACAGGACTAGATTCCTCCTTTAAAGGCACTTTCTGATAAGGAACCTCAGAGACCGCAGCCCCCATTTCCTTCACCACAGTTACGGCGTTTTTCTCAACCTCGCACGCTTTCACAATTTTACTAACAGAATGTAGGGAGTCTGGTACCTTTTCCCCGCTTTTTCCGTTTTTCTCTCTTAACGAGCTGCTGTCTTCCTTGGTGCTAGCAGAGTGTTCTGACTTGTTATTTTGTATGACACTCGGGGTTATTTTTTCACAGCTAACCTCTCCATTTACTAGCACTTTCCCATCAGGACATAAAGCAGTAATTGTAGGGACTCTCTTAAAAGCTTCTTCTTCCGATTTCCCTTCTTCCTTCAAGACATCCTTTGTCGGAGTAACGCATTTACAGAGGGGCCCCTTTATCGGGCTGTCGTAGTCATCTGTCAGCTTGATCTCGCGCTTTTTAAGCGGTATTTTTGCCTGCTGGTCATTTTTCAGTTTCTCACTTTCTTCCACAGATTTCTCTACAATTTCTTGAGGAGTTTTGACATTAACACAGAATTCTAACCTCTCCGGCTCATGAACTGCTATTTTGTCCGTACAACTTTTTACTTCTTTTAAGTCTTTTGGTTCTATTTTGTTTTCCTTCACCTCTACTTTAACAGGCTTGACATTTTCTTTGAAGGAGTCACTTTCTTCTTTGACAGTTTGCCTTTCTTCATTGTATTCAGAAGGTTTCTCTAATTTCACTATTACTGGCAATTTTATAATTTCTTTTTCTTCCACTTTCTCCATTTTCAGCGTATTTTCATCTTCTTTGACCACAGGAAGAGGAAGGCTTTCCAATTCCATTGGCTGTTCCTCCACCTCCTCTTTTTCTTCTTTGATTTTTAATTGATTTTCTGTTGACAGAGAAAAACAACTATGAAACAACCAGGGGACCCACAGGATTACAAACAGCATCCTACCTGAAAAACCCCAAAACCCAAAGTGCCCTGCAAACGAATCTTCTCTCGTGGAATTATTAGGAGCCTGGCTTGTCTAACACTGTCATTAAATGAGCGGGCTGCCAATTATTAGCTACAGAATCACGGTTCAGATTAACTGTATACCAAGCTAAACCTAAATTTCAGAAGCTAGTAGCAGAATTCTAGATTTATCCTTCATTACACAGACAGCTCAGCCCTTCTTCAACAGCACCACAATACTTTCAGAGGACCCCTAAATCCTACTCAGAGCGCGCCCGAAGCATCAACGTAAAGTCTCACTCGAGTTTCTGAATTATTTCACAAACCAGAATACACTGTAAGAGTTCACAGTCTTCAAGTGAAATTCCGCAGAGAAATCAGCGCCCTGTTTGTACTCGTTTTTATTTCAAGAAATACTTAACTATTATCTTTCAACCATTCAGAGAAGAGAGAAGACATTGAACGTTACAGCTGATGGCAAAATTCATGTAGATCCTCTGGGCAACGACTGCACCTCCTATGTACTACCAAAATGCAAACAACAGACAATAGTCTACGTTCACTTCACCTACAGTTTCTAAAATAAGCACAGTGAGTAGCAGGTCAGCCCGGACAAACCTGCAGAGCTTAACGTACAGTTCCAGCAATCAGAAGAAACCACACATCTGCTTTGTTACCATGTACTTCAGCCTCCTATTTATCATTAATTCTACGTTCACTTTACCTACAATTTTTAAAACAAGCACAGTGAGTAGCAGGTCAGCCCCGAAAAACCTGCAGAGCTTAACATACAGTTCCAGCATTCAGAAGAAACCACACATTTGCTTTGTTACCAGTACTTCAGCCTATTATCATTAGCGCAGCCTCTTAACACCTCGGGGTCTTTTTTATTTTACCATACTTTTTGAGTTAGCTAGCAAGAGAATTAATCAGAAAAAAGCAAATATAATAGCACTAGGTATACCATAACAGCATATTCTACCACCTGGAAGATGTTACTGCAAGTGTGCCGTAACTCCAAACAAAAGGATGGTTTCTTTCTTCTACCTCATCCCACTCCCTCCACGCTAGCATAATTCTTTTCCAAGGTGAGAGCTTCCCAAAGTGGTTACAAATATACAGGGGAAAATACGAGACAGCTAACTTGGTTATGTTAAAGAAAATACGCATTTTAGAAACTAAGAGAGCGGTGAGGAAGAATCCACAGATTGCGTAATATTTTCAAATACAAGGCGTGTACCCAAGTAAGTCTCAGCAGTGAGACGCGTCTCTCAGGCACCAGACGCACCAACCTGTGGAAGGCTCAAGGCTGGTTTTTTTCCCCTTCACGGGAGCAGCCCCCACTCCGAGCCCTTGTCAGGTAAAAGCTGCCTCTTGAAAGCCATTCCTCTGTACAGTGCAAATGAGGGTTTTTTCTGTGTCCATTTTCTTCCACTCTCCCTTCACTTTGTTCTGTCTAAACGTTGTCTGACCGGTTCTTCCCGTCACCTACTGCGTTCTCCCAAACTTCCAACGTCGAGGATCACCAGAATCCTCAAAATTCTCTCTACCCGTTGTACAGTTCAACTCCCTAAACTGCTCTTAAAGCATTTCACCTCTACAAAATGACTCAGTCGATGCACAAGCTGCCCTGATACTACTGGAGTCAATCCATCAGGCTAGTAAAAAACACGTAAGCGTTGGTTTGGTTTACCTTCTTTTTGTATGAACTAATTTACAGCTGGTTGGGCTGTGGCCAAAGCAAACAGGACCCAGGTCTTCCGATATGTTTTTACTGCACCTCAGCAGGGCTCTGAGTGCAGTCCATGGACTAACAGGAAGAAACGCTACAGCTTCTCAGCGGAAAGGCTCGAAGCAGTGCTCTGCCAATACACCAACTGCACGTGTCATTAATTTCATTATTCACTACATACATGGAGCGGGTGCCTTGGGGTGACCGTGCATCGATCCACAGCCCAACCCAAGCACCGACCCAGGGGTGCACGCCGTGGGATGTGGGGACTGAGCTACAGCGGGGACGTTCACTGAAAGGTTTTCAAGCGGCTCCTCCCGAATTCAATGTGAAGTAAAATCCTGTCTGAAGCAGAGGTCTCGATTAGATGATTTCAGCTGGCTTGACCATTTTTTACTGAACAGGCAAGATCAGTACTCGGAATCCATTCTGCAGGTTATGTTCTCACTTACAGGCACAGCTGGATACTGGAAATGCCTTCGACTGAATTCTGCTGGTGGTCATCACAAATTACTGCAATTTCTACAGCAGTCTTTTAATGCTTCCACGACAACTCAAATTGTATCTAAAAGTTTTATTTATTTCTTCTGTTCTACACTGCTTGTTGTAAAGAATAAAATAGCAAGTTTTTCTCTTTGATACTCGGAACCAGGACAGGCCTTGGTCAATTCCATACATCAAATGAACGGAAACAGACTTGAAGAAACACATACTAACACAGTGGAACCCTTCGGTCTTGCTTCTGATATTGAAAATCTTTTCCTGTATCTTAACAAAATGATAATACCAGGTAGTAACTGGGGTAAAATTACTTGGGAGAACAAGCTTTTAGCTTTTCTTAACCTTTTAAAAAAGATCAGATTCTTCTAACGCGCAATCCTTCAGGCTACCTGATACTGACACTTAGTAAAACCAATGCACAAGCCAACAAGTCAGGTAAGCTGTTAAAGGCGTGCAATGACATGATAACAAGGAAGGAAAAAAGGTTCTTTGCTAATAAACACAGTGGAAGCAGCTATGGACCACTTCACTTCTGAAATATTTCAGTATTTTAAATTGTTTTAACTTCAGCTCACGTCTTCTTGAAAAATCACACAGATTTATGACACATTTCAGGAAGCAACCTACGTTTTTTGACTCAAACTCAAAAGCAAAAATAAGCACACACCCAATGCTGGATCAATTTCAATCATGGCATTGCACAAACAGATTTTTTTTCTTTTTAAAATTTTAATGTTGCTAGAACAGGAAAAGTTTGGCAACAGTTCAATGCTCCACAAAAACATACAATGACGAGTATTTACAACATTATACAAAATGTACAGCAAAAATAAAATTACTTAGAAAACAATTTATACACAGCTCTTCTTAGAAATAAACTCTTGAGCCTAAATATGCACTAAAAAAACTCCAGTAATACCTATAATTTCAAAGTATTCAATATTTACTTGATTTACTTTGAACAAAAACATTTTCTTTGAAAAAAAACCCAAAACACAAAAAAAGTCCTAATCTAACACAGTAACCTTTCAGGAAGTCGAAAATCCTAACATTGCCACAGCACAACATTTAAAATTTGAGAAAAGAAGGCAGAAAACCTTGTGCAGACGCATCTTCACCCTTTTTGGTGTCTTCATCTTCTATGCTTGGGCTTTCACGCGATGAGTTCTCCTGCTGAGAATTGCTGGGTTTCAGCAGGGCGGGATCAATTTGCGCTTTCAAGAGCTCAAGGGTCTCGGCAAGCTCATTGCGGTTCCTAGAAGATGGAAGAAAAAACATGTTGTTTGACAAGCCACTCACCCCAAAGGGATTCATAAAAAATAACCAACCACCATCTGCTTAAATGAACGCTGCCCCGAAAACCTTGTACACGAGCAGAGTGCAACGCCTGTCCCGCCAGAGCGGCTGCAACCTCGCGGTCAGAAACCCTCCGGTTTATCCACACCGAAATAAAATCACTTTTTTGGCAGGACCTTACCCATCTCAACTCAAGTCCTGTTGGGTCTGGATCCAAGCTGCTACTATTGTTCTTGTATTTATTGCCCTCTTACCAATCCTCATCGGTTTTTCTTTGCAATTTCTTTGTTTCTCTCAGCAGAGAGGAAGTTGTCGTTTTGTGCTCATGCACCAAAGGAGCAACCACATCATTCAAGCGAAATTTTCCAAAAGCAATTATGTAATTGAGATACTCTTTGCAAGCACCTCAGCGCATGCAGCAAAGAACACAAAGCTGTCTAGAAAACTCTGGCTACTCGAGTTTCGATAATGAGAAAATGTTCGCGCACCGCTATGCGTGCGAATCGCAGCGCACTGTAACTCCTGATCTCAGCTGGACATCCAACTGTGCAAAACAACACTTTAACGTATACTGAATTTGAAAACAGAGTCATTGTTTTTGTAATGGACTGGAAAAACAAGGCTCTCGCACTTCTTTTTCCAAAGTCAACGTTCAGCAATTTGTTTGGCCCAGGTTTACAGGAAGAAAGGAAGCCTGGAAGCGCAGCAGCCCCGAGATGTGGAATCTCACAGGTCTAAAACCATTTCAGATTTTACAAGGCATCACTGTGGGTTTTTCTGTTGTGAGTGCAGAGTGTCAGAACCTTCCCAGCAGAACCCCGATTTCTTCCGCTCTCGGCACTGATCTCGGCACTGATCTCTGGAGTCTCTAACGCATGGAGAGAGACGAACGCTGCTCAGCTCTCCATTGGCTTGTTTAGATATTTACTTTATTCACCCACAACAGCTGTCTGAATGTCACTGATAGTAATGCTTATCGGTTTATGGCCCGTCGACAGTGGTTCAGTTTTGTATGACTCCCTTGGTGACTAAAGTTATGGGTATGTAAATAAGCTGCAGATAGAAAAATTAAAATTGACAAACAGCAAAAAAAAACATCATTTGACTTTTTTAAGATCTGTTTTTACATCTCCATGTACTTTTTAAGCCACGAGTTGATTCTGCTGAGTTCAGTTAAAAATCCACTTGGAACTAATCAAATTTAAAAACAAACAAAAAAAAGACACTTACATGGAGATAAACAAAAAATGGATAACTGGCAGATACAAAACACATTTCAAACTAATTCTTTTTCCAGTAAGAAAGATCCCATATACTTTCCATACACTAGGAAAGTGAACACAAAATATGTGACAAAGAATCACAAAACCCTATAAATCTGAAGCTAAAACAGCATTAAAATATTACCAGACCCATCTGGAGCAACGGAGACCCCAAGGCACTGAGCCACGCACATACATCAGCCTGCACCAACGTCATGCACCCCACCTTTAGTGAGCCGGATTCTACTGCAGAAGATTTTTTGCACCTACTTGTATTGTCAACAGTTCTGCAGTTCCATGAAGTTAAAATCACAAGGTGATTCCCCCAAGAACAAAATCGTCCATTTGGAACTGTCTTAGAGAACAGAATTTAGAGCAGCCAGAGTCCTCCTCCAGTTCCCAAGGCATTTAGCTGGCCAGTGAGCAACGGGGAGCCATCGTCCGCAAGAGTCTTTTCTTGGTACCCCTTCCATATATCCAATTGTATAATCCATTGATTAAGCAGAAAAAAAATTACACATTGGCTACTAACAACAAATCAGCGAGCTATTCCTGAACATGTTGTTTCACTAAAACATACATGTGAAGGCAGAAAATCTCACTGTTGTGAATCCTACTCTGCGATAAATGGAAGATTCATTGCAATAAATCTCTGAACCCCAGCGACAAATAGCTAAAAACCCTGACAAAATAAGGAAAAAAAAGGAAAAAAAAAAAAAAGAATACCTCACAATGCATTTCCACGTGGAGCCATCCTGGTCATCCTGCTCTTCTATGTACATCCTGACATTATGCTCCTGGTCCAGCTGGTACCAATACATCAGGCCGTCCTTGTCGCGGCCAATGGGCTGAAGACGCATGGCATCGGCGTCCTCCTCGTTAATTATATTCTTAAACTTTAGATTGTCATCAAACTGACATTCGCAGAGATACTGAAAAAGTGAGAAAGCAGAAAGACTGTTCAAACACCAAACCATAAACAGAAGTAAGAAAATCAGCTCATTTCCTTTCAGTGGAATTTTAAACTCCTTTTTAGGCCTCTCTCTGTTGGATCTGTGAGTTAGCCAGAGCTGCCGGGTTTATTGCCAGACCATGTTGTCTTTAAATGAGAGACAATTTTTATTTGAGATTTTTTTTCCCCCCCCTGCCCAGCTTAGAAAGTTTATTCTATTTAATTTTGGTTTTTTTCACACAATACAAATGATCTCATTCTATGATAAAGCACACATGTAACTGGGAACCAACCCAGACAGTTTTCTCAAGACTTGAAAAGACGAAGTTCAGAAGTTCAGAATTCAGATAAGCTCATCTAACTGCAAGCTAATAAACACTTTACAGAACTGTGCTGCACAGGCAAATAGCTCCTGACAGAACAGTGCGTACAAAACAATTTTCATACAAATGTTCGTACAAAGCGTGAAAAATATGCAAAGCGTTAAGACTTGGTTTGGGCCCAGCCCACTGCCACCAGCTCCACGCCTGTTACGATACCAGCTCCACATTGAACACATCTACTTCTGGTTTGGCCAAGCTAAATTTACAAGCTGTTTAAGTGAGGGAGAAAGCAAAATCTCCAAGATATTTAAGCAAATATGGAAAAAGTCATTTAGAAACTCAGCTGATGAACGGGTACCTTCAGAATCCCCAGTTTGCATTCAACGCTCATTTCTAGGTAGCCTTTTTTTTCCATCTCCCAAGCCCAAGTGCTGTTGAATTCTTGGCACATCTGTCACAAACCAAATGAAAAGATTGCCGGGGTTAGCGGATAAAAGCATCTTCCAACTTTTATATGAACAGTACCTTACTGCAGTAACAATCATACACGCTCTCGTCAGGACTGCAAGTCAGAAAGCCTCACACAACAATAAAACACGACACTGGGGTGGGTTGGCCAGCATTGGCAGATCTCCGTGGAAGCGTAGAGCATCGAGGCCCTGACCACCACCAACGTCCCTAAACCTCTTAAATCAGCAGCACAACACTGACCTGGGGAGTTATCCTTGTCTTTCCTGAGCAGAATCTCCCTTTTTTGTATTTCTGACTTGTCTATTTGGAACATAAATTCTGTCAACCAGCCGTGATTTCTGATTCTGTGTCTTTTTTACAGCACTTAGCACATAAGCTGCCAAGCTCTTGTGGGGCCCCGAAGTCCTACAACTGTACTGCAGATAACAAACACAACTGATATTCACTCCACGCTGGGGAATTATTCTTCTTTAGAAAATGCTAAATATCTCAGGCCTCAAGCCATTTGCTAAATATTTTTAAATATTGTCAGTATAGCCAATTTCAATTTACTTAAAGCAAATAAATTCAATGACACCAATATGGGGAAAACAGAATCAAAAAAAAACAAGGAAAAAAAAGTGGCAGTAGAGGATAAATAGACTGACTCAGCAGGAGCTCCAGTAGTAACAGCGGAGAAGGAATTCCCTCCCCTCCTACACCACCCAGCTGCTCATCAACTGAGGCCACACGGTGGGATCTCCGATCGGTGAGGCTGTGCTAGCGGAAATACCCGTTAGGAGGAGGAGGCGAAAGCTAACCACAGCTCCCTCTCCAGTCGAGCTGATGATGGGGGCCTACAAAAAGGATGGAGAGGGGCTTTTCACAAGGGTGTGTAGTGATAGGACAAGGGGGAACAGCTCTAAACTAAAAGAGGGCAGATTTACATTAGATATGAGGAAGAAATTCTTCACCATGAGGGTGGTGAGGCCCTGGCCCAGGTTGCCCAGAGAAGGTGTGGCTGCCCCCTGCCTGGCAGGGTTCAAGGCCAGGTTGGATGGAGCTCTGAGCAACCTGGTTTGGTGGAAGGTGTCCCTGCTCATGGCAGGGGGGTTGGAACCAGATGATCTTTAAGGTCCCTTCCAACCCAACCCACTCCATTATTCTATGATTCTGAAGTGCCCCTGCTGAATCACCATCCAAGTTAGCACACCAGCCAACTGCTGCCCTTCCATCTGCAAGGACGCAACCAAAGCAGAGTAGTCTCCCCATCACCAAATTATTATTAAACGCAAGACACAGTCACTAAGCTACTTACAAACTTGTAAATCACACCTGAACGCAGCTTTCTCTGCAAACAGCAGCAAAAATAACCCTAAATTTCACCCACCAGAAGCACAGATCAGCTGATTCATGTGGCTACAACTAAGTACGGTGCCACTACCCCATCTCTGTCCCCACAGCCGTGCTACCTGCCCTCTGCTACCCCTAGTACTGACATCAGTTCTCGAGTGACCTAAGGGTAAGCCTGCAATTAGGCTGGCTCAGCCACACCATAAATCCTGCTCCGACGGCTCAGCCACACCATAAATCCTGCTCCGACTTTACACCTCGACCTCCAGAGCGTGGCGCAGAGAGCGCTCTCTGGTCACCACGAGTGCTGCTGGAGAGCAGTTTTTCCTGCTCCGAGGTTAAGGAACATTATGCGGAAACTTCTCTGACGCAAGGCTAAAGCTCACAGCGAGAGACCATCGTGCTCGCTCGCGAAACGATGTTACTCTGCTTTCTCTCTCATTTTCAACCGTGTAACGTGAAGAACGCTGGGAAACTGCACACCAAAACCCTTGCTAAGGGGATGTGCCAGTCGCTGTTCGTTACTTACTCATCAAGTATGAGAGCAACGAGAAGCTTCCCGTGCTGCGAAGTGTGTGATTATCAAAGCAAAAGCTCAGAGACATCAGAGCTGATGAAGCATCCATTCAAACTGAAATGACTCCCTTTCGACAATTAAAAACCAGACGATTGCGCTTTCTGCCGACAACTCCTGTCACAACCCTGAACTCCAGCTCTCATCGATTCCGGCTCCGCTGAGATGTTAACCTCTGCCTTCACAGAGGGGATGTTTCACACCGATCAAAAACCTGCTGCTTCTGCACGCTCACGAGCGGTTTTTGATCACGTTCCCACCCTGCCGAAGAGACGCTGAGACATCTCTCTCGCAGATTTCCAAAGCAGCTGCCATCGCATCCAACACTTCCTATTACCACGCTCCACACGTTCACTTTAAACAAGGAAAACAGGAAGGTGAAAGACAGAGCAGAGGAGCCTGCTTGGGTGAGACTACCGACACCTGAATTCTAATAATGGGGGCAGAACAGACAGTGTGCTCAGAGCATGCTGATTTTGGGGCTGAAGGTTCCAGACAGACCAGTCCAGAGAAATCTTACCTGGATAAAAACGCAAAATACGTTTGACAATAGTCAGGGAAAGCATTTTGCCAGGAGACAGCGCAGTCTGAATTAACTCAACTACGAGTTTCTCAAAAAACAGCTAAGCCAGACAGCTCCTCTTAGTCGTTAAAAGGTTTAGGACAAGCCATTTCTTCCCCTCGGTCACACATGACCACCTACATTCCTTGTGCAGAGGAGAAAAGTCAAGACTCCTGGAGCAAGTCAACATTCCCGGAGCCCTACAGCAATCTCCTTCCAAAAAAAGACTAGAGTGTACGCTGGTGAGCCAGCCTGGGTGGTTCACCATCAGCAGAGGGAAAGAACTCACAACCGCCACGTTCCCTTCCTATCCCAGAACATATTCGTCTGCCAAAATACCAGCCACAGCTTAGAGACAATTTTTTATGATGCTCTTTATAAGGATGGCAGTCAAATAAAGCAGAACTGATGAACAGTTGATATATAAACAAAACATATCAACAACATACACATGCATACATGTTAAGAGCATATAAGTTGGAATGTCCTCCACTTAAAGCTTCCTCCTAAATAAGAAAATGGTCACATCTAGAATGTACCAACCCCCATTTTATCAAAGCCAGGAATAGTTTCTAACAAAGGAAAACCAGCTCAATATTGTCTCTCAGAGCACATCAATAATCTGTCGAACGATACATCTAGGAAGAACGCTCTCAATGGTTCCCCACCTTTTCAGTTTTTCCTGGCTTTTGTGGCATTTCCCAATACTCTTTGTTGTTTTTCTAAATTAACTATACCCCTTTGAAAAGGGGACAATATTAGCATACCTCTCTAATTAGTTAAATTCAAATTCCTTTGTTCTTCAGGGTTCCTTTGAACCTCTTGGCTAGAATAAGCTTCAAGCTAGCTCTGGAGTTTGTTAAATGAAGTAGAATTTATTACCGCGTACTGGGTCTGAACAGGACTGTGTGGGAGGGTTTCCTCACCGCTTTCCCGCCCTTTCAGTGCCTGCTGAAGGAAGATATTCCAATCTATTCCCTCACAAATTTGTTTTCTCCCTCTGCTTTCTGCTTACCACGCAAGTGGTGAGTGGCTTCAGTGGGGCACCTGAGTTGGCCAGCCAGAGTTGGGTTTTCTCAGCTGGCTGCAATGGCTTTTCGGCATATTAAGGAATTTAACACAATTCAGTAACCACAGTACTCGGTAATATATGAAGCACATGAAAGCTACCTAAATTATTAGTTATTTTAAAGCATCATCATAAATACTTGACAGTTGGTTGAGAGGTTATTTAACCTCAGGCCCTTCAGCCGGTCTTTTCCTGACACACCCCCAGTCCTAAAAACATCACCGTCTTAAGACTACACAAACTTCAGGCCAAATCCCTGGTCCTGTAAAGTTTACAGATCGCACTTAAGAGGGCAAACTGCCATGGGATTTGCCAAGTGCCGTTCTTGGTATTGTTGCTATTACCATAACGCTGTATTTCTACGTCAGATGCGATCATGGCTGTACAGACAACACCAAGACTACATTTTTGTGGATTTAAAGGCACGCAGAACATACCCAGAGGGGAAATGGTAACCCATTCATTATGAATAGCCGTGTATTTTTATTTTCTGAACTCTTTAAACTGAAAATTATTCGCAGGTAAGGTGCCAACTGTGGCATAGCCACAATTAAAATACCAATATAGAATTATGTCAGACAAAGGGATGCTGTATTTTTACTGATGTATAACCACATTTGCATCTTAGCTGGGCCACTCTGAGCACGCAGACACAAATCACTGCAACACTTTCATTTATTATTAACACACGCTCCAAGAACTCTGTATGGTTACTCCCTGTAGGAATACCAACCAAATCACAATTAAATCATACCCAGACAATTGATACACAAATGAATTGTTGCTGCGTAAATCCCTCTGCTCAATTTCGCCCTTTTGCAGGCTACTCTGTCTCCTCCTTTATTTAGGGTCTTCATGCTCCAGACAGCATTTTACTACTGGGTATGAAGGTGTGCACTCTTTCACATGTAGATGATACTGTCTGCTTTCAGAGATATTTTTACACAAGCCTAGGCAGCCTGAAAGCTAAGCTGGGATCTCGTGGAACTGAAGTCCGGGCACGCACGTGGAGGTTGGCCACAACGCAGCCCCAGGCTCACTGGAATTCATAGCAGGGACTGCTGACACAGCAGCTCATCAGAACCATATTCCAGCACCGCAGAATAATACAACATGCATATTGTACCTTGATCAAATATTTTTCCCATCTGTCTGCCGTGACAGACTTCCCAATCTTTCTCATCAGTTTCAAGTGAAGCTCCACCAATTCTTTTGGAACTGCAGTATTGAGAGAGAGAGAAAAAAAAAAAAAAAAAGAAGTTATAAAGGCTGGTGCAAATATACTTCAATGCTAAACAGTGATAACACTGAAACACCGTGACACATTAAGAAATTTTAATAAAACACAGTAACTTAAAAGTCTGCTGAAGAGCAGCCCCGCAGCCGAGAGGGAAGGTTGATTTAATCACATGGGTCCTTTTGTTCAGATTTACATTTACAATGATCACTGATTGCCCTTCCTGTGCCCTTCCTCGAACTCAAGGAAACAGACCTCCGTGATAAAAACGTAAAGATTTTGGCAGCGTTAAAACAACAACCAGACAGGACCTACGCCGGTGAAACACCTACAACACCCCGACCGCGAGCAGCACACCTGCAGCTGCCTGCCGAAACCCCAAAGCCGTCTTCTGCATCGTACCGTGTGAGCCCAACCAATTTTTGGTTGCTGCGCGGTATGGGAGAAACGTTCCAGCAGCTTTGTCCTCCCAGACGTAGCTTTGCTATATACTTACTCTCTTGTGTACCAGGGGGACAGAGCAGGACTTGAGATCCGGAGGCCAGCACTGCTGCAGAGTACAGCTGCACCGGTGCGATCACAGAATCCAAGTCTTCCAACGAGCTGCACGTCTCCCGTAGCGTGCGCTCCTCAGACACCGCTTCAGCATCTGCTCCGAGCTCACATCTGTGAGTTATGAATCAATCTGGCACCACCAAGTGGCAAGTTTGCAGAACATCCATTTCATAAGCTAGAGAGTAGCGTAACTTTTTAAAAATACGTAACTGATAATTATTAATGCAACTCCACACGCCCAGTGACGTGAGCTTTCTCGTTTGTAATTTGTTGAGGAAAAACTTGGGAGAAGTGAACTTTTCCAGTATTTTTATTCTCTACCCTTCGCAAACAACGTTATTTTCTGAAAGCATTTTCATTACTCTCTGCACACGCGCTTTAAAAGTTTAAAACTCAAGAATGTTTATTAATCATAATTTAATTTTGTTTATTTACTCATAATTTATGATTACGGATTTTCTACTGGTCCAGTAACATTACACGGCACAGGATAAACAGCTGCGACACCAAATGGGTTTGCTCTCAACTGGACATCACTGGGACACTAGCTCTGCATACAACATTTTAGTATCTGTGTGACTCGTTCCAATGTTTAATTTGATTTCACCTAACTGATATTTGCCTTTCCATCAAATGCCTCTGTTTGTAGGTGAACACAGTAGTGGGTAAAACACCAGCTGGATGAAAACACTTGTGTCATTTCAGAGTAAATCAGCACTGCTGGTTTGCAGTCAGAAATTTAACACACAAACTCCTTAAATAAACACCTAAAGTACCAGGCTGGTACCCGGAAAGAGACCTCCTTTCAACGCAGACGATTCATCAGCAGCTCCAAACTAGCCCTGACTTTTTCTCTTTTATTGCATTTATATTCTTTTCGTTACCATTAGGCATTGAAGAAAACTAGCACAGCTCCTCCTTGGTTTCCCCGACAATCGATGCAGTTCACCATTTGAATCTACCACATATTGGAAAAGGAACAAGCTCCAAGGTCGTCACCCTGACAGGTGCCGAGCTCTTGGCCCCAACAAAATTAAGCACAAAGCACTTCACACACATGAGCAGTTCTACCGAAGCCAACTCCGACCATTAAACCTCAGCTTGCGCTTGCGTGACATGGAACTGAGCCAGAGTATTCAAAATCTTGCTGGATCAAAGCTTCTGTTCTGCATCTTTTTTTGTTTGTTTGTTTTTAATCAGATCTCTTTTTTAATGGGTACAGACCGATTGGAATCCTAGCTGAAAGAAGCATGGGTGATTTGTTTCGAATAATCAAATCCCCAGTCACGGGAAAAAATCTTTGCTGGAGTGTTATTCTCAGAAGAAATCGAGAATGTTCAAAATTCAAAAACTAGAAAGTCATTTTGCACACCCCTGGTCAGCACTGACTGTGATCAGTGTTAGGACCTAGAGAAACGTCACTTCTTTTCTGAGATCCCAGCATTTCAGCTCTTGCATTTCAAGGACCTTGATGACATATCGATGTGGTTATTTTCACAAATAAACCTCACAAAACATTTCAAAGTAATTCTCCATTTATTTATTACCTTTTGGAGATGGTTTTCATGTATGGTAACAATATTAACGACCGGATCTCTAGGCTAGCTTTTCGCCAGTTCCCTAGCAAGCACTCCGAGGGCTCGCACACTGTCGTCCTTGTTCTAAGGAACGAGGTGGGAGTTTCGGAGAAGAAAACTGCTGGGCAGAAAATCAGGAGGGTGCGGAGCGCAGCCAGCCCAGTCGGGGTGCCTGGGCTACAGCACGAGCCGGAGCCTCCGGGACTGGGAACCAAACTCTGTACTGAAACCAAAGTAATGGTAAATAATGTACTGATCACACACAGCAGAGTCCACCTGACCTGCCCAGAAATACCAGCTCAGGGGAGGGGTGGTAGAAGGGGTAAACAGTGGTAGAAAATCCATTTGTTCCCAGAATGCTTACTTGGCAAGGAGCAGAAGCACACTAGTAAACGAGACCAATGCTTCCGTCGTCTCAGAAACGCACTGAATCTGCGTAACTTTAATTTAAACTTACTTTTGCTCAGAACACAGAATTCTTGACAAGAGGTCGTGGAGGTGGGACATCAGTAAGGATCATTTTTACAACACTCTTCCAATCCTACTTGTAACGTATCAAAGATAATGAACAGGAGATGTTAATTACTTAGGGGTTGTGGTGTTGTTTGCTTTTTTAAAATACCAACAGTAGACTATCATCTCCTCTGTAAAATGTCATCTCCATTCAAGCGGGATCTGCACCACTCATTTCAGGAACTCATATAACCTAATAAGATTTTGCATTTTTTTAGAATTTCACACAAGGGAAAGAACACCACACAGCATCCTTGCTGCTTAACAGCCATTCTGCCGAGGTTTTGGCCAAAAGAGCGTGACGGAACAGCCACAAAGAAAACCTAAATCTGAATGACATTCTCAAACTTTTACGAAACTTTGATCCCTCTGGGAAGTAATACAGCAGCTCTCTAAGACCTTCACAGAATACATTTCAGTGGTGCAGAAAACGCCAGGACTCTGTGCAGAGGGCTAACCAGAATTGTACAGCACTACCGCAACAGACAAACCGTTTCGAAGAATCACGTATAATTCAACCGTTGTGCCACCTGCTAGATAGTGAAATACAGAGACTTTTCACAGGAAGAAGCCCTGAGTCAGGCAGATTGAGTCACTGTACATACAATTAGAGGGCTTCTGGTGGAGTTTAGCCAATTTGTTAAGCCCTTCACTTGCCTGGAGGGCAGGCTCTTGTCTGGGCCTCGGAGAAGATCCTTTGAAATCTCTCCTATCTACTCCAGCACCTCAGCGAACACCCCACACATCAATCACACATTTCTAATAAATGTGGGAATGACAGAAAGTTGAAACAGAAGAGAAAAAGCATGAACATGTGGAAATCTCATCCTCTGGTTTGAAAAGCTGTAACTTTCGAACAGCTGCACAACCGCAGATTAAAGACCTGGTTGCAGGTACCCATTAACACCTTCCCGTATAACCGTAACCCCGGTTCACCTCTACTTCTTTTCCCTGCCCAAATGTATATGCTCACAGCTGAACACTCACCTAAACAAATCCGAAATAAAAGTGGAAAACAGAAAACGTGGATATGGATGTTTCACCCCAGCTGGCAACTCAGCACGATGCAGCTGCTCGCTCACGCCCCCCAGGCAGCATGGGGGGGAGAATCAGAAGGGGAAAAGTGAGAAAACTCGTGGGTTGAGGCAAAGACATTTTGATAAGTAAAGCAAAAGCCGCACACGCAAGCAAGGCAAAACAAAGAATTTGTTCACCATTTCCCATCGGCAGGCGGGTGCTCAGCCATCACCAGGAAAGCAGGGCTCCATCACACGTAACGGTTACTCAGGAAGACCAACGCTGTCACTCCAAATGTCCCCTCTCTTCCTTCTTCTTCTCCCAGGTTTCTATGCTGGGTGTGACATCATATGGCATGGAATATCCCTTTGGTCAGCTGGGGTCAGCTGTCCCGGCTCTGTCCCCTCCCAACTCCTTGTGCCCCTCCAGCCTCCTCGCTGGTGGGGTGGGGCGAGAGGCAGAAAAGGCCTTGATGCTGTCTGTGTAAGCACCACTCAGCGATAACAAAAACTTCCCTGTGTTATCTACACTGTTTCTAGCACAGATCCAAACCACAGCCCCAAACCAGCTGCTATAAAGAAAACTAACTCTACCCCAGCCAAACTCAGCACAAGGTGACAAAGCCCTGGGTCTGGAGCGAGGACAGGGGGAACTTGTTATTCCACAAATGATGATAAATAAAACCCACAGAATCACGGAATCACAGAATGGTCGGAGTTGGAAGGGACCTCTGTGGGTCATCTAGTCCAACCCCCCTGCCGAAGCAGGGTCACCCAGAGCAGGCTGCACAGGACCGCGTCCAGGCAGGACTTGAATATCTCCAGAGAAGGAGACTCCACCACCTCCCTGGGCAGCCTGTTCCAGGGCTCCGCCACTCTCAGAGGGAAGAAGTTCTTCCTCATGTTCAGCTGGAACTTCCTCTGCTTCAGTTTGCACCCCTTCATATCAGAGCTGATCCGGAGCGCTGGATGCAGAGGGGAAGATCAGAACCCCGAGGTACGCAGAGCCCCTGGCGCTGCTGCGGATTGCAAAGCCTGCAGCTCCTCTCCTCCTGAGGCAGAGGGGAAAAGCGGGAGGAACCCCTGGGCCGTGGGGACCCAGCGGGAAGGGAGCGAGAAGGAACATTCTGGGATCCAAAGGCTGCTGGCAGTCTTCAGGCTTCACAGACACGAACAGGTCTTCCCAGTTACACTAGCAAAACCTTTTTCCATGATAACTTGTTTTGGCAAGTGGAAGAAGAAAAAGGACTCCTAAGATACACCGGGCAAATATTTCCGTTAACAGTTTGCTCTTTTTGATCTTCCTCCCTTGACCAAAACGACCTCCACACACTACGACTTCACTGCCAAACAAAACCCTGCTAACCAGCGGACAGCTCAGATCGACGGGATCGTTAATCATCTCCCACCTCCCCTTTTTTCGCCACTGAGGGAAGCTAGCTCATGGTAACCTGTACAAAACTGGCGTGTAGGAGCTCCCGGCACCCCGCGTAGAGCTTAGTGGCAAGCAAATACAAGAGGGAGCTGCACTGGCAACATCTGCAAAGGCAAGCGCATCCGCTCGGACGCTGGTGAAGAGTTATTCTGCGGTTAATTTACCACTTAGCCTGCCGCACGCTAACCATGCACTTAATTCCCTCCACAGAGAAGCTTTTATGCATAAATTTGCTTCAAACCAGTCGGCCGCATCCCTTACGAAAAAGTGCCCAATAGACGAGTGACCGCATTTTTAACGTCTCTGATATTCTCCCCCAGTTTTGTGCGCAAGTCGGAAGTCCCGTGAGCAGTCTGAGGCAGCACGTTGTCTTCTGGACTAGTTTCAACCAAAGGTTAGCTCCTCGTCTGGTTCAGTTAACAGCTAGCAAAACACTTGGGAAAAGAAAGGGGATAGGATCCCCTTCAGCAGCAGTGCTGGTTTATGGCAACAGAAATAGTCTTCTCTATGAACTATCTAACTTCTTTCTTATCTCAACTCTTAATATACGGAAAATAGGTGATCCCTATAGTTGGGGATGTGTTTTTAAGTTTACAGACCACAGAGAAAAAAGATGGCCTTGGTAATAACTTGATATGATGAATAAATGGAAGGACAAAACCTGCAGCGTGAACCAGGCAAGCAGTCACTGTGAACCTCTGACAGTAGCTGTGATAATAAGGAGCCCCATATTCATGCAGCAAGCTTGGCACGAAAAGAAAATTTGAACCATTTGACCTCCACCGTGTTTCCCAACATGAAAAAGCAGTAGCTCCTGTTCCAAAGGACAATCTCACTTTCCAGCTGAGTCACTTGATGAATATTATCATCCTACCAAGTTGTGTGCCCATAAAAAAAGAAAAAAAGCACACAGGGAAGGGGAAAAAATGTAACCGCTCTGCCTCCCGAGCAAATGAAGAGAGCAATCAAACACACTGTAATTAAACCAAAGATCAAAACAGAAAGAACAAGTCACCAAGTAGCAGTTTTATATCCTGTTCCTAGAAAGATTTTGGCAGGCACTGAAGACAAACAAACCACGCTCACATTTAAATGACGTTGTTCTCCTAGGAAAGTACTTTGAAATCTGGATGCTCGGCAGCAGCTAGATGGCTTTCACACAAACCTCGGAGCACCTTTATCTCTCCATGTACAAAGACCCGTGGGAAGACCGTCTGCTTGCCTGGACTATTTGGAGCACGTGCCATTCTAACACTATTCAGCAAAGTCAAGATTATCTCGCTGATAAACCCCCTCCCACCCATCCCCCCATCCAAGGATCCCAGCACACCACCTCTTGCAGATGAATTGTGACCAACTCGGACAGTGCTTTGAACCAGGACTGGACTGGAAAGCCTCTTCCACCCCCAGCTCTTTTCATCAGTTGTGTCACCAAGCTAACAGACCATGCCACCAGAGCTGCGGACTGACTTACCTCCAGTGGTCCTTGCTGCAAACAGGATGGGACCTTAAAATTCAGCTCTAATTTTAGGTATGAGGTTATTATCAAATATTTTATCACCTATTTGTCAAAATTGTGATTGAGCACCCTTCCCTGCCTTTTTTTTTTATTCTATCGTCTTTCACCGCCTACAAATCAATTGGGTTATGCTTGTGCTCTCCGATGCCCACACTACCACCAGTCACCTTTTCACTATACCTGAAACCGAGTTTCAAAAAATCACGTGCATTGTCATCAGCGGAACTCTTGAAGCTGGAGTTGAAGACCATACCGACCTACACAAAATCCCTACGCAGCTGTTTTTCGTCAGCCCTTTAGCAGTTCGAAGATGGTTTAAACTTTCACAAGTCCCCTCTGTTCCATTCTCTGGCTATTAAGTTCCTAGCGATGTTGGAGTTTTTTAAGCTAATATATTAAGCAACAGCAGGAAGGTTAACAAAGGCAGGACTGATGTTAGAACAAAGCATCAGATTTAAGAAGAAAAGCGTGCTGTACTGCACAAGGAAAAAGAAACGGAGGTAGAAAAAAAGGAAAATTACTTTGAAAACAATGCAGGAAAAAATAGCACACGATCTATTTTAGAAACTGGAAATAGCCCAGTAAAGGAAAGACAGCAAATAAAAGCCCATTTTACTGCCTCAAAATATGTACTGAATAAAAAATGGGCTCAAGTCCACCAGCTCTGGACACATGAACAGCGAGTGAGAACAAGCAGGCTGTGGCAGCAACGTGCAAACAAGCAAACTGCAGCGAAACACAGGTACTGAAAACAGCCGAAATGTAACAGATTGACATCGTTCGCAGCTGTATCACTCGCAGTGACCACACCGTGCGTTTCAACCACCTAAAATCAAGAGCATTTGACTTGCCAGTATTTAATTCATGTGTATGCAAGCACTTGACTCCGAAACTGCTGGGGCCACAGCCCATAAAAGCGAAGACACGGCAGCACAAGTATCTTTCATTCTGGCTGGTAAAAATGAGGAAATCAGATCTTCGAAGCTGACTGGGATTCTCCTGCCTGCTCAGGCATCTCAGTCTCCAACATCACTGTGATAATTATCCAAGACTTTCAGACAGTGAGCAGAAAATCCTCCTTAGCACAATCCTCAAATAAAGAGTAGGTATGACCAAGGTGAAAGGTAATCACAAAGATTACACTTTAGTAGTGGACTCTGGAGTGCTTCACAGCTCCCCAGTGCAAGTACGCACCCCCACAACTCCCCAGTACACTGGGATAAGTCCACTTCAGAGAGATTTTAGCAGCTTGGGTTTTTTCCCTGGAAGCAGACCCAGACAGAGAAGAGCTGCAGCAGATGCCATCAGCGCGCTGAGTTTGGGCATGGGGAGCCAGCCCTTGGAGCGTGGTGCAGAACACACTTACCCACACCGCAGAGATGTAGGAAGAGGGAAGGAGCCCTGTTTTGCCACTGTTAGGCCATTGGCTTTGCCCTAGTGAAAAAAAAAGTGGGTTGATCAGATGGGATTCTTCAACTCCACAACAGGAAACGCTGAAGAGGCCACTAGAGTAATGGAAGACCCGATCACACTTCCCAAAAAGGATGTAAGCGAAAGAAGTTGAGCTGGCAACGTTTACCTTTTGATGAAAGTAGTTACAGAGCCACTCAAGAAATGGTAAAATTTAATTCAAATGACTTCATTCCCCCTCAGAAGGTTCAAAACGACAACTCCCACTCCTAGGAGGGTGGCCCAGCCACAAAGCAAGCAGCTAGAAAAGAAATACAAGATTGAAGGGCCCAAAGAAAGGAGAAGAAAAGGAAGCGTGAGTCTAATTCCTGTGAGAAAGGAGCCTGAGCTTTAGACCCTACTCCTGGCTCCCAGAATTTTGTAGGTATTTTGCCATTAAGATCTTGGAAAGGGTAGCAGCAGAGCAGTAGGATTCATCTAAGCAAATGAGACGTTTACACCTGCGCTAGAATCATAGAATAGAATCACAGAATCTTTAAGGTTGGAAAAGACCTATAAGATCATCAAGTTCAACCGTCAACACCACCATGCCTGCTAAAGCTGCAGTGCCACATCTACACGGTTTTTGAAGCCCTCCAGGGATGGGGACTCCACCACCGCCCTGGGCAGCCCGCTCCAATGCTTCACAAGTCTTTCAGTAAAGACATTTTTCCCAATATCCAATCTGAACCTCCCCGACGCAAGTTCTGTATAATCCATTTACAGCTCACAGAGAGAAAGCAACTTTTAGGAAGAGTCAGCTCATCTTAAAGTAAACGTCTGAGCTCTGCTAAATACATTGGGTGAGATTAATTCTGCTGTAGAGTGTCTGGCAAGTTTTTCCAGTGAAAAGCAACGTATGCAAAGTCTTGGGGATGCAGGAGTGTTACCAGTTTCTGGGGAGCACATCTCTTTCTCAAACCGCTACCTCGGCTCTTATGCTCCCCTTTAGACACAGAATTACCATTGCAGATCTGACCTTGGTTCGTAAGGTTTATCCATGCACAGACATTTCTGGCAGACAAAATCAATTCTCCAAGCATGGCAGCATTTAACTTCAAGAGAAAGAGCATATACTCTACTAAACTAAATTAAAGTATCCTCAGTGCAGTGAAATAGGTGAAAATCAAGATCAAGCACACGAACACAGAGTTGCATACATCAGTAGTTAAGGAGGCTTCAGCTTCATTTAGCGTTACTCACGTTAACAAACGTAACCAGCCTCTTCTAAGATGTTCTGTTAAAGGTTAAGTTGAATGCAAGTCCTTTTTTAGCTCATTCTAAGAAAAAAAGGACGAATTTAAATGCTTTTTAATTCCTCACTCGGTTTAGTGACTAGGAACACCACTCTGGTGTCAATTTTGCTGAATTTCTCAGGTACTGTCTGAGGGTTTTCTTCGGTGTTAACAGAAGAAGGATGTTGATTACAAAATCACTTTCTCCCACATCTCTCACTTGAATAAATAGGCAAGATGAAAAAAATCCAAGCACGTTGAATAAAAATCACTTTTCTAATACAACTTTCACTACCAAGGTTAGAGGGTGTCATTCCTCAGTCTTCAGCGGAAAAAAAAAAAAAAAGATTTATCCTCTTTCATGTATCACAAGACATCTACTACAAAGATGTTTCTGCCCTTTTTCGGGTTCAACTTCAAAAATAGTGTGGTTTTTCTCTAGTCACCGGTGATCCAACCTGCACTTCAAATAAACCTCTTTCATACTCTGGGATTCACCATTTCATCTTTCATTTACTCTGCTGAACGATACCAAGAGGTGAATGGTTCTTGGCAGTTCCTCTGTAACTGTCAAATATCGCAGACACCTTCTCTTGAAAACCTAGTCTTGCAAACTTCTGTCTCCCATAAAAAAAAAATATTTTTTAGTTTACTGGACCCTACAGAAGTGCAAGAACGTAACCATGCTACAAAGATGTACATTTCAATATTTTGCAAAACATTCAGCAGTGACTAATTTCTGTAGAAAAATCAAGTACTACTCGGTAAGCATTTGGTATTTTACAAACGGGAGCATTATGTGAGCACGAGCCTTCTTTAACGATCAGCACACGCAGACTTCGAAGGTAAAGCCAACGCGAGTCATTCTGCAACGCAGAACACACTTCCCTGTCAGCTGGAAGGGAGTAACTGCACATTTGTTCTGCTCTAAGGTCCTGTCAGTTCACTACTTTATCAGCAGTGCATACGAAAATTTAAGAGTATTTAAAGAAATATGAGAGATCCAGAAAAAGATGCACCACATTGCAGAGACTTGGGCTAAACAGCCCCGAGAGCACAACATTTCTAGCACCTGTCTCTAAATTGGAAAGACATGGATTGGACAGATGGACCACTCGTTGGGTAAGGAACTGCCCTGATGGACGCACACAAAGAGTTGCAGTCAATGGCTCAATGTCCAGGTGGAGACCAGTGACGAGTGGTGTGCCACAGGGGTCAGTACTGGGGCCGGTGCTGTTCAATATCTTTGTCGGTGACACGGACAGTGGGACTGAGTGCACCCTCAGAAAGTTTCCTGATGACACCAAGCTGTGTGGTGTGGCTGACACGCTGGAGGGAAGGGATGCCATGCAGAGGGACCTGGACAGGCGGGAGAGGTGGGCCTGCGGGAACCGCATGAAGTTCAACAAGGCCAAGTGCAAGGTCCTGCACGTGGGGTGGGGCAATCCCAAACACAAGCACAGGCTGGGTGGAGAGTGGCTCGAGAGCAGCCCTGAGGAGAAGGACTTGGGGGTACTGGTGGGTGAGAAGCTCAACATGAGCCGGCAATGTGCGCGCTTGCAGCCCAGAAAGCCAACCGTACCCTGGGCTGCAGCAAGAGCAGCGTGGCCAGCAGGGCGAGGGAGGGGATTCTGCCTCTTTACCCCGCTCTCGTCAGACCCCACCTGGAGTCCTGCATCCAGCTCTGGAGCCCCCAACATAGGAAGGACATGGATGTGTTGGAGCGGCACCAGAGGAGGGACACGGAGATGATCAGAGGGCTGGAGCACCTCTCCTACGAGGACAGGCTGAGGGACTTGGGGCTGTTCAGCCTGGAGAAGAGAAGG
>Ga0065711_1029875_pt1 | contig 34526 bp, 22 predicted proteins | sample Hoacrofraction12_FD_59098 | JGI IMG/M metagenome (GOLD analysis project Ga0065711, IMG submission 59098) | Hoatzin crop microbial communities from Cojedes, Venezuela - Epithelial fraction 12 v2 (version 2) | ecosystem: Host-associated > Birds > Digestive system > Esophagus > Crop | place... | reverse complement strand
GGGGGGGGGTGGCAGGCAGCGCCGCCCGGCCGGCACCGCCGCGTCACCTGCCCGTCACCCTGCGGCCCCGCCCCCCGCCGCGGCACCTGCCTGTCACCCTGCGGCCCCGCCCCCAGAAGGCACGCGCCCGTTTCTCCACGTCGGCGAGGCGGAGGCCGCTCACGGCCGGATGATTCGAAGGTACCCTTCCGCGCCACTTCTGGGGGACCGTCTCCTCGCCGTTTAACTTCGGGACAGTCTCGGGGCTTTAAGGGGAGCTGCTGCTCCTTGACACAAGGTTCCGAGGGCAAAGCGCTGCCCTCCGGCTGCAGCTTTCAGCAGTGCCCGTCCTCGGGATTCCTCCCCGACAGAAACAGCAGCAAGAACGGAGAAGGCAGACGTGTGCCTTTGCCATGTCTGTGCTGGGCCATCCAAGGAACCCGGTCGAGCGTCAGCTTGCTTACTCTTTCTGGCATTTGCAGCAGCAGAAGGTTTTCAGCAGCAAAGGTGCTGTACGGTCTCTGGTACCAGGCCTGCCACCGCGGCGACCGAGCAAGGAACGCAGCCCGTGACAGGGCTTCAGCTGCGCAAACACGCACACGGGAAAGTTCCAAGCATCACCACACAACGCTGATTTCCTTGCAAGACCCATGAACCATCCAATTTAAAGGTGGCTTATAATCAGACTGCCCTTCCCAACTGACATTTCTTAATATCTAAGAAATGCCCCCGCATTTCAAATGCTTTGGATAGCAAACTACAACTCAGAATACTAATTTGCGTATCCCCTCCCTTGACCACTTTAAATATAGAACAAGTCTACATTTATTATGCTGTGTATTTCAATGCAGTTCCCTTCCAAACCCTTTTATTTACAGTATATATGCTGCTCGTACAGAGTACAAGCCCAGGCACTTGAAAGCAGAAAAATAAACACACTTGCCAGTAAGAGATACTACTTTCTTCATGTTATACAAGACAGTCTCAAAGACTACTAGGAAAAAAGCCTTTGGTTCTAAGATAACTTTGAATTTCATTAAAAAAAATACATATTCTCTAATTCCCCTTAACAATGGAAGGCACAACAGAAATGTAATGCAGTCTTATTAAAATAATGTTTTGCAGACTCTGCAAAGCCAGATTTACTTGATGACTTGTGAAACAAAATTTCCTTAACCTCATTAATTTTCATTTATCTAGCCCTCTCAAACAAGGAAATATTCAGAAGCAATTTCGTATTTTATTTTAAATGCTTGGTTGTTAATCAGTACAAAGAAGCGTAATGTGTAGTAACCCATGTCACAACAGTCTGTCAGAGAAAGACCATGTAAAATAACGCTAAGCAACCATTACAGAAGTTCTGCCTCTTACTATTGCTCAATTGCATAAAGGTAACAAAAACTATACATTATGAAAATCGTGACACATTTTTTAAAAAATTTGCTTACAAGCAGTTAGTTTTCACAATATAGACATTCTCTTTTGCCACCACAGTCACGACAACTTGTTAGCAGCATGCCCCTCTGAACTGGGAAGGGGGAGCAGTTAAAGTTGCCCTTTGTGCTGAATTTATTCTAGGTCACAAGGGTCACCGATAAAACACTCTGATAACCCAGGGGTTTGTAAAATATTTTAATGTAGTCAAGAATCTTCTTACACAGCCACAAGCTCATACATCTATGACTCGATTTAGACTTTCAGGACCTGCAATTTAGAGACCAAAAGCTTTGCCAACTATCTCGTGATCCCTCCAACCATCCCCTTTTCCCCACAAACCAGTTACCATGACACTGGTGACGTAAAATTGAATGCACTTGGAATATTAACTACAGCTTTTCTCCTTCAACACCTCTAAATATAAATGACTTTGGTTATCCATAAACCAGGAAAAGGAGCTGACATTTTTAGTTACAAGAGATTAGAAGAAAAATCGCTTGAACGGTTGTAGTTTTCTACATGTTTGTTATAATTAATTTCCTTCCTTTTCCAAATTATAGGACAAAAACTCCACAAACTAAAGTAACGGCAAGTTGTACCAGACATGCTGGAAAAACAGAAATTCAACAACAAGAATTCTCTACCAAGAATTTGAGTACAATCAAGTCATCAAGTAGGTTTTGCTGTTGGTGGTGAATGCTTTATGCTTACAGACATATTGTCAGTGGACAACAGAAAGCTGCAATGTTAGTTACATTCATAATTTTTCTTATGAATTCAAATGTTATGAATGGAACATGTGAACAGAAATAAATTTGTGAGCAGAAATACAGATTTTTGTACTTATTTCATGGCATGATCTTTAGATCAGATCCGTGTCTCACTTCAGTCAATAGGAGATTTTTTAATTTGATTTTACACAGCCCAAGGTCAGAACATTGCAATGGCTCAGATAAGTAAAAGGCAAGCTGTGGCTTAAGCTTCTGATACAGGATGTGCTCGGGTTGTGATGAGCTCCTTAAAAAGGTGAACACTCCTGAAATTACTAAATATAAAAGTTGCAGTATGGAGGAAAATACATACGGGTTGTTTAAAATACATTTCATGTAACAACATCACCATCAAAACCCCCTGTATTTCCTTGAAATAACAAACTATTAGGTCCATGCTGATGATGTATTTTAGTTTGCTTCACGATTCACCCTTCAATTCAACCACAATTTTATCTTCTTTTGCAAGACTCACTCTTCCTGACTACTAGCACAGCCCTTGCTCTTTGATAGCACAGTTCCTAGGGGTTTATTCTTAAATACCAGAGAGGAGTACATAGTACAACAGACAACTGTTTTCTTCCATACATAGCTGTGCCAGCAGAACACACACAGCCGTGTAAACCGTAGGTGCCCATCAGCCCTAATCAGAGAACACTGCTCCCACAGATTTGTAGGGGGCAGCCTCTTAACTTTTGTAAAGGAAAAAAATTTATTTCAAACTCAAAGACTCTCTTGTAATGGAAGTACCCAGAATGAAGCAGTATTTATTAATATACAGTATAACACTTTAATGTACTCAAATTTATTCAGCTTGTATAAGTTATTTACACCTATTTCTGAGTCTACTAAAGCACCCAAATTGCCCTAAAGACTGATGTTCCCTAAGTCCAAATAAAGAATTGTTTTGTAGGTCCCTAAGACACTCTGTGGTACACAAATGTGCTACATGAACAAAAAACTGGGGGACAATCTAATTGCAGAAGATATCAACAATTTCACCAGTCCCAAACTCCAGTTACTGATTTAACAACCACTAGCATCTCGTAACTTCATCTTCAACATATAAAGTAGCTGGCATCTGTCAGGGAGTAGTTGTTCTGCAGTGCTTTTCTCTGCTCCTGCGCTGCGTTTGAATCTGCCGCATCACCTCAGATCCAATCACTTTTTTACTTAAACTGGAGAGGTGGTACTACTGGTCCAAATTATATATGAGTTTTACCAGCCTGAAAACAAAGAGGGAGATTGTAATGCTTTTACTTGTATACACCAATCCGGTATTTGCTGACTATGTCACGTTCTCGCTTGCCAGCGGTAGCCGTGGCATGGTTTCCGAGAGCTCTAGGCAAATAACAAAAGAGAACGAAGTGAAAGGCATTTCTGTCTCGGGTATGTTGCAAATCCATCCAGCAGTGTTCTCCCAAAACCTCAGCTACGGATCTCCAACACTTTCACGGGAAGCACCTTGCTGCCTGCGTGAGGCAATGCAAAAGCAGCTCATACTGGCCTCTGCAGACATGACTTCACGGACACGTGGATTTCACCTACTCCAGGTCTGACTGTGACCTACCACAGAGCAGTGCAGACAACCAAAATTGCTGCAACGCCTCCCAGAGAACAAACGAGAAGGAAAAGTAAGAAAAAAACCAACCTGCAACGGTTGCGCAAAACAGAATCCAAATGTTACAAAGAGCTTATTTCTTTATGTTAGGATAGCCAGCTAGAATGTTTTGAGCAGCATGTGGCTCCCAGGCAGTCACAGTGAGGTCCCTGTGCCAGGATCATGACACAGGAATGGCAACAAATCACCAAAAACCCAGAGTGCCAACATCCACATGGAAACAGGTATTTCCTGCCGGTGAACCGCTCCCTCACACTCCCCCTTCCCTTGCGTCTCTGAGAAGCACACAGTACTTGTCCCTACCCTATGAAAATTTTAAGAAGGTTCATAATATTAATAACATGACTGGCTACAGCCACTGACAGTCTCAGGGCCCGAAAGGTTAAATAACCCTGCACCACCAGAAAACTTTGCCCTCACATTTCTTTAGATGATGATTTTTTTTAAACACCGCTTTGGCTGTGGAGCAAGACGGATGAGGTATGCAGCTGAACAGCAGTGCGGACAACAGAGCAGCAGTCATGGCTGTGTTGGAAGACACAGACAGCAGGCATACCTGCGTCAAAAGTGAAAATGTAAAAACACAATACTTTGAGGCAGGCTTGAATAACACGTTTTGAAGAGAGACTGTCAAAACTGAAACAGATAAATCCAACTCAGTCCTTTAAAATCACTCCAGGGATCTTTTCCTCACTCACTACTCACTCAAAAATAGAACTGTTAAGCACATGTAATACAGGGAATAAACTGCAAACACATTCAGTGTGGCCAGAAATTCACACCCTTCCACTCAAACATACACATGCAGTATTTACCACACAATGTTATATCATATTAAAGAAAGTGAAATTGTAGCAGTCATAACAAACAACAGGTATCTCTGGTAACTATAGTTCATTATCCAAAAGCTAGGAAAAATTGTTCCGAGTCTTCAGTTCTACAACGGCAGACAATGTTATCATTTAGTAAAACAGACATTCCACTCACAGCCTTGATATTTTCATCTCGAGGATAAGAAAAGCACAGAAGGCTGCGATCAGGTTTTTCTCACTCTGCAAGAGCCGCTCATTCTAAAAGCACTACAAGAATTCAGGGACAGTGCTTACAATCTTAGTTTGTTATTTCAGAGTATATAACACAAACAAGCGTTGATCACTAAAAATATTAATTAGCATTTCATTAAAAATATCAATATGTGAAAAAGCAGTGATGTGCAGACATCCTCCCTCTGGGATTAGATTCTAATTCATTTTAGATTAGGAAGCAACGAACTAGAACCAGTACCCTGACAAGTTAACTATTCTTACTGACACAGTTCTGGATAGGAATAACACCAGCTCTAAGGATGGCACACTAAACAAAAAGAAATCATGCTAATTTCTGACCTTTACAAATGACCATGATAAAAAGGATCTGGATGGGTTACATAAATTTGCTACTATGAGACTACTGCATTTTAATTTCTTTTTTTTTTTTTTTTTTTAAACTAACATGTACTTATGTAACAGTACCAAAAAGAACAAATAGTTATTACAGACAGGACTGTACTGGCAAGAAAATTTAACCAACAAAAGGGTTAATTAGGGATACAAATTTTCTCAGACTGTTAATAATGGGAACAACACATAGAATGTGCTCATAAGTAATTCTCAGGTAACTTTGATCTTCGGCCCCAAGCGATTACCGTTGCCTACCATACCCTGGCCTCTGGGACTCTCTCAGAACCAGACATCTGGCTACTTTGTTGTTTTAGACTAATCTCATCCCAGGAGAGCTCAAGAAATGACACCAGGCAAGGAGGGTCCTGGCAAGGGAAAAAACATTACAGTATCAGCAGATTTTTGAGTGGACTAGAGTATCAAAATTGCCTTCAAATTTCTATAGGGATCCTGTGGCTTCTCTGCTCTCCAGCTCTTGTTTCACACAGAATACCAGAATGCACATGATCCTGTTTTAAGGAACTGTTAATCTCTGTGGAGAAGGTAATGAATGATAATCCAGGAACAAACGCATGACGAAGGCAAACAGAAGTAAAAAAACCTTCAAGGAATAGGTAGATTTAAGGAAGATTTTATTGAAAGGTCAACACACCGCATGATCCATCAATGTTTTTAAAAGCCTACAAAAAATGACTTCAACATCCAAACACACTATTTTTTAACTAATTCACAAGTTTTAGCTGCCAGCAGTGTTATCCCTGAAGTATGACCCTCTGACAACTGCAACAGATTCTGCCTAGTGCCCAACTGGCTGCTCCAGGCTTAGAAACAGGGCAGTTTACAATGCGCTGAGCCCACAGGAGTAAGGTGGGCTGCAAACATGGAGAAAGGCTGGTTTAACTCTAAGGCCAGGCTCTCTCACATCAGAGGCTACCTGGGCTGTGCCACAGACTCTGGTCCGTCAGACTCCCATCCTTCCCAAGCCACTATAGGTTATATCAGATGTGACACTGGCAGCTGGACGAGGACTGTTGCGGGCAGCCCTGCAGAAGAAGGCCCTTTTCCTATATCGATGGTCCTTTGTCCTTTCTACAGCAGTGCTCCTATGTCCTAGGTGCTCCCAGTGCGCGCTTACTGCCTTCACTTGACAGCAAAAAGAACCAGGACACAGACCTGGAAGAAATAAAAATCTCACATGTATTTTTCTGAGGGCAGTAAGCACACCCATACTACGAACACTATCCCAGCCACGTACTTCCAAGCAGCACCATTTTTAAAGCCCAGGGGTGGCACATAACAATAGCAATACGGAAGAGATCACTTCCGTGTGGCTGTCCTTTTTGTTTCAAGTCAACCACCATATCTTTTCTTCCCTTCCACTGCCAAGAGCAAATTAAAAAGAAAGAACATTAAATCAATTCAGATCCCAATCCTTCTAAGGGCAGGCCGGTATGATTTTACTGTGTCTCATTTCAGGATATTTTCAAAGTGTTCAGAACACAGCTTTGGAAAAAACTCTGAATAATCTTCCACAACACACCAGCCCCCCAAAGAAAACAAATCCCTGCCAAAACCTTTAAGAAGTGCCACAAACAGTTTGAAAACTGCATGCTAAACTTTACTAGGGATCATGTTGTTCCAGAGCACTCTTTCCCCATATTTCTCACACCACAGCTATCCTGCTTTCTTCCAGCCACAACATCCCCCTCTCAGTGGGAGAAACAATACTAAAGTTACCCCCTTTTTTTTAGCACTATCCCAATGCACTGAAACAACTGAATCAAGAACAAAAGAACCTGTGCTTCACTAGCTTTAGTTACATCATATCAACAGCAAAACAACTTCTGAACAATTCAGCATACTTCTGAGATATTCAGAAAGATGCTACGCAATTTTTTCTGAATGCGAATTAAACTCTCCTTTGCTTTCTCACCAGCAGGTATGTTGTTAGAATGAACGTGGATTAGTCCAAATAATTAAATTTTAAAATACCAGCAGCACCAGGACAACATAAACTGTTTTGTATGCTCTCTATATGCAATATGTGCCCAACAAATGTTTCTCTTAAAAGCTTTGCTATAGTATCAGCCTGTCACAGTTCAACTGATGACTTCAGTGACTGATGCAGCTTGCAAGTAGCTATGCAGCTTTGCAAAACAGAAACATGTAAGAAAAAGTCATAAAATATTCCATACCACCACACTAAAAACTTACATTATATTTATTAACACATCATCTACTGCAGAACAATCCAGACTGTAGTGTAATATGAAAAGCATTATAAGGTAGAACAGGTCAAACTAATGTGTTTAAAAAATAGCATTTGACTTTATCAGTGGTGATGGCATTAACACAACGAACACAAAAAAAATGAAGTAAAGATCAGGCGGAATTTTAATTTTGGTATTTATGCACTGCAGATGCTTAATTATACACCCTCTATCTTCAGTTGCCGTAGAATTTGAACAGTGCATCCCACACTACTACCTTTCCCCCACTACTCCTTTTAAACCAACAACAAACAATACTCCACATATGAACATATAAGGCCTGCTTCACAAAATACACAGGAAATAAACAGTTAGTCAATAAAGCAAACAAACCCCACATTAATTCTACATATTAAAGATAGAAAAATACAGATTATATAGTTTCTAACAAACATTTCTCACAGTGTCTAAAAGCACATTTTTGTAGGACTGTCTTACATACTACAGTTGCAGCTTGGACATACATACTACAGACTACTTTTCAAAGACATGTCATCACCAGGACTCCAACAGCAAATAAATAAATGCTTCAGAACATAAGCACTCCTCTGTTTGCTCTAAGTATTGATTTATGTTCTATGGGTATCCAAACATTGGTAGCTAATGCTGCCTTACACTATCTATTACGAAATTACAGCTATTCAGTGAAGTTTTCTAGCAGTAAACAGAACTCCCCACAGCCATTCTCCAAAAACTCAACAGCTGGAAGAAGTGAGCACTGTAGCATGACAGGAATGCCAACATATCCATACAAAAGCAAATCAAATACGAAAACAAACTCCAGAGGAAAGAGAGTCTTCAACCAAAATCCACATTAACACTTCTCCTAATTTGGAAATGGAATGTAGTAGCTCCCATTTATCTGTCATTACAGGGGAACAGAGACAGGAAAACCACTTTGGACATTAGTGACACCATCTTGAACAACATCTGGTACTTCTCCAAGAACCTAGTCAATCTGTACCAAAAAGAGTTAATGAACAATATTTTAAATGACATACAGTTCAAGCACTGATCTCATTGCAGAACCATGAATGCTGCTCAAGTACTAAATTCTAACTAGGACTTCTGATTTCAACATACAGATGAAAGGCTGTATACACAACTATTACATCTTCTTTCTTCTTTCCTAATCTAGGACATTTATCAGTATAGCTCTATAGTTCTCTGCTGACTATATGTATAATATGCAGTTCTTCATGATTTAGATATTTTATTTCTGCATCTATGAACAAAACTAGGAGAAAATATCCATCGACTACTTTGATTAAATTCTCCCGGGTTTTGGAGGCTGCCTTTACCTCCAGTGAAGGCTGGAGGAAACAGGCAGCTGAATGTGCTTCTGAATGCAGATGGAAGAACTCCACATTTCCTCCACTGAGCAAACCTCTGTTTCTTATCTTGTAATTAAACACCTCATCAGCTAATAAAATTACTTTATACTCCTCTAATATCTCCATAAGGAGATAGTAGAGGGAAAGCTTAGCAATGTTGCCTGATGAACACACTTCCTAAAGAAAGATAAGTATGATTATTTTAACTTCAAGATAATGATATAAACTTAACCCACAAATAAAGCTCCATCTTAAGAAGCATTTACAGCATGAACAATATTGATACTTGTCTTCACTCTTCTGTTTTAAATTCACAGGCACAGTTTCATTTATTTGAAACAAACACCATATTGTCACAGAGACAATAACTAGCATATGAGAATACAGTGGACAACAGTGCAGTACTGTACTTATTTATGTATCTACTTAGCATTTTATGTCAACTGCATACTTTTGCATAAGGAGACCAGCTAAGACCAATTACTGCTTCTGGGATTCACCTACTACAAATCATAGAGGCCCAGTTTTCGTTCGTGACTCTTACCTACACTTACCCAGTCCATTGCTTTGATTTCACCAGGATCTCTGATCTACACTAGGATAAAGAAGAATCATGCCCAAGTTTCCAGGTACCTTCACTAGCAGCACAGGTGTTCTTTTGCTGGTAGCAGCTGGCATGTGCTAATTAGCAGGAAAACCAGATTCAACTATTTCTAGTTTTGTAAAAACATGTAAGAGAAATGGCTCAGAAGAAAATCTCAGCATATTACAATATGGTCTACAGGAGGAAATAACCTGACAAAATGAAATTTTCCACTGCCTTGCATCACACGATTTAGAAGGAACTTGAAGCCTGAAAGACGGGAAATCTCCTTAAGATCTGCTTGTATGGCAGATCTGCATAAGGTTGCAGAAAATTATTAGAGAGTATGAAAAGACATTCATGCCTCCCACCACTCACAAACCAAAAAAAACCACACACACCCATGAGAGCTGATAAAGAAACCATGAACATAACCTGCTGGAAGTGTTCCTAAATGAGCCATCTACCTCACAAGGTACTGTATGATAAACTAGCATAACAAGTGATTCACATGAGTAAAATAATCTCTTGAAAGCAAGAAGCACTCACTGCTGCTAAGACCATGCAGTCTGGGAAACAGGGGACTACTACAGATTTTCAGTGTGGTTTTGTATTACTACGGAAGACGACAAATAACATGCTGGAACTGGCTGGTGATTTGAAAGAGGAGAGAAATTACAGTCAGTGTGATCACTTACAGACATAACAGCATGCTTACACAACAGGCACAGTGACTTGTATCATGCAAAAATACTGAAGGGTGGCAGGGGAGAATTGGGAGGGTGGTAAGTGTAACTGTACTGCTAAGACAACAAGGGAGAAATTTTACACACTCTTTAAAGACAAAAATGCACATCTGTTTCCTGGTGACAACTCAGAGAGAACTCAGCTGCCAGACTCACAAAGTACCCGGTTTGTAAAATGTCATCACGTTCTAGGATTTCATCTTTACATAAAGTAAATCTGAACTAGTGCAGAGGCTACTATTTTGAATTTATATACATTTAAAAAGAGAGGAAATTCTTACTTATAAAACTGAATTAATTTCCATGCAATACTCTAAATTTAAAGAAAATTTAAAAATAAAATGCTAAGGAATCAACTACAAGAAATCAAGGTTACAAGGTAGGTATTGTGTTGTCATTTGCAGAAGATGACTACTCTGAGTTTTATCTGCTGGGAGTGTCAGGTAAGTTTGAAACATCAAATGTAGCAGCATAGGCATTTGTTACTCAAGGGGTCATGACAGCAGACACCTTTTGAAGCAGAGATGCCTCGGAGTGACTCATTTCAGAAGGGATTTGAGGACAGCACTTTACAATACTGCGTATTTTTCTGGGTATTCCATACTTACAAGTAACACCTATCATTCTGAGTTTCTCAGACCAAAAAATTGCAAAGAATCAAGCCATGCAGAAGTCATCAACAAGGGTGGTACGAATAGCAAAAATGTCCTAGCATTAACAGGTCACAGTTATTTGTGACTATGCTTAGAAATGGAAGTGCCTCACAACTGTATGAAAGAGGTTGCACTGCTAGTTGAAAACATGTCAGAGGTCATTGACTAAATTATTAAAATATATACCTTGGAGAACATAACCTATACAGAACGTCTCACTCAATACAGATATTGTGGACCATTTGGATAATGAATGTACAGCAAGTATTTCTGAGATAACACGTGACATTAACATCACAGAAAAAAAAATCTTATAGGATGCATTTTCTGAATTGCACGATCACATGCCATTTTAAAACAGAAGCATAAAACACATCCATAGATCATAACTGAGATTTTATGTCCAACTTTAATGTTGTCATTTCTTGAATTACAGGTAACCTATCAATCCAGCTTATGCCTCCTTTTCTCATAGGACTGTTAAGAAATGACATATATTGAATATATTAGAAGTTTCCCTAAAAACACATTCATTTTGAAAGAAAGTACTTTGCTTAAGTAGAATAAAGCCTGATAGCCACTCTTAGAGCTGACTTTCTCTAGTTCCAATCTTCTTACTGTAGAATTAGTTAATATTTTTTATATTTTCAAAGAAATTAAAATATCACTTGTAAAAATATATGTGTACTTGTTATTTGTAGTAGTAACTCAGGGCACCTTTTAACAAAGACTTCTTCTTAAAGTAGGTAGAAGGATTTAAGAAAACGAAACAGCAAAACCTTAAATTTTACCCAGAAGTGAAATGCCATGAAAACAGAATTAAACAGACTCTTACAAACAAATCCACAATAGTTGAAACTTTCCTGTAAATGCAATAACCTTCATGACAGTGAAAACACAAATATGGAGGGATTCATCTTTGCTGACAGTTGTTTAATGCTCTACTTTTAAATGCAGCACATCGTTGGCGAATTTCAACACTTCTGTAAGCAAACAGATTGAGCACTGTAAACTCCGTGAACAAGTGAGTGCTGTTACTGGCAGGGATATTTGCAAAACCATTCCCAAGACACAGGCACAGAGTTCAGACTCTCTAATATTGAGCAGATATCTATTGCTTATTGGTACCACTCGAATGCATGCATGCACACATGCAAAGTCTAGTAAAATGTAAAAGTCTACTCAGTAAACAAACAAATTAATATCCATTTCCACCGACAGGATAATAGTTTGCGTCACTAAAAACCTTACTTCTTTTCTGCCTTGCTTCCCTTCAACATCCGTTCTTTCTGGTTTATGTAAACTATCAACAAATAAGGACAGAGACACCATACCACTGCATGCACATGTGCTTTGATTAATTCATTAGGGACTGAACATCATTCAGGTTTACTGAATTATATTTCTGCAGAAGGATTTATTGTTATTAACTAAGGAAGGTATTACCTGTATGCTATGAAAGAGACTGACACAGCTGAAAAGCTAGGAAATTTTTCTAGAAGTCTTTACAATATTACAAAAAAAGAGGGTTTTTTAAATTTAGAAAGGTTGAAATAACGCCACAATAGATAGCAATAATTACGATGATTCTGCTCTTCAGTATCCAGATTAGAGGCTGTAAACTCCTCATCGACAATGTGAAAGCCTCCCTGAAAGTTTCATGCTCTAGTATCATGTCTGAGAAAGAACTTTTCAGACTCCATTATGTCCGCCATGAACTTGATCTTTCACCTCTAGTGAAAATCCTCTTATAACTGTAATTCTAAAGTTAATGATGAGAGATTTCATTTGCTTTCCCAGCACAGATAAAACCTTTTTGAAATACACTCTCACTGCCATGACCTTGGTCTATGACTTAAGAGTTCACCACATGTAATAATTTACTTTGCCCCATGGGGCTCATTGAGATTTCCTTTTAAAAGGTTTTCGATATGCAGCTGGAGCTGAAACACTCACGCAGTATGCATCAAAGTATACATCCCCGTATACATTACAGACATTTTGCAACAATATCAATAAACAAAATGAATTTAAATCATTTCAAAATATAACAACAAAAAGGTCTAGCCAAGCAAAGTCATCCACACACTAGAAATTCAACATTCAGGGAATCTTGCTGCAATAATCCACAATACCTGCTAGAACAGGGAGTTTCAAAATTTCATGGAAGAATTAATGTATGTAAACTGGCAAACTAATTCAGGAAATGTACTGTTGCTCTGGACTTACCAGCTCAAACACAATTCTGTTCACGCACAGTAGTATTCTTCTTAGTCTAATGCAGCAATTCTCTAATTATGTGGCACATAAACTATCTAGTTAGTCTATGGCTACTGACTTCTCTGCTGATAAGCAGTGCACTAGCTTCTTTGTTTGCTGAGGTATTTCTTACTCAACACCCCTTTATTATTAAAAATAAATACATGAAGTCAGAACTATGTATCCACCTCAATATAAGGCAAGTTTTTTGTTCGTTCCCCTGAATCTTGGGGAAAATTCCTTCAGAAACGTTATTTACCTTAAACTCAAGCACTGGCTTGCAGCCCTAGCCAAAAAGTACATGGCTACTGTCTCACCGTGTTAAGTGCACATCAGTGAGCCGTAACATGCTGCTAAGCGCGACCGTGGCGCCCAGCAGTTACCACCTCGCCTCCGCCTCACACGGTCTCGCAGAGCAGCCAGTTCGCCGTGCCAGCTCCCTGGGGACGCGCACGAGGGCCTGAGGCAGCACAGGACTCAGAGGCAGACAGTGCAGAACTCAAGAGGTCAAGCTGAGGGTGGCGAGGGGACGCAAAATGCCAGAGAAGCAAACGCTCTGGAAATGTGGCTTGTGGTGGGGAGATATATGATGAGGCACTGAACAGGTTGGCAAATATTATATTAAATGGTAAAAATTCTCCCCCATCACATACATCAATAATCAGTGGCCATTGTGCTTTCAGGGCACCTATAGAAGAGTGAACGCACTAAGGCTCCTTTGTCAGTGTCCTGCCCCCTAAAATTTCCTAAACACTACCACCTTCTCATAAGGGCTTCCTCTCTGAGTACAAGAGTTCAAGCATCTGCTGCAGCTACTCCAAGTGGTGTTGTTTCCCCTCCATCCTTGTTAATTTAGAAGTGGCAGCAGAAGTAGTGGATTTCAGACAGAAAAGGCCATATGCACATGGAAACACATCCTAGCTGAGCAGGAGAAAGCACCGGGCTGAGGGGACTGCATATCTGGAAAAAGGTTCCCAGGAGGCATATGGCTTTTCTTCAGCATGTCCAGAAACACTTTACCAGCAGCTTGCTGTTTTCAGACTTCGTAATAGGGCCAATAGTCTCCAGAAACTGGAGCCTAAATAGTGTTTTGAAGTCAGAGAAAATCTGCTGCTCTACTGCTTGCCACATTTTTTTGCCAAATGCTCTAACTAACAAATGAACAAAAAGTCAGTTCAACAGAAAAATAGAAACTTGAAACACTTCTAAAATATCCTATCTTCTTGTAAGAGTTCTATAAAAACATTTTAAATAAATTTGGGCTTGGTTATTTTTATATAAAGGAAGAAATCTAGAAATTTGTTATGTCTTCACGCAGATGAGGCTTTCCTCACAGAATGTAAGACAATTTTTCTTAACATGTACTGAATGTAATAATTTGACTAACAATTTAGGAGACAAAAACCTTCATGATGTTCTCGCATAATCATAACGATGAAAAAAGGATAATAAAATCAATTTAATTTCCTTGAAAAAGAATGACATTTAAAGATAATAATTTTAACTGAAAATCCTGCTTCATGTGCTACAGCTATGATTTCCATAAATCGGGACTTAACATTGCACACCCAAAAAGAGAGCTAAAGAAAAGAAATTAGAGAAATATTGTATTTACAAGCCCGCTTGCTTTCTTTCCTATATATTATTATTAGCCACTAAGCAAACTTATTCATACCAGATAAAAACGTGCTTGGATAGAAACAAAAAATTTCCCAAGTGAAATGCTCTGAAGCTTTGATTTTAAACACACAAAGGACAGATTTAAGAAAGGAGAAACAATGTAACATTATCTCCTTACAAGCCAGTGTTCAGAACTTGCACATTTAAAGAACAGTAATGCTATCCTTGACTAAATCCACTAAAGACAGTGCTAAAGGGCACTTTGTCTTCTCAATAGACACATTTAATTTTGACTTCTCTGCAGTGAGCTGCAAACAGTCATATGCAAAAGGTATTTTTCAGGTTTTAAAATGTTAGCAATGCTTTACACATTATCATTCCAAATGTTCTTTCTGGAAAGACATACTGAATTAATTCCATTTTAGACACTCAATACTGTTGCATATTAGCTGTTGCTAGTTTTATAAATACATGGTTTCATTCCCAGTCACAACACTGGGGCCACCGACAGCTATGCTAAACCACTTGCAGTAGTATCCCTTCATGAGAGAAGGTCCAAGTCCAGAGAGACAGGTGAGCATATGAATAGACAGCGAAGGAACCATCTTTATTGTTCATGGTAGAAAATAAACCACCCACAAGAAAAAAAGCTGAATAGTTTCTGTTCTGCTGTATCAGTGATTTAACACCAATCCTAATATACGCAATGATTAAACACTTCACTTACTATTAAAATTAATATTAAATTAGCCTTTGCTTTGTAAGCCAAAAGGTGAGAGAGAGGAGAACCATAAACATGTTGCTGGATTTCAGTGCCAGCAAACAACTGCACTGCTCTGCCAAAATAAAGCTATTAAAAAAACGACCCTTACACAATGAACGCTGGCATTGTGCAGGCATTCAGTGCAATTAAGACTGAATAAAACACTCCACTGCAAACAAACCACTTGTAACTTTTTGAAGCTGTCACCTTCAGAATATTATTACCAATCTTCACTGCCCTCCAAAAGACAGCCTCTCCTTTTAAAAAGACTAAGGAACAGAGACCAGCTAACACATTTCCCTCGCTATAAAATATCTATTAATCTCTTTCAAACAGCCATAATGATTAAACACCAGAGAGCACAGAAACTGAATTTTAGGGGGCCAGTAGTCCCCACTCTCTGCAAATATTTCAATAGAACTATTACTGATTTGTTCGAACAGTTAAAAATGCTTGCTTTGCATAGGCAATCCATTTCATACAGCACTCCCTGCTAAATAAAGGAAGCTCTTGCACACTGTAATTTTACACTGAATTAACCCGCAGACCAAGAAAAATACAAAACCACTGTGCTTTAAAAGGCCATTTTTTCCAAGCGTGAGAGCAAGATGACTCCTCTGTCCTGGCTTCTTTATGCCACAAACAGCTTTCCGGGTCACCGAATGTCCCATACCAGACAAAAAACCGGTCTTCCCAGTCAAACACTATAGAATAGCAACAGCAAAGCCTCTGAAAACACTCTTGGTAAAGTCACATCTAGTACAGCTGGGCAAACACAATTGTAAAAACACAAGGTTATGATGGTTCCAGGTAGTTTCCAACCACAGCCCAAGCAGTTTAACATAATTTAAAAAGACAATTTTACAGCTTTCTACATTATGACAGAGCTGCTACAAGCACCCCAGATTTGGGAAGGCTGAACATACAAAAGGCTGTAAATTCTGTGTCCTACATCTAACAGTACATAAAGTTGTGCAGTTAAGAGATCCAATATATTTTCTTGCACTTCCTTATCTCTTACACTCCCAGGAGTGTAGAAGAGGGGCTTTTTCCACCGACATCTTATGAGCCATATGAAAGACCCCAAGTTGGAGGTACTGGCAACCAGGGACAAAATTAAATCGTTTATCACAAGTCTAACTCAGCCACTGATACCTTAGGGTAGTAAATCAGCTGCTTTTCAAAGGTGTTAGGAAAATCTGAAACTTTGTAAAAAATTAAGTAAGGAGTTTAGGGTGAAGTGCTCAAACATGGGGATTTCCGAAGTCTCACTGTTAGGCTGAATTTGCTTCCACTGAATTAAGAGTCAGAGCTGAATGCCTTTGAAAATTCCTGCCATTCTGAACAGTTTTAATAGTGGATCTGTATTAGAACTACTAGTGATAAATTAAAAGAGAACAGTGAGAGAGGGAAGGAACCCAGAAGATTCCACAATTGGTTTGGGTTATAGAAGATTACAGAAGACTATGAGGAACTCTAGAGATATCTAACGGAGCTGCATGACTGGGACACATTATAGTGATGAAACTCATATTGTAAGTAACAATTTGGGCCACTCCTATGCATTGACGGATATAAAATGCACTCACCATTCAGGGAAGGAAAAACCTCTAAGTGTCAATAAATAGTTCAATAAAAACCATCTGCTCAAAGCACAGTAATGATAAAAGAAAAGTAAACTCTTAGGATACATAAAAAATTAGACTGCAAGACTAGAAGAGAGTGGGTGAATTCAATAGCACAACAGCTCCTATGTACATATAAGGCTTATGCTGCCACAGTTAATTCTTTATATTCGTACATGTGAAGTACAGACATCTTCCCTACATTTGTCCTCTGACACCCACATACATTTCCCAGAGACTTAGTGTAGTATCTAATGGTAGAATTAGTTACATTTTCATTTAATCTGTATAGGCAGGCAAAATTTATTGCTTAGGAAACAAACAAAAAAAATTTCATTATAGGTTTTTTCCTTTTACAGTATCAAATTAAAAAACAATAGAACGAAATTACTTACCCTTACATAAACAAAACCCAAAACCATTAATATTTTAAGTGCAATTTGGAAATGCAATTTTAGACAACACTACTGTAAAATTTTACTTATATTTAGCGAACAAAATATTACATTATAGAAGAGAACTAAACATCATGACACATACAGTTTATTTGAAGATCTTAAAAGATTTTTGTTTCATAATGTTCACGTGTTACCTTCCAAGGGTAAACACTCTTGGTACACTGGTGCATGAGTGTACAAATCACAAACTACTAGAGCTTGTACTCCTTTTTATTCATTTTATTTTGTTTTTTGAAAAGTTGATGTACATGTATACATGGTTCAAAGAACTTCAGATATTTTTAGAGAAATCAATATCTTTCCTGTGACCTTACAGTAGTGTTAGGGTTCACTTTTTTGTTTTTACTTTAAAAAAAAACAACGCTCAAAAACAGAGTAATTTTCCAGTGTTCATTTCTCAGGAAGTACTCATATGATCTTTATTGTACAATATCATTTAAATGTATTGCATATAATTTGTTGTTCAAATGTTACTACTCTCCCTTGATTCTTTTCCAGAAAGGCTAGCTGTGGATCTTTCAAATTTATATTGTTTTATGTTCTACATCTGCTTCAAAAACCAAATCTAAAAATCAATACTAGAACTTTTTCTTTACTTTCTATTTATTTCATAAATGTCTTTCTAGCTTACTTCATTATAGTATATTCCATATTTCAAAATCTTGTCTTGCATATGCAACACTTTGCTTTACAAAAGGCATAGCAGATCCACACGAAAGTTGAAAAAAATAAAACAGCATTTTGATTAAGAGATTTTGTACAAGCTACAGCTTAGCTGAACAATAAAAAACCTCAATGGTTTTGTTGTCTGAGATAGCAAAATAGCCAAAGTATTCTTCAACAAAATGAACTGTCTGCCACGATTTATCTGTACAATTCCATCACAGCTCTTGCCTGTTATGTTATACGTTTCAAAAATATGTCATTAAGCTGCCATAAAAGTCATCACAAATTGTTTTTTCTCCCAAACTGATAATAGACTTATAGATCTAATTTTCAATCTCTTTTCTTCATTACTTTGATTCTTAAGGAGAGTATGACATTTGCTGTCTGAATACTTTGTAGTAATATCTGGCATCTCTACAGCATTTCTGCTGAGGATCTCTGAGCTTTTAATAGGTTTGTCTTTACAGAACCTTGAAACGCTGACATATTTGTTTGTCTCTCTCTTGCAGAAATGGATGGTTAGAAGCAGACTTTTAAAGAAATGGGTTTTATAATTTCATTGACAAACTACAAGACTTTTTGAAAAAAAATGACACAAAAAAGCCTTCTGTGCTGTCAGACATACAATGTAATTAAAATCCTGACCCTTCACAGCTCAACAAGAGCAAAGAACAAAAGTGAGGCATTCTGTTTTTCACTTCAATTTTTTTAACTACATGGACTGTCCTCTTCACGAATCAAGAGACTTCGTAAGTGTTACTGATGACAGAAACAACTAAGCAATTGAAAAAAATACCACCAAATTAAAAAAATCAGATTTTGATTTCTCATGGTGATCTCTCCTTATTTTTTGCCAGTACACATATGAACTTTTTTTGTTCATATAGGGCTTCATATGCATCAAATTAAATTCAGTACTTGAAAATGGCTTTGCTAACGAACTAAATCTATTTGCGACAAAAACTAGGAATAGGCTGTTTTAGCAAGCTGTTTGCAGTGTTAATGAAAGTAACATCATATAGGAAGCGATCTCAAGAGGAATGATGAAAAATTAAGGTGAAGAGGGAGAAACAGAGAGAAGAAACAAGACTTGAAGGAGAGCTGAGAGAACAAACCACATATCATACAGAGACCAGGGACAGTAGTTAAAGGAATCTAAGAATGGGACAGAATCAATAGGTGTGAATTTGTAGCCCTACTAGACAAGTTGCATTTCTGCTCATCACATCAAGAACAGCTACTTCCACCAAAACAAAAAACAGAATAACCATAAAACATCTCCCTCTCTTCCAAAAGCCAAGGTTTTCAGACAGCACAGAGAGTTTCCCTCCCTACTGCTCACATGTCTCATTTGCCAACACCTCTCTGGACAGACTAGCAAAGAAGGCTATTTCCAGTCCCCTAACACAAGCCACCAAACCACTCACACATCAGAGCTAAGCGAGGATGTTAATTCTCACCCTCAAACACCAAAAGACTTGGAAGCCTTTTGGCTTTCTAACATAATGCTTCTCCCCACCACAATACCACAGCTACGGCAAGCAAAGGTGCTAGCTGGCTTGATTGTCTTCCCTTATTAATGGAAGGCTACTACTGACAAAGGGCTTTTGGAATGCCCCAGCCATGAAAACCAGCCCCCACCTGCTCAACTACCAGGTATACTGCAAAGCAATACAAATGGCTAACACGGTAGAGTTTGGAAGGCATGTCTAACAGCTGCCAAGATTAGAAATTTGAAAGCGGTATAGGTCACAGAGTTGGTGATCAAACAATGTATAGGAAGAAGGATGATTTATTTTTGCTTTGGACAATTTTACATTTGCACTCTTGAGTAACTCTTCAGCTGTTGTATTCTTATACACAGATCAAGAGGACTTAAAACTTTAAGATACACTTTTTTGATACACCATGTGTTTGAACCATCAGGAAAACAAACACTGGTTGATCGTATGATGGCTATTAAACACTGACAGATAAATAATAAAGATTTTTAGCTTACTTTGGTTTGTACTTACAATCCCAGAACTTTAACTCTTTCAACAACGAACACAGTTTAATCATAATTCTTAATATCAGCTTTGGTGACCACATCTTCCTCAGCCAACAAAAGCAGAGCATTTTATTTGTGTCCTCAGGCATGTATCAACTAAAAAAAAAATCAGATCCTTGTCAGACTAACGAAAGTGTCTTTTATCACCTCACAACCAAAATTTCCAATTGATATGCAGCAACATCCCTCATCCAAGTGACTTCTAATGATGTAGACCCTCTTCCTAAGCACTTGACGAAATACTTAATCACCCTGTTCCAGAACAACAAAATACAGCTCTTACATAAGGCTTTTCAGCACTGATCTTCAAACACTTCACAAAGTTGCCAATATCCATTACCGCTAACCCCAGAGACACATTGTCTTTTACCCAGCAGGTTAATGACAGAGCTAAAAACAGAATCCGTGTCTCAGCCCCAGATGCGTACACTTCTACCATGCCATAGTGCCTCATATTTCTTTGAGAATAACCCAAGTCCAAACTGATATTCAACAGTCACTTCTACTTAAAGAAAACCTAAAACCCTCTATCAACTACCACAGCTTTCATGTGCCGTGTTTCAAGAAATCCAATGAGTTTTTCAGAGCATTTTTTGAGGGTGTGCCTGTACTCTACAGCAGCAGGACACTTCTCAGACTAATTAGCTCATGTGGAGCTTCGTCACTATATTGCTTCTGAGCAAGTTCATTTGTCTTCATATTACATTAAGTAGTGCAGATACACCCTCAGACAAATCAATTTCTCTAGGTAAGGGATACATGCTTGATGAGGCAAAAGCAGTTTAAGAGACATTATTATGAACAAGTGCTCTCACAGTACAATCACTTATATTTCCAGTTGACTCCCAGGTTTAAATTCTTCGTATATCAGAATGGATTTAAATTAAAATGGGAAAAAATGCATTGTTCTGCTCATGTCAGGAAGAGAAAAACAGCAATAACAGCTTAGGTGACATCTGGCAAGGAAAGATGCAAGAGGGTCTTCTCTGCTAGCATGAAGGATCTGCTGTTCTTCAGAATGAGAAATAATAATCTGAATTACAGAGAAGCATCAAAAATCCAAAAATTTGTTTGCATTGGAAACTTGCTTAAGTTTGGCAATAAGTTTGCCACACATTTTGTTTCCACTGAGTGTGTTAAAAAGGTGTTTCTCTTTTGCATCTCTGCTTCCTAGAGCCTGACTGAGAACTCTCAATTACCAACACCCATTTCTTGACTCACTCTGTCTCCGCTGTCAGCAACTACCTGTAAAAATCCTTAACAAAGTATGCATTTTCACATTCCTCCAACACCAGTTTGGTACAGAAGAATTAGAGGTTCAAGCTTACTTTGTCAGTGATTTTTACAATTACTTACACAAGCCTCACATGACAGAAAGTTTCTGTTTGTCAGCTGATATAAAATACACACCACACCACCACCCCAGAAGAATACTAGCATAAAAGAGCAGACCTTAATGGTCAAGAAACTAAAGTACCTCTCTCACTCCTGCACACAAATGCTGTATGATATTGCCTTCAACTAACCAACCACACCTTATTTTTTTCCAGAGGATCTTTTCCTTGTTCTAAGGATAGAACAGAGTGCTAACACTGAATGAGCACTCATTCAATACTTCATTTCATCCTCACTGTTCACTATGTGGCATCTTTGTATAATTTACAGAACCTACCTCTAGAATCATAACTAGAAAACTTCTTATTTCTCTGTTGATCATTATTATGTACCTGAATTATTTCCTTATACTAATGACTCCACAGCGCCTCCATCAGACAATTTTCTTCTTCTTGTTTTCAGGTAGCAAACTGGGAGACAGCGATGTGCGTCAGGATTGCCCATAATTAGTGATGCTTGACTTGAGATGCTTTGGGTCTCTCTTCAGAGGATAGAGCAATTAAACAGCACTTTGTCAGTACAAAGTACAACTTAAATCTATTTCAGTGCTATCATGTGTTTTCAAAGCTGACATTAATCGGTCCCAAGAGTCTGAACTCAGAAAATGAGAAGTACACAACTAATGGCCACATTTAAAAAAAATGATTGAAGTCACTCACCCAACATCACACAGGAGCTCTGTGGCTGAATTAAGATCTGGCTCTAACCCTCCAGAACAGCATCCCAACAGCCCCAGCTTTAAATCCAATCTTTTTTAGTGTTACTCCCTCCCTTCCTCACCTGCTAGGTCTCAGCCACCTTCAGCAGTTATGAGGAAGCAAATCTAAAATAAAAAACCTCATTAATTAGTAGACCTGGATTAATTTCCTAAATACTGTCTACCTGGTCTTCCTGAAAATAGCAAATGTTTTGTGGACAGAGTCTGAAATGACATCAGCATATGCCATTTTAAGACAGAAATATAATGTGACCAAACTGAGTTTGCACAACAACTTCAATACTGGCATTTCCTATCTGTTGAGAACTTTGCATTACACCACTGTCAGAGAGCTCCATGTTCCCAGAATTCTCATTTCATGTAGTCTCGAATAACAATATAAGATTTAAATTTATGTTTGTGTCTCCATCATCTACACTTGCTACATCTGCAGCTTCAAGCTTGAGGAACTCCTACTATAGGGCCTCTTAATACTAAACACCATCCAAGCAATCAATGCAAGGGCAGATCTTCACCACAAAGCTAATGGTCTATGAGATAACCAGTACATAGCATACGAACATCATATGCTTAAGAACGACAAGGCAGCAACAAGCAGAAATCTCCCAACACTCATTTCCATCAGAAACCTTTCTATCACCTCAGAAAACTAAGCTTCTTTCAGTTTGACCAATGACTGCAGATAACAAACCACTATTTCCCTTGTTTGACACTAACACAATACCCAAGCTTTAATTCTAGAATTTTTTACAAACCATAAAGACATCACATTGCAGTCAGTGTTTTGCCACATGAGTTCATCATAAATATTTGTTTGATCTTCCGTTCAAAAAAAAGCACTCAAACCAAAATGAAAACTCACCTCATTTCCACCAACAGCTTTGGTTAATATTACTGCAGAAGACACAGGAGGTGGCATGCAGCCTACTGTCTGCAAGCTGAAAACAACAAAAAGAAATGTTACATTCCTCACATGATGTAAACACTATACAACCTAATACTTTACAACAACAAACAGCTGAGTAGAAACAACCATCACCTGCACAACCCAATCAGTTTGCTTTACAGTTACAGCCCTGCACCAGCTGGCAGGATTTCTATGCCATCTCTTACCAGCCACCACAGCGAAGGGTCATGACACCATTTAAAAACCCAAACACTTAACCTCTCTGTGACTCCATCTCCCCATCTATAGTACTGTACCTACCCTTCACAAAGATATCTACACATCTATCACAAACAAAAGTGCATCACATATGCTGATGTAGTAAAGTTTGTAGTGTGTTTTGAGATACCTGTAGCTATTTGGTAAAAAAGAAAATAAGGCTGTAAACTACTATTTTCTAGAAAAAGCTGTTCAGTGATAAAAGCATTTACTGCTAAGTAGAGGAGTAAGAAGAACCATGCTCACTACTTAGGGTTCCCACTAGACTGTTCTTCATCAACCCCTACTAAGAAAAAAAAAAAAAATCACAATTAAGCTTTTTATTTCCTGAACATTAAAAGGCCATCGAATGTTTAATTTTTATGCATGTTTTCACGTCTTGGTAAAATCACCTGACTTCCATTAATCAAAACATTGAAAGTTTTCTCCTGCATTTCAGAAGTCTAAAATACCCTATTATTATTATCTGGCATTTTTTCCATTGTTTGTGCAACAAAATTACCAATGTATATAGTAAATGCTGTTGCAAAGTAAGAAAGAAAGTGGTGAGCTTTCCTTCATTTTCAAAGACAGTCCACAAAAACTGGTTATTACAGAAATTATTTGTATCAAATGTGTATTTAGAAACAACAAGAACATACCTTAGATTACAATTAAATTTGGTGCTAAGTAAAATAGGGCTTCTGAAGAAAAACTGTGTTGACTTAGAAGGAACAGTAAGGCACGGAATAAAATAGTCTACCTCAAAAGCATGGAATTTACATCTGTTTTCAAGTACTGGAGTTTGACACAGTGTTCTAGTTCAGAACAATCAATTATTAGTGGTGAACTACTTCGCACTTGTAACTGTGTTAGTTCATCCCCAAGAAACGCCATGTCAAAAAGCTGTAGCAAACAGAAGTATTAAATCCAAATAATAGGGAGCATATTACAGTGCAATTGATACGCTGCAAATATACAAAAAGCTTAAATAGAAGAAACAGATAAATGACAATGACGATATTCAGTTTGTCAGCTACAAACACTGTGGAAAAGGAAAGAGGCAACAAATGTAAACATCAGATAAACCCAATCACAAAGTGCCAAGCACCACCTTGGAAGTATATAGTAGCTTTAGCTTACAGTGAAGTAAGCTATAGAAACAGAAAGTTGTCAGCACATAGCAGGATAAGCTCATATTGAAAAGGAAAGAAATACAGGAAAAAGAAATGGTGTGGAAACATTTGGAAATACATATGAAAATATACAGCAGACAAACACATGGTGATTCTGATGTCCATCCCCTACATCAGCTGGGATACTGTTATCTCTCTTCTATGTGGTCTCTTGGCAGCCAGCTCCTTGCTTGAACTTCTCACCTGCACTAGTAAGGGGTAGATTAAGTTCAAAGTTATCGAGAGATGTATGAAATGTGTGCAAGGGCATTCATCTCAGCTGGCAGGAATTTTCCACACTATAAGGGAAAGGTTTAATAACACAATCTCTGTGAAACCTCTCAAATTTAAAGTAATACAATTGGAATTAAAAAAAACACTCACTAACTATGGTTTTAAGTATTCCTCACATGAAAATATTAATCTACAAAAAAACCTGGTACACACTAAATCAAAATACTTCCGATCAGCTGTATTGAAACATGAACCTGTGAGCTTTTTTCTTGCTTTGTATCAACTACACACAATACTACCAATATACAAACAAATTCCTCTAAAGGCCAGCAGATTACTACAGATAACAACCAACAAACTGAAACATTCCACTGGCTCAGGCCATGCTATAAGCACCAACATCAGGCGTCCAAACACTTGCTGATGTGATAAATAATACCTGTTCTGCTAATACATTACAGACAACTGACTAGCAGGGTTCAAAGTCATGTATTTTGAGATCTAGAACTACCAAAGCCATATCTTGTACCAGATTTTTGCATCTTGTGCCTTACCTCATACGCTGTAAATGCTATATCCTAAGAGTAACAGAAGAGGTGAATCTCTGCAAACATTAACCACCTGCTTCGTGCTCCTTTTCCAAGGGATGCCATCAATGCAAAACCTAGCCAGCTAACAAAAAACTAGCTTAAAAGATGCTTGGGATTATGTCAGTTTCTCCTCTATTTTATACATTTCAAAATAATTGCAAAGCAACAAACCTCCTAATATCATCCGAGACAGAGAGGGGAAAAAAAATAAACCCAACTGTAGAAACACAGATGAAAAGCTAGTACTATCTGAATCTGCCTCTCAAATAACATTCACAGCAAAACAGACCATTCTAGAGGATGTGAGAATCTACCATTCATTCTGAAGCAAGATGGGAAACTAGCTGTGGAGTTGACTGTGCCCTTTAGGCATAACCTTGTGCAGAGAGCAGTGGAGAACTACAGTCCCCAGGGGACTGCCAAAGGGCGCTGCATGCCCTTGGGAGCATGTGCCTATTTTTCCAGGCCCTTGTAAGGACTATCAACTACCTCTCACTACAAGCTTTGCTAAACATGCATGATGAGGAACTAACTTTGCAGAAGCCTGTCTTGTTCCCCCTGTTCTTATCAAGGGTACTTCAGTGTTTCTAGGGAATAAAAACTACAGCTGCAGGGCATCAGGATGAACTTCGGGATACACAGGGAGGCCAAAGCACTGGCAGTTTCTCACATCGGCTCCTCACTCTCTTTTCACATACCCGTAGAGGGACATGCAAGTACCTGCTTTAAAATGTGTTATCCTAGAACTAGGACAGAGCTCAGTATCTTATTCAGCTGCATAGCACTGAAGGTACAGGTCTCATCAGGCTCCTTTTGCAGTGGACGCCTTCAGAGCCACACTACAGCTGCTGCTCCGAGCACATCCTGAGCAGCAGTATTTATCAAGAAAGCACTCTTTCAAAAAACAAACAAACCACCTTCATTAAACTCTTCAATCTGACCATTCTTTGAATAAAGTCTCAATACAACGGAGTCATTGCACTAAAAGATAAAACACAGCCAAAGCAGAAATAGTACTGAAGGAACAAGCGCTCGCAAGGCAGCTTGAAACATACAGAAGTACACTAGCTCACTGTAAAACACAGACACACCTTCATGAAAAATGAGGCTGGTTTAGGCTCCACGTTTAGGGAGATACACATACAAGTGTCTTTTTTTTTTTTTTAGAGAAATATACATATGTAGTTTTACATGCAGTTTCACAGGTGTGTACATATACACATACATATACACTTGGGTGTGTAACAGATCATGTCCCTTAAATACTAAGAACCAAAGTGGCATGAGAGTCATAGGAAAGAAGGGATGAGAAGTGCTGCAAGGAACAAAACCCACAAAAACCTCTTCCACCTTGCACTTCAGAAACTGAGACTCCCATGGATTAAGAGAGAATTTTGGTTCACTGTGGAAAATCATGTCTCTGTTCTAGCTGAGGAAAAACTTCACAATTATTTTACTTTAAAGAATAACCTTTACTATGCATAGCCAAATGCAAATGGACATTGTATAGCAACCTTATCATTTCCTTAAGGTACTAATCCTGTTAAGCAAAACAGTGCTAACTGCTAAATGATGTCGTCTCAATTTCACTTTCTCAGTATCATTTGGACCACTTCACACTTGGAGGAACACCTGGAGAAGCCTCTTAAAAACAAACTAAAATGCTCTTTTAGGTTTAGGCCTTGTAAAAACATAAACATAAGCAGCTTTATCACTAAACTTTTAAGACAGGGAACTCTCCTAAAGCAATGTTTCACCAAGCAGTAACAAACAACGGGGATTCTTTAAGTAGTTTTCTGAAAGAACTGATTTTTGCATTTGAACATTCCAGTATAGCAGCATGGCAGTTAGGTATTGACCTTTGATTCTGAAAAAAGCTTTTCTTTTTTTTTTATTTTTCATAACATCTATCACTACTGCAGCATCAATGCAGCCTTGGAAGCACACATTGGCAGAGTACACCAAAGACTTAAAATACATTGTTTTCATGTTAACGCACACTTCTGCTCATCTCAAACTTCTACTCATACATAAACTTTACTCCTTTTGGTTTTCCATAATTTAGCTAGGAGCAGACACTGAGCTCCAATCTGGACACATGCGAGAGATGCTCAACAGAGAGTGTTTAAAAACAGAAGAGAACACCAGTATGTGGCATACACAGTACTTATTCACCATCTTACGTTTTTCCTGAAGCATTCCTTTTCTTTCCTCCCCATCCTCCTTGAGACCCAGCACAGCACTTCAGCTGTGTTTTGTGAAAGAGAAAGCTAACCTATTGCAAGTTCCCTACATATGAAACTAACTGACCAGACTTCCTAAAAATGAGATCGGGTTCCTGAAAGGATAATCTTGTCCATGTACTTTGTTTCTGACAGCAAAGTGCTGAAGCACAAAACAACCAGTAAAATCTGTTCACAAAACAAGTCTTAAAACACCCACTGCAGGATAAGCAGCTCTTTAAGAAGACAGCTACAAATATATTTCACTCTATTATGCATAAACATACCCTTTTAAAAGCCATTCATTTATAGGTGTGATTGATAACAGCTGAAGAAAGAGCCATATTGCTGTTGGGAAGAACACAAGTGTAAAAATCTGGACAAAAAGGTGTAGTTTCACATGCATCAAAGCATTTGTCAGCTCCTGCAAAAGAAAAAGAAGAGAGGAAGTTGCAGTCATAACAGCTGAAATAAGATCAGGTTTGTGCTTTTAAAACTAGGATCATCTTTATAATACAAAGAGAGTGCATGTCAAAAAGGCACCTTTCGGGATCATCGGATCTCCTCTTTAATAATGAAGTACATCCAGACAACATAAAAGCTCTGTCTGCTCCTGGGCATTTTTCCAAAAGAATTGTCCACCACTTTAATAATACTGTAGCTCTCATAACAGTAGCTTTTCAGCAGGCAGCCTTAGCACTTTGTCACTGCTTCAAAACCTGTGTTAACTATGCTGATGGCCTGTTTACTTTATCAACCTCTGCTATCAAGAGGAAGGGAAACTTTTAGAATCCATGTGATTTTAGGTTTCTCTAGTCTAAAGAGAGCCACAAATTGTGACTCTCATTTATAGAGTGAAAAAAGGATGTTTACATTACAGTCATCCTGTGTGGTACGTTTGTTTTAAGGGAAGATTAACAAACATAAAAAGCAAAGTAATCTGTAGCAGATTTTGATTATTTATTGTATCAACAGATAGGAAATTTACAGTAAAAAAAAAAATAGGCTGATGAAGAATAGCAAAGAAAGAATACCAAGACCATAATAAACTAACAACAGCTAAGCCACAAAATTCAGAGAAATAAAGTGCAAAACACCACTGAAGACTGAGAAAACAAAAAAATAATAATGTTAAATAGTGCAAGAGCACTCCACAGACGTGATCAAGTATCCTTACGCAACAAACTCTTCTGTTAGCTCTCTCTGTTTCTGTCTTTTTGGGCACTCCAAGGATCTTCTACACAGTTTTTGAGTACAAGGAAGAAGCTTTGTACATTTCAGCTCATTTCAACTCTCATATATTGAGAAGAAAAATTCCTTTTCTTCTCTCTCAAAATAACTTACACTCTTTTCACATAAACAATGCAACAGGAAACGAACCGATGGCACTTTTATTCAAAGCCTAATTTGCTAGGTTTCTCCAGCTATCTGACACTCCAGATGCGTTTTAAAAAAAAGAACAATATAAAAAAGTGTATTTCCATGTACAGCAATGCCGCAGCTGATCTTCAAATGCCACCCTCTCTCAGCATCAAAACAGCTGAACTTCAGTGAAGCATAATCAAATACTGCATTTTCAACCATCCAAACGCACACTGATGTAATTATACACCTGGAAGTACTAGCAAGTCAGCACCATGTCCTTGTTACTTTATTTCTCTTAACAAAAATAATGTCCCAAATTTGAGATAGGGGAAAAAACACCTTCCACAAAAAAATACACATCCATTCGTATCCTATTCTTAAAGTTATACAAAACATGGACTTGATCCAGTTTTACCAAGAAAGTATCACTACATTCAGTGTTTGGTTAACTGAATGAAACAACATTTTCTCAAAATAATTAAAGCTCTTAAGCAGGCTAGTATCACTCTGCATGAAAAAATAGGCCTTCTTCACACATAACCTGTCACAGCACCTATGGCATTATGAATAGCTTCACTGTAGTATTATTTCATCTTAATAAAACATGTAGTAGTAAAAACACATCCTGTGCAGGAAAAAAAGATACCTGGAAATACCTATATAAAAGTGTACGTTTTAAAAGTACATAATACAATTGAGCAAAACCAAAGCCTGGGACTTCTTTCAGCAAAGCCATTAATTCCTCCTTCTTTCCTGCCAAGTCACGTCCAGCCCAGATTTCCCAGTGGACCAACCTATGAAGGCATCCCCAATCAAGACACCATCACATATATAGAAGTGCTCTTTCAATTTAGTGTTTTTACAATTGGAAAACATCTTAAAAACAGATGACTTGAAGAAATCTGTGATACTTCTGAAAGCAAAATCCAAGATAAAAACTTGTGAAAGACTGGTTAGAGCTTCCAGGGAGCAAGGAAGGCAATTACAACACAGCTGACCTAACGCATGAAGCAATGCTGTATTAGTGGAACAGGTCTTTGTGGTCTTTAAAGTGTCTCTAGCAATTGCCTTTTCAAATTCCTTAGACTGTATCATGATAGAATAAACACTGAGGCAAACTGTCTTCACCAATGTACAAGGGCTTGTCCCAAAATACATCTGTCACTGTAATCCCCAAAAAAGCAAAAGTCTCAAAAGAGTCTCAAAAAAGTTACTGGAAGCTGCTAGTTATGACTGTTTTTGCACACCAGACAGAACAAGCTACCTTGTCTTTCCCGGTATTTCAGATCCTTTAGAGAGATTATCCTAGCCTCTCGCTGGTCAGTGTGGGTCCCTGTTGCCACCCAGCCACGCTTAGATGGTCACAGCTAAATGGGCAAATACCCACACAGAGCAAACAGTGTTTTCAGTGGCTTGCCAAATTCCTCACTGAAATGGATAACTCAAGTATGTGATTTAACTTCTGGGGCCCCTACAGGAGGTATCTGCTTTAAACCAGCAAGCTATCCAGTCACCGTAAACTGAAAGAGCATTATATTAAGGTGGAATCAAATGTTCTTGTCATCTCTGGACACAGACTATTTCTATAAGTGTAAGAGGACCTCAATCACCTCCAGATTTCAAAACATAACAAGGCCACGCACAGACAGGCTCTCCCTGAACGTTGCCAATTATTTTGTAAAGCACTTTCTGAATGCACGTTAGCAAATATTTTTTTTTTTATTATGCGCTTTCACAGCAGATAAAACCAGAAGTGTAACCTTAAAAGAGCACTGGCTATTCCTAATTTTGTCATGTTTATGAGAAGGCCTCCGTTAACACTTACACAACCTTTCATCATTTCGTAAAGCATACCGAACACTAGTTCCGATCTAACTAATATATTATCCAAGGTAAAACAGCCAACACACAGGTCAAGAACTAATAAAGACAAAAGCAGAAACAATTTACTTTGCAATCCAATAAAAAGATATATTAACTGACTAATAATACCAGCTTTAGGTTGTGCCTTAAATAATTAAAACATGCCCTGAAGTATTTTAATAGCCATGATCTAGCCTTCTAACACATTTAAGGATTGTTTTTAACCCACATTTTAGAAAGTAACAGCACAAGGTACAACGAGTGAAATGTTTCTCTTCCTCTTCATCTTCTACCCCTATGGCAAAAATTCAGAAGAGGCTTAGCTTCTTGACAGAACATAAAGCTGGATGTACAGCACTGGTCCTAACTGATGCTTCCAAAACAATTTGAGATCAGCTACTTGGACATAAGCATCAGCTCCTGAAAAAGCTTCATTTACATCAATGTATTGCTTTTAGAAGCACAGATGAAGAAAAGTTATGCAAGTCCAAAGCAGGCCATGACAGGTTGCCCAGGAACGTGTCAGTCATGTCACCTTAACGGGAAAAAGTTAGACGCACACTAACATTGAGAATCTAATCAGGACTTTCATAATGCTACTGATTTCACTCTCATTCACAGCTGCTTTACAAATATAAAGCTTCAAGGATACAAACTAATGAAAGGGATAGAAGTTTTACATTTTTTCTCTGCATGTAAAGATTCCTAGCCCTGCAAGCAGAAAACTCCACTCCATTAGTACTACCCAGGCTTTGTGTTTCGGGTCCTCTTCTCTGTGGAAGAAAGTGCCTCTCCGCAGCCTATTTACCCTAGGATTAATTATTATCCCAGGCAAATAGATAACATGGTTCTTCCTGCTTCCCCTTAAGACCACAAGGCTCTAACCAGCTGCTACAGAACTGACTAAAGTTATTCACTTCAGCTATACTGTGTTCTGGCAGAACTAGAGGCCCTAGTGCCAGAACTGCCAGTAAGGAGAGGGCTGCTACCACTTCAGACACCACCTCCATTTGAAACTTTATCACTATAACCATGATACAGGTATAGAAACTTGTTTTTTGTTGAATGCACGCTGTTCATCCAAATCCCAGTTTGCTCAGAAGATAACTGGACAATATCATGACGATTCTTTTAGACATTAGTATCATGCAACATATGAACGTCATCACCTTTTAGCACAGTCAACAGCGTAAAATTTATCAAGAAACTAGACTAGCAGAGACCTGCAGCATTTCACTCCAACTCTAGCTGCTGCTCCTTCTCTTCTTGGCACACAGCCATCCTTTCCTCTCTCCACGCCTCCTTTACATGTCACTAAGAAGTTCTCCCCTTTATCTCTTTTTATGCCCAGACTGTTCCTCTTCGGAAAATGTGTGACAAGAAATTTGAAACAAGTCTCGGTGTCCATGATATGCAGCAGAGAGCAGGCACTTCAAGTCCACCTGTCCATAACTAAATCCTATAGGAGAAGATTGCCAAGACTTTGTACCTGTACATTGGCCATGCATCTGCAGAGGTACCCTGTTGCATTGATACTAGCTGCTGTCCCGTGCCTACCCAGTGTGGTAATTCAAAGCCACCAGATCTTTGTTTGCACCAATCCTGTAGCGACTAGCCCAAATAGTTTTAGTTAGCGCACCAGCAGGTGAGATAAGGGAGAGAGGCACAGAAAGTGCACACCTTTTCATGTCCTACAGAGGCATGAAGACTCCACATAGCCCCTCTCTGTCTAGTTCCCTACAAAGTTCTACCCTAGGATTCACACAGCTTTCTAGCCTGTGTCTCAACTGAGCAGCGGGGAAGCCAAGGTGCAGAAGGGGTTGCAGAAGGCAGGTGCTAGTGTGCTCCTGGATCTCACCCCGATTTGGGTTTGGGACACATCCAGGGACTAGATCCAGTCTCCGAACTGTGCTTAGCATTTCCATTTAGTCAAAGCCCTGTAAAATCAAGCAACCCACTCTCTATGGATGGGCGAAATTTACTCACACTCTCCTTCTCATCACGTTCATTACTGTGTGAAGAATTTTCTGAAATCAAGGAGGGGTTATTCCACAAATGTCTAATATTTCTCTTCTCTTGTTAGCTATTCTCCCAGCATCAACAATTACAATTACATTAAATTACAATTCAATTACATTCAAACCTGACCAAAAGCAACACAAAACTTTTTAAAGCAAAACAAGAATGAGGCAATGAGAAATTACAGTACCTCAGTTTTTAAGGAGAGTCCACTGTTAAAGAATATAGCTGAAACAGCAATGTAAGTTATGGTAATTTCTGGTTTCAAGGGTCCTAAAAAATATAGACATAGAGAACAAAGTCAACTACAGTTAAAGAGATAACAATATGCATATATTACACTGCAGTAAATAAGAATAACTAGCAAAATACCTGGAGAAAATCTAATCATGAAAGTCTCTAATAAACAGAATGGGACTTCTATTAAGTTACAGAAGCATGCTATTTTTAAATAAAAGCAAACCAGTGAGTGGAGAGTGAGGTGTGATGTCATAGAAATTTGGCTTCCGTGATTACAGGCCCCTGGGAACTAACAGGTAAATTGTGGAAACATGAAAACAGGAAATTTTCACAGTTCTGTCATCAGAGTATCCCTATAGCGTCAGCAAACTCAAACTGTACACTCAGATAAAAACATTAGCTGCTCCCTCCACAGGGCCACTGGTATCATTCACATATCTACCTCTCACTTCTCCCACAACACACACCCCTGTCTCGCTGCCTGCACAGCAGAAACCAAATCGCACCTTGCAATGATTTCCTTGGGGCAATACAATCGTGCATTATTCCTCCACAAAAGGGCTGTGGCAAAATGGTTCATTCCAGCCCTACAATAACACATTTCAGACACACCGCTGCAGTGAGATCAGTAAGGGCAGATGCCAACACCTCCAAGGCTTCCACTATATTAAAGGCTTACATTTGTATATACTTTTTTTTCAGGGAGATTGAACTGAAGTATTTTTTACACTCCTATAAAAATGACAAATTCTCTTAATACACTTTGCCTTCGGAGGCCACCAAGCACAAAATGTATATACACATTTTTTTTCACAAGTATTCAACCAGTTATTATATTAGAAAGAAAATATTAGCAAGTCTACTTAGGACCCAAGTAATCACCTAACTCTGTGAGTGATCGTAAGTTGTCATGAGTAAAACTGCAGCAGCAAGCAAGCAAGCCTTTACTCAACACTTCAGAAGAGAAGATCCTTTCTGCTCTCTCAGATGAATGATATATTGATGGTTACACTGGAGCAAGGCCAATGATCCTTAAATCAGAGGGATTTGATCACTGAGTCTAATCAAATTCGCATCTCAACCCATTTAAACCCAAACTCTACTCTCAGAGAGAAATCTGTTGATGAGACACTAAAACTGTGTGTGTTAAATACAAAAAATAAACCAAACAACGTATATGAACCACAAGGTAAAAACAAGCCAGGAAATGCACGAGTTAAAGCTGCAACAAAGCACATGGCTAGTTACAAAATTACGGCACGTTAACTGAATAACCAGGGAGGGGGAA
>Ga0065711_1029874_pt1 | contig 34527 bp, 17 predicted proteins | sample Hoacrofraction12_FD_59098 | JGI IMG/M metagenome (GOLD analysis project Ga0065711, IMG submission 59098) | Hoatzin crop microbial communities from Cojedes, Venezuela - Epithelial fraction 12 v2 (version 2) | ecosystem: Host-associated > Birds > Digestive system > Esophagus > Crop | place... | reverse complement strand
GTTCTTCGTCATGTTCAGATGGAACTTCCTGTGCTTCAATTTGTGCCCATTGCCCCTTGTCCTGTTGCTGGGCACCACTGAAAAGAGTTTGGCCCCATCCTCCTGACACCCACCCTTCAAATATTTGTAAGTATATATTAGGTCCCCTCTCAGCCTTCTCTTCTTCAGGCTGAACAAGCCCAGCTCCCTCAGCCTCTCTTCGTAGGAGAGATGCTCCAGTCCCCTCACCATCCTTGTATCTCTCCGCTGGACTCTCTCCAGTAGCTCTTTTTGAGAAGTCTTGAAGTACGTGCCATGGTTTAAGCTCTGAAGTCAAGTCTGCACTTCATATGTGTGAAGTTAAGCAGATGCATAGCCCATGGAGCTTTTCAAACTGGTCACCAGTAGTGTCACAATAGCTAGGAGGAAGGAAGAGGTTCACCTTAAAAATGGTGCATTGGGTGATGCAATGTTGTCTCTGCTTTGGAACATGATGTATTTTGATAGTAAATGATTCTACCACTCTTAATCCATGAATCTGTTAGATTAAATCTACTTTAAATGTGTGTATGCAATCTGGTCGCTTTTTGTTAGGGCACACAGTAGTGGTTTTGTAGTTACGGGTATGATTCAAGTTCGACTAAAGAATCTCGTGACTTGAGTGGAATATATTTTCATATTGCACTACTTTAAGTTTGAATTTGACTGCCACTTCTCTATTTTGATCTAATTTATTCAACCTTTTTCTGGGATGCTTTCTCTTTGGGGAAAAAAAAGGGTCTGATAGCATGCAGCTCCTATTTAGAGATTAAAAATAACCTTTTCAGCTCCACACTGCTGAGTACCCTACCTCTGCTGTCCCTGGAGGAAAAAAGCTCCTTTTTTCTTTTTTTCTTGTGTCTCTTTCGAGGACAGGACTGTGTGCAGTGTTTCTCACTTGCTGGCTCTCTCACACCTTTGCCAGGCAACGGTAAAGATAACATCTCATCTTTTTTTTTCTGCCTAGAACACTTACTCAGAGTGCTTGTTTGTATAAGAATGTGGTAACCTGGTGAAGATGCATTCACTTCTTCACAAGCCTTTCTCCATTTATAGGTTAACTCTTTTTGTTCAGCCACCCTTGAATCGGTATGGGTGAGCAACAACCCTTTACGGTTTGCGTGTATCAGGATTTCAGGAGGGAAATCAGGGTACAGCAGGAACATAAATCCCTTTCTGTCTCAGTGTGAATTCAGAGAGTCCAAATAGCCAAGGTTAAGCAAGTTCTGTCAGTCCCAGTTTGGAAGTAGAATACTTTCTTCCGTGTTATTCCAGTCTCTTAGCAACAGGTCTTTCAGGTGGGTTACTAGAGAGATATGTGTACTGGGTTTGTGTGGCAAGGTTTTGGTAGCAGGGGGGCTACAGGGGTGGCTTCAGTGAGAAGCTGCCAGAAGCTTCCCCTATGTTTGATAGAGCCAGTGCCAGTCAGCTCCAAGATGGACCCGCCTCTGGCCAAGGCCAAGCCAGTCAGCAATGATGGTAGCACCTCTGGGATAACATATTTAAGAAGCAGAAAAAAAACCCTGCTTAAAAACATTTTTCCAGCAGGAGGGAGGAGTGGGAACCCCACAGACACCAAGGTCAGTGAAGAAGGAGGGGGAAGAGGTGCTCCAGGCACCAGAGCAGAGGTTCCCCTGCAGCCCATGGAGGTCCATGGTGGAGCAGATCTGCACCTGCAGCCCATGGAGGACCCCACACCAGAGCAGGTGGATGCCCAAAGTAGGCTGTGACCCCGTGGGAAGCCCACGCTGGAGCAGGCTGCTGGCAGGGCCTACGGACCCGTGGAGAGAGGGGCCCACGCCAGAGCAGGTTTGTTGGCAGGGTTTGTGGCCCCGTGGGGGACCCACGCTGGAGCAGCCTGTTCCTGAAGGACTGCACCCCATAGGAAGGGACACACGCTGGAGCAATTAATGAAAAACTGCAGCTCGTTGGAAGGACCTGTGTTGGAGCAGGTCATGGAGGACTGTGTCCCGTGGGAGGGACCCCACACTGGAGTAGGGGAAGAGTGTGAGGAGTCCTCCCGCTGAGGAGGAAGGAGCAGCAGAGACAACATGTGGTGAGCTGACCGCAACCCCATTCCCCATCCCCATGTGCCGCTGCAGGAGAGGAGGCAGGGAATTTCAGAGTAAAGTTGAGCCTGGGAAGAAGGAAGGGGTGGGGGGAAGGTGTTTTAAGATTTAGTTCTTAATTTCTCATTACCCTACTCTGCTTTGATTATTAATAAATCAAACTAATTTCCCCAAGTTCAGTCTGTTTTGCCCATGACGTTAATTGGTGAGTGATCTCTCCCTGCCCGTATCTCAACCCACGAGCCTTTCATCGTGTTTCCTCTCCCCTGTCCGGTTGAGGAGGCGGAGTGACAGAGCGGCTTCGGTGGGCACCCGTGTCCAGCCAGGCTACACCATGACAATATGCCTCTGCATTGTTGTAGTTGGGTGCAGGTTATAGGTTATGCTTATCTAACAGGTAACAGCTCGTCACTCACTTTGAATTTGATGCATTCGTAACCTGCCAACACTGCTGCCATTGCTGTTGCATGAGCCAGTGGGCCCTGCAGTAAGGTTTGCCCTGTAACTGGCAGTTCCGTCGGGCAGCAGAGGCTGCCTGCAAAGAGGTCTGCGCTGCAAGTCTCTTTCCTTCAGCACGCCTGAGACAGCCGTGCTCTGACCGGGGAGTGGGACTGGGCAGTAATAACAAATCAAGAGATGCGAGCTAGAAGAAGGTACCTGGGGAGGACCTGGGTCAGAGAATGTACTAACTCTGGAGTGATTTCTGCTGTGTAGCAGTCAAAAAGAGGAAAGACGTCTGGGAGCTTCTGGCTGCCAGGACCTGTGGCATCGCAGTGTTGCATCTCAACGCTCTGTCAGCGTGTGCCTGCTCCTTCCAGCTCCCTCCACTCATCAATAGCCCTTCACTTACGGCTCTCAGAGGTGTGCTCCTGTCTCTCCCATGTGACCTGTTCCCCCAGTTAGAGCGCTGCTCACCTAAACTGTAGTCTGAGGAATGGTTGCAGTTTGCTTGGAGGACTGCAGCCTCCTCAGTAGCCTGGTCTTAGGTTTTCTTGCTGCAGAATTGGAACTTCTCATGGTACTGCACTGGGGACGTACAAAGCAGGGAGGTCTAAGCAGGAGCAAGTCTGCTGCTCCCGTGACTTAGCCTACAACTCACAGCTAGCGCTCTGGGTAATGGAGATGCTGTACCTCTCATCTGTCGCTTGGCGTGGTGGGAAGAGAAGCTGAGACTGTCCAATTCCATTGGACCTGTATTTTCCCTTTGGAAAGGAGATGGTCACAGTAGGAACCAAGGAAAGGACTGCGTCATGTGTAAAATGTTTTGGAAAACTACTTCTAATTTAGAACTACTGGTGTTTTGGTATTCAGTGAAATGGTTGTTTGGAGATGGGCGACTTAAGAAAAGTGAAGCAATTGTAAACAATTTTGAATTATTATGTACAAGCTTAAGGCAGACTACAGTTTAACTTTATTGGCATAGAACAGTGCTTGTGAAAAGTCAAAATCCTAGAGTAAGTTTGAATACCGAGTACAGTAATGATCCCTTTTGTCTTTGAAGAATTCAGTTTAAATCGGGATTTGGCAAATAGACTGCATATATCTTTGTAAGAAGATTTGACATCGCTGGAGGAGCACATGCTTCAGCTGTGATGATGAAAATTATGTTGTCCATAATCTTGTTAAGGAAAGAGTTACTTCAGTGACCAGTCTGCAGAGATTTTTGTGAGAGTTAGTCGGTCTGATTACTTTGTTTTCCATATGGCCAAACTACTAATTGTCCATAGAATACTCTAAAGGTGACCATAAATCTTTATCATCAGCTCATGTATGTGTGCTGAGAAGTTGACTGATTGAAAGTCACCGACCTTGAGTATCGGTGCTTTCTATTTAAACAGAAGAGGGTATTCTTCTTGACAGAGTAGAATAGTTTCTATGTAAAGAAAAACAGTAATTCATTGCAGTGCAGTTTGGAGCTTTATGGTCCACCTTCAGAATACAGTGTGTTATAGTAACTTTGGGCAGATATTTTTCTGTGATTACAAGCTGAGTTAAAGCTCTGTGAGCTGCTTGGTTTTTATTACCATATCATAGCTTGTAAATCATGCTGTATTAGTAAGGGCTGGCATTTCTCACGGGGAAATATTAGTCGTCTTGACATTCTTCCAAATTTGTTAAAAGTTTTTAGCCAGTACAGTGGAAGAACAACTGCTAGGCATTTCTGTATGTGCATACAAGTCCTTAATTGGCTAACAGATGTACTTCAGGATTATTCCCAGGAACTAAACATGTCTTGTCCTCTGAGGGTATTCTTAGCTTGAGAAACAGATAACGTACAATATTCAGTGAGTCATTGCGCCCAGCACTGCTTTTCCTTCACAGTGGTTTTAAGAAGGATGAATGCTTTGCTTTCCCATCTCTGTGTCTAATTTTAGTAGGCCAGTGGGCAGGAGGACTTTCAGGCCACCTTCTCAGATGATGGCATCCAAAACACTGAAACTTCAAGATGACCTGCCAGTTTTAGTTCAGTTGGGGGAGGATTTTCTTAATGAGTTCTGATTCAGCAAAGTATGTTGCAAGTAGGTATGGCTGGGTGGTACTGTTGTGCTGTTGAGCATGGTATATGTGTATAACACACCTCCTGTTCTTAATTTCTGGATAAATACACAGGGTCACGTTTTAGTGTTAATTTGTGGTACTCCCACTCCAGGGAGATTTGATTCTCTTATTACAAAGCAGAATTTGGCCCCTAGTACATAGACAACAGTCATAAAAGAACCATAACCTGTTCTTTTTATCCTTTTGTGTTAATGGACTGTTAAGGGTAAATTTCTGTCTTGAAAGAAAGTAAGATCTCGCAGCTCAAGGTATCTGCTTTTATATTTTCTTACCAAGAGGGTGACTTGTCCAGAAAATCGTAGAATCATAGAATCATAGGTTGGAAAAGACCTCTGAGATCATCAAGTCCAACCATCCACCCAACACCACCATGCCTGCTTAAACCATATGCCGAAGTGCCACATCTACACATTTTTTTAAACATCTCCAGGGATGGTGACTCCACCACCTCCCTGGGCAGCCTGTTCCAATGCCTGACCACTCTTTCAGTAAAGAAATTGTTCCTAATATCTAATCTAAACCTCCCCTGAAATGATCGTATCTCTCTCTTTCTCTGTCTGACATACGTACGTATATATTTCACATCATACGTCATGGCTGATTTGACGTTACTCTAATTTTCTGCTATTTATAGAAGAAGAAATTCCTTGTGCTCTATATAAAGCTGTTGAAAAGAAGTTTTGCAATGACTGCAAGTGGCAATATAAAGTAATCTAAAGCTAGCGTAAGGAATTTTAGCCACACATATAACTGCAGAGAAGAAATGAAAGCATTTAAAAATCAGTAGCTTGTGTATGTTTTGAAAACTAATATATTTGTTTGAAGCAGCCTGCCAAAGACACCACTTGTTTCCTTGCAGACTTTGTTATAACAGTGCTGCATGCTTGAAGTCATGTAGCAGTGTGTTTAGAAGTGTTTTACTCCTGAGGTTTTTTCTCAGTATTTTAGCCCATTGTTCTTACGTGCTTAACCTGGACCTAAAACATTTTTTAATATGCAGGGTTTTCACATGTGGTAGTGTGTTCATGGGGAAAAAAATTGGAAATTTTGCATCAATGTAGACATGAAAAATAGCATTTTAAGCAAATAATTATTCATTTTAGAAACTGACAATTTAGTAACTTGCCAACCAAAAGTGTCTGTGAAATGATGTCCGTTGTGCCATGAAGTGGTCACAAAACCGCAGCCATATGTTACCAAGTGACTACTGGACAATTGCTTTAAAAAATGTTGATAAATGAGAAAGTGGAAAAAGATTATTAAGGTGAGTTCAATTATTTCCCATTTGGTACCTGAAAACACATAATACAGTGTGTCCGATTTTTACATTTTTAATTAAGATATGGTTTAAAATTGCTATAAATTCAGTGAGCTTTGTAGAGATAACAGTTTGTAGTATTGATCGAAGTCAATGTTACCTATTTTCATGCCCAGAATCTCCCACAAATGAAAACAAGAAAATGAGGTAATATAATCTGATTTTGAAAATGAGTACTGCAAAATTATTTTTCCCAGAAACAAAATGATTGAATTGTAACGAACAAAGTTTTGATTTTAGTCACTTGATCAATCTTTTAAAATAAGCGTTACTTTTGAATTGTTATTAAAAGCATTTCCATATTTATTTTTCTGCTTTTTATATTTTTTTCAGGATTTCCCCATAACAAAGTTTCTCATGTTTTTTTTAACACAGATATCTATCCATTCCAGAACTAATATTTGCTACAACCAGAGACTGAAATGGTATGACTGGAGCTTTTAATAATTTGGCTTTAACAGCTCCATCATTTTCTGAGAACTTGGAACGGAATTTGGGCTCTGCTTCTGCACTATCCTAGGTTATAATGCCATCCTTGCCTAATGAGGGAGGTATGCTAGTCTTGGATTTTTAATATAGCCTATTAATTATTCAGTATGCTTGTACCTCTAATTTTCAACAAAGTAAATGTATTTTTACCTCATTTGTATATATAATTTGAGATGTAAAGTTGCTGATAGTTACAACATTATTTTTCAAAGATAACCATGGAACTACTCCTCTGACTTTGAGTTCGGAACTACCGTATCAAAGCACAATTAAAAGAAAAGTCGGAAAGAAGAAGGACGGAGTCATCACTGCAAATGTCGCTGGCACAAAATATGAAATTGGTAGGAAGCTACATACTTTGTTTTTATCCTCATAGCTATTGACGCGAGTGAATTACGAATTGATGGGGTGAATTAAGGGACTTTGTATCAAGCTGACAGTGAGACATTTGCAAAGGATTTTCGTTTGTAAGGAATCTTTGTTCTTCTTTTGTAGCATTGAGTTGATAGCTTTGAACACTGTGCATCCAGTACTCCCCATTTGTTACTCAGAATGGCCTTGAAATGCAAAAACTTAAGTAATCAGGAAGGCTGTGGAAAACCCGTCTAATTATGAATTACGTATGTGTTTGGAAGTTTACTTAAAGCCTTGAAAGATGAACAGTGTAAATTTGATGTTAAATACTCTAATTATGATACAGAGGTTTCTCAATAAAATCTGCCAATGTTTTGTGTTTTGGTGCCTGGGACTACTTCAGAAAAACCTTTTCTCCTAGAACTTCAGTTATGCCTGGCACATAATCAGTCTTTTCTCTATATTAATATAATGTATACATTTGCTTTTGTAACTACTGTACCTTGACCCCTGTCTGCAGTGACACTTAAAGCCATCACAGTTTTAAAATTAACATATGTGATAGCCAAGATTAAGTCTAAAAGCTGTGCAAGTGGACTTTTACTAGATGATTGTGGAATGCCCTGAAGCCCTTTACAGTTTCCGCTAGTGGTTCTGTATTCCGTATTCTGATTCGGTACGTAATGTCATGACAGGTTTGCAGTAGACTGATGGAAATACCACAAGATAGATAATAGCTTGCATGCTAACATTGTTTTCAGATAAAGAGATGAATATTGGAAGTGTTTAAAATCTTAAATGATTTTTTAAATTTTGAAAATAAATGTATTTTAGAGATTCAAAATATTCCTTAAGTATGTGATTTCTCCGTAGTACGTGTAGTAATACGAGAAATGGGATTTGTAAAAACGCGTGATGAAGATGAAACAGCTAATCTTGTATGGAGTGATTCTGCTGTGCAACAAGAAAAGATTGCTGAACTTCGGAACTATCAGGTAGAGTGGTAGTTAGGATTTCTGATGTGTTTCAGTAAACTGCTTCACTCTGAAAGGTTCGGTAATGTGTCACTTTTGGTCAGTTGCCTTTTGTATGGAGAGGAAAAAAACCCCACAAAACACCACCAACCAGACTGCAATAAGGCTATACCATTACATACTTTAAAATCCTGTTCTCTTTTCCAGAGTTATTTGTTCATACCACTTGGAATCTGGTGTTTAAATATTTGGGGCTGTTCTTTCATGCTTTTGTCTGCCAGTTGGTGTTGTGAATGATCAGAGTTTGAAAGAAGATGCAAAACACCATTTATAAGTTGCTCATAAGCTTTTAAGCAGTAAGTTAACAAGCAGAACTCTCTCCACAGTTTCTGTGAAAAATAATTCCCTTTTTTACCATTACTTTGTGATAGCATTCTTTTGTTTTTAGATAGCTTTGTGAATAAGAGTATGATAGTCTCCTTTCATGTCTGAAATGAAATCAATGGGCATACTCATGTTGGTGGAGAGAATACAACTCGCAGTATCTTTAGTATTGCTAAGAATACATAGCATAATGTAAGATATTATCTTAAATAATTTATTTGTCACAGTAATTATGTTTGCCTGAGCATGCAGTTGAACATTTTAAATGATTGTATTAGGTATGCCAGGAAAACTAAGAAGTACCAACTTTCTTTTTTTCTCCTTCCTCAGAGAATCAACCATTTTCCAGGAATGGGAGAGATCTGCAGAAAGGATTTTCTGGCAAGAAACATGACTAAGTAATCTTTCTTTTGTTATTAAGAAATTTTTCAGCCACAGTATTTAATGCAGCAGAATACTGAGTTATTGCTTATAAGCTTTATTTATTTTTATAAAGAGGCTGTGAAAGGACCAAGAATAATTTTCAAAGTTTCTTAATAGCTTGGACTTTGGTCCTGGATCTGTAATATCGACTGAGCTACTGTATCTCTCCAATTGACTTCAGTGGGAAATGGTGTGGGTTCAGTTCTCTATCTATACATTGCAGAATGCAAGAGAGCCTTAAATTGTTGTATAATACACTTAATACACCGAAGCATATATCCTGTAATGGTAGAACAGAAAAAATAGCTAGTAAGTGGATGGATATTGTTTCTTTAAAATAATGACTGTTATTTTGTATATGAACTTTAAAAAATGTGAAGCGTCTTACTATTTATACAAGAAATAAGTCAAAGAGGCTCATTTCTCTAATTATAGATTCTCCTCACTCTAGTGGAATAAGTGGGTTCTGAGGAATTATCCTAGCTGAGAATCTGTGAGTAAGACCTGTAAGAAAACAATACCAAATAATGATTCAACAGCCTGATAATAAGGAAAAGTTTAGGGATAAATGTATGTGAATATTTTGATTCTTCTAGTCTATTTTAAAGAGCAATTATTAATAGTTTATCTTTTGGCCCCCAACGTTACCTACATTGCATTTGCTGTTACCAGAACAGAATTTGTTTTCATATATTAATGTAATTAAAGGGATATCTCCTCTCTCTCTCTCTCTCTCTCTCTCTCTCTGTCTCTGTCTCTCTCTCTCTCTCTCTCTCTCTCTCTCTCTCTCTCTGTGTCATTCCTTTTCTTTTTCGTAACTACAACACATAGCATGTAGAATGTATGCAAGTATTGTAATGCAGATATTATGTGCATTGCTATGGTGTCTACATGTGTTCTATGTGTGGGCCAGAACTCCTTTGTGTCAATACATGCTACACACACACTTTTCACTGTCTCTTGCAGACTTAAACTCTGAGTGAAAACACAGGATCATAGAATCATTAAGGTTGGAAAAGACCTCTAAGATCATCAAGTCCAACCATCAACCCAACACCACCATGCCTGCTAAACCATGTCCCAAAGTGCCATATCTACACATTTTTTTGAACACCTCCAGGGATAGTGACTCCACTGCTTCCCTGGGTAGCCTATTCCAATGCCTGACCACTCTTTCAGTAAAGAATTTTTTCCTAATATCCAGTCTAAACCTCTGCTGATGCAACTTGAGGCCATACACAACTTCAGGCCAGAGATAGTGCCTGGAGGCAAACAGCGATCTGGAGAGGTCCTGGAAACAGTGGAACAGCATAGGTCAGCCTGGTAGGCAGTGGTATTCCTGTGTCTTGATACAGTTCTGTGATTTTAAAACAACGTGTGAAATGGACAAAAGGCTCTTGTTATCATGCACCCATTGTTTTTAAATACCGTCTGTTTATACCTCTCTCAACCTACTGAATTCTGAGTCTGAAATATAATTTAAAGGTACTCAACGCAGAGATTGCATGTATGATAGATGTGGGAATAATTTCTCTGATATGCTGACTCTGGGTCAAACATATCTATGTTGTGACTTCATTTAATATTAGTGGATGTAACAGGGTTTTAATCAGTCTGTTTTTTGCAATACTAGCCTCACAATTCAATACTTAGTATTTGTAATCTGTAAACATCAAAATTATATGCCTTGAGACTGCTTGTGAAACGGACACATGTGTGTGAAATCACCAGTCAGTTGCGATACATGTTTGGGAAGGCTCGTGTGTGTAGACTGGAGGATTTTGTTCCATACAGCTGCTGTTTTGTCTTAAAATTTATTTGAACAGATTAGTGCGGAAACACTAATTCTGTTCTCTTGCTTTTCTGCTGCATGCAGTCTTTTCTATTCCTGACTCGTACAGAATAGCTATGAGTTTTGTACTATTGAGAGTTCATGAAACAATGGCTGAGAATTGGTGGAGAGTAGATTCTTCTACTTCTTTTCCTTCTACCTTTGTTGTTACACTGATCTCATCCTTCAGTTTTATGCAAGCTGTTGGAATGGAGCGAAAGAACAGATCTACGAGACTCTGAGAGGCAAATGCTTTTCAGGAGGAATTGCGCTTCAGGAATTCCTCTTACAGCCAATATCCAGGTGCTCTGGATCACAGGACAATGTGGTTTTCACATGCAGAAGGGTGGAAGGGTGTAGTGTAATACATAGCATATGTAATAAGGAAGAAGACAATGCAACATGGAAAGTGTAGGGACACAGACTGATGGAGCAGATAGAAGCAGGAATGTAACTGAGAACAGGAGGAGGCACAAGCGTTGTTTTCAAGGGGAATAGTCAGAACACAGAAAAGAAAAAATAAAGTAGAAGTGCCATTGTAGGGCCAACTAGATCTTAATTTCTGTAAATGGTCTGTTAGATGAGACATCGTCTTGTGAAGGACAAATGTGGTTACAGAATGCGTGCAAGAAGTGGGGGAGAAGGTGTATAGGAGGAATGGGAAGGGGAATAGGCCCATCTATGAGTTGGTCTTTTTTGCAGCACCTTTGTTGTTTACATTTGAAAGGCTTCTGAACTGATCATGGACCAAGAAGCATTCTCATCCACACCTAGCCACCAACCTCCTGTCATACTTGAGAAGTCAGGCGATCTTGAAACCTAGGCAGTGGAACCTGCGTTATTAGACTGACAAGTCATGTCTTTAACCTACGTTTTCTTCAACATCTGTGATTCTTTTGTACAGAAAGCACTCTGAGAAACAAGAGCAGTCTGACCACATCTGTGAGTTAAAATAGCACTCAGAAGAACAATAACTTGCTGTTTAATTGTCAGACCTCCTGCTAAGCACAGTAGTGGATAGCAGATGTGCTGGAAAATAGGGCTATTGTAATGGAATAGGTCTTGATTCCACAAGCTACTTGATGATGTTCCTAAGCCATTTCTGAATACGGCCAAACAGGGAAAGAACAGAGCTGAATTCTTTCACTGAAAGTTTTGGTGAGCACCAGAAATTGTGAATGATGGTTAAGTATTCCACTTTGTATTATTAAATATTTATAGTGTATCCAGTTATGCAGAAGATAGAAAAAAGCAAGTAGATCTGATGTACTTGCAGTTGCAAAACAATATATCTAGAATACCATGAAGTTATATTCATTGAGTAGGGAGTAAGTGTATTGAAACCTGCAAGTAAGTTAAATGGCAAGTGTCTATCATGTAACACTTCAGGATGCATATGGTAAATAATTTGGAGAGGAATGGAAACTAACATGGAAATTGCTTTTTGCCTAAAAATAGGATAATTTCTGCCTAGATAAGCTATTTAGTTAGCAAGCTAATAACATTTGTAAATATATACCAGACGGAGAGTAGTTTAAAAATACACATGAATCATGAATTACAAATATATCTTTTTTGTGACTATGTGGTGGCTTTCTTCAAACCGGATTTGTAAAAATAGTGGTTACAGTGAAGCTGCAGAAGCACTGAACCTTGTGCAGTACTTCAGGACTACTACAGCTATTGTGGTTTCTAGAGAGCATTTGTTGGGTAGTTGGCTAAAGAGTTTGGTGACAGTGTATCTATTATACCAGTAGGGCTTGGCGTCAGTCCGAGCCTTACAGATGTGGCTGGCATCTCTGTTTTTTTCCGTTAGTATTGGAGCCACTTAAAGAAAAAGTGTCTTATTTGCATCGGGAGTGTTATGTAGGCTCATAGTAGAAATGAAAAATTGAGATGGTATTGTCTCTTCTATGTTTAAGTTACCCTGATACTATTAGTTTCTATTACCAAAGTAGAAGTACACCTAAATCTGCAATTATTTAAAAGGTATTAAAATTCATCATGGTGCCATTTTTTTAAAAATCTAAGTTGAGGAACTTCCTATGTCAGTTAATTTCTTTTTAAACAACCAATCACTTTCTATTGATCTATGGATATTTGTATGTTAGAGGCGTCCACCCTATGTTACAGAGTAGTTTTGAGCTACCCGAACAAATTTCATAGGAGGTTATGTATGAAATTTCAGGTATTCTGAATACCTGAAACAAGCTAGCTGCACCAGTATTTAACTCGGCAAAGACGACATTTATTCTGCTGGGAGCTATGGTATACTAGTCTGCATAGTACCAATAAGTCCACATTGCTCCTATAACTTGACTGTTAACCAGTATTAAAGCTACTTTGTCTGAAGCTAAACCGTATGTATCCTAGCCCATACTGCCAGTCTGGTGTGGGCATATATTTCCTGTCTGCCAGATACACAACTTTTGGTGATGGAAACTTCTGCTAACTGAATTCTCTACCATTTTTCCACTTCTGTTTGTCTTTTCTGCTCTCAGACAACAGAGCTATAACATGAGATATGCTCACTACCTCACTGCTGCAGCTATTAAAGCAGGGACATTAGGACCTTGCTGCATCCTTTAACCAGATTCTGCTTTGGAGATTGTTCCCTACGGTTTCTTAACCTTATTTTTGTTTTGGTTCCTCTGTTCCCTACCCCCTCCTCCCCCTTGTCTTGCTTTGCATTTCTTTGCTTTCTTTTGACTAAATAAGGTGCTCAGGGAATCTCAGTCACAATATGCTGGTACCAAACACAAATCCAAGCTTCTGTGTTTTGCCCTATATTGGAGGTGCATGAGTGGTTGCTTGGCTTGTGTCAACGTATATAGATTGCAATTCCTTACTTTTGAAATGCCTTCAAAAGAAAGAAACAAAAAACTCTTCTGAAATAGCTTCCATTTTAATTTTAAATTCAATCCTTGTTATTAATATTTTTTGCACCCATGAAGAAACGCCAAATATCTCAGGTCTTTTTTTTGTATGTGCTGATCCTCATACATCCCCAAATACATACCAATATGAAACTTGCCAAATATCCCCACCCGTCCCAGGGGGAGGGAGGAAGAGGAATACAGGAATCTGGGAGTCTGTTAGGTAGGAAAAGATCTACAGTCACGTGGTCTTTTGTAAGCTGAATATTTCTAAGTATAGGAATAGCATTCATCTGAGTAACGGAACAGACTGTAACAGGATTGTTATGGATGCCAACAAATGAGATGAATGCCAGTAACATAATAAGCAAATATGATATGATAATAAGCAAAATGCACAAGATAGTCTGGTTTTGTTGTTCTTAAAGTATGCGTATTAATATGTTATAGACCGCTAATGATTCTTAAACAACTGCAGAAGTTTGCTTTCATATTCCAGCATTTTGCTAAAAAAGTTTCCTTGTCAAATTACTGTAAATGCTTTTCAATCCTGAGGACTGATGCATCAAAGTAGTTAAAAGATTTTAACTCAATTACACTCTGTTGTAGAATGATCAAGAGTCAGCCTCAGGAGTATGGTTTTATTCCTCGAACATGGATCTTCCCTGCAGAGTACACACAGTTTCAGAACTATGTAAAAGAACTGAAGAAGAAACGTAGACAGAAAACTTTCATAGTCAAACCAGCTAACGGTGCCATGGGACATGGGTAAGTTGCATGTTAACTTCAGTCTTCTTGCCCATTAAATGTGAAATCTGGTACTATTTGCAGTGTTAACAGAAGCTGTGTATTAGTGAGAAGTTTGTACTTAAAGTTGTGTGGTCAATGTAAGAAAGTTTGTGTATTGGGTGAAGGCTTAACAAGCAGAAACAGCTAAAATATAAAGCTAAATGGAAGTGGTATTTAATGTTGTTCCGAACGTGGCATAATTACACAATGCATTTTCTAATGAGGCTCAAACAATTCTTAAGATTAGAATTATTGTGAATTTATGTAAAGAATGTATTTATGGACCTGTTGTGCGCAGACTTACGGGGTGAGATTGTGTTGGGCATAAATGGCAGGGTCTTGGTGGTTGGGGATTCCAGGGGTGTAATGTGTGGAGAAGGTCAGGATCTTCCACAGCCCTGAAACCCACCCAGCCACCCCACTGTGTGCCAAAACTGCAGCCAGTCAGAGAAGCACAAACTTATTTAAGAGTGGCAGCCGTGAGGTGTGGGGAGAAAACAGAGGAGACCCTGTTGGAGCTGTGGCTGGAGGTGCACTCCTGGAGGGAGGTGACACCCATGCTGGAGGTGGACACCCCTGCAGAAACTGCAGCCTGCTTTTGAGTTGAAACGGCTTTGCCTCTGACAGGGCTGCACAGTAAAAACCAATGAGATAAGTATTGTGATTTCATTCTTAACTCTGTTCTTGGTTTTAGATATGTCAATTTTAGCTTTTATTGCTTTTAATATCAATTTGCATTATACAGTATAGTAAAGCTCTTAGTTCTTAAAAATATATGAGAATTACTGTAAAAGTAAAGCCCCCAAACTTTCCTGTTTTCTTATTTTTCAGTTGTCTCAATAAGGGCAAAGATAAGCTGAAGGGAAAGTTAGCAGCATATTTCAGAGAAATGTCTGCAAAGTACTTCAGTATATTAGTAGTGTTCAGCACCAGAACACTGAAATGTATCATAAATAATAGAGGGTAAGATTAAGGCAATGAAGCTATGGGTATTCAGGGTTAATAATGATACACTGAAAAATATTAGCGATTACAGTTATTTAAAAGCCCATGTAGTTATGGACTGTCAGTTTATAGTCTGTATATAAACCATTTGTTCATGCTGATATGGGGAAACGAGAATACAGAAATACTGAGCTTAATCTATGCCATCCTTAGTTGGACCGATCAGTATCCTGCTTTGCAAACATCATCACCGAGTCAGGTTAGTACTGAAAGTTCTTTGCAACCAGTACGATGGGCAGAAGTGGTGACAAGGAAAGGCTGGAAGCCTATTTTTAGAGCTGCTTGGGGAAGAATAATCACAAGAGCTGGAGACTGGTCGTTCTGCCAAACAATTACTAAGTGTAGAGGAAACCCATTATTACAAATTGTTGAATCAAAGGAAGCAGAAAGTTATTTTGAAATGGCTCATTGCCTGTTTTCATCCAGTGAAGCACCGTAAAGGACAGGAAGCCAAAAGCCATGTAAGCGAATGGCACTTTTTCTCTCCCCTACAAATCAGATCTGTGAGTCTCTTTCTCCAGTTAGACTTTAGCCTGACTACCTGGCTGGGTGACCGTGAAAATCTGTTTTGAAGAGTCGTGTCAAAGTTTCATGTTTTTAAAATAACTTGTTTTTTCCAGGATCTCTTTAATAAGAAATGGAGAAAAGTTACAAGCTCAGGACCACTTGATTGTTCAGGAATATCTTGACAAACCATTTCTTATGGAAGGCTACAAGTTTGATTTACGTGTGTATATTCTTGTAACCTCCTGTGATCCATTAAAAGTATTTTTATATCATGATGGACTAGTGAGAATGGGCACGGAAAAGTATCATCCCCCTAGTGACTCAAATTTGGTAAGTTGGTGTTCATTCCAATTTATTGCTTACACATGTACAATTTTACCTGTGATGTGTTTGGAGGAGGTAAAATAAAATAAATTGTGACATGAGATTTAATTTGGTGTTCATCTGGCTGAATTTTTGTGTTGTCATTGAAGAGAAAAAAATAAAATGGAAGATATATCACTCATGCTTTTCTATCAAAACCACAAGTATAGCCATATTATTGCTTATGTATAAAAACTTAGTATGACTTTGCATGCATGTATGCTAAAGAGTTTAAATATTTCCTAACAGAAAGTGAAAGATGTCAGTCATTCAACCCAGAAAAAATGAAGTAAAGAAAATGACTTCAAGAGTGGTTACATTTCTTTTCTACTTCTCTGAGACTCGGTTTGGGGTTGTGTAGGGGGAGGATAAGATCTGCCTCCTGCTAGATCATTGTTTAACATCCCTGAAGTTTAGAGCTTCTGCTGAGGATCATGCAGTGTTTCAGCCACTGTGTTGGAAACCTATGCAGAAAACAGAAAAACAGTGATAAAACGACCAGTGCAGGAGAGCGGTCGCTGCAATCCCTGAACGTGAGAGAACCTGCTGCTGATGCTGTTTGTCAGTGACTGCTTCCCCAGGGAAAGGAGTATATCCTTGATAAGCTAAGGACGATACAGCAGGGCTGCCTATAAACTTGCAGAGAACCAAGAGTTGGTAAGGGACATGCTACAGTTTTTGGACATTTTAATCCTTCTGTTCACTGTGTAGCATCTTCCTCCATTGAGAAGTGTAACCCCTCCCTTTTGGCACAGACCAGAATGCAGATGGCTGTTAAAAAAGTAGATTTGAAGCATTGGGAGGCATCAGTAGATCTGAGATTGTTATACCTCGCTGTACTCCATTGCTACCGTATCTTTTCTTTTCCATACCATATACTTTTAGAGCTGCTTCAGTGTAATTATGCAATAGGCAACACATGGAAAGCCTTTTTCCCTTCTTGTCACTTAAAATTGTGTCTCTTCGTGCTCTTTTGAAGAATGCAGGTATAATTTGGAGCTCAGTTCAAATGGTGTATTTGGAAGAGTTCCAATATTATGTTTGGAATAGTTTGCTTTTAATATTTTTTATTGTTACTAATCTCAGCATTAGCAGCACTGAAATACGCTCTGAGCAGATAAACAGAACAGGCAGTCATTTCTATATTCTCACAACTGTTCATGTTGTAGTTTGTCTACTGTCTGAAATAACTGAGGTTAGCACTAATGAGATTGTTCTTTGGATGACATTGTTCCGCGGTAACATTGTTCCAGATAACTTCAGACTAAAGATCAGTTCAGATGTTTAACAAATGCTCTAAAAACGCTTTCATTTTTTTGTAGTCTGAAAAATAATTGCTTTTGTCTGAAGTAATTTGAATTTCATGGAAAGATGACATTTGTAACGACTCAAAACCAATAGGCTTCAGAACGATTCTCAAAGCAGTAATTGGAAGCCCTGGGAGAAATTCATTACTTGTAGTGCTAATACAATATATTGTTAACTAGCCTGCAATTAAGTTGATTGGTTTTCTTAATTTCATGAAGATTTTTTTTAAACATAAGTAAGTGTAGTGAGATAAATTACAGCAGAAAGCTTGTGTTATCTATTGGCTATCTTATCAGAAAGGAATTGGAACAGAAGGCTTATGGTCAGCTTAGAACATCAGCTACACTCAAGTGAGGAATCAAACATGACAGAGAACTGTCACTGTGATGCAGACAGTTATCATGGCAGTGTAAGTGGGAAGCTGAATTAATATCTCTACTGGGAGATAATGTAAACATATGAATCATGATTTATAAATTGGCCTTGGAAAGGTAGTTGTTTTTTTTTTTTTCCAAATGCAACTGATAACATGAATCTATTGCTGGTGAGATTTTGCTCCATAAAGGAACTATAGCACTCACTGATTTATGTAATGTATATCTTGAAACTTACCTCCCTCTGATGTATGGCTACCAGCCAGTCAAAAATGAGCAATTTTGGCAGATATCAACATGGCAGATGAATTTATATGTAAAAGATATTTTAAAGTATCACTATCTTGGGAACATTTCTCATAAATAAACTACAGTGAAAACTGAAATGTGGGATTGTCTATGAAACAGATGCCAGATTTTTTTTTTTAGTACTTCAAAATACCATCTTTATTGTTTGCTTCTTGTGGAATGTAATCATTCTGTAACTTATGATAGTTGCTCTTCACTTTTTTAGGTAGTTGTTTACATACAGACCTGTAAAAATGGCAGATATATTGTATTGCCTAACCAGATGTTGAGTGGTAGATCTGTTGACTGAAACTGGCTCAAACAGGAGCACAGGTTTTAAGAAGGCTAGAACAATCACTAGATTGCAAATATGAACTGTTTGACTGTGTCATTATTGATTTAAGATATTTTTTTTCCTTTTAATGATTTTAAATTGGCCATTCCAGAGCTGTATTTAAGGGTTTTTTTATGTCTTTTCTCCCTTTTTTTAGAGTCAATTGTATATGCATCTGACTAACTACTCTGTCAATAAACATAATGAACACTTTGAACGGGATGAAACGGAAGACAAAGGAAGCAAGCGCTCCATAAAATGGTTTACTGAGTTTCTAGAAACAAATAATCTTGATGTCACCAAATTCTGGAGTGATATTTCAGTAAGATCAAACTAATACGCTTTATTTTGTGTATTCTTAGAAAATTAATTGCTTCTGCCATCCTCTTTACTGGAATCCAGAATGATTTTTGAAACTGTATTATTCCAAGTTCTCGGCAATACGTGCCACAAAGGGCATACTATAAACGATGATTGTGTTTTTTAAAAGACTACATTTGTAATCAGACTCTGAATTTAATGTTCAGCTTTTTCTGAGGGACAAAATCCCTTTCAAACAGTTATTCACAAAAGTGATACGGTACAAAGGAACCGTCCCATATAAATTCTTGGAGACTTTCTTTAAGTATAAAGTGAATTTTATGTGTGATTATTTACAAAATTGTAGTTAGTGTTGCATGTATCTGTGGACTCAAACCTGTGCCATTGAAGTCAGTGGTTATGTTACAGGTGTCTTTAGGTGAGGAGCAGGCCTAAGATTTTTAGAGCATAGGTATGTAAGAGTCTGAGAATATTTATTGAAAATTATATTGCAGAATGAAATGGGTGAGGATTGGCTATACAATGCTTTGTTCCCAATAAGCCTTTAGTATTTAAGTTATCAGATATCTAAAAGTACGTATGTACTATGGAAAGTGCAACAATATACTCTAGGTATGTAAAAAATTACATCTGCCATAAGAATTGTTTTTTTATTATAGACCATTTATTTGGTATTTTAAATCTTATTTTTTAGTAGATACTTTAATGAAATTTGAAAGATTAAGGTTTGAATTACATTAGTTCAATATATACTGATGTCTTCTTTCCTGATGAATTTTTCTGAAAAAAATCCCTACAGGAGTTAGTAGTGAAGACTCTCATAGTTGCAGAGCCCCATGTTCTTCATGCTTATCGCATGTGCAGGCCAGGGCAAGCGCCAGGAAGTGACAGTGTCTGCTTTGAAGTCCTGGGATTTGATATTCTGCTGGACAGAAAACTAAAACCGTGGCTCCTAGAGGTAAACCTCTTTAAACAAATGTAAAGTAATTTAAGAGTACGGAAGTAAGCCCTGGCTGAATCCATGTTTCTGTTAGAAAACTTAAAAAAAAAAAAAAAGATATGTGTATTGCAGGAGGTACTGTTGTTGAGTACACAGATGGTGTTTTTTCTGCAGCATCCATATGGAAACACTGCCTTGCAGTGATTTTTGGAGACTCAGGTAAACGTAATTGTTTTCCTGGAGGGATGTTACATTTCAGATGTTTTGGAGAGTTTTAATGAGAAACGTGATGTTAATCCAGTTGTTATTGTAGCTGACCTATGTTGTTTATAGGAATTGGGTGCTACATAGATTTCCTTCACAAGTATGGGTCTGTAATATGGCTCTGGCAACTTTTGTGAATTTGGGGTCTTAATTTTCTTTTTTTTGGGGATATGTATTCTTTTCCTCTCCCGTGGCTTTTAAAAGCACCCCCATAAAGAGAGGAAACGAATTCAGTATACACAAAATGCCATCAAACGGGTGGTGTGAGTGGACCGGAAGAAGCGTTTCTCCTCTGATGTGTTAGTGGTACGGGGAAGCTTAAGTGGTGCTTATATGCATTTTCAACCAGGAGTGTTTGAAGTTTGTCTATTGTGTCTCTTTAATTACACTATTAATAACATACAAATGAAGTTCATTTGTCTTTTTTTCAGATTGTCTTATTATGTTAACTGGTTGGGAGGCTGGACAGCTGGAGGAAAAAAGCAAAATGTATTAAAAATCTGTCTGTTGACAATAAATCATGAATGTGATTTGGCTAGTGGTGAGCAAAATGTACACAATTAATTTACTGAATTATAACCTTGTTCTCAGGCCATTAATACTATCAAAAGTTGTTTTGTCGTGCTTATTTCTCTCTGGGGTTCACTATAACTTTAATTAAAAAATAAAATTCCTTCCCTGTTGCCATGCAGACATAGGCATATTTGATGGCTTTGATGTGGTAGCCAAAAGCAGCACATGACAGGAACTTAGTCTGTGCTACATGACATCTTCTGGTTTTGTTGAGCAAAGCCTACTATACCTTTGATTTAGCTCTATACTTCCAGATTATCATCTCTAGGTTGCGTGTAGCTTGCATATAAGTGTATGTAGTTAAGTACAGACTGAAGTTGGTCTGTATACGTGTTTCATCCAGCCTTGTAGCAAATGGTGACAGACCTCTCCTAAGAGAGATGGTGAATCAAACTGTGTAGTGAATCCATTGTGAAGGACACCCTGCTATCTCCTTGGATGTTTACATGCAGTATGGAGATCTTAGGGAGTTTGATTTGCCATTTATTATAATGGGTCTCAAGGAGAATCATACTATCCCAGACTCCTTGTTTATGAGGGAGGGATCTCATGAAGTAGTAAATGTTGCTCTGGTACTTTGCGTTACTGGAGAATACTTCAGGACTTGGAGTTGTGTACCTGGTTATTATTTTTTTAAATACAGAAGCCTAATTATTTTCTTTTCTTCTTTTGGTGATATGGGTATCCTTCAATTTATTTTGCCAGACACTGAGCTAAACTAACAGAAATGTCAAACTCTTGATGCCATGAAAAGCCAGTATTGAAGACTCAATAGTCGGAAGACTATTAAGCAGGTATTCTTTATTACGGTGCCGGGCACACGGGGGATCTCTCCTCCAAACGTATGCACCGAAGAGACACAGTTACTAGGTATTTATGCTATGTTAACATACATATTAATTACATTTCCAAGAAATGTTTATCATAATAATGATTTTTCCGAGAACTCATTAGGATATGGTAATGTCCGTCGCACATGTTTGTTTGGCGTCTCTTGGTGATCAGCGGGGTCTTCAGATTATCCTGCAGCCTCCTGATCTCTGTAGTTTGCATACCTGCACTCCCAAGGCCCAGCCACCTAAAGGGATTATTCAGGAGTCCCTTATCTTGCAACCGTCCCAATTATTCACAAAGAACCAAGACTTGTTTTGGTTGTGCAATGATTCTGACCACCTGAAGTGATAACATCCCCTACATGATACATTTGTTACATTTACAGTTATCACTCTGAAACTTAGTACTTCGTTTTCTGTATTCATCCACTAATTTTTACTGTGCTTGTTTCTGGATTTTTTGTAGCACCTTCAGAACAAAGGCACAGTATTTATACGTGTGCACACCGTATGTATACTATATGCAGTGTAGTAAAGATTAAATATGCAGTGCGTGTATATATGTGCACACTATACATAAGATATAGAGTGTGTCTCTATATATGTATATCTATATATATATATCTTTTTTTTTCCTAAAACAGTTCTGGCTTCTTCCCCAGCTTTCCACTCTTATCTCTTCCCACCATCTTCCTCTTGCCAAACCCTGCTTAGGGGAATGAATCATTCTTTCTAACAGTAGTAACGAGTACTATTCACAAGGCCCCGAATGTTTGCAGTGTTATGGGAAAATTGCCAAAGTAGGATTAGAATGGTGAATCTAGTTTCATGTTTCCATAGCTCATGTAGCTTTTCTGTTATAAAGATAGCTTAATAAGCTATTATAAGAAATAAATTGTGCAACATTATGACGACTCTGCTTTCCTGAGATGACTTTTGTTTATATTACCTTGATGCGGTGTAGCTCTCCTGCTTCTTGGTGCTACTGAACTTCCGGAACCTTCTACCGAAGTGAGGTCTGTGGGAAATGCAGTATTGCCATCTTGTGGCACCAAATGTTTCTGGCAAGCATCTGTGCAGTCCCAGCAGCCTCCATCCTTTCTGAGTGGCAACAACTATGCAGATATTTCTTCAGTTCCCAGAAAATCCAGTTTTACTTTTTTGACCAAAATTTCCAAGCTAGGTTATTTTATGCAAATAGGAAGATCATCCAGTTGAAGTTCTTGGATGGACTCCAGCCGTGTTCAACTTCATTATATCCAGCTGGGATCACAAAGTTGTGATCATTAGAGAAAAAGGTCGGATTTTAATAGCTGCCTCAAGTGCAGGGTACTCAACTCCTCTTGTGATGTATGTGGGTGAGAGAAACTCGCCTTATATACAGATCCACAAATTTATTATTTAGTGTAACTGAACTGGCAAAATCTATTCAAAACTTTATCAGTCCAATTAAAATGACTTCAGACATCTGAAGCCAAAGTACCCAGCTATTGCTAATTCCTATTAATAAAGTAGTTAAAGCTCACATACAGAAGCCTGCTGGTATCTACTCCTTTCTTTTGTGTTACGCTTACCCTGCCTGTGCCCCTGGAGATCTGGAGGCCAACAAGGGGCAGGAGAGGTCTACTATTCCAAAAAAAGGTGGGTAGGTGGCTATAGCAAGTTGTCAGTGTCTTGTGCTCTTCACTAGGAAGAACACACTCTTGATGGTGAAGGTCGCTTCCTCTTTGATCTTAGCTTCACTTAGGTTTGTTTTTATTCATTTGCTGTCACCGTCCACTTACTGGCTGTTCATTCATTGGCCAGCAATTTTGCATTGTCTCCAGTTTTACCATAGGTGGTTTGTTTTATATTTCCTGGATTCTTCTCTGTGTTCTCTTTGTTATCCCTAAAGCCAGGGTTATCAAGTTCACAAGGTTGCATTCCTGTAGCGAACACTGCTTGGTCACTGTGATCTGTGTATATCGCAGAGTCTCTGGATTTTCAAGGCCTTCGCTATCATTTACTTTTACTTTTGGGGCCCCTCATGCAATCCTGCTTTTGCCAACAATCTTCAAGATGCGCCTTCCTGATAAAATTATGTTATATTAACACAACCTAGTCATGTGTATGTCCTGGTTCTTGGGTCACCGAACTCTAAATAATCGTCTCTCAGCAGAGAGGTACATACACAATGCTTTGGTAACCAGTTATGAATACCTATTGTGACAGTATGCTTGGTACGTTACCAAGATTACTTTACAACACTGCTGTCTTACAGATTAGTCAGCAACCATACTTCTAGTCTGGAAACAAGGGACAGCCACGTGAAAAATAAGGGACAGTACTTTCTTTTAAGGGATATTTTAAGGAAAGAGCAATTTTCTTAAGATGGTGTTTTTGCCGAAGACTTCTCAAGATTGCTCACCCATGACCACATTTTATAAAGCAAGACACTTTGTTCCGTATAGCTGGTATTTAGCCACTTACATGATTAAAATTATATGCAGATACGAAACAGCTGAATATGTAGGGTAATGGTATTTGCATTTCTTGTACTACTTAGACTACAGCCATGAGAAAATACAGAATCACAGAATCGTAGGGGTTGGAAGGGACCTCTGGGGATCATCTAGTCCAACCCCCCTGCCAAAGCAGGGTCACCTACAGCAGGTTGCACAGGACCTTGTCCAGCCGGGTCTTGAATATCTCCAGAAAGGAGACTCTACAACCTCTCTGGGCAGCCTGTTCCAGTGCTCCGTCACCCTCAGACTGAAGAAGTTCTTCGTCATGTTCAGACGGAACTTCCTGTGCCTCAGTTTGTGCCCATTGCCCCTTGTCCTGTCGCTGGACACCACTGATAAGAGTCCAGCCCCATCCTATTGACACCCACCCTGAAGATATTTATAGGCATTGATAAGGTCCCCTCTCAGCCTTGTCTTCTTCAGGCTAAACAAGCCCAGCTCCCTCAGCTTTTCTTCATGGGACAGATGCTCCAGTCCACTCATCATCTTCATAGCCCTTCACTGGACACTTTCCAGTAGTTCCGCATCTTTCTTGAACTAGGGAGTCCAGAACTGGACGCAGTACTCCAGATGGGACCTCTCTAGGGCTGAGTAGAGGGGGAGGAGAACCTCCCTCGTCCTGCTGGCCACACTCTTTTTAATGCACCCCAGGATACTGTTGGCCTTGCCCTTGTTGAACTTCGTCAGGTTCCTCTCTGACCAGCTTTCCAGCCTGTCCAGGTCTTGCTGAATGGCAGCACAGCCTTCCGGTGTATCCACCACTACTCCCAGTTTTGTGTCATCAGCAAACTTGCTGAGGGTACACTCTAACTCTTCATCAAGGTCATTGATGAAGAAGTTAAACAAGACTGGGCCAAGTACTGACCCCTGAGGAACCCCACTAGCTACAGGCCTCCAACTAGACTCAGCGCCGCTAGTGACAACCCTCTGAGTTCTGCCATTCAGCCAGTTCTCAATCTACCTCCCTGTCCACTTGTCTAGCCTGCACTTCCTGAGCTTCCCTAGGAGGATGTTATGGGAGACAGTGTCAAAAGCCTTGCTGAAGTCAAGGTAGATAACATCCACGGCTCTCTCCTCATCTACCCAGCCAGTCATGCCACCACAGAAAGCTATCAGGTTGGTCAAGCATGATTTCCCCTTGGTGAATCCATGCTGACTACTCCTGATAACCTTCTTTTCCTCCACTTCCTTAATGATGACATCCAGAGTGAGCTGCTCCATCACCTTTCCTGGGATGGATGTAAGGCTGACCGGCCTGTAGTTCTCTGGGTGCTCCTTCTTGCCTTTTTTGAAGACTGGAGTGATGTTGACTTTTCTCCAGTCCTCAGGCACCTCTCCTGTCCTCCAGGAGCTTTCAAAGATGATGGAGAGAGGCTCAGCAATGACATCTGCCAGCTCCCTCAGCACTCGTGGGTGCATTCCATTGGGGCCCGTGGATTTGTGGGTGTCCAGATTGCTGAAATTATCTCTCACGTAGTCCTCCTCAACCAAGCGAAGGTCTTCCTCTCTGTGGGCTTCTTCTCTTACCTCCGGGGCCTGGGATTCGTGAGGGCCTGCCTTGGCCCTGAAGACTGAGGCAAAGAAGGTGTTCAGTAACTCCGTCTTCTCTGTATCCTCCATCACCAGGACACCCACCTCATTCAGCAGTGGCCCCACATTATCCATAGTCTTCCATTTGCTACTGATGTACTTGAAGTAGCCCTTCTTGTTGTTTTTGACATCCCTTGCCAGACTGAGTGTCAGGTGGACCTTAGCCTTCCTCATTGCTTCCCTGCATGCTCTGACAACATTCCTGTATTCCTCCCAAGTGGCCTGTCCCACTTTCCGCATTCTGTAGACCTTTCTCTTGCATCGGAGTTCCGCTAGAAGCTCCTTGCTCATCTGTGTGAGTCTCCTGCCTCCTTTGCTAGATTTTTTGCTCAGGGGGGTGCACTGGTCCTGAGCACGGAGGAAGTGATGATAGCAACCAGCACTCTTGGACCCCCCTGCCTTTGAGAGCCCTGACCCACAGGATTCCTCAAAGTAGGTCCTTGAAGAGGCCAAAGTTAGCTCTCCTGAAGTCCAAGGTTTTGATCCTACTTATTGCCCTGCTTCCTCCACGCAGGATCCTGAACTCAACCATCTCATGGTCACTACAGCCAAGGCTGCCCCCAACCTTCACATCCTCAACCAGTCCCTCTTTGTTTGTCAGTATAAGGTCTAGCAGCAAGCCTCTCCTCATTGGCTCCTCCACCACTTGCATCAAAAAATTATCATCAATGCTCTGCACTGATGGACTGCATGTGCCTGGTTGTGTGGTCTTCCCAGCTGATGTCAGGGTGGTCGAAGTCCCCCATGAGAACCAGGGCCTGTGACTGTGAGGCTACTTTCAGCTGTCTGTAGAAGGCCTCATCAACTTCTTCTTCCTGGTCAGGTGGCCTGTAGTACACACCCACGACAGTGTTGTCACCTGTATGAGCCTGTTGCTTAATTCTTACCCATAAGCTCTCGACTTGTTCTTCATCCACCCCCAGGCAGAGTTGGATACATTCCAGTTGCTCCCTCACATACAGAGCAACTCCACCACCTCGCCTTGTTGGCCTGTCTTTCCTAAAGAGTGTGTAGCCATCTATGACAGCATTCCAGTCATGCGAGCTGTCCCACCATGTCTCTGTATATGCAATGAGATCATGGCCCTGCGACTGCACACAGATCCCTAGTTCTTCCTGCTTATTCCCCATGCTGCGTGTGTTGGTGCACAGACATTTCAGAGAGGAACTCGAGCATGCCGGTTTTCCTAGGGGGGTGCAAGAGGATCTGCCGTGTCCATGTCCACCCTTAAGTTTGTTGGACTTCTGCTTCTCAGCTTGGGATGCAGCTAAGGAACATTTGTCACTGCTCTGATTGGCCACACTTATTCCCCAGCCAGATGGGATGGCTGGAGCATTGTGACTTTGCCCCCCACCCCCCGAGATGAGATACATTTCAGATGTATCTCACTGCGTTTCATTGGAACTTGAATTGTTCCTGTGATACCATTTTTCATAAAGCTGCTGTGTAACGCTAATCTTTTTTTTTGTTTGAGATCAAGTTCTGCATCTCAGCAACATGGCTTGTGGAAAATAACCAACCTTCAGCAACATAAAATTCAGTCACACCTTATCTCTCTCAAGATGAGCATGAGTCAACATTGTGTACTTACAGGGGTGTTGGCCAACTGGATCGGCAGGTTGATGGCAGTGATCTGTTTGGCACCTGTGAGACCACATCTGGAATATTCTGTCCAGTTTTATCCCCCAGAGTAAGGGAGAGACATTGACAAACTGGAGTGAGTTCAGCAGAAAGGTGCTAAGGTGCTTAGAGGGCCGGAGCACATGCTGTATGAGGAGGAGCTGGGTGAGCTGGGTTTGCTTTGGCCTGGAAAGGGAGGGCTTTGTGGGATCTAACTGCAGACCTGAAATGGGCTTCGAGAGAAGACAGAGTCAGGCTGTCCTCAGAGACGCACAGTGAAATGGCAGGAAATAATCGGGCATAGTGCATAGGGGCATGGCGTGGAAAGGTTGCTTGAATGAAGAAAAACAGAGAGAAACCAATATCTAGAACAACTTCCTGTATGATCTTTTGGAATTTCTGTTCTTGTTTTGAAATAGGGAAGTATGTGCCTTGGTGATGCTCTGATAAATGCACATAGATGACTGTGCAAAGCCAATGTGCTGCAAATTACTTGTCAAGGGAAAAAAGCTTAAACTTTTCTTCATAAAAAGAACTTAAGGTGAGATTCTTACTATAAAAGTAACAGAACTGGCCTTGTGGGCACCCAAATTTGTTATGCCCATGTGGTTTCCACACAGATGTAAGCTCATTTGGGTTTTACTGTGAGGCTGGCCGTTGTTCCTTTATAGTTTAGAACTGTAACAAAAAAAAAAAATATTGTGTCAGCTTTCCACAGAGCACATGGATTGTATTCAAACAGTGGATGGAGAACATTTTAAGTAATTTCCTCAGGTACAGACAACCCCCTGTGATACTCAGATTGCTCTTAACAGTCACAAAAGTTAAGAGGATTTAAAAAGCATTCTGTTTGAAGGAAATGTTCACCACCTTACATGATCAGGCATAGTTCTTGGACTGCCATTTCAAGAGTACCTATATTTATTATATAAATATCTGCTGTGGGCAACATGTTTTCTTTGGTCTGAACAGAACAAACTCAAATATTCTGTTTTCTGACATGTTTCAAAATACATAAAAATGTTGTAAATTGAATTTCAGCTTATTAAATATATGTAGGGAACCTGAGAGTTTGCATTGTTTCTTACTGACTCACAGTCACAGTCCAGCAAAATCTGATGTCACGGTGAGCAGCGGGCACCGTTACTCTGTTGACAAAAAGGGCTTACTTCTCACTTCAATGTCTTGCTTAAGTTCTATGAAGTCCAAGCAAGAATAGTGTGGAAAGTAATATTACAATAGTTACATTATTGTGTGAAGTAGAATTGTGAAGAAGTCTAGAAATGAGTGGTTAATAACCTTATCAAAGGAATTCTGAGCTTTGTAAATAAAAACTAGAAGCGTTGCAAATTCCCATTCTTCTGGTCCCAAGAGTCTGTAAAAACATAGTGAAACCTGAAAATTCATCTCTGTAAAAGCTTCAAATTTTGCAAATATTTATTGATTTAACTAACATTTTCTTAAAACCTCTATTGCAGCTTATTGTAAGTTTGAAAAGGAACAATTTATTTTATTTGTAGGTTTGCAGCAGAGACCACCTGTTTTACTTATATTCTTCAGTAAAAACTGTGTTTCACAAAGCACTTCTGCATCAGTCAATGAGGCAGCGTTAACAGAGGAGCGGACCATAGGCATTAACGATCAGTTAGGTGAGCACAGAGCGCCGTTAATGCTGCCCTCTCACGGTCTTCAGCAAGGTCAGCATTTCAATTATGTGATGAATGTATATATACATATGTATAAAAGAAAAGCTGTAAAAGCTTGGTTGCCCCTTAACCCAAGAGTTTAGCAATATTTAGAACATTTCCAGTTACCGTTAGAAAGAGCAACTGATGAGACTACTCATCTAGCTCTTCGGTTCAGTCCTTTCTTTCTAGTTTTATTTATCTGTAACAAAGACGACTTCCTTTCAGTGACTTTTGTGCCCAGGGAGCCCTCTCCCTCTGTTGCCTTTGAGAGCCATTTTTGGGGCTCTCTCTCCTGCTGTCCGCTGACTTTTTCCTCTCTCTGATGCTCGTAGACGGGTTCTCTTTGCTCTCGAACAGTAGCAGTGAATCCACTAAGCATTTGTCCACTAAGCATATGAGGCTGTAACTGGCTTAACATTTACCTTCAGTAGTAACTCCTACTCTTCCCACTTTTCCAGCGAATAAATTGTGAAAAGACTGCAGTTTGATTCAACATATAATAAGGTGCTTTTGTGGACAGTTGCCCAAAGAGCTGGTCTAGCAACTTGCCTCTATGTGGTGGTCTTGTCTATTGGATGACATGTTTCCGGTTGCTGTTTGGATGAACATCTCATTTATCATTCCAAGCAAACCATAATTTTACACTAATTAACCTGCAGAGCTTCCTTAGGCAGCGACTTCACAGCGCTTGGTCTGGTACAGGGATGAGGGAAGTGACACGAAGGCAGCACTAAGAGAGGGGCAGCACCAGTCCTTCTTGGCATCCTGTGGTCATGCTGGACTAGGCTAAATGTGAAACTGCATCTGCGTGAGGCAGTTTGGTGGTGCTTAAACTGATCCATGTACCACCTGCGAGATCTTGGCCCTCCTCCTGTCCTTTGTTGGAGGTGTGCTCCCTGTCCCCTTCCCTGTGATGGCTCCGGTGCTTACAGGATTCCTTCCCCAGATGATGAAGGACCAATGAAAAATCATTTTTGGTGAGGTTAATCCCGATGGTGGATCATCGGGATCAGCTTTCTTGCTTGCTCTCTGTGAACCCCAGTGCCAAGACAATGAAGTAGGCAGGGTGTGACAGCTTGGGTTTGTGTTAAACTGCCATGGAAAAACAGCCTTCTGCTTAAGCTAACAAAAAGGGCGTTAACACTCTCACAATTTGTGAAGTTTAGAAATGAGTGATTAGAATGAACTTCATGACTGTCTTCAATCAAAGGTCTGCTCAATGATAGCCACTAAGAGCATTCTGTGTAATAGGATTTTAATGGCTTATAAATTTCTTTTGCTTTTTAAATTCTATTGTTAACAATCTCAATCACTTTAAAAAACAATGAGATCCCTTCCAAAACATTCCTGCTGTCCTACAGATTGAACAGAGATTAAAGCCCTGTTATTGAAAGGATGTAATATTTTATTCAGTTGATTTTAGGTTTGTAAAGTCATTCATGTAATCTGTCTTTACATTTGAAAGGTCAGATAGTGACAGATAGTGGAAAATTTGTTTTCCTGCTCTGTACTAAGAGGCTGCAGCAGTGGGAGGTGAGAATATGCTCTTTGACTGTTTTGGTAAGAGGTGAAATGCCAGGCTGAAATTTAGCCTGTCTTGGTGAAGAAGAAAATGGTGTATCTTACACATTTACAAAGTTTAATTTCTGTAAAATCAGAATCGTTTCCAAATGTAACAGTGGATGGCAGCCTTCACAGGAGGTGCTTCAATTTATGCTGCTTAATATAAGCATTACCGATACGAGAAGTACTCTACTGAGAAGTGTGTAATTATGAAATACACCAAGCTACACAACTGCTGTCCTTATAATCACTTCGATTAATTGTAAGTGCTATATTCAGTGAAATTTTAGTTATGAAGCCAACATTGAAGATTGCAGTTGGAGGAATTAAAAACTTACGTGGACATTTCAGTTCTGTAGCTACTTAAAACTCATAGAAGGTAGAGGAGCTAAAGTATCACTAGTAAAGCAGATATTTGGGAGATAAAACTGTGATTCTGTAAAAAGAATAGATGTGAGAAACATTGTGTCCAGGAGGCTATATAGAGGAATACTGGATTTGTTTATGAAGTAGTTTTTCTTTTCTGTGCATTTCTGTATACAACAGATCAGAAAATTTGAAGTTTTGAAGATAGATTATCCAAAGAAACCTAACGCATGACCCTGCCATAGCTCCAGAATTAGTGTTATAAAACTCATCCTGGGTAGGTTTAACCAGATAGCTGTTAGTTTAAGAGTAGTGCTGGTCATGGAAGGTATTCAGCTAGATCAAGTGTGTAGGTATTTTATTCCTTTGAGTGAGGGCCCAGGTAGTCTATAGTATGAAGACACCGTTAAGGAAAAAGGCTTTAGTTACCTCTGAGAACAACTGAGTGAAGCCTTGAGAAGGTAGTGTGTGGTAAGCCTGTAAAATGTTGTGGTATCCAGTTTAGTTAGTTGTGCTCTTTGCAGGGAGCATATTATCTGTATGCTCTGGAGATTAGATTATCTGCTGCTTGTTTTTTTCTGACATAGAAAAGGGTTTTTCTGCTCTAAAAATGTTACTTGTGGATTAAACCCTTTGTTTTGTGACTGAATAATGATTTCTTGCAGATTTACATCAAGAGTGTGGGTGGTTTTGCACATCAGAGACTTACACAGTGGGTTCAGGTTATGAAGTTTTGTGTAGCAATGCTGGATGGTGATATTCCCCATTTTTATGCCTCCCATCTCCATCTACACTTAGTGATAAGTAAAATTTTTAGCTGATGTTTATGGTCAGCTGTCAAAACTGCTTCTTAAAATTTCCATTGTGAGAAGGGAGATGCATGGAGCAGATGAAGAGGGTTAAAGAGGAAAGTTAGTGAAGCATCTTTGCATATAGTCATACTAAATCAGGAAGCAGTTGAAGCATACACATAGACAGTTAGTGTGGAATAGCTGATAAACTTTGAATTCACACCTGCTTTCTGTGTATTAACTTTCTGATGTAGCCAGTCGCTCGGATTTTGTTTGTATTGGTCCTGCATCTACTGCTACCTGAAATGTATTGCACCAAGCCAAGTTTGCAATAGCTATCCAGAACTGGATCACTGGTTACTCTTCAGGATTGAGGTCACAGTAGGACTGACATCTCAAACATTAGTTATGAATGGTATGTCATAAAAATTGAAGATGCAGGTGATACAGCAGTGCTCTAGTTTTAACTATGATTGCTGTAGCTTTTCAGCCGCTTAAATGACTGCATTAAAGTGATAGAAACCTTAGTGTGGAGTGATTGTGTAATGTCTCATAACAGCATTTCAAATGCCTTCTTACATATTTCCTAACCCCACTTTAATTTGCTGCTTTATAAACACAGTCAGTATGGTTTTGTTTGTTCAGAAGTACCAGATGCAGATTTTTGGCAAAATACACCCTGTAGGAGAGAAACTGTTATTTAAATTATTTTACACTTTTCATAGTGTTAATTCTCACTGGTGCTCGTATAAGTAACACATATTTATAATGTTTTTATCAATGTAGAATTTATGCCCAATACTATACACTTCGAGTTGTTGTAAATCTAGCAAGTACCTAAACCAAATCTAAATACAACAGTGTGCACTTTAGTATGCTATCAAGTTGGATGTTTCAGTGCTGTGTAAGCGTGTGTCTTTGCATCTCTAGGAATTCAGTATTGGACCAACATAGCATTTTACATATTCAATTAAGTCCTCATATCTAACTGCAGTCTCACTGGATTTAAGGATTTGGTGTACATAAAAAATTAGATATTATTTTGTTGGAAGCTTTAATAAATATATTTCTATCTGTTCACATGTTTTTAGTGCATGCAAAAATATTATTTCGAAGTAGAATATTTTTAGTTGCAACATGTTCATACGGAGTAGAAAAATTCAATACAAGGTACAGAATATACTTTTGTTCAATATCTAACATTTCTCCTGAATAAGGAGTTGGGGCTTGATTTTTTGTCTTTTTTCATTCCAGTGAACTTTTTGTGTATTTGGGTATTTGCTGGACTGAAGCATAAGGCTCTATGTTGGATCTTCATGCATATGTTTTTAAACATTCATAAAGCCTGCCTGCATTAGACAATATGATATCTCAAAATCAGAATATTTCCAACTTAGTTCAGTTGTCAGCTTTATATAATAATTGCAGCTCTAGTTAGCATTTTGCTTAAATTTCACATTAAAAATGAGATGCAATGTGTCTGTGGTTTTGTCAGCTTCCGGTATTCTCTAATGAAATGTTGGAGAACTGGATTTTAATCCTTGTGTTCCTTTCTCTGAATGCTTACGTTGGCTTAGCTGAAAGTGGAATGTTCATATTTTTTAAAAAAATGAATATCAAGAAATGTTTGAGCTAACACAATATAGAAAAAAAAATAGCCTTTGTAATGTGATAGGAGATGAACAGGTCAGTCTAAGGAGGTTGGTGAATTAAATATTTGGGTGAAAGTCATCCAGAAAAGAAGTACGCGCTTTTTCACTATTTCCCCTAAATTTTCGTGCTTTCTGTTTCAATGTCAAATCTCATTGCTCACTTTGTCAGCCTGCCTGCAAAACCAGCAGACCAGCTCAGTCCCAAAGCCAAAAGGTACCCTTTGGCTCTCTGCATAAGTGATGGGGGAGCTGGGACTCAGCAACAGGACAGCTGGTGGCTCACCAGCCAGAACAGTTCTGTCCCGTAGCTGTAGAGGCTCTACAATGCTCTGATGCATCTAAAGCATTAAAACATGATTTTAATGCACAACTTTTGCCCTCTGCTTTGAACATACTAACTGTATCCCACTTCTGATTTGCCTGGGGCACAAGATATTAGTTTTCAGTTCTGAAGCTCTTTAGGATCCGTCCCTCTCTAACCAGCGCTGCTCATTCCCTATCAAGGTGAGATTCTTGCCTCTGATTAGAACTCATCGCTCACATATAAATTTTTATATCAGCGTGAAAGGTGTTCCTGGAAATGTTGACGCAGCTGCTTCATTATCCTTTCTCAAAGCTTTCTGAAAGCTGAAGTTCTTCTGCAGGGCCTCCGATGCTTGGCAGTGGTTGTATGGTGGTTGGTTGAGACTCCTGGCTCTTAAGTGTGTGATTTAGTCTCTCTGATTCCCAATTGCATTTCTCTTGTTCCTCTATATGGTAACATTTTTAATCTCTTATCTTTTACTCAGCTTATAAGCTTTTTGTTACTGAGACTGTTAATTATTTTGTGTTTTCACACAATGTGCTAGTTTAATAACTCAGATCTCTAGGTGTTGCTGTAAAGTGTATCTGAATAGTTATTTAAATGTACTTGAGAAGACCTTGAATTAGAGCCTATTGCTGTCCTTATAGTAGTTACTTTTTAGAGAAGTGTTCAAAGTTGCTTTCAGACTGGGAATTAGAAAAGAGTTTAATTCTTCCTGTACTGGACTACCGTAACATGGCACAGTCTGTTCTAATGTGTTTAGCAGCACTTTGCATGGTGAATTTTCTGGTTGCAGCAACCAAGACGAGATTAGATTGGATTCCCAGTGTCAGTACTTGAATGGTGTTCATTGTAAGTGTCTGGATAACTTGGTGGCTGAAAGGTGCATCTTCTGGTTCCCAGTATCTGTGATACTCAATGCTCTGGTTTTTTAAAAAGTACAAACGGAAAGGAGCTTCTTAACATGTATTCTATTAATCTCTGCTATATTTGAAAGAATGGTTTCTCCAAAGCCTGTTCCAATAGATGTGTTCCCAGTGAGCTGAACATTCCTGAGTCTTCTGTATCTCTTTTTTTTCAGATTAATCGTGCCCCAAGCTTTGGAACTGATCAAAAAATAGACTATGATGTAAAAAAAGGCGTTCTGCTAAATGCATTAAAGCTTCTCAACATACGGTAAACTTGTCCTCTTTTCTTCAGTCTAGCTCTCTTTCTGTTGCTCTGATTTCTTTTCTTTTTTTTTTTTTTTTTTAAT
>Ga0065711_1029873_pt1 | contig 34530 bp, 24 predicted proteins | sample Hoacrofraction12_FD_59098 | JGI IMG/M metagenome (GOLD analysis project Ga0065711, IMG submission 59098) | Hoatzin crop microbial communities from Cojedes, Venezuela - Epithelial fraction 12 v2 (version 2) | ecosystem: Host-associated > Birds > Digestive system > Esophagus > Crop | place... | reverse complement strand
CATGTTCAGACGGAACTTCCTGTGCCTCAGTTTGTGCCCATTGCCCCTTGTCCTGTCACTGGGCACCACTGAAAAGAGCTTGGCCCCATCCTCCTGACACCCACCCTTCAGATATTTATAAGCATTTATATACAAGGACTTCCATTTTCCCTTAAAGCAACCTGCCTTGTCTGACTGGTGCAATGGGAACAGCATGAGACGCTGACTCCTGTCCCAAAACGTCTCACAAGATTCAACAGCTGCTGCGGGCCAGCAGTCTTTTGTTATCATCTTGTACTCTTCTTTCTCTCGTCTTCATTTAAAAAACAATAAAAGAAAACATGAAAGAGTAAAAGCTAACAGTCTTTGCTCAATAACTTTTGTGAAATGAGCCAAGGGAAGTTTGGAATTAAAATCATATTTTTCCTATCAGGGAAAGACCCCAGCACCAAAACATGTTCCTCCTCTCTGTGCTTCTTAACATATTAATTGGGGTTGTACTCTCAAGTGCTCGCAGAAATGCGCAGAGGAAAAGCTTATTGACTATGCGATTTTGAAGAGGGATGAGGTGATAGTGCTTTGCTTTGTGTACTGTACGTGAATCAACCGAGGATCTATACTGCAGAAGCAATGGGGCTGATCAATCTTTATTCCTGGACAATCAAGCAAAGCCGCATCTTCAAGTCCCTTTACTGACAGCTCATAAAACGATGGTATTGATCACAATGCCTTAATTTGTAGTTTTGACAATAAAAGCAATTTGTTTAGGGAGGGAAATAGCTGTATGAGGTGAACGCATGTGGTTTATTAACTCAAAAATAATTCTTCTGAGCAATAATGTGAAAGGTTAGACAAAACTTTTTAACCTTGAAGATTTGACTTCCATTTTCCACACTAAGTCATTTGCCTCTTGAGAATGTTTATATTTTAGATTTCGGAGACAAAGAGGTGTGCCTTCCCATGCCACAGTTAATGTTTGTGTGATCTTCAAAGTGAACACTTAAGTTCGATACAGTTCAGGTGGAACTGTGAAGTTCAGACAATATTAACTTCTGAGGAGCTCATTCTGCCTTATATAGTCCTTGCCCTTGCTGTAAAGCAGAATCAAGTGCAGCTGCTATACCCGACCGGCATTTAACCAGCCCTATGCTTCTTAAACCCCAGATATATCACCTCCTTCCATGCTCAGGGCCAGCTGCACTTTGCACCCTCCTGAGAAACTGAGGGAGGAAGAAACAAATTTCCTGGCTGGAGGTGTAAGCAAGAAAGTGCCTCACCTCAGGGGAACAGATGCTGGTAATTACCACTGCTTGTCCAAACCCCATACCACTCCTCTGCCCTGAACCCCTTCATCTAGGGGTCCCTGGAGCGACCCCAGCACATGTGCTTTGGCTCATTCCAGCTAAGGCCAGTGGCTGTCTGTAAAGAAACATGCATTGACTGGGCCTGGGTCTTACCACAGTTGGATTATATTGAACCTTGTTTTACCAGCTGTTGGCTTTGAGCATGCTACAAGGAGAGATGTATTTCTAAATAAGTCTAATTCATGGAAAAATGAAGAGGGGATAAAAAGCTCCAAAGAGTACTGAAGATGTTGTTCAGATCAGGATGCAGCTGTAGCTCCTTGTTAAGCAGCCAGGTAGATTCGTTCTTTGGAACTGGGGGCATTAGACTGTAGCACTCATGTTCTCACACAACGGAGAAAACAGCCCAGCTCTAGTGCAGAACACAGGCCTCCAAAAGAACCTATGCTGGAGCTGAACAGGACAGTCAAGAGCGAAGGCAGTGTCTCCCTTGCATTCCAGCAAAAGAGAATTTTTACATCTGGCTTCCAGAGCCACAGTTTTTAGCTTTTTCCCAGTTCTGCATCCTGAACAGGATATCTCACTGCCTGGCATCACCAGTCTCGGCTGTCCGAGAGACAGCTCCTCAGAAGAGGGACCGCGGTTTGCTGTGCCTGTGTGGAGCCTGCTATGACAAGGTGGATCTCCGGACCCACCGTGCAACACTCTGCAGCAGATCCAAGGGCTCCCTGAGCTCCCACGGGGGTCTGGTGGGTGCCACCATCACTGTTTACCTGCCCAGTTCCTTGTCTCCAGCCTTCCCGGCTGTGCTTGGGAAAGGTAACGCGACTGCAGGATTCCCCAGGACTGTTTGCATTCCAGCAGAGGTTACCAGGCTCAGGAAGCGATCCTGGTGATAAAAAACCTAGAAGATGTGGGAGCACTTAAATTATAACACAAAAGCAAATACTATTACACTAGGTCACAGGCTACACTCACGCAAACACAAAAGCTGTACTGTAGTTTCTACCCAAGAGCTCAGCTTGAGTTTTCTAGCTTCACACCATCAACATCTTGGTTAGGCTTGTACAACATTTTGGGCTGATAATTCTCCTTCCTCCTTTAAGGATACATCAAAGTAGAACCCTTCCTGAACTCCAAATCCAGCCTGCCTTCTTTTTGACAAAGGGCCCTTCCAACGTTACAACGCACCATCATTTGGTATGCACTGAAGCCAGGTCTGCACTACAGAGACAAGACATTCGGGAAATTACGTCAGCATGAAAACAGAAGCAGCTCCAGGAGGACGGAGCAAGCAAAAGCTAGTTTCCTACAGAGCTCTGTCTCATGGTTGATTGACTCTCATGTCCAAGAAAGTATAAGCTTTTATTGAAGATTTTTCCATAATTGGCTATTGATAAGAATTGAGCTGCCTGGGGACTCTCTAATGTCTTTTTCCTCTACTGCCAGCGTATTTTCATGAAGCATATGAGAATATAACCATCCTTGAGTCAGCTATGCTGTCATCAAATTTAAAACACACATGCACAGGCAGCATGGTAGCGTAAGGCTCATTTCCTCGGAAAACCTGGCTAAAATCCCACTTCATCCTCACCGAAAAAACAATAAAATTCAGGAAAAATTGACCTAGCTACAGTTGCTTGCTTTATTTACTTCATTAAAAATGACAAATGTATTCTTGAGTTAGCACATATATAGTACTGCTAGCTGTATTTATGACATAAATAGACATAAATTCTTTCCTTTGAAAAAAACATCATATACCTATTATTAGCCATGGATCTGCACAGTATGCTGAAGTACTTGAATATATATATTTGCCTGTTGACATCTTTCTAAAATAGGAGGAATAATATAATGTTAAAAATAGAAAGCATGAATATTGTTGATGTATAAACAAAACAAAGTAATATCCACAGAGTGCAGAAACAGTATGTAAATTAAGACCTAATGTAGGTACAGAAAAAAATCTTTTATTTTAGGAGAAAAAAGCTTGAAGAATTAACTTGACATCTTTAGGTACATTCATTGAGATATGGTTAGCACAGCATAAATTTCAGTTGAATTTAATCTACAATATATTGAAATTGCAGTCACTTAATGCATACATATATGTAACTTCATCTTAATTATTTATTAGTCATATAAGTAATTCTTATGGCTTGATATGCAGCTGTACTAATTTCTTTTCAAATTTTTATGCACGCCTTTCGGGCGAAAAAGCAGCAAATTTCTGTGCACTTCTTTGCAACTGCGTCACATTTTTTTCTGTGAAAGTTTCTGGAGTTTTCCAAATCCTCACATCTCTAGGCTCAAAATTTGTTGAAGACTCTGGGAATTCAAGCTGCTTGTGGTCAGTGCCTTCACATCTACTTAACACCTCTCACAGAGCAACCCTTTGCAATGACACTCTCTGCTACTGTAACAAAAAAGACAGATTCTTGCATACCTAGAATAATGTTAAATCCTTCCCAAGTACCTTCTGTAGAAAATCAAAAGCATTAAATTATTGTCTTAATTCTTTTTGTCTAGGTCTATACTAGATGAAAGACCTCCCTCTGCATTCCCCTTCTCCGTAACACCTTCCTCTAAAACAACAGCACCTTTTAACAGAGCACATGACTCTGTTAGCTTTAATGTCTCAGTTTTGTGACAATTAAGAAAGAGATATTCAGCAGAATGAATTAAAACTTGACATAGCAGACTCTTTGAAGTGTCCTTTAATCTTCTGGGTGAATTTAAAAGTTCAGCTGGTTATTTCATTTCGAGATCAAGCCCAAGCAACTCTCTCCTCCCCCTCCTCCTTTTCCTCTTGTAAAATAACTGTGACAGCCTGGAGAAATATTGTGTCTCTTGGTTCCAGCCACTGCTCTGAAGGTGTAAAGCTATAGATGAGTTCAATACAGCTTGTTTCATTGCTAATTTCAGAGGGCATGTAAAGCTTCTTGTTCCCCTGGCTTAACAGACAAATTGAGTTTCTAATTTTAGAACAGGAAACTTCTGCACACTCACAGACCAAAAATGCCACTTTTCTGATGGATGTAAGCACAGATTTTTACCTTCTTAAAACCATAGCACGTGAGGGACTTAAGAACTTGCCGTGAAAAATGACATTTAGGAATGTCACCCCACAGCCAGATGTTTAAACAACAATCTTCAGGTTGCTTGTTTCTTGGGAGATGATTGTTTAAAACAGCTCTGGTTAACCTTCCCTGCAGCACAGCACGCTGTAGCTGGTCATTGTCCTGATTTGAGAGGAAGACAGCAGGCAGGTCTTAACAGCATGTCTGTTTTCACGGGAAAAGAAGTGCCTCACAGCTCGGCCATGAGGCTCACGCACACTGTGGTACTGACCCTGACACCCACCCGCGCCATCACTAACTGTCCCCTGTGCTGTCTGGACAGCCACGGTCCCTTCCTTCCCCTCAGCCTGCTGCCCGATGTCGCGCTTCGGCGGTGGAGTGGCATTTCTTAGCGCCCAGCACACATCTGCCCTGATAACGTCCCACTGGAGACTCAGCTCTGCAGAAAAGGCCAACACAGAGAAGAAACCTTTTTTTGGTTCCCACTCCAAAAGAGGGAACCAAATAAAGGCTCAAACTTATGCAATTTTGCTCTGCTCGCAGGTGAGTGAATGGCCACATCTCTGCCTTGGCTTCCAGAAATCCCTCTCTCTGGCACCTCAGCCAGAACACAGACCCCTAAAGGCAGCTCCTCCATAGCTCCAATGCTACAGAACTAGGCAACCTGACCAAGCACCACAGTATTAATGTCCATCTGTAAAATACTTTAACTGCTACGACCAGATTTTTTAGCAAGATTTACAGATTAATCTAACTGGCAACGTAGAAAAACCAAATGCATTAATTAAAACTACATTAGGGCTGCAAATCAAGCAATGTAATTTAGCCCTTCCTGTGTTTGCATTGTAAGGATCTTCATAATACTGCACATACTGCTTTTTCTCTTAATCTCCATCTAAATATTTGCTTTTTTTACTCTGCCACAGCACAACTATTTCTGCTCCACTCTCAAAAGTTCCATTTATTGTTGTGTTTTTTTTTTTGTTATGGAAAAATAAATACTCAGTCTCTCAAGTGAAAGGGAGACAAGAGCATCATCTTTCAACACAGCTGGCTGGCAGATCTATATACAAAGGACTGTGCTTGCCAGTAAATAATTCCCCTACCTAAGAGGGGTTTTCACCCATCCAATAATTTTATAACTCAATTCTTCTCTAATTCTTATGTTTCTGATGGAAGCATCTGGATTATCATTAGCTGTTCATTAGGACTTTCTCAATACGTTTACAAGTTGTGATTAAAATTGATGAGAAAAATCTTTATTTGTGGTTTATCCAAGAAGCATTTCTTTTCATAAACAAGATTAATCCCTTAAACCCGTGAACAGGAGACATTTTACTAGGAGGTTACATAAGCATAATGAGAGTGCCAAAACTAGAAACTTAAAGAGCAAAAATACTGCTTTTACAAAACAACTGCTGATTCCCACCTTCTCAAACGCTTGATCAGAAGACCACATTTCTAAAGCTACGCGTTTATCCTCATGCACTAGAGACAGCTAAATCCTTGATCATTTGCTGTTTAGAGCCACTACAAGCAAGATTTATTTTCATGTCATTTATAAGAACAAAATTTTGATTTTTGAATAAATAGTAATTTTTCATCAAGACATTGTAATTCTCTTTGAGACTCTTAAGGACTAAGTCTAGGGTTTATCTCACTAAAATATATAAAACAAATGTAGAATACACCCACAACTCCTCTCTTCCACAGAGTTCTTGGTATTGAATGCGCATAAAATCAAACCTGATTCAATCTATTAGACCAGAAAAAGAACTGCAATATAAACAGTGTGTATGCACTGCGTAGGCGTATTTCTAACATAAAATAGAGATATCACTGAGAGTATGGGAATATATTATTTGTGGTTTTAAAAGCTGCAAAAATAATTAAGACCATTCAAAATCATTTGTTGCACAGTCCTGCATTTGGTAGCTGACAACTTTGCAAAAAATGAAGCTACTTGGATATGAATTTTCATGTCAGGGGTGTGTCTAGATTTCAATTTTCAGGGAAAACAAAGTTAAAAATATAGCTGTTTAGCCATGTGCAGTAGAGTTTAGGACAACAGCATTGCCTGTTCTTATTCAAAGATGTTTAGAATTAGAAATAAACATTTTAAAAAACAGAAGAACATTATGATGTTTCTTATGCTTTCGAGCGAAGACTCAGAAATTGACAGGGGACATATCATTTGGATAAACTTTGGATTTTGCATCCAAAAAGCAAAACTGCACTTTGTTTTCACTGTAAAAATCTGCCCACATTTTTCCAAACTGTAAGTCTCAGGGTGGGAGGGGGGAGACGTTATTTTGAAAACGCATCCTATAGAGACTTGTCAGGGTTTGTCTGCCAAATTCTTCTTTGCCCATAATCCTATGGAAAAAGTACCATGTGTTCATTTAAGTAAAAGTGTTTCTAATGAATATGCATGAAAGATTAATTCTAAGATGTCCTAATTTCTGCAACTTTTCAAAGCTTCTCTGTTAGGGATGTTGACAAATGCACAATGTATGTACAACATATGTAACACATTGTGCATACATTGTATTTATTAATTCTGTGTAATGTTAATATTTTATTATAGTCTTTTGTTCTCTTCTATGCCTTTTGCTTTATTTGCCTTAACTACTTCACACAAAGATCTGCATGTATCTGTAAGGAAATTAATTGCTTCAACAATTAACAGGAAAATGCATCTCAGAGGAAACACTTCATAATCTATTTGTTTCCAGGTACAATATTTGCCACTTAGGAATAGATTAATTGGATTGCAAATTATTCAGGCTAATTATTTTCTTTCTAGTATAAAATTAAATGTAAGATTCAAATAAACTGAAAATGAAGAAGTTCCACTCAGCCCTTTACATTCTTCTGAGCTCTCAGGGATATGCCATGTATCATACGATACAGTCCTATTTTCTAAGACGCTGCTCACCCTGTGACCAGGGCTTGCTGCAAGAGCGTGTGGCACTGCGTCGCAGTCAGGCTGCCCCATTTATCTTCACATGGCACTACTCTGTGCCACACAGAAATATATTTCTTGGTCTCTTGGTATGATGGCCTTCATCTTTAATATGGGATAAGACCACATCTGTACTTGTCCATGTTACTACGAACAAACCTATGGAGACTCTGGTGCATTAAGGTATAGATGAAGCAGGAATTATACGAATATCAGAAACAGATGCTTTGCGATTGATTTTACAGTTGATTTAGAAAGGCAGTGTAAGAAATAGAAGATGAAAGTAATATAGTCTCACTTTCAGCAGTATAAATTGAACAGCTATCCTTTTCCACAGTCCTCATGTTGAAGTTCACAAAACTAGGATTTAGGAAAGCTTCCAGTGAATACAGACTTCAAAAAAAGATAATATCTTGTCAACATCGAAGGTATTCTAAAAGTATTTCAGCTAAAGCTAAGGAAAAGGCGGGCATGCGTTCCTGCAAAATGCCAGAGAAAAAATTATGTCAAGAAAGGATGCAGATAGCAGTCATTCACCCAGCTAATTGCACGTTTGAATATTAGCTTCAGGTAATCCCTGAAACTAAGAATAACATTAACACATTTACATACGTGCAGGCAATCCCTCGGCTACCACCCTGACAATGAATTTCAGCCACAGAGACATCACAGCCAACTGATCCCTTCCTCTGTGTTGTGTCGTCAACGTGACTGCAGAGTGATTAAGTGGTAGACAGGCTCTTTATCAGCTGGTTGCATTCGCTAGTGGGATGTGACTTTGCATTGTGACCAGCCTAGGCTGGTCTTGTACCAAAGGCAAAACAGCAGAGCTGTCAGTCAAATTTTAAAGTGTACCTAATATGAAGTCATATTTATACTGCTTTCACAGAAAAGATCTCAGGGTTTCTGACTAACAAACAGAAATGTACCGTATAATGATTCCTGTACCTTTCCAAAGAATCATGCAACAAGCCAGTCTTCCTGGCTCCCTTGCTTGCCATAGAAGATATAGCCTGATTCCCCACGCCTACACACTCTGAAACACAGTTTTATCTAACTTCTTATGTAACATCTCTTCTACGCATTCCTATGCTCAATTTTGTATCAAGCTATCATACATAAAACACATGATTCATAAACTTACACAACGAGGATGGATTTCAAATTGATTCAGATTTTAACAGAGGTCCAAACTGAAAGTGCATTGAACATTAAAACAGCTCTATATAACACTAAAAAATTATACTCCAGATTACACCTTAGGCTGCAAAACATTTGCAGAAGATGAAATGTGTTGGCAGAGGTGAAAGTATTGCTTGTTGTTGCAGATTACCATGCAGGGGGAGGAATGAATCACATTACACACTCCTTTCACATAAAACAAAGTGTCCAGTGATCACAGAGTCAGCTCTGCCTATAGAATCTTACATTTTCTGTCCTGTTGCTGATTTTCACACGTGTGTGTATGTATGGTGGAATCAATGATGTTCACAAAGACAAGGCATCCTGCTGTACTAACAAAGCCCAATTTCTTTGATTGGTACGGAAATCAACAGAAACTCTTCAAAAAGGGGTTTAAGACACACTACCAGTTCCAGAGAACTCTATATAAGCTCCTGGGAGGGAAGGCTTTTCCTCAGTAGAAAAAAAGAAAGCCACCTGTGGTGCAAGTTGACCCTCATGTGACTAGCTGACACACGAGGAGAAGATCTCTGTCTAACTCCTGCTCTGCCACACTCCCACGTGACCCAGGACAAGTTATTAAGGCTTGTGCAGTTACAGGGGGTCATAAAACAATGCACCACTGACTTTTGCATTATCTTAGGGGTTAGGTCAGAGCAGCTCCCTGCTCAGCATATCGACTTCTATGGAGCTCATCCTAAGCCTACCTACGTAACTCCATTTCACTGCCTGCTCGTAAACCCTGATAGGTGATGTCATGTATTAGTGTCAGAACCATCCTTAAAGTTAAGCCTATGTCCTCACTGTGCCTCTATCAAGCTGGGGCAGCAGCCCTATCTTACCCCACAGAGGCGATTAAAATGCCAAGAGTTGACCAAGGTGAATTAATTAGAGGATGAGTTATATCTGCATCATCGGTTCACATAAACCATCCATGGATCTTTGATATTGCAATCCTAGCTTGTTCATGTCATCACTAAATCTGTACATTAAGATCTGAAGCCATAAAATAACTCCAATGCCCAGCGAACTTCAGCCTTGTACTTACAGTTGGAATTTACTTAGGATTAGCTTTATGATTTATTTGGATGCTAGATTGTATTACATAATTCTGTTAACCTTCTGATCCACTCCACTCTATGTTGACTTATACGTGATAGCTCCATTTAATGACTATTTTTTATCAAAAAAATGGAAATCTTCATGTCTCAACAGCAACAGGCATATTTTCAGCCTCAGCTTACATTTTAAGTCATTCACTCACTTTCCAACTCTCTGAGTAATTAGTATTACTTCTTACAAGATTTCCTCCAAGGAAAAGAAAATCAACAGCACCATTAGAGATACTTTCACAAGACACACTTCTGCATTTAATATTAGAATTTTAATAGACAGGAGATTACTCACTTGCTGTCTCTTTTGTAATAGGTAGCAAACTGGTTTTGTCTCACTGGAAGTGTTCTTTTGAGCCTTGGGGCTACCAAAGGTTTAAGGACTATGGTACTGCAAACACAGAGTAAGCATGATGATGATTAATCCTTAATGTTCTTCAGGGAAATCATTCCTCCTCAAGTTTAAAATTATATTTATCACACTAGATAATACCAAGCTAAAAATAAAGATAGTAAATACGCATGAGGTTATTCAGACTGTTGGAAAAGTCCTTTAGCTATGTCAACACCATACAGGAAGAAGGGCATCTCCTTTATAAGGGAGGTGGCAGAAATAACCATAAAACACCTGCATATCACTAAGGAAGGAAGAGAGGACAAAACCCAACGTATCTGCGAATGATCTGCCTTCTCTGTAACTGAGTTCTGTCAGCAAATTCCTTAGGCTTAGACTGTTTCCCTCAAATTATTTGATTCGCAGTTCTGCATGCCAAGAACTTTCAATGAAATGAGATTAAACACCAAGCAGTATTTATTGTTTGCAGATTTTACAGAGGCAGAACATTTAATCTGAACAATTACAGTATCTTCAGAAGACTCCCTCTAGACAACTTCTGGCATTTTAGCAAAGTCATGCGCATCACTGTGCTATAGAACCTAATTTTATAGAAGGTACTATATATCAAAGTAAACGAGCCTAATTACCAGCACATCATAGACAACTTTGTGTCTTGAGAACTTCTTGAAATGCCATAAATGTAACTCTGCCTTCTCCCCAGTAAGCATTATAATATAGTCTGTAGTTACGTGAGTACAGGAATCATCAGAATTTCACCCAGGACTTCTCAGCTTCATTCAACAAACCTCCACCATTTGAGCTATCGCAGTAACTGTTGATGAAGACAGCACACCATTTCTCAAATTCCTAGCTAAGCTCATGAACAAAGGAACACTGAGTACCTGTTACGCATTCAATTTTGGTATCGTTAAGTAACCTCACCTATATAGTAATGTTTGGATCTTTGCTTTCTGTGATTACTTTTGTATATAAAATAAAAATCAATAACATTTAATCCAAAAATACAAAGGGGATAAAAACCCTCTGCTTTCACATGAGCTAGGGCAGGAAATTAAGTTCATCCCTCCTCACAAGCACATTTCCTGCAGCTAAAATTCCTTCTGTTCAAAGCTCTGCCCTGGGGGTCACAGCTGAAACAAGTTGGGAGAGGTTATCCTGATGCTAGCATATGTGAAACGGGGAACTGGTCCAACTCAAATTAAGAAGCACTTTCTCAGGTTTTCTGCTGTGACATTGTAGAGGATACAGAATTTCTTCCCAGGGTTTCCAGATATAGAGAGGTGGACAGCCTGGATCGGACGGAAGAGTTGGAAGAGGCGCATCCCTGCTGAAGATGGTGGACAGTCAGTGAATGGCCACTGGCCTGTGACTAGTTAGGCCATCAGGATGCCAGTCTGCAGTCACTACTGTCTGCAGTTATTTGTTGTGCTTATTTTACACCTGGGATAGACTGTCACAAAACCAGAGTCAAATGTAACAATGTGCTAGAAAATGACCACAGATTCCAAGACAAATTGGACCTAGTACAAAAGCCTCTCAAACTGACATGACATCTTTGATCAGTTTACTGTATTTTCTCATAATCTGTATGATTATTGCTGCACAGGCAATGAGAGCTGACAGTTGATAACCCCAGTTCTCCCTGGGGTTTGTAGTGAGCTGGCATAACTATGACAGTGATCCCAAGTCTCAGCTTCAAGAACTTGTCCTAGAAAGACTGCAGGCTCTGGGCTGCCACCGAAAAAGGTGGCCCCTCTGTCCCTGAGCTCTTTCGACCCAACTGCAGCCTCTAGCAGCAAAGAGTGCAGTATGTGCCAGACTAAAGTAGCTATGTAACTAAAGCTTCAACTACTCTTTTCAGTTACTTTTAGCTAGGACAGGAGTGGTAACGATCAGGAGAAAACAGTCAACATATCAAGATATTCTGGAAACATGAAGCACTATTTTAAATTATATTCTTCACCCTGCATTGCTAAAACCATAGACAGCAACAATCAGTTGGACTGCAGTAAATCCTGCCTCTGCCCTAAAACTTTTTGGTATATTTTTATTCTTTGCACTTGACACAAATTAGAATAAAACCCCTTATAAATATCTCCTTGCTGTTCTCACACGCTTCCAAAGAGGTGGTGTCCGACTTTCTCCCATGCAGCACAAAAAAATCCTACAGGTGATGGAGGGATAGCATAGTGGCATAGAAAGGTACAGGCACTACTGAATCTCCTTTATTTTCCTGACTATGCAGTCCTATTGCTAACTATTCAGTCACGTCAAGTTACCTTTCCAAGTTGACTGCTTTCCTTGACATGATATGCACACAGCAATTATGTAGCTCCGAATATCACCAACTGCAAGCTGTTGGGAGATGGTAAATGCTGTATAACTGTACATTAATACTTGAAAAGGATAATCCCCAAATGAGGGAATTATATTTTATTTTTTTTGAACTGCTTCAAAAGACGGCATCAGCAATTCAATGCTAATTGTCACTTTTCCCGTTTCCAATAGCATTATGCTCACAAACAAAAGAACACAGGAACAGCCTTGCTCTCTATGCAGAACCCTAAAATCCAGCTGAGATTAAAGCGAATCATCTTCTTCCAAACGACAGCTGAATTGCCCTGTGGTATCTCCTACACGTAAATGTCAGTGATATGGGAACAGAGTCCACCTCTAAGACACCAGAAGACTATCTGCATGCCTTTGAAGTGCTTTCCTGGAATCTTTTTGTTTTCAAATGAATAGGTCTCTTTTAAACATATAGGTGAAAAAAGTTGGCTAATAATGCCTTTATCTAGTAGTTGTTGGTTAATATTTCATCTCTTCTCTTTTGATTTGCCTCAGAATGATAACCATAAAACTTTTTTCTAGTATATTAGCATTAAGTAGGATGATTTCAAGAGAGATTATACATTTCTTGATAAATAAAATAATTTTCTTTTTGAGAAATGAAAGAAGTGGGTCAGCATGTAAAAGAATGATGCACTGAGGCTTGGTTCATACAAATTTATTTTGCCTCAGCATCTCAAAGGGTTCTCTTTCAGAGGGCACGTTGAAGTTTTAAAATGAAAAATAGAAGTTTGTGACTAATTGCTTTCAAACAGTGGAATGTAAACATGACTTGTGAGATGTACTTTCACATCATCACAACATAGAGGCTCATAGAAGCCTAGAGGTTTCAAACAACATAGGAAGGTAAAAAGAAAACCCAAATGGTACACAGTATGAAACTCTAAAGCTACTCAGGATAAATACATTTACAGCTAATCATCACTGATATGCCTAGAAAGTATAAATGGAATTAAACTCTGGTATTTCAGAATACAATTAACATACTACATCTTCCCAATAATACGTATCAACCTATTATAACAGCATCAGTGATGCCGAGTGCATAGTCAGTTTTTTAGGGCTGAACCTTTATTCTCAGAAAGTAATTTTGGAGCCACATAAAAGATAGCCCACCCCATAAGAAAAACATTATTAAAAAACAACAGGGGAAATCTTTTTTGCTCAGAATTCACATATCACTTCACCTTTTGAAGAAAAAAATAATCAAATAAGTCTTGGGTTGCCATAAAAATACCCAAACACAGAGCCTAAGCCATACCTTCACCCACTCTGCCCATCCAGCTTTTTTAATACCATACTTAGGTATATCCCATCTGAAAGCATGTATGATTTCTACAGGCTTATTCTTGCTTTTGTTTCATCACGACAAACTGAAGCTCATGTGATTCACACAAGATGCGATGGGACAAAATACACTGAAAATTATTTTTGCTTCATCATACATCTTATCTCTAATTCCATTGAGCAGAAAATTTTCTTGTCAAGCAATAATATACCTCTAGTTGATAAAGTAATATGAGCACACGAATAGCAAGGAAAAAAAACTAATGGTTATCTAAAACATAAAACTACTGTTATGAAGTATTTTGATGAACACCAGCAAAAGACATAATGTAATTATTGTGGCTATTAGGCTGTTATTTATGTCAAATTTGTTGCTTTTGTTGCTTCAGAAGCATTTTAGGATTATAGCACTCTTGAGAGTCTATCAAATGTACTGGCAGATGCAACAAGTAAGAGAATGAGGCAATAGCTGACTGCTGTTACTACACGAAAACTAAATGTTAAATAACCAGATTGTAAAAATGTGAAATATAGGGCACAAGGATAATGGTATAAATATAATAAAAATGAAGCGTTGCATAGGAAAATCAAAGGCAATGCTGCCATACATTTTCCTGTCCCCGTTATTATCTAATATCGAGTTAATTTCTTGTATTATAGAAGTGTTAAGAAAATTAAGCATTGAAATATGGTATCACAAAAAAATGAGACACAGAGGAACAAATGAGGGATATAGCCCAGAAAATACTGTTGTTGTGTCTTACTGTGCCTATATTATCACAGACTGATTCAGTCACTTCTAGTTCAAAATGAAAAGAAGTTTCTCTGCTAATAGGAGAACAAGCATCTGGTTTCAGACAGTGTAAGCCAATAACTCCTTCAGTGCTATAGAACTGTAGCCCAAAAGTGCAAACAGGAAAGTATCAAAAGATGTGTTATCTTTGTAACATTTCCAACAACAAGTGTAGGAAAAGGAAATTGCTGAGCAAAGCTTATCCATGATATAATTCAAATACATTTGGAGATACGGCAGTGAACAGTCATATTCAGACCTTAAGGTTCTACTCAGAGATGGCGAAGTTTTGTCTATAATTATTTTGCATGCACTTGGATTGATGGCCTCACTCCTGTCATAAGCACAAAGAACAATAATGTATTCTCCAATGGAATAACAAACATTTGTATCCAAAAAACTAAACATGAATAAAATATTTTAAGAGGATCATGACACCCATTAGTATTCTACCACCACATCTTGCTTAAGGTCTCTGTAGCAGCTATGGATACAGGAAAGTGATATCAACCGCGTTTTGCAGACAAGGAAACTCCAGTAAGTCTGCACTTTTAGCCACCTCAATAATTTTCCAAACTCATCCCACCTGACATGCTTTCAGACCAACAGGAAACACAGGAGAAGAACAGACAGGAATCCAGATCCACTTTCGGGTATTCTTCTTCTCAATCATCACTAGCACAGCAGAGATTCTTAATTTCAGGTACGATGAGAAACAGCACTAACCCAAGAAAACATTCCGAAAATGCAGTACTTCCTTATCTCATCTTTTTATTCTATTCACCTCATTACGTGAGGAATCAAGAAGAGGAAAGATCAGCCAGCTTCCAAAGGAAATAAGTAAAGGATGGCACATATTACGACCCGTATCCCTGATTCTATCAGTGTTAAAGTGTTGCCCAAGTCACATTTCTGAGCCACTGGTAAATTCCCATGACACGATTTTCCATTTGGTTTTTTGGTCTTCTACATGACAATAGCGGAATGGAAGATAGATGCTTCTCAGAGAATAACAGAAATGCTGTACAGATGCTACAAGTAGTAAACCCACGTAATAATCTCATGGGTCAGGATTTGGAGTGTTTCAAAATTATTATTGCCCGAGAATGAAATCAGAAGAATTGGGGAGAACTTTGTAATTGCTGCACCATTAATCTGGAATACTGTCACAAGCCCATAATAAGCAAGGCACTGAGAACTTCAAATCATATTTGGCAGATGGGCTTAATTAGTTATTCTCATACAGACTCATAATATTTGCTGTTAATATTAATTCTAAAACACCCTGCTGGCTGTGATAATATTTATATGTTAATCCTGTTACGATAAGCTTTCGGTGCCAAAACCTCTCCAAATAAAATGACTGATATATTGCAAACTTTGATAAAGAAATGCTCAGGCATCCTGGTTAAGTTTGTCACTTGCACAAGTGTCTCCTTAATCTGTGAAATTACACCTGTTACAAGTAAATTAGCTTTATTAATGCTATTTTCTGATCCATGTAAAACTACCAGAAACACAAAGGTAGTGAATCTTTAGTTAATTCACATTGCCACCTTTGCATTCATGTGATCAGATCTCTGATTTTTAAAGAGTAGTTAAACACTATGCAAATAGACTTTATCAAATTTCTAAATGAACTATGGAGGCAAATAATTTGGTAAGACACATCGCTATTTAGTGCTTATCCATTGTGCATATTTAGTGACATCAAACATGTCTAGAGAAGGAATAGAACATTCCCCCAAAAACGTTGAGCACGCTCTCTTTCCCCATATAATTCTTAATCTTACTTCTTAAAATGAATAGCAAAACAGATATGGTTAAATTTAATGAGGAAAACATTATAATATATTGCAAACATTTTACGTTTGTTTACAAACAGTCAGGGAGAAGTTCTCAAAAGTGAGAAAACCACGAAATCTCACTGGGAACTCCAGACGGAATAGTCAAACCAGAAGTTATATGAGAGTTACACATACACTTTGTCTTAACTTAATCGTCTTTCCAGTAAAATCTAATATGTATATGAGCTCAAGGATCTTCTAATAAACGTGCAGTGATGCTTATACTCAGCATGTTAAAGTACTCAGAATCCACAACCACTGCATGCAAAGCGACGTAATAATTTTTTGTGTGCGTGTACAAGGGGTCACTTTGAAGGCTTGCCACTGAATGATGAATAGTGAAGGGGAAGAAGTTGCCAAGCTTCATTTCACCCATGAGGTTGCACTATATTTTCCTGATGAGGAAAAGAAATCAGGCAAATGCACTGCATGGACCCAACAAGATAAATCGTGATGGAAAACTCATCACTGAAATAATCTTTGATTCTGATCCAAAGCCCATTCCAGTCAATGGAAATATTCACACTGTCTTCAAATAGCTTTGAACTGGGATTTTAAAGAATCTGTCTGACAGATTGTGCTAGACAGTAGGAAGCTCTGACCTTGGCATATAAACACATTTCTTCTTTGACCAATAAAATTCAGTCAGGTACGAGACAATATGTGGTTTAGATGAGAAAATTCAGGATACTGTAGCAGAAAAATTGTGTAGAATTTGGGTTATAAGAAGAAAGTGATTTATGTCATGATTATGAAGGCAAATTGTTCCGTTGCTCTTTTTTCATATATCCAGATTGCAAAGACATAAAGTTTCCTAGTTATTAGGCTCAGAGAGTATTTATTTAAAAATTCTAAACCCCATAATAAATCCCTGAAGCTTATAAGATTTTGTAAAATTTCAGCAGTAAATCACAGCACAGAACTTCCATGTTATATGGCAAGTTTTCTAGCAACAATGCCAAACACAACACATATGCAGGCAGTCATATCCTTGTAAATATGCACTTGAACTACAGTTCCAGAAACAATGAACAAGTAGTAGCAAATGATATAAAAATATATTCATTAAAGCAATCAGTTGCGATTAGTTGTGATCAGAAAAGGTACATCAACCTGCTAGACAAAGGGTGTTTAAGACAGGGCAATGTCCTAAGCTGTTGCACAATGGGAATGGAAAATGGGAAATCTATTCCCTTCTGCAGATTAAAAATTCATATAAATACCACCAACAAAAATGTGGGTTTGATACCAGGAGTGTATGTTAGTTTTTGCTGGACAAAATAAAACAAAACAAAAAAACACCAAAGGAAAACAGAAAAAAACCCAAACCAAAAAACCCCACCACAAACAACCCTATAATTATTCCCTGCTATAATGCCTGGCAGCAAATAATTTGAAGATATTAAACTAGTCACAACCGAATTCTAAGATACAAAACATGTTCTTCTAAATACTCTGTGAAAGCAATATTTCCTGCTAGTTTTAACTTCCTTTGAGCATTAGGATTGAATAAGGTTTTGTTCAAAGTGTATGTGGTAGAATTAGCAATGCACTACAAAACAAAGAGAGCCACAGATTTTCCAAAATGATTTTCATTATGCACTATAATAAAACTTATTAAAAACCACGGCAAAAAGCTTTGAAAAGGAAAAACAACTGCTAGTTATTAAAAGTTAGGCTGCTGGAAATGACCTACCTGTTCTCAGAGGCAGCAGATTTCCTCTGGCAAACAATAACAGCTGGTGCATATTTCCCAGTATAATCCATGCTCTCTCTGATGTCCCATAAGTATGGGCTGCTGGCTCTTACACTGAAAATGTTCACACCTTTCTTCACCTTTGCCCTAGAAGGAACAAGAGGATATGCCACCAATTATATACACAACATCAGCTACATCTGTTACTGATTTCTTCATTACTGCCCCACAGAAAATGCTACCGGCCATGAGAGTCTGACAGTATTACAAGGAAAAAAGATGAGAGAATTAATTAAGAATTCCATATTTTGAAGAAATGATATCAAGACAAAAATCTTATTGAACTAATAGCAATTACAGCTTTAGTCATTGCTAAACTGCAGAGTAGGTATGTTCTGGAGCACTCTCCTCACTCCCACTCGTTATCCACACTGTGAGCACCCCTGTGTGTGTTACAGCTCTCTTTTGGCTAGAAGTTGTTGGAGGGGAAAGTAACATTTTTGTCCCAAAATGAGGTCAGGTTGTTGCTGGGGCTTATGACTGGAGCGAGGAGTTGAGAATCATTGCTAGGTCTGATATTACAAGCAAAATCTACCTTTTCTTCTCCACCCCTCCTCGGATTACTCATAAATGACATTTCACATCTTTGCTCCAGTATTCATCATCTTTCCGAGTCCACAACATATCTTCATTTTCTTTTAATACTGCAGGATTTAACCTTTCTACCAGCTGTGATCCGAAACACACTTCAAAATATTTTTATTTTTCCAAAAGAGAGTGGTTTCTTGGGAAGTCTGTTTCTGTGTATGAGGTTAAACAATAGGAAAAGCTGTACAACAGAATGTCACAGTCACGACAACTGGACTGGCTCCTACTGAGAAGTACTTTCTCATTCACACGTGTTAGCACAATATTTCTGGTTGTGAAAAACCAGCGGAGAGGAACAATATAAATTTTTTTTAAAATATCTAGTTTACTTCCTCTTAGCAGGTGTTGTGATCCTGAATTCTTTCTCGTCCTTTCACTAAATATTTAAATCCATATCTTCAGGCACTACTGGATTAGTCCACAGCTACCTAATGCTGCCCAACTTACTGAATCAGCAGTTTCTGATGTTGTTAACTTTGGGTTTCTGAACGTGTTTACAAAACCACAGAGTCCATTGTGGTCAAACAGCCTCATATATGAGCTGTCAGGAAATGACAGTTTAATTATATTTGCTTAAAACCTCATATATAAAATCCATTCAGTGCTCCGGCAAGTTCTCAATTCTGGGCAAAAACACAAAAAGTATGTGATTTTTTGTATAAACAGCTGCTGTCACGCAGAGATGCTAATATCAGTAAAACAAGCACTATCAGCTCTGCCTGCACATGAAATTACTTGTGAAATCTTTGAAGGACCACATCCACACAGATGTTTTCAGAATAAAAAGCCAAAGGATTCCTTCTACTGTCTTGGACAAAAAGGGTTATATCTCATTTCTTCTACCACTAATTCAGCAGTAGTGGCAGTAATTTCCTTAGCACATCTGGAAGAATTAATACATGAAGGCTGCCACTTTGTGCTCTTCTATGCTAATTTCACAAAATGCATTTTAAGCAGGTGTAGTTACTGCTCCTAGACCACAAACATCCCTCAGGGCAAGAGATCGATGGTCGAAGAAGAGTGGATAGTAAACTGAATTCCTGCCATCTTAGAGAATGAGAGGGAGACAGAAAAAGTCCAGACAACCTGGATGAAACATTTTTCAGCACATGTCTTTAGCTATTCCTAGTGACCAGTATCTGCTCCTGCCTTCCCCTTCCACTTCAACAAAGGAAAACTGCTGGGTGTCAGCTAAGACCAACAATAGAAAAATGATTCCCACTTCACAGGAAAATGAGGGTGGCTCAGGTGTTTCCAAGTTAAGCTGCCTATGGTTAAGTAACTCATACCCACCCTTCCAGCTCTCTAACATGGTCGCTGACACTCTAGTAATTGACCACAGCTGATGAGAAGGTGCCAGAGTGGGATTTGGGCCACCTAGCTGAGCTGATCGGTTTGGAATGGCAACTGTCTCGACAGACCCAGCCCACCGTGTTTAGCTCTAGCACAGGACAGTAACTGAACCACGCACAGCCAGAGACAGCTTGCGAGGGTGCAAGCGAGCGGCTGGTTTCATTCCACAAACCATGTATGCCTTGAGCTTGCACTGTGAGTTTGGCTGCTCATGTTGTCTGATAAACCATCGGTGTCGTGCGCAGTACATTCGATCGGTAACCGATTGCTGACCCCAGTCTGCACATGCCAATGAGGGTATCTAAGACTTGTACATCTCATGGAGCCTCCCTGAAACACGCGCAGGAACACTGATCCTGCTGCGAGACATTTGGAAGTCCTGAACACAGATATATAGCCCTTGAATTCTTCTGGACAACATTTTGGGGGCAGGGGCAAAAAAAATGTACATGTCCTGGAAACCGAAAGAGATGGTAGCCTTACACAAAAGCAGCCATTTTCCCACAACCAGAGGTTAAGAGCCATTACTATATTACAATTGCTACTTAAAAACACAGGACAGCATATATTGACTATACAACAGCTATGTTTTTATATTTTTTATGAATAAAACTGGTAGGGAATCAAGAAAAAAGCAACTTTAGAGCACAGCATATTCTGCCTTGCTCTGCTGGCACATATGCAGTAGCTTTACTGTGACACAGAAAGCTGCGCAGGGTCTCAGTACTGCTAAGCAAACAGCCACATACTGAAAATTGAGGAAATTTCTCACTTGTATTTTAAAAAGCATTAAAAGCAATATAAAAATAAGTGTACAAACACAGACATATAACAGATACCATCCTTTTAATTTCTGTCTGGATTCTTTTAAATGCCAGAGTGATGAGGTAAACTAGAAAAATGGACACAAAACCAGTAAGACAAGTAGAGTTTGTTTATCCTTGACATTCACTTTATCCAATGACAAATTGCCATCCTGCGTTGATTTCTAATGTTTCAAAACAAATGCAGATCCTTGCGTACACTCCTTGGGGTAATTGCAGCCTATGGATCAGGATTTCTCAGAAGAGTTTTTGATAAGGTCTAATTTAGTCATCTATTAAAAGCCCCAAACCTCTAATTTTACTGAAAACAATAACACAAGATTGTTGTTTTCTACAGAATTAGAGATTAGGAACTCTTTTTGAAGAATCAGTTAAATATACTTCTACAATCAGCACGAAAGCTTCAATTCCACGATCCAAGGAAACACTTTTTCCTCTAGTATGTCTCCATGCCTTGCTTGCCACTGCTGGAGAACTGCAGGATTTTATTCACCCTATTCACAATGGCAGCAGCATTTTGCAATTATCAAAGACTGACCTGGATGAAACAGGGTTAATAATAACGGAAGGTTGTTACTTGTCAACAGATAAAACTGAAGATATCTGAGGTGAAAACACTCTGACTGCTGTCAGGGCTCAATTACTTTCTTGCAAATCTGCTTTATTGAATTGCCTGGCTGTCACAGGGCAAGCTGGGTCTTCGACCCTTCAGCTGCTCTTGAGAGTGCTCATGAGACAGCCTCTCGGTTCAGCCACAGTTCAGCTTACTAAGATTTCTCAGCTGCAATACACAAAAAGGCGCCTGACAAAGATTTTTCATATATTTGCTCACAGTTAACAGTCAAAGTACAACAGATTCCATGTTTGCTTAAAACGCTGTGGCTGGGCAGCAGAAAGGAAAGTTGTCTGAGTATTTTCTCCCCCTCACTTCACTTTGGGCCAGATTCTACTCTGGAAAACTGGAGGAAAGAAAGGTTTTCGTAAACATTTCAACAGTAGTTGGTTTGGGGTTTTTGGTTTTTTTTTAGACAAGGAACCTGTCCAACTGAACACTTTCGTAGGTGTTTCTACAAGCTGTTATTTACCTCTGGATCACTGCTCACAGTGCAGCACATCGGTTACTGAGACGCTGAAGTAGCTCACCCCTTGCATCAAATCAATCACGGCAAACAAAGCCCTTGGGAGTCCTCAATCCCTGAAAACCCATCAATGCTGACAGGGTACAAATCAAGGCATAGGAGAAAGAAAGAAACATAGCAAGAATTCCCAGAATCAATACATCACACCTGAAATCAAGGGAATATATTTCCTAAGTGCACAAAGATAGTGATTCCCAATTCTGTCTCATGACCCACTGAACACTATGCTTACTCTACTGATAAAAGAGGCTTCAACTCAGCCAATTAAAATGCTGGCAATGTCCTTCCTTGTTTATCAAAGTGTCTGTTTAAGCATCTCCCAGTTTTTGCAGTTTACAACCAGTCAGCGCTTAGCTTTCATCCCATGTCGTTACTGCAGGCTGGTAATGGCTGTGAAATTGCTACTTAAGTGTTGTATAAAGTGGAACAGCTGGCTGGTGAAAAGTAACAGCATTACAGCACGTGTGCTGCTAAGTGCCATGGTACCATGTCAACAAAGAGTCTGGTTTGAAGCCCCGCAGGGGAGGGAAAGAGAGAGCAAGCACGCACGCACATTCACCCTCAAGATGCGAGAGATCAAAGGCAAGGAGCCCGCCAAAGCCGCAGACACCCTGCCACAGGCAGGACTCCCCTCTCAGTGTTTTGCTCCCGACAATGTCCCTCATGCAGCATACAATGTCACACATTTCTCCATTCCAAAACAAAGTGCAAATAAACGGGGAAGCCAACCCCTAAACATCTCTAAATAAAGATGTGTTAGACCCATGTCATTTAATCTAGTTTCCTATTACCGTGAGCACTCAGGGCAAAGATCTGCGGGAACCTTTCATGCTCCTTCTGAGAAAGTGAGCTACTTTCAACTCAACATCAAAGGAATAAAAAGAAAAGGGAGACTGTTAACACAGGTGCTACCACTGGTTATCATCTTATTTCCAGTGGTGACTAGGTGGCAGATAAATTGTGTGTAGTGGGGTACATTTTTGAGAGTTTCTAGGCACATAACAGACATCGCAGCGGGCTCTGAATTTCCCTTTGCACCATATCTCCCCAAAGCACTGCAGAAATAACTTGAGGGAGCTTCTATTTCTGTTTATATTTAGTGCTTTTTCCTGCCCAGAGCCTAATCTTGACCCGTCAATGGAGAGAGACCAAAGTGGTGTTTAGCTGTACAGGATGGCAGACTTCACCAATATTCACCTTTGGACTGTGACAACAGTGATAGGTGGAGACAGTGATAACAGTGCTAGTGGGAGAGGTTTTTCCCCTGCCAGTCCGTTTGAAACCAAAGACAAGCAAAATGTAAGTGGAAATGGACTTGACCATAGCTCTTCATGTTGTAAGGCGAAGAAATCGGGTCCATGTTCCCTCACTGGAAAGTCTAACGCACTGTTCTATGACAGCAGAAAAATATTCCTGCAAGAAACCCTGAAATTATTCACAGTCCAAACCTGTAGATACCCAAGGCGTGTCATTGCCCAGAGCCTGTTTTTGCTGATGGCTATGCCACGGGTTGCTCTTCGTGCAAGCTCTTTCCAGTGACATCACCTCTTGATCCAATGACAAATTACAGCTGCTGGAGCTGGAATCATCCAGCTTGTATCTCCTGGGACTCCACTGATGCTAGCTTTGAGAAGACTGAAGAACTAAAATAGCCATCCTCCAGACTCTAACCGTGGGCTGACAGACCTCATCAGGCTCTTTCTGAAGACTAGAGTTAAATGCTATAGCTTGAGGATCAGGTAGTATGGGACCAAATGGTAACATGGAATCTAAAATCTAGACAGCAATTTTGGCATGACTAAGCTGGGGAACTATTCAAACAATTGCCAGGTAGCTGCCTCTTGCTGGCAAGTCAGTAAGAGCAGAATGATCACTGTCTCAAAAGCTAACAGCCTGAGCACACTAAATGCGGTCATCCTCTGCAGTACCTGAGGTCATTCTGTTACTGCACATTGCATAAACGAGATCATTTTGATACCAGAATATTTCAGGCTGACATTTGTATCCAGATGTTTCATCTCCTGCAAACAATCTCCTCCCCTCCCCGAGTCTTGATTCTACTAATTTGTCCCAGGGCCAGTTCTCTTTACAAGCACGGAAAAAGGAATATGTGTTAGTGCCATCATTGTCCCTCAGACTACTGACAATTTTTGTTTTGTTTTGGTTACTCTCTACAGAATCGGAGAGATGAGCTAAAACCAAGGGAACAAATATAGCTTATGATGTTTCCCTGGAAATCCTGGGGTGCTTGCGTGGCAATGATCCATTTCTTCCCTCATACTGCATGGGGTGCATCTGCAGCTCTCTGTGCTTAAAGAATCATATTAACTGAAAGATTAGATAGCAATGGAAATGATATGCACTGAAAGATCAGATAGCAATGGAAAACAACAACAAATTTTCTGCCTTTACTTGAGGACAGGGTTCTTTTTCATTTTGGAGTACCAAAATTAAAGACAACACAGTCAAGACAGGTTTGTGAATGCCAGAAAAGCTAGTAAACTAAGGAATAGCACTGGAAGGAGAATTAAGTATGTTTGTTACAGAGCACAACAGACATAACAAAAGTAAACCAGGGTGAAGCACAGAGCCAAGCTTCTTAGTGAAAGTAAAAACCAGAAGTAATTCGGTGGACAGCAGGTCTCTTTGTCCTTACAGTCTCCCTGAAAATCCATATTTGGGGTAGAATGCCTACCTGTTTGAGAAGTCACAGATTCATAGAATGGTTTGGGTTGGAAGGGACCTTAAATCTTCTAGTTCCAACCCTCTGGTCGTGGGCAGGGACACCTTCCACCAGCCCAGGTTGCTCAGAGCTCCATCCAACCTGGCCTTAAACACTGCCAGGGAGGGGACATCCATGACTTCTCTGGGCAACTTGTGCCAGGGCCTCACTACCCTCATAGTGAAGAATTTCTTCTATCTCATCTAAAGCAACCCTCTTTCAGTTTAAACCCATTACCCCTTGTCTTATCCCTACATGCCTTCGTAAAAAGTCCCTCTCCAGCTTTCTGGAGCCAGTAGGCCCCTTCAGGTACTGGAAAGCTGCAGTAAGGTCTCCCTGGAGCCTTCTCTTCTCCAGGATGAACAGCCTCAGCTCTCTCAGCCTTTCCCCACAGCAGAGGTGCTCCAGCCCTCTGGCCACTGCTGTGGCCTCATCTGGCCCCGCTCCAACAGCTCCATGTCTGTTCTGTGCTGAGGGCTCCAGAGCTGGACACAGGACTCCCGGGGCAGGTCTCACCAGAGCGGAGCAGAGGGGCAGAATCCCCTCCCTTGTCTGGCTGCCCACACTGCCGGGGATGCAGCCCAGGGCACGGCTGGTCTTCTGGGCTGTGAGTGCACATTGCTGGGTCATGATGAACTTATCATCCAACACCCCTAATTCCTTCTCCTCAGGCCTGCCCTCAGTCAAGTCCTCAATAGATTAGAACCTCTTGGTATCAGAAGCCACCACTTCTTCCACCTCAGCCAATGCTGGAACTTGTGTTACTGTGAGGAGTCCTGTAGCACATGAGGAATCAAAGTAAACCACTTTTAGCACAAGCATCCCAGTCACTTGCTTTTGCAAAAGCCTTTTTTTCCCCATTGACTTCTACAGACTGACACGGACATGTTTCTTGTATAAACAGAGCTGATCAAATTAACTACCGCATGGTGCGAGGAGGACTGGTTGGAATTTGTGTTCCCAGTGTTTCCACTTCTAATTTTATGTACACCATTAGAGCAATGCTAAACTTGTATGCTTATAAATACACTTCTACACTTACTTACACTCCTACTCTTCTTTTGCCTCCCTCTGCAGTTTCACTGTATTTTATGGCTGAAGATAATATAGGACAGAATTTGAGCCCGAGATTCATCTCTTTGAGCATCAGTCAAAAATAAAATGCATCTGTCATTGAGAAAACAGGCATAACTCACCTTGGTTTTGTTAAACTTAAGGCTTCTTTGCACTAAGTGGATGAAAACCAAGCGTACAAAGGCTTTCTGGATTTGTATCTGTCAAGAACCCCTGAAGAAATAAAGACTATTAAAAAAAATTGTTTTCCCTACCAGGAGCAAGCCTTCATATTTGAAACTCTTTCAAAAGAAAGAACTGTATTTGAGTAGCGCCCATTTAAACAGTTTTAGAACTGACTAAACAAAATTGCAGCCTTCTCAGTGCAACAGGAATGACATACCACAAAAATCAGGTCATGTAGTAAGACACTTCATACTAACCATCTGAATGTCTGGCTTTTAATTTCATAATCAATTTTGGCATGGCTTATAAAAGGTAGGATTTGGATGCCAGGACTTAATGTACACAGCTGGCTTCTGTAAGACTTTCTTTGTTTTGTTTTCCCCATCCAATACTTCATGTACAAACCAGTGCTGCCAGTTGTTTTCAGAGAAGATGCCTTCAAGTTTCTTCAGATTACACTAATAGTTTCACTGATTGAAAATTCACAGCAGAAGAGAATCGGGAGTCCCTGAGATACTGATGGAGATCGAATAATTTATGGAGAGCGGTCTTGCACAACATAAGCTATTTAAAGCTGTATAATATACCCACAAACTCTTATTAAGGTCTGTGGTTTTCAGCCCTGTGAGACAGAAACCAGTTATCATTATGCATCACCATGAAAGCAGATTAAAATTAAATCAATCTGTTTATCTATGGGTTTGCAATGCAGCTTTTCCAAAGCATAACATGTTCTCCATCTAATTAACATTTCAGGAAGAAAAACCATTCCACCCAGACACTAAACCACCCTCATTCAAATAGAGATATTACAAAAAACACAGCCCAGGTGGATTTATAACAGAATTTAATTAATGAAAGGGCACAAGACCTATTCAGACTTCAAAAGCTGAATTCTGCATACCAGGAGTTAAATAAAATAGATCTCTTTCTAATATATATCTCTTTGACTTGACAAAAATTGCCTACTGTGCTTACAGTTTATGTGCATGCACACAGTTGCATATATATGTATACGTGCATGCATTACATACACAGATTTAGATTTTATTCCTGTGGCTTTCAAAAAGAAAGTCCTTATTAAAAACATTTTGCAAGATGTAAAAGGCACAAGTCTCTGGAGAATTAAAAGCAAAGAACCCATGCAAACCAATTTAAAGCAGAAATGAATATAGATTTTCCAGCTCTGACCTCTATTCTCTTATGAAACAAGCCATGAGAGGGCCCGATCCTCAGTGGGAACCAGAACCCCTCGTGGCCTACAGAACTGGGTCCTTCTGTTTTAGAAAGACCCTGAACTGGAGCTCAGGAGGCAAACCTTAGTAGTTACACGAGTAATGAGAATGGCACCACACCTTTCCAGGGACCTCAGCAGCTGTGTTCTGGGGGGACTGCCAACCTGAAGTCAGAAACAGGTTTTTGACTAACTTCATGTTTGTGTCGGCCAGCAGTCTGTCTCATGCACCCTCCTACTATCTTGTGGACTGTACATGATGTCAAATAAGTGGCAAAGCACTAAGAAAGAGGAAAACAGCAGCATTGTAACCTGAAGTGGCACTGCAGAAACGCAAGCTACTAGCAGGTAAGGTCTCAGTAATACAATAGAGATGACAACACTGTTACAAGTGACACCGCTACTGTCAGAGATGTTCTAAGGAGCTATCATTGTGTTAAGGGACAAGCTAGTACTCCTGCCCACATCCATATCTCAGTACAAATTCTGCAACAAGCAGAGAGATGTTTGAGAGGACATACTGTCTTAAGGTTGATAGTTAGAGGTCAAGGTGAGGAGGTAATCCATGATCTCTTTTTACCCCAATCCACCCAGCAAATGCAGTGTTGCAACATAACACTGACTTACTGTCACCTCTCCCAGCTCTATAGCACTTTTTCCTGCAGGAATGGATAATTGGGCAATAATGAGCAACAACACTAAACAAAAAAAACCCAACAAACTATTTATGTATTCAAGGGTGTGAAGGAAGGTGTTTGTTTACAGAAATGAAAGACAAAGATAAATAGTACTGCCTGCTGATTTAAAGTGGCTGGGAGCCCTGTGGACTGTATCCAACTACTGTTTCTAAAATAAATGCAAAAACATGATGTAGGGTCTGAAATATATCTTTCTAAACTGCTTGTAAAAAAAACCAATGCCACGCATCCTTTCCTGGACAAGCATCAGCAAAGCTGCTAACGGCAGAGCCTGTGCAACCAACAATTTTTTTAATTAGATTTAAAACAGGATAGGAAAAACAAAGCACTGTACTGGGGACTGTGCAGTGAAAATAGACTGCCATTTGCCCGATTTCACAAGTGAAAGACATGGTACGAAACAGCTACCCTACCATGACAAGCTTGTGGGTGAAGCTGGCTGTAAGTAACCCCTGGAGAACCATCTAGACCACAAGATGAGTGTAATGAAGGGTTACTTAGTTATCCACTGCAGACGGAGTAAAACAGAGCATAGCACAATGAAACATTGTTTTAAGTGTTATAGTGACATTTATGTGTGTGTGTTTATGTATAGATACATATATTTTTATGCTAAGTGGGCAAGCAACAAGTGGAGAAATTCTGGATTCATTTAATTGGCTGAGAATGTTAGGAGTGAATAAAGAAGAAAAGGCTGACTGACCATGCAGTAAGACTCTTCCAAAACAAACAGTTGCAGAAATCAGAATAGAGTAACATATTCTCTATATATACCAAGAAGCAATGGGGTTGGCAAAACTCTTGCTTTGGCTTTATCTGCAAAGCAGTGTCTGGTGCAGGTTTGTTTTGAAGTCACACAGTAAGACATGGTTGTTGAGAGATGCAGAAACTACTCCAAAGTTATGACCTGGCTAATCGCCTTTTTACAAGACTTGAATGGAGAGATACTGCTAGCAATCAAAACTACATTAATTTTGACTTATCGATCAGATCAACAGCCACTGCCCAAACTCCCTTCAGTGTGACTACTAGCTGTCTGACGTTCAGTGAAAATGAGCGCGCACCTTAAAACAAATCCTTCAAGGCTGAGGCTAAATGTATTAGCAATCACAGTAACATCATACATGCAGATGAGATGTTTATCTCAAAAGAATCTCCAAAAATGTTCCGTCCTCTCCTGGAGAGACTCAACTGCCCAAACGCTTGCAAGCCTAATGCTCCTCCCAGTGAGGGCTCACCTCCTGCAGCCCCAGTGCTGGACACTGAAGCTGCCCTCTCAGTTCTTCCTGGTGACACCTCGAAACTCATGGCACTGTTGGTGCAGGCTTTGGTGCTTGGAGGCAATCTCAAAAAGGTTCTTTACAAACAAGTTTTTTTCCAACTTCAGAAGCAGGACAGTTCCAGGGTATTTCCAAATCCCATCCTAATGCAAAATAAAACAGCAGTATCACAGAGCAACGAAAGAGAAGATTACCTCGACAGTGCTAACAAAGACTGATCAGTGAAAATGAGTTAGCACTGTTCCCTAGCAACTTCTCGCAGCTGCAGATAAAATAACTTTCTGGACATCACAGAAATTGTGAATGTTTAGTTCTCTCACACAGGGATTCTCTCTTCCATTGCCTATATGCAGCCCCCTCCAGGAGGTAACACAGGAGTAATTTACAGCAAGCTGCACCACTACACATTTACTTGTCCAAAAATTTTAAAAAAGACCCGTGGATCCCCATGTGCTGTGTTTGTCCTTCATTCAATGACATGTGTGACAGATGTTCAAAGAATAGCATCACAGACAGAAAAACAGCACATAACAATCTTTGCTGCAAAACTCCTGCGCCTGCACATCCGTTTTCATGAAAGTGTTTCCTCACTCATGGGAGCAATTCTGCCGATTCCTGGTGATATTACTTAAGGTTTACAGAATCAGGTCTAATCTAAACAAAATATAAAATGTATAAATAAAGGGTTCAGATTCTTTAATGGATGAAAAAGCCTGCACTGCTCCAAAGAGTTGCTATCGGCATAAAATAGAGATTCACTAAGCAATTCAAATCGGAATTTTTGTTACATGCATAAATTCTCAGGCCAAACACTGTGCATCTATACTGACATATTTAACCACCTTTCTGTCCTCTGCACGAGTGGCTACCAAAGCTACATTTGCTAAATAATAGCAAGGAGTTCTGCTGCAGGCAAACCCTAATAACGCAATGAAGCCACTGATGCAGAAGGGAGTTCAATTAATACAAAAATGACACTGGCCAAAATTATGCTATGTCCTTAATGTAGAGTACACGCAACGCTGTCTGTATCCAGCTGCAGCAGTTAATCCTAGTGCATGTCAGGGCACAGCTATGGTTATGATTTTAATACTGGAAGAGCCATAGAAGAGGGCTTGGCTGCTCCAAGCAGACAGAAGCAGAGATCACCTGGAATTACACAAAAACCTCCTTGTCGATTGCTCTCCAAGACAGAGCTATTTTGCAGTAACACAAAGGCAGCTGCTAATCCTCTCCACATACAAACCCTGAAAAACTAATAATTGCATCTCCTCTCAGCCTCAAATTTCATGCATTTCCTCAGACTGTTTTATTCTGATTGTGCATTTTAATATAAGAAAGATGAGGAGGAGTTAGAGACTTCTCATCACAGCACACACTTGTTCTAACAACCCTACTATGGAATTCAAGCGTGTGAGAATCCCCTAATGTCCACCTACCAGTGTTCATATTTAAATGTCATAAAATAGAATATGGGAACTTAAAATAAGGACTGAGCAAGAATTATAGTGCACATACATTTTTTATTATTATTTTATATTAAAACTTTGTAGCTTTAGACACCAGGTTTAATGTGTCACAGTTTTGGGAAGCAGATTGCTCTTTTGAAAAGAGAGGTTTTAAAAAGTTTTAGTGAGCTGACTTACAGAAATCTTACTTGTGGCAACGCCTGACTTTTTTACTCCTGCAGAAAAAGCCCAGTAGCAAAGATGTTAACTTTGCCACTTCTTAAAATTTAGAATTTCTAACTTTAAAATTTTAGAACTTTTTAAAATTTAGAAGTGACCACTAGGCAGGTGGTTTTGAAAGTAAAAAGGTTGTATCCCTGGCTACCAGCTGGTAGGACAAGATCTGCTAACAAATATGAGCTGTTTTATCAGGCAACCAAAACATCAACACAACAGACAACAGGACTAGATGATAAAGAGCTGAGAGTGATGGAATACATGGAGGGTGAAGAAACCATGATGGAGAGAAAAAAACTGCAGAAAGGGATCCCAGGAAAATAACTTAAACCATAAGTTTGCCAGACATTGACTTTTCCTCATTCCTTAAACTACAAGAAACATGAGCTACAGGTTTCAGGAATCCCTGTGCTCTTGTTAGACAGCAAGGAATTTACAACACAGTATAACACTACCACTCAGCACAGGAAACCCATATGGTTCTAGTAGAAGGAAATTAATAGCCTGCCCAGGGATTAAGGCATCCCTCAGACCCAGCAACAGCCCCTGCCTGTTTGCTTAGCTTCACCTCCGATCAATTGACTCCTACGCTCTCGCCAAGCGGATGTGCACTCATAGACTCAGACCTGTCTGTGGGGGTCTGACAGTTTTGATAGACTTGTGATCAAAATTAACGTTCAAAAAAGATTCTCCATTTCAGCCACGTGCAGCAGCCTTCTCCTGACGCTGCACTGAAGCGAGCCTTGGCCACGCACTGTCCCTTCCGAGCTTGGGTCTGGAGGCCAGAGAGGAGCTGCACCACACTCCAGGTACACCTCGGATCAGCCCTCAAAGAGCACATCACCAGTTTAAACACGCTTAGTGCTGGTGTAGACCTGGCATCCAAACTCCAGCCACTGGCCTTTCTGGTGTGGGGCTGCTGCAAGCCTCAAGCACGCCGAGACACTGCAGCTTGCCTGATGAAGTTCTAGCTGTCCCAGCCTGCTTTCCTGTGGACTTTAGCACTGAGGGTATAATTCGCTCCTTTCCCTCAACACGTGCCATACAAGCCTTTACTGTCAGAATTTGTAGGGGATTCTTGGAGAGCTGTCCGCAGCGCGACAGGAGACTATTCATACAGTGAAATGATACAGAGGACACTGTGTCTACGCTGCAGGACATTCAGTGGCTGTACCTGCTGCTCTCCTAGCCTGGTTCTGTCATTTGATTTTCCTTTATAGCTGATGGCGTGCAATTGGTGACCACATCTTCTGGTTTAGCTTAACTGGAAAAGAATCTACATTGCATACTTCACAACTGATCTGTATTATGAGTCAAATTACAGTAAATAAATACTCACTCTGAAAGTATGCTTAGGATGCAAACTGAAAACTCATGTTTGCATGACAACTGACACTGTAGGATGGCTAAGACATAAAAATCTGTTAGCAAAAACTGGATGTGACTGAACATTATCCTTCAAAATAAATCCCACTTTTCCAAATAAGATGCCAGTAACAGCAGAGGTCTCTGTGATTAACCCACCCCACCTTTCTGAGCCGTGGTCTTTGGTTTGATTTGTCCTCATAGTAACTGCTTTGAGACATTCAGTATGTTCTGTTTCCATGAAAGTCACTGCAGAAGCCACAACCTAGCTCAGTGACCCACTGAAGCATCACAGGCAATTGAGCTTGGCAGAATACAATATATGTTGGTATTTTGATAACTGGGTTAAAATTCACAATACCAAAAAACCTGCAAAACGTAATTGAGCTTCCTAACACAACAGACAGAAGTTAACACTAGATTTATACTTATTTGAGATTCAAGATAAAAGTCCCACAGATGACAATGGGGCAAGGGAGCCATGCTGATTTGAAAGCAAAGTACCCTCATCCATGGGATCCCTGGTACAACGCAGTTCTCTGAAGATTTCTAGTGCAAGAGCAGAGCTGACCCATCACCACTTCTCTTTTAGATCAAGGTATTTCTAGGCAATTGGTGAAAAATAAAGTCACAGATACCACTCACCTTTTAGAGTGTTCTAGGGTTTTTCAGGCTTTTAATGAGTTTAAGGCAGATGGAAGGCAGACATCTGTTTCATAAAGAACATTTTTCCAGCTGTAGCTGGAATTTCTCTTCCACTAAATGTGCACACAGTGCTAACATTCTGAAAATCACACTGTTTTATTCCCAAATTGCAGAGAGGTAAAGGACGAATCAATAAACATAGCAATGAAGAATTCAGTCCGCAGTTCATTCAGCTGCACTGAAATTAGCACTTCACGAGCCACTTTGCACACGGATTCTTTACACAGAAAGTTTTCTTTGAAGACCTATTTCAAGTCCACAATAAAGGTAGCTCCATGTGCGTCACACTCTACTGCATATTCCTTTGAACAACTGCCTTCGCAACTCGAGGCAGTCTGTAGAGAGACTAATTAAACAATGGCCCCTGCCACCGCAGGTCCTACCTCAAGAAAACCAGTGATGACATGATGCACATGCTGCAAGCACAGAGTGCAATCGAACCACGAAATCAACCACGCGTGCTGAAGGGTCGGGGTGAGGGAGTGACAACTGATTGGGGTATTTAAACCTATTCCTTAGCAGTGTGCTGTAGTGGGGTGCGTAGGAAGAGCCCCGAGACTGGGGACCCGGAGGTGACTATGCAGAGCTGCAGAAGGTCAGTGTGGGGCTGGGGAAACAAAGATGGCATAGCACAGACTGGTATAAAAAGGAAAATGCAAGTGTCAGACTCCATTCTCTTTGTCTCCTTCTCTGGAGATATTCAAGACCCGCCTGGACGAGGTCTTGTGCAGCCTGCTGTAGGTGACCCTGCTTCGACAGGAGGGTTGGACTAGATGACCCAGAGAGGTCCCTTCCAAACCCTACTATTCTGTGATTCTGTGGCTACAGAGGTTCCCTTGGAACTGCACTTCTCATTTAGGAAATACAGAAAAACCAGTATAATATGTGTTATTTAAAAAAACAGCCTTTCCTGTTGGCTGAAGTGCTGGCTGCTGATAACAGATTGATGAAAAAATCTCTATTTTTGTGTTGATGTATTGCTTTCCATTAAAAGATAGAAAACAAATGTACTGAAAAAAAGGTGCTGGGGTAAACATTTTAGTAATCTCAGTCACAAACTTGTCATATTATAAGAATTACAGTCCATTAGGATTGTATAAAATTCATGGCAAAGCTTGTAATTCAGCTATATCTGAAAGACAAAAGCCTTCTATTGTGTTTTAGGAATCACTGTCTGCTGATATTGCAAACATCAAGAGCTGCTTGTCTTAACAGGGCTAGTTCAGGGAAAGATGGCAGAAATCCACTAATCACTGCAGGTAACACGTCCTCCTCTTTGCCCAGTCCATGGGGACGGGGAGTCTATGAGTGGCGTCCTTCGGAGAAGCTGTTTCCTGAACACAAAGCCCTGACACCTCATCTTCTTTGCCTTGGAAGTTCTTTGCTCAAATCTTGAAAGCAGATGTTGGTATCAGCTAGAATAGCAGCCATCTTGGGCACACGAGGTCCCTCGTGCAAGACGTGGCACGCAGCACAATTCACTGCACAGAATAGAGTGAAGCAGGGTATTTCCAAGGGAGGAAGAGAACTGTAGGTACAAGCGGCACTAAATCAGCCCTGAGGTTTTGCTAAAAAAAGAAATTTCTCCTCTTCCAAAAATATCTGCCTAGAAGTCAGGGAGTGACTGGTAGAGGAGATTTACTAAAATGGTACACACTAAAAAAAAAAAAAAAAAAAAAATTA